>Ga0265325_10000095_pt1 | contig 62028 bp, 62 predicted proteins | sample 41420metaG_FD_202090 | JGI IMG/M metagenome (GOLD analysis project Ga0265325, IMG submission 202090) | Rhizosphere microbial communities from Carex aquatilis grown in University of Washington, Seatle, WA, United States - 4-14-20 metaG | ecosystem: Host-associated > Plants > Roots > Rhizosphere...
TTTATAGCCGAGCTCCTGATGCGCCATCTCGCGGCCGCGAAAGCGCAAGGTGATCTTGACCTTGTCGCCTTCCTCGAAGAACCGCTGCATTGAGCGCATCTTCACCTGATAGTCGTGATCGTCGATCATTGGCCGGAGCTTGATCTCCTTGATCTCGACGACTTTCTGTTTCTTGCGGGCTTCCGCTGCCTTCTTCTGCGCCTGGAATTTGTATTTTCCGTAGTCCAGGATCTTGCAGACTGGCGGCGCGGAGTTGGGCGCGATTTCGACCAGGTCGAGCCCTGCGGCCTGCGCCATCTCTAGCGCGGTTTGGATTGGTGTGGGGCCATGGTTGTGGCCACTGGCATCGATTAGTTGGACCTCGCGAACGCGGATATCCTCGTTAATGCGCGGGCCGTCCTTCTGAACGGGCAGCGCGGACTTCATCGGACGACGAATGGCTAGTGTCTCCTCATGCTGTTGCAACGATCCTTTGGCGCGAACCGGGGGCGCTTCCGGAATAGCGAAAGATTGGTAGAAACGGTGCAGAAGTCAACGCAGATCCGCCAATAATGTTGCCCGTGGGAGCCGATTCCGCGGTCAAAGTGTTCAAATTGTCCTTATTTTCCCTTGCTTTATCATTTTGCAGCCGACGCGGTTCGATCTCGGCTCTCGGCCACACGGGCAACCTCGCCATAAAGTCGCAACGTCTGCTCCGCAATGACTTCTGCGTTGAAATGATCGAGTACCCAGTCCCGTCCGCGCCGGCCGATTGTGGCGCGGTTCTGTTCCGGCATTGAAAAAAGCCGCAGCAAGGTTGCCGCCAAAGCCGCATCGTCGCCAGTTGCGCAGCGGAATCCCGCGATCCGGCTTTCGGGTACCGCCGGTGCTGTCAACACGACGTCGGCTCCTGCACCGAGGTCTGACACGATCACCGGTCTCGCCATGGCCTGCGCTTCCAGGATTGCGCGCTGAACACCCTCCGGCTGCACTGCCGCAGACACCACCACAGAAGCGGCGGCGTAGGCCGCGGGCATGTCGGATACCGGCGCGGCCATGCGGATCACGTCCATGGTGCCGGTTGTCAGCACCAGGTCCCACAATTCGCCTGTGTAGCGCGTGCGGCCGCGGTCCTCGCCGACGAAGACACATAAAAAGTCTTTCAGCCCCATTTCCTTGAGCCGCCGGACCGCCTTGACCACCACGTGATGGCCCTTGCGGCGAAGAATTCGTCCGGTGATCAAAATGACCTTTGTGTCACGCTTGACGCCCCACGCAGTGCGCATCGCGTCGATACGCTCGCGCGTGACACCGTCAGGATTGAAGCGATCGAGATCAACACCGCACGGCACAACCGCGATCTTGTCCCAGGCAGTTCCGTAGCGGTCGTTGATCAGCTGAGCGATCTGCTCGCTCGATGCGATCACGCGGTCGCCGCGCGCCATGATGCTGTTGTACCAGCGCTTCAAAAAATTCTGCTCGCGGAAACCTTTGTACCAGCTGGTCACAAATGGGATGCCGCGCACGCGAGCGGCAACAAAAGCGCTCCATGCTCCGGCGCGGCCCAGGGCGTGAATTACATTGCAGCGGCGGTCGCGGGCGAGTCGGTTGAGAGTGACTGCATTGCGCAACATCACGACCGGGTTGTTGCTCGCTACGTCGAGTGGAACAAATTCACCGCCCGCCGCAGTAACGTCAGCGACGAGACGTCCGGCGCGCGACACAACGATAACGCGGTGACCGGCTGCGGTAAGAATTCGTACGAGCTCGACCGCGCCTGCATCTGCAGCGCCGACATCGAGTGTCGGTACCACGATCAACGCAGCCATCGATGGACGCGCGTCGTGCGTGCGCGCTTGTTTGTCCAACTGAAGGTCCGGCTCCCCTGCGGGCGCGGGCAAACTCGACATGACTTTAAGGCCTCGAAATACCGGTGCTTTTTAGGGGTATTTCACCTGTCACGCACCAATAGAGACGTATAGACGCCACGAATGGCGTCGGCAACGCTTTCCGCCGAGAATGCAAATTCCGCAAACTGCCGCGCGCGTGCGCCCAGCGCTTCGTAGGAGGTTTCATCAAGCGTGAGTGCGGTCGTGATCGCGCGAGCGAGATCCACAACATTGCCCGGCGCTACGAGCCACCCGGTGCGCAATTCATCCCTCATGCGTGGCGGGGCGAGAACGCATTCTGGAAGCACCCCTACAGTTGTAGCTACCACAGGCCGGCCGCTCGCCTGTGCCTCGGCGACGACACGGCCCGACAGCGGCGGTTCGAGCGCAGGGACGGCCACGACATCGGAGACGGCAAAGGCAGCCGGCATGTCGGGGCATTGGCCGATGAACCGGCAAAGCGTGTCGATGCCGTGCATGCGTGTTTGGCGGCGCAACGTGCGCACATAGCGCGGCTCGCTTCGATCGTCGCCGGCAAACACGAAAACAATATTGCCTTGGCTGCCGGCGGCCAAAAGCCGGGCGGCGTCGATCATGTCGAGTTGCCCATTCCATGGAGCGAGGCGACCGGGCACCAGAACGACGCGGGTATCTGGCAACACGCCCCAGGCGCGCCGCAGCGAATTGGTGCGATCGCCGCTGAGCGACGCTGGTCCAAAAGCAGTCGTGTCAATGGCGCGCGGGATAACGGTGATGCGTTCGGCTGGGAGTTTGTAGCGCTCGATCATGGCGCGCGAAACGTAGCTCGACGGTGCGATCACGCGGTCACCACGCGCGAGCGAACGTCGAAACCAGTCACCGGCCCATGAGCGCGCCGGTACCCGATCGGGGAACGACGTTACAAGAAAAATGGGCATGCGATTGATGGCCGCGCGTGCGCTCCAGGCGCCGGCAGCAGATTGTGCATGTACGATATCGACACGCTCGTCGTTGATCAGGCCCGCCAAGCGGTTTGTGTTTTGAAAAATCCGCAGTGGATTGATCGTATCATGAGGCATTGGGAGCCACTCGCCGCCGAAGGCGCATAGCTTGTCGACCAATGCACCTTCGTTGCCTGCAACGATCGCGCGGGCACCTGACTGCAGCAGGATGAGGGCGATATCAACCGCGGCGTTGCCGGCCGGATCGTCGTGAAGTGCAGGCGCAAGCTGGAGGATAGTTGCGCCGGCGAGCGAACGCGGGCTTCCAGAGCCACCCCGCATCATGACCGCGAGGCCCTTGCATTTCTGGTCGCGTTGCGGCGAGAAGAAGCCACGTCCAATGGATTGTCGGTCCGACCACTCATGAGCGAAGCTCGCCTGACCACCATCACGTTAGGTTCGTCCCCGGCGGAGCGGACAATCGCCGTACGCGTGCGTGAGGGCAAGACCCCGGGCCTGTTCTGGCTCGGGGGCTTCAAGTCCGACATGAAGGGTACGAAAGCCGAGGCGCTCGACCGATGGGCCGGAAGCGTTGGTCGCGCTTGCGTGCGGTTCGACTACTCCGGCCACGGCGAATCGGGGGGAGACTTCCGGGACGGCACCATTGGGCGATGGCTGGAGGAATGCCTTGGCGTTTACACTCGTTTCGCCCAAGGCCCGCAGATTGTCATTGGTTCATCGATGGGTGGCTGGCTGGCGCTGTTGCTGGCGCGCGCATTGTCCGGTCGCACGGAAACACCGCCGATTGCAGGCATGGTGCTGATCGCACCCGCGGTGGATTTCACCGAAGAGCTGATGTGGAAGGAGTTTCCGGAGGCGACCAGGCGCGAGATCGAGCAAAAGGGATCATGGCTGAGGCCGTCTGCATATGGCGAAGAGCCTTACCCGATCACGCGCGGGTTGATCGAGGATGGCCGCAAGCATCTGTTGCTGGGCGGCCTGATCGAGACCGGCTGTCCTGTGCACATACTGCAGGGCGTACAGGATCCAGACGTGCCCTGGCAGCATGCGGTCGAGTTGGTCTCGCGCTTTTCGCGTGATGACGTTGTGTTGACGCTGATCAAGGATGGCGATCATCGGCTGTCGCGGCCGGACGATATCGAGCGGCTGATTGCGGCAATCAAGGAATTCTAGCCGAGCGCCGCCGCCCATTCCTCCCGGACGTCCGCGTCCGTTTCGCGATCATGCCGCGACAATGTTGCGACTCTTTCACGTGGCAGCAATCGCGCCAGCGCCCACACGGCTGCGCCTCGCACCAGAGGTGACGCGTCGTCGAGTAGTTTCTCAGCCTCCACTGCAAGACTGGCGTCGGTCGAGTTTCCGATCGCGATCAGGACATTGCGGACAAAACGATCGCGCCCGGTCCGCTTGATCGAGGTGTTGGAAAACAGCGTGCGAAATTGGGCGTCATTGAGCCTCGCCAAATCGGCGAGCCGCGGCGCTCGTAATGCGTCGCGCGCGCTCAATTTAGCCTCGCGGCCTTGGCTTGCGAACTTGTTCCACGGACATACGGCAAGGCAATCGTCACAACCGTAGATCCGGTTGCCAATCGCCGCGCGCAGGTCTCGTGGAATCGGACCTTTGTGCTCGATGGTGAGATAGGAAATGCAGCGCCTTGCGTCCAATCGATAGGGCGCAGGAAAAGCTGCGGTGGGGCAAATATCGAGGCAGGCGCGGCAACTGCCGCAGCTGTCAGGCTCCGCTTGATCGTCCGGCAATTCCAGCGTGGTGAATATCGCGCCGAGAAAAAGCCAGGAACCGTATTGTCGGGACACCAGATTCGTGTGCTTGCCCTGCCAGCCAAGCCCCGCGCGCGCCGCGAGCGGCTTTTCCATGACCGCCGCCGTGTCCACGAATACTTTTACATCACCGCCGGCATTCGCTGTGAGCCAGCGCGCCAACATCTTGAGCCGCGATTTAATCAGTTCGTGATAGTCATCGCCTTTGGCGTAGACCGAGATGGCTGCGCGCTCGCGTGCATTCAATATAGCCAATGGGTCGGTATCAGGCCCGTAATTCATTCCGAGCATGATGACCGAGCGTACATCCGGCCACAGGGCTAACGGCGAGGCGCGACGTTCCGCGGTGTTTGCCAACCAGGCCATGTCGCCATGCGCGCCTTCGGCGAGAAAATTGTCGAGCCGCGTTTTCAGCTCCGGCACGGCGGTGGGCCTCGCAACACCAATTGCGTCGAATCCAACCGCGCGCGCTTGTTCGGCAAATGCCGTTTTGATTGACGTTGGCTCGCTCAGAAGTCGAGATCGGCGTAGCTTTTCGACGGCGGCAGGCCGGCCATCGTGTCGGCGAGAATCGCCCGGAACGACGGACGCGACTTTACGCGGGCGTACCAGTTCTTTGCTACTTCGTCTTCGTGCCACGGCACTTCGCCTAAATAGTCGGCCGCTGACAGATGTGCGGCTGCTGCAAGATCGGCCAAGCTCAGTCGATCGCCGGCAAGCCAATCGCGCGTCCGCACAAGCCAGCCGATATAGGCGACATGATAGCGGATATTGTGACGGGCGGCGCGCAGGGCTTCGGTATCAGGCGGTCCGCCGCCCTGGTCTTGCGTCATATGGCGCTTAAAAACGCGCTCGGTGACCAGCGGGCGGCTGACTTCCGTATAGAATTTGTCATTAAACCAGCTCGCCAACCGGCGCACCTCAACCCGGTGGCCAGGCCGCTGCGGCAGCAACCGATCGCCACCGCTCTCGCCAATGTAAGTTTCCTCGATGTATTCAGCGACGATTGCGGCGCCTGGAATGGGCGGTTCGCCCTCGGCCACCAGTACTGGCAATTCTCCCGCGGGATTGAGCAGCAGGAACTCCTGCCTTCGTTCCCAGAACCGCTCTTCCACGAGGTGTACGCCGATGCCGTATTCTCCGAGAATCAGCCGCGCGTAGCGCGAGTGCGGGCACAGCGGGTGATGAAACAATGTGAGCATGGGCACTCAGAATGACGCGGCGACGACGTTCGCGGTGAGAATCGGCTTTGGCACTATAGAAATCTGCGGCGACGGCGCAAATCGCGGAAAATTTCCGCGTTTTTTCGTTGCCTCGCAGGCGCCTTTGCGCCAAAAGCGCTCGCCCGCATCGTTTCTGGCAGCAAGCGCCGCAATTCCTTCGGAGAAATTCATGGATCTGGTTGCCATCAAGACAGCCATGCTTGCCTCAGCCGTGGCACACATCGACCTCATCAAGGCGGCGGCTCTTGGTATCGTCGAGGGCCTTACCGAATACCTACCTGTTTCGTCGACCGGGCACCTGCTGCTGATGGAGCATTTGTTCGGCTGGGGCGATGATGCCTTCGGGAAATCATTTGCCGTTCTGATTCAACTGGGCGCTATTTTGGCTTTGCTGAGTATCTACTTCGGCCGGCTCTGGGCGCTTGCCAAAGAAATGTTCACACAGTGGGCGGCGGCTCGGTTTGTCATTGGCATATTGCTCGCGTTCCTGCCGGCCGCAGTCATCGGCGCGCTCGGCTATCACATCATCAAGTCTTATCTTTTCGATGTGCGTATTGTTTGCGTATCGCTCATCATCGGCGGCTTCGTCTTGTTGTGGGTCGACCGCTTGAACCTGCAGGCGCGCTATCACGAGGCAAATGCATTCTCTCTGCCCATGTATTTTGGCATTGGCATCATTCAGTGCATTTCAATGATTCCGGGTGTGTCGCGCGCGGGCGCGACAATCGTGGGCGCCATGCTGTTCGGCGCTGACCGCCGTTCGGCGGCGGAATTCTCGTTCTGGCTCGCGATGCCGACGATGGTCGGCGCCTTCGCCTATGAAGTATACAAGAGCCGCGGGGAGCTCGCGCTTGGCGGCAATATCACGGTGACCGCGGTCGGGTTCGTCTTCTCATTTATATTCGGATGGATCGTCGTGAAGACGTTTCTGCGCTATGTGCAGCGACACAGCTTCGCGCTCTTTGCATGGTGGCGCATCCTGGTGGGCGGCGCCGGGCTCGTCGCGCTGTATGTTCTTTAGGTCTTACGCAGCTGCGCGGCTGCGGAACTGACCCGTCTTGCGGAAACGCCACAGATAAGACGGCACAATTGCTTCGATTGGTTCAGGCTCAATACCGAGTCCTTGCAGGGTTCGCTTTTCCACTGTCGCTGACTCCGAAACGATATTATCGGTACGCAATAGTTCGACCTGATCGGGGGTCAGCAGCGGCTGCGGCATGTACTGCAAGAACATCGCCTGCATTCTGGCAACATAGAATGGAATCGGGATCAGCAGCCGCTTGCGCTCAATGGTAGCCAACACGAACTGCATAAGTTCCTTGAACGTTCGCACATCCGGCCCGCCCAGTTCGTAGATTGTGCCTGGCCGTACGTTGCCATCCACTGCGTCCGCAATTGCAGTTGCGACATCTCCAACAAAGGCCGGTTGAAATCGCGTAAGACCACCGCCGATGAGCGGCAGGGCTGGCGAAAGACGTGCGAGTGAGGCGAAGCGGTTAAAAAAATCGTCCTCGGGTCCAAACATAATCGAGGGCCGCATAATGTTTGCCGAAGGCTGCGCAGCCAACACCAGCTGTTCAGCCTTGGCCTTGGAACGCGCGTAAGTGCTGGCCGAATTCTCATCCGCGCCAATTGCGGACACCTGGATCATGTGCGCGCCATGCGCGTTAGCGGCCAGCGCGATCTGCTCGGCACCGTAAGCGTGGACCGAATCGAAACGTTGGCGACCGCGCTCGAACAGAATGCCGACGAGATTGATAACCACCTGAGCGTCGCGCGCCGCAGCTTCCACCGAAGCTGCATGGCGAAGGTTGGCCTGCACCGCGTGGATTTGGCCGACACGACCGAGCGGTTGCAGGTAGCCAGCGAGCTCGGGACGCCGCACCGCCACCCGGATGCGGTAATGACGCTTGGCCAATGCGCGAACCACGTGCCGGCCAAGGAAACCCGATCCGCCGTAAACGGTGACGAGGGTGTCGTAGGGGCTGCGTGCAGTCATGCCGCTCTCGATCTCGTGCGGGCAGGGATGCCTTAGGGCTCGGCAAATACAGGATCGGCCAGGGGCTGTACAGGGCCAGAAGCCCCTTCATTGACAAGCCGGAAACGGCTCCGTATCTGGTCCCGAGAAGCCCAGGTGGCGGAATTGGTAGACGCACTAGTTTCAGGTACTAGCGGTGAAAGCCGTGGAGGTTCGAGTCCTCTCCTGGGCACCAACGTTCCGAGCCATAGAACCTGAATGACCATTCGTCTGCACCGCGGCGACCTTCCCGACCTCAGCGCCTACAAGGGCGCGGTGGCGATCGATACCGAAGCCATGGGTCTTGATCCGAATCGCGACCGGCTCTGCGTCGTGCAGTTGTCGCCGGGTGACGGTTCGGCGGACGTTGTGCAAATAGGCGCGGGCCAGCACAAGGCGCCGAAAATCGAACGGCTGCTGGCGGACAAGTCGATCGTCAAGATCTTCCATTTCGCGCGCTTCGACATGGGCATACTGGCGAAGACGTTTGGCGTGATGCCGGCGCCTGTCTACTGCACAAAGATCGCCTCGCGTCTTGCGCGTACGTACACCGACAAGCATGGACTCAAGGATCTGGCACGTGAGGTCCTCGGCGTTGATCTGTCAAAACAGCAACAGTTGTCAGATTGGGGCGCCAATGAGCTCACCGACGCGCAAGTGTCGTATGCGGCGACAGATGTCCTTCATCTGCATGCGCTGAAGGAGAAGCTCGACGTCATGCTCGCGCGCGAGGGCCGGGCTGATCTGGCGGCAGCTTGCTTCAATTTCCTGCCGGATCGCGTGCGTCTCGACCTCGCCGGGTGGGCGGCCGAGGATATTTTTTCTCATTCGTCGTAAGCTATTGTATTCTGACCGTAATTGGTTAACGACCGGAGGTCTGTTGCCGCGTCGGAGCCATATTCGAGCCGCATGGTGCGTGGTGGGGCGTGAGATGATTTCCGGAATCTTCCCAGGGTGAAGACGGATGCCAGGCTTGGCATGAACCGTGTGATCACAGCCAGAACTGACCAGGACGCAGCGCACGCCTATTGGACAACGGGCCGCAGCGACCCTGAGCGCGCGTTCAAGGCCGCACGCCGGCACAGCCGTGTGGTTCGTATCCTGCGCGTCGCGGTTCCCGCGAGTGTGGGTGTCGTTGTCGTCATCATCGCGCTGGTCACCTTTTTCAACCCGTTACGCATGCTCGCCAGGCTCCCGATCAACATCGACAATCTTGTGGTGTCCGGCACCAAGGTGACCATGGAACAGCCACATCTTTCCGGCTTCACGAGTGATGCGCGCGCATACGAATTGACGGCTGACACTGCCGCGCAGGACATGACAAAGCCGGACATGGTTGAGTTGCGCAATATCCGCGCCAAAGTGGAAATGCAGGACAAGAGCATCATGGAGTTGACGGCGATCACCGGCCTTTATGACTCCAAAGGTGAAACACTGAGGCTCGATCGAGACATCAGGCTCAATACGTCAGGTTACCGCGCGCGTCTGAGCGAAGCGCTCATTGATATCCGCAAAGGCAATGTCGTGTCCGAACATCCGGTCGAGGTAAAGATGTTGCAGGGAACGCTCAACGCCAACCGACTTGATATTGTCGATTCCGGCGAAGTTGTTCGTTTCCACGACGGCGTCGTCATGGATATGATGCTCAACCAGCCGGCGCCAAAGACAAATCCGGGAGCGCAATAATTCAGATGCGCCGAACGATTTTGACTTTGCTCGTCGCTGCAATGCCCGGCTTGGCTGGCGCAAGCCTGCATGCGCAAACTGCGCCGCAAGGCCCGCCGAATGCGCTGCAGGGATTTTCGCAAAATCGCGACCAGCCGGTGCATATCGAGGCGGCGACGCTGGAAGTACGCGACAAGCAGAAGCAGGCGACTTTCAGCGGTGACGTGCGCGTCAAGCAGGGCGACACAGGCTTGCGTTGTAAATCGCTGGTGGTGTTCTACGAGCAGGATGGCGAAGCGGCTGATCAAAGCAAGACCTTGCAGGCGGCAACTCCCGGCCCGGGCGGCGAGCAACGGATCAAGCGCCTTGAAGCGCGGGGCGGTGTCATCGTGACGCAGAAGGAGCAAACCGCAACCGGCGATCTCGGCATTTTCGACATGAAGTCAAATACGGTGACTCTCACCGGAAATCCTGTGGTGATGACGCAAGGCCAGAACGTGTTGCGAGGCGAAAAACTGGTGGTCGATCTCACCAGCGGAGTCTCGCGCGTGGAATCGAACAAGGGCAGCCAGGGTCGCGTTCAGGGCCTTTTCCAGCCGGGCAGTAGCGGACTTGAGAAGCCGGGGAGCAACGGGGTCCAAACTCCGCGACCTGTCCCCGTGCGGCCGTTCAATTGATTTGCAATGCGCCCCCCATGAAGGTGGCCGCGCGCGCGCGCGGGAATCAGATAGTGTTACGCGCCGCAATGGCCGATTTTCGAGCAGACGAATTTATGCGCTGCGAGGTAAGCCGGTGAATATTCTGTCGCTGTTTTGGCGCCGCCAACCGGCCCGGAGCAGGCGCGTTTTGTCGCCGGAAGCCCGCGCGCAACAGGCAGCGGCCATCAATTCGCAATCGACGCAGCAGACGCAGGCCGCGGCGCAGAGCCAAATGCCCGCTCGTCCGCGCCGGGATGGTGATGGACGACAGGTTCAGCGTCATGCCTACCTGGCGGCGCACGGCGTTGAAAAAAGCTTCGGCGGCCGCATGGTGGTGAAGGGCGTCACGCTCTATGTGCGGCGCGGCGAGGCGGTAGGCTTGCTCGGTCCAAACGGCGCCGGCAAGACAACGGTGTTCTACATGATCACAGGTCTGATCAACGCCGATCGCGGTCGAATCGAACTCGACGGCTATGACGTAACCGTGCTGCCAATGTACCAACGCGCGCGGCTTGGCATCGGCTATCTGCCGCAGGAAGCATCGATTTTTCGAGGACTGAGCGTCGAGGACAACATCCGATCAGTCCTCGAGGTGGTAGAGCCTGACCGTCGCCGGCGTGAAGCCGACCTCAATGCCCTGTTGGAGGAATTCAATATCGCCCGCTTGCGCAAGACACCGAGCATTGCGCTATCGGGCGGGGAGCGGCGGCGGGTCGAAATTGCGCGCGCGCTGGCGACGCGGCCGAGTTACATGCTTCTCGACGAGCCTTTTGCCGGCATCGATCCGATTGCAGTTGGCGACATCCAGGCGCTCGTTCGGCACCTGACGAATCGCGGCATCGGAGTCCTGATCACCGACCACAATGTGCGCGAGACCCTCGGCCTCACCGATCGCGCCTACATCATCTATTCCGGCGAAGTGCTCATGGAAGGCCGGGCCGACGACATCGTGAATAACCCCGATGTGCGCCGCCTTTACCTGGGCGAGGAGTTTCGCCTTTAAGCGCGCCGGTTAAGGATTAACCCGCCCAACATTTGTGCAACGTGATGCGGCGATATTCCATATCGCTGCCATCGGCGGACTGATATAAACAAGCAAGAATCGGACCAATTTAGCCGAGACGTTTATGGCGCTGTCACAAAGATTGGAGTTTCGCCAGACGCAAGCGCTGGTGATGACGCCGCAGCTGATGCAGGCCATCAAGCTGCTGCAGCTCTCCAGTCTTGATCTTGCGGCCTACGTGGAAGGCGAACTCGAGCGCAATCCGTTGCTCGACCGTGCTGGTGAGGACGAGGGACCGGCAGCGGGTGCCGAGCCTGACGCACCGGCGATCGAACGCGATGAGGATACCGCCACCACCCCGGATTGGATCGGTGATGACCTTGAGACCAGCCGGACCTCCATGGAGCAGGGGCTCGGGACCGAACTGGAAAACGTATTTCCCGACGATGGAGGCGAAAAAACCGCGCCCACCGAGATGCCGCCGCCGGCTTATTCGGAATGGTCGGGCGTAGGTTCGGGCGGTCAGGACAGCGATCACAATCTGGAAGCGTACACTTCGGCGGAGATCACTCTTGCTGATCATCTTGCCGAGCAGTTGGCGTTGGCGATCTCCAATCCGGGTGGCCGCATGATTGGCCAATACCTGATTGATATGGTCGACGAGGCTGGCTACCTCACCGGCGATCTCGACTCGGTGGCCGAAAAGCTTGGCGCACAGCGCAGCGATGTCGAGTTGGTGCTCGCGGTTTTGCAGACGTTCGAGCCGCTCGGAGTGTGCGCCCGCAATCTGACCGAATGCCTCACCATTCAGCTCAAGGAACGCAACCGTTTCGACCCGGCGATGCAGACCCTGGTAGGCCATCTCGACCTGCTGGCCAAGCGCGATCTAGGCGCGCTTCGCCGTCTTTGCGGTGTCAGCGACGAAGACCTGACCGACATGATCGGCGAAATACGCAACCTCAATCCAAAACCCGGCCTCGCATTCGGCTCTACCGTCGTGCAGCCCATCGTGCCCGATGTTTATGTGCGGGCGGCACCGGACGGCACTTGGCAGGTCGAGCTCAATTCCGACACGTTGCCAAAAGTGCTCATCAATCAGCGCTATTACACGCAGGTGTCGAAGAGCACGCACAGCGACAAGGAAAAGGCTTACATTGCTGATTGCCTGCAAACTGCGACCTGGCTGGTACGCGCACTCGATCAACGCGCAAAGACCATTCTAAAAGTATCGAGTGAAATTGTGCGCCAGCAGGACGGGTTCTTTGCCAAAGGCGTTCAGCATCTCCGCCCGCTTAATCTCAAAACGGTTGCCGATGCGATCGGCATGCATGAGTCAACCGTTTCGCGCGTTACCGCCAACAAATACATGGCAACCAGTCGCGGTATTTTCGAGCTTAAATATTTCTTCACGTCCTCAATCGCAGCGGCTGACGGCGGTGAGGCGCATTCCGCCGAAGCAGTCCGGCACCGCATTCGTCAATTGATCGATGACGAGAGCGCCGAGGACATTCTGTCTGATGATACAATCGTGGAAAAATTGCGGGGGGCAGGGATCGACATTGCACGCCGTACGGTCGCCAAGTACCGGGAGGCGATGCGGATCCCGTCGTCGGTGCAGCGGCGTCGCGAGAAACAGGCGGCAAGTGCTTGATGTACCCATCCTGACGCATTGACGTCGGGAACATATCTGAGCTGAAATCTTTAGAGCCGGACGAACCGAAGGGCGCTGCCTTACGCCCCAAGGAGACGACAGGGAGGCGATCACATGCCTTTACGCGTTTCGGGACGGAATATCAGTGTCGGGGCAACACTCCAGCGGAAAATCACCGATAGGGTCGAAGTGGCCACCTCGAAATATTTCAAAGGCGGCTATTCGGGACATGCGACGGTCGGCAAAGACGGTTTCGGTTTCCGCACCGAGTGCATATTACATCTCGATTCAGGCGCGTTGCTCGAAGCGGAAGGAATGGCCGCGGATGCATATGACAGTGCGGAACAGGCCGCGATCCGCATCGAAAAACGGCTGCGTCGATACAAACGCCGCCGGAAGGACCATCAGGCCCGCCGCGGCCGCTAAACAGGGCTAAAATGCACGAAAAAACGCCAGTTGTGAGCTAGGTTGGGCCATTGACGACGGGACGGGTCGCTCTTATGGTCCGCCGCCTTCAACACCCCCATTGCAACTTCGGCGCTGTCATCCCCGATCATTGGACATGTCCATGACGCTTACCGATCTCGTCGCGCCGAATGCTGTCATTCCGGCTCTCAAAGTTAACAGCAAGAAGCAGGCGATCCAGGAACTTGCTGCTCGCGCGGCTGAGCTGACCGGCCAGAACGAAAAGGCAATTCTCGAGATCCTGCTTCAGCGGGAAAAACTTGGCTCGACGGCAGTCGGCAACGGCGTCGCGATTCCGCACGGCAAGCTGCCCAAGCTGGGCAGGCTGTTCGGGTTGTTTGCACGGTTGCCCAAACCGATCGATTTCGAAGCGCTGGATAATCAGCCTGTGGATCTGGTTTTTCTGTTGCTGGCACCGGAAGCCGCGGGCGCTGACCACCTCAAGGCGCTCGCGCGCGTCGCGCGGCAGCTACGCGATCCGGAGATCGCGCGCCGCCTGCGCGAATCGAGCGACGCAGACGCGCTCTACGCCGTGCTGGCGATGCCGCCGGCAAGTACAGCTGCCTGATTTTTCGGAAATCGCTGAGCGCTCAGTGAACGCTGACCGCCTCAAGCTCCTGGCTCCATGCATTCGCGACCGCAGCCTCACGCGTATCGGTCAGCATGATCGGCGTGCCGTCGGCTGCATGCAGAGAAAACAGCTTAATGCCAGGTTCGATTTTTGGCGCTTGCGGGAACAGGTTGGCGACATCTTCCGAGCGGATCGTCTTGACATAAGCCAGACGACCATCTCCGAGCTGTGCCAGCGCCTCCTGTGTAATCACAGGATGAGTCGTGTTCGATTCAGTCTGTTTGTCGTTGGTCATGGCCCTCGACTCCTTTCTGAGTAAACGCTTGACGCGGTCGAGTCCTGCTTCACGAATCCGTCATTCCTGCTCGTTGATCGCGATGGTCTTCACCATCCGTTCCGGCTGCGGCCGGACAAGGTCGATCGACAACAAGCCGTTCTTGAGGTCTGCGCCCAGAACCTCCATCCCATCGGCCAGCACGAAGGTGCGCTGGAACTGGCGCGCGGCAATGCCGCGATGGAGGTATTGGCGGGTCTTATCGTCCTGTTGCCGCCCGCGGATCACCAATTGGCTTTCCTCGATGCAAACATCGAGTTGGTCACGGGTAAAACCGGCGACGGCCAGCGTGATACGCAGCCGCTCCGGATATTGCCCATCGCGCGGCAGCCGCTCGATATTGTAGGGCGGGTAGCCATCGGCCCCCTTGGCAACGCGGTCGAGCACACGCTCGATCTCATCAAAACCCAAGAGAAACGGGCTGGATAGGGACGGAACTCGCGACATTGGTCTCAAAGCCCTCGCTTGAAGCGACTTTGACGGGGCCCCTTTCAGGCACCCCAACCGGGCGGCAACCGCCGTCCGATCGCCCCCAATATGGGCAGTGTGGGTTAAAGGTTCAAGAACAAGCGGAATGCGGGCAGGTGACCGCTATACTGGGTTTTCGACGGGGTTTTTCATGAAAAATACTGCCGCAATGCCCAGCCTGACCGTGCGCTCTGTCCGCGCCACTCCAGTCGAAGTTCCATTGAATTTCGTGCTTGGGACCAGCGCGACCGCGATTCGCAGGGCGCCGCTGCTCCTGGTCGACCTCGATACAGAGGAAGGCATTACCGGCCGCGCCTATGTCTTCTGCTACCTGCGCGCGGCGGCGCCCGCGATCATGAGCCTGCTCGGCGAGGTCGAGCGCGTCGTGCAGGGCAACTTGATCGCGCCGACCGAGCTCTGGGCAAAGTTGACGCGCCGCTTCACGCTGATCGGTGTCCAGGGGATCGTGCGCATGGCGATGTCGGGATTTGACACCGCGTGCTGGGACGCACTCGCGATCGCAGCCGGTGTGCCGCTCGCCACGTTTCTCGGCGCCGAGCCGCGGCCGATTCCGGCCTACAACAGTTGTGGTCTTGGCTTGACGGACGATCTTGGCGCGCTGGCGGATGAAGCTGAAAAGCTGCTTGCCATCGGCTTCCAGTCGGTGAAGTTGCGACTTGGCTATCCGTCACTGCGCGAGGACATCGCGGCGGTGCATGCCGTGCGAAAGCGCATCGGCGATGAAACGACGCTGATGGTGGATTACAATCAAGCTCTCAGCGTGGAGGAAGCGTTGTTGCGCGGACGCGCGCTCGACGACGAGAAAATTTATTGGCTGGAGGAGCCCATCCGCCATGATGACTATGTCGGCGCTGCGAGTCTCGCGCGCGAACTCAATGTACCGATTCAGATTGGTGAGAACTTCTCGTTACCGGCCGCAATGACGGTCGCACTCGATCAAGGTGCCGCCGATTATGTCATGCCCGATCTTGAGCGCATCGGCGGCGTCACCGGTTGGCGCCAGGCCGCCGAGATTGCCGCAGCCCGACGCGTTCAGATGTCGTCACATCTTTTTCCGGAAGTCAGTGCACATCTGCTTGCCGCGACGCCGACTTGCCATTTCCTGGAATATGTCGACTGGGCGAATGCGCTCGTCGAGCAACCGCTCGAGATTGTCGACGGCCATGCAATTATTCCGCCACGTCCGGGCAACGGCATGGTGTGGGACAAAAGCGCGGTCGAACGCTTTCGAATAGCCTGATCTAGCGCAGCGGTAACTTGAACAGCTTGATGGCGTTGCTGCGGCCGATTTTTGCACGGTCAGTTTCGCTGATCTCGACTTTGTCGAACCACTGCGCACCTTCGCCGACATCCTCGAACGGCCAATCGACCGAAAACATGACGCGGTCGACTCCCATCACCGTCATCGCGTTGATGAGCGCGGGCGTATCGAAGTTGCCCGACGTGGTGAGGTGGAAGTGTTTTTGGAAGTAGTGCGCCACGCCGTGCTTGGCCGGATATTTATGCGGCGCGTTCATCCATCCGTTGCGGTTGTCGATGCGCCAAAGATAAACGGGAATGCCTTCACCGATGTGGCCGAGCACGATCTTCAATCGTGGGCACTCGTCGAACAAACCGCTGCCAATCAGCCGTAACGCATGCACCGCTGTTTCCGCAGCAAAGGCCCAATTCGGGCCGAGCAGCCAGTTGTGGCCCTCGTAGAGTTTCGTCCAGCTTGGCAACGGATTGCGCGGGTGAAGATAGAACGGAACATCAAGCGCCTCGACAGCGCGCCAGAAGGGCCGATATTGCGGCAGATCGTAGTACGTGACGTTGTCGGGCGAGCCGATCTGCGAAAAACCATTGACCAGCGCACCGACCATTCCGAGATCCTTCACGCAACGCGTGAGCTCGGCGATCGCTGCGTCCGGATCCTGCATCGGCAACGCCGCGAAAGCTGCGAAACGATTGGGCCGTTTTTGCACTTCACCGGCGAGCACATCGTTGGCTTGTCTTGCGACAGCAATTGCATTCTTGACGTCGTGAATTGCCTGAATTGCGGGCGCGTTCAGCGACAGGATCATCAACTCGATCCCGTTCTTGTCCATTTCGCCCAGGCGCGTGTCCTGGATGTCCAGCAGTCGGTGCCCCAGGTCTTTCCAGACATGGGCGCCGAACACCTGTGAATCGCCCAACGTCGGCTCAATAGCGAAATGTTCTTCAAGCGCAATCTTGCCTTGCATGTCGTTTCCCCTCGTTCGCAGCCATCATGCAATGTGGCGGCTTTGCTTGTCAGCACTGCAATTTGTAACGCGTAAAAAACCGCCCCGAGGGGCGGTTTCAACGCAATCGCTTCTTTGCAAAAGCGCGGCCCGACGATGATTTAAGATAGCGCTCAAAGGCTACAGCTTTTTCGAGATCAGAAAACCCCAGGTAGGTTACGAGGCGCCACGGCTTGAATTTGCTGGTGTGCTTGGCTTGGCCACTATTGTGCGCTGCCACTCGAGCACGAAGGTCGTCGGTGAGACCCACGTAGGTCTCGTTGGGAAATTTGATGCTCTCAAGAAGATAGACATACTTCATAGAGCTAAATATCGCCCGTCTTCGCCCTGCGGGCTACGACGGGCAACCTTCGCGGCCTTCGTGGGCCAGATTCGCGGTGTTGCCTTCGCGAAGGTTGGCTTGCCAACCGAAGCGGCCGAAGGCCGCGAAGGTTGGTGGAGCCAGGCGGGATCGAACCGCCGACCTCCTGCATGCCATGCAGGCGCTCTCCCAGCTGAGCTATGGCCCCTATTCGCGATTTCGACCGCCGCGCTCGAGAGGCAGCGGATTCAGGTTTCCTCTTCCTTCTCGATCGACTCGCCGATGATGTCGGTTACATCGGGCGCGCCTTCCTCCTGCTCTTCGATGAAGGCGGCATCGTCGAGGCTCTCGTCACCAATCTCGACTTCTTCCTCTTCGCCCGCCGCAGCGGCCCCCTCGGCCGCCGGCTTCTTACCCTGCTGCTCGGCTTCTGCGTCCTCGAGCGAAACAAATTCGGCGTCTGCGGTCTCCGGCTCGACGCTGACGGTCGGCACAACAGGAGCGGGCCGCGCTGCTGCCGGTTCTGGCCGCGCCCGCGACTGCACCGGCGCAACGATCGGCACGACTTTGCCGGTGTAGGGTGAAATCACTGGCGTCTTGTTGAGGTCGTAGAATTTACGACCGGTATCTGGACAGACGCGCTTGGTACCAAGATCGGGTTTAGCCACAGTCGAGGTTCCTCGGGGGACGGGGTCGTTTAAATCGGTGTTTCACTTGGCTAGTTGCAAGGCCCCTGTCAATAGCGCAGGCGCGTCCAGTAAGGCCAATAGCGGCAGGATGACGGCGCGCGCGGCTGCGTGGTAGGACGGCGCAGATTTTAAGGATACCACCCGGTGAACCCTGCCGAATTGACGCCTTTGACCGCCCGTCAGGGTGGCCCGATCCAGGGCCGAGCCCGCGTTCCGGGCGATAAATCCATCTCCCATCGCGCCTTGATCCTTGGGGCGCTGACGGTCGGCGAAACCACTATCGGCGGGCTGCTGGAGGGCGAAGATGTCCTGCACACCGCCGAAGCCATGCGGGCGCTTGGCGCGCGTGCCGAACGCACCGGCGATGGCACCTGGCGCGTTCATGGCGTCGGCGTCGGTGGTTTTACCCAACCGGGCGGGACTCTCGATTTTGGCAACTCAGGCACTGGCTGCCGGCTGGCAGTCGGCGCTGTCGCCGGCGCGCCGGTTACGGCTACCTTTAGTGGCGACGACTCGCTGCGCAGCCGTCCCATGCAGCGCGTGCTCGATCCATTGTTGAAGATGGGCGCGCGCGTTCTGCAGGTCGCGGATGGCGGACGACTGCCGCTTACGCTGCAAGGTGCTGCCGACCCCATTCCGATTGTCTATGAGTCGCCGGTGCCGTCTGCCCAGCTCAAATCGGCGGTGCTGCTCGCTGGTCTTGCTGCGCCAGGCGAGACAACGGTGATCGAAGTGGAAGCAACGCGCGACCACACCGAACGGCTGCTGAAACACTTCGGCGCGAAGATCACCAGCAAGCCCCATGGCGACCACGGCCGCCGCATCGTCCTGCACGGTCAGCCCGAACTCGAACCCGCGAATGTACTGGTGCCGGCCGACCCATCGTCTGCAGCCTTTCCTCTCGTCGCTGCGCTTATTGTGCCGGGCTCTGAACTTATTCTCGAAGCGGTAATGACCAACCCGTTGCGAACCGGCCTGCTGACTACGTTGCGCGAAATGGGTGCCAATATCGAAGCGCTCGACAAGCGCGACGACGGCGGCGAGGAAGTGGCGGACCTGCGTGTTCGTACCTCTGCGCTCAAAGGCGTGGACGTACCGCCTGAACGGGCTCCGTCGATGATTGACGAGTATCCTATTCTGGCGGTGGCCGCGTCCTTCGCCGAAGGGACCACGCGGATGCGTGGCCTGAAGGAATTGCGGGTGAAGGAATCCGACCGTCTCGCGGCGACGGCGGATATGCTGCGCGCGAACGGCGTTGTCGTCGAGATCGAAGGCGATGATCTGATCGTGCAGGGCAAGGGCCGGCCCGCCGGCAACGGTGAGGTGAAGACCCACATGGACCATCGCATCGCCATGGCGGCGCTGGTGATGGGTCTCGCCTCGGAAAATCCCGTGCGCATCGACGATAGCGCGTTCATTGCGACAAGCTTTCCGGGCTTCGTCGAACTGATGCGCTCGATCGGTGCGGATCTGACATGATTATCGCGATTGATGGGCCTGCGGCGTCGGGCAAAGGCACGCTCGGCAAGCGGCTCGCTGCGCATTATGGATTGCGCCATCTCGACACCGGCCTGATCTACCGTGCAGTCGCCAAGGCGCTGACTGAAAGCGGTCGTGATCCGGCCGATGCAACTGCCGCTGCCGCCGCCGCGAAATCGCTCAATCCGTCGCGCTTCGATGAATTAGCGCTCAAGGCTCACAGCATTAGCGAAGCCGCTTCGATCGTGTCTGCCATCCCGGAGGTGCGTGCTGCGCTCCTGGCGTTTCAGCGTGACTTCGCTGCCAAGCCCCCGGGAGCCGTTCTCGATGGCCGGGATATCGGCACGGTCATTTGCCCTCACGCAGACGTTAAGATTTACGTGACGGCAACCCCGGAAGCGCGCGCCCGCCGGCGCGCCGCCGAATACCGGGCGCAAGGCCGCAATATCGATGAGGCCGCGGTGCTTTCCGACATCCGAAATCGGGACGAACGCGACCAAAATCGCGCTATTGCGCCCCTAAAACCGGCGTCGGATGCGCACTTGCTCGATACCACGCATTTGGATATAGACGCGGCCATCCGGGCCGCCATCGACATCGTCGAGGCTACCCGAGCGGGCCGAGGGCGTGGCTAACCACCCCTCGTGTTGGAGGACAAAGCCCCGCTCGAGTCTCTGCGTGAAGCGCGCCTGATCGAACCATCGTTCCGAAAGCACGGTATTTAGCGCCGGTCACCGGGATTCCGGAGGCCGCCGTTGGTCTGCGGGACCTTCGGCCCGCGCATTCGGAACGTCATTCAAACCCGCCGGCGCGCCGCATACAGGAGACTCCATGGCCACTGCTACAGCACCCTCGCGTGAAGACTTCGCCAAGCTGCTCGATGAAACCTTCGGCGGCGGAAACCTGCAGGAAGGTTCCGTCATCAAGGGCAAGGTCGTCGGCATCGAAAAGGAATTCGCCGTCATCGACGTCGGTCTCAAGACCGAAGGACGTGTGGCCCTGCGTGAGTTCATGGGGCCGGGACGGCAGAACGATCTGAAGGTTGGCGACGATGTCGAGGTCTATCTCGAACGGGTCGAGAACGCGCTCGGTGAAGCGGTGTTGTCGCGCGACAAGGCGCGCCGTGAAGAAAGCTGGGGCAAGCTGGAAAAAGCCTTCAATGCCCAGGAGAAAGTGCAAGGCGTCATCTTCAATCAGGTCAAGGGCGGCTTTACCGTCGATCTTGATGGTGCGGTGGCCTTCCTGCCACGCAGCCAGGTCGACATTCGCCCGATCCGCGATGTCACTCCGCTGATGAACGTAAATCAGCAATTCCAGATCCTGAAGATGGATCGCCGCCGCGGCAACATCGTTGTCTCCCGCCGCACCGTGCTGGAAGAGACGCGCGCCGAGCAGCGTCAGGAACTGGTGCAGAACCTTGAAGAAGGTCAGGTCATCGACGGTGTCGTGAAGAACATCACCGATTACGGTGCGTTCGTGGATCTCGGCGGCATTGACGGCTTGCTGCACGTCACCGATATCGCCTGGCGGCGGGTCAATCATCCGACCGAGGTGCTCAATATCGGCCAGCAGGTGAAGGTCAAGATCATCAAGATCAACCACGAGACCCACCGTATCTCGCTCGGCATGAAGCAGCTGCTGGATGATCCGTGGCAGGGCATCGAGGGCAAGTATCCCGTCGGCACGCGTTTCAAGGGCCGCGTCACCAACATCACCGACTACGGTGCCTTCGTGGAACTAGAGCCCGGCATCGAGGGCCTGATTCACGTGTCCGAAATGTCCTGGACCAAGAAGAACGTGCATCCGGGCAAGATCGTCTCGACCTCGCAGGAAGTCGAAGTGCAGATCCTCGAAGTTGATCCGGTCAAGCGCCGTATCTCGCTGGGCCTCAAACAGACCATGCGGAACCCGTGGGAAGTGTTTGTCGAGAAACATCCGCCCGGTTCCACTGTCGAAGGCGAAGTCAAGAACAAGACCGAGTTCGGCCTGTTCCTGGGCCTCGATGGCGACGTGGACGGCATGGTCCACCTGTCCGATCTCGACTGGAAGCGTCCCGGCGAGCAGGTGATTGAGGAATACAAGAAGGGCGACATGGTCAAGGCGCAGGTCCTTGATGTCGACGTCGAAAAAGAGCGCATCTCGCTCGGCGTCAAGCAGCTCGCAGGCGATCCGATGGAATCCGCCGGCGACCTCAAAAAGGGATCGGTGGTCACCTGCGAAGTCACCGAAGTCAAAGAAAGCGGCCTCGACGTCAAAATCGTCGGCACCGATCTCGTTGCCTTCATCAAGCGTGCCGATCTCGCACGCGAGCGTGGCGAGCAGCGCCCTGAGCGGTTTGCGGTTGGTCAGAAGGTTGACGCCCGTGTCACCCAGTTTGATCGCAAGACTCATAAAGTCGGCGTCTCGATCAAGGCGCTGGAAGTCGCCGAGGAGAAGGAAGCGATCGCCCAATACGGCACTGCCGATTCAGGTGCATCGCTGGGCGACATTCTGGGCGCCGCGCTCAAGCAACGCGCCGGCGACAAGCCCGAGGCTGAGCCCGAGACCGAAAAGGCCGAAGAATAAGCGGCTTTTTATGCATCTATCGTGGACCCCGGGGGCCTTCCCCGGGGTTTCTTTTTAGACACGACCTTGCCAAAAGTTGGTGTCACCAGCAGGCAAAGCCCCTTGCCGGGGGTAGAATTCGCCTGCGATTCGATTGAAGGAGCGTACTGATGTCGCTCGATGCCGATGCCATCGTCGATCGCCGCCGCATGCGGCGCAAGCTTACCTTTTGGCGCGTCAGCGCGCTGGTGATCGCACTGCTGGCGATCATCGGTGCGTCGTTGCTGTTCGTGCCAGGCAGCCGTCTGATGCCGCCCGGCGCCTACGTCGCCCGCATCAAGGTCCAAGGCTTAATTCGCGGCAATCAGGATCGCGTCGAAGCGCTGGCGCGGCTCGGACGTTCGCGCGCGCGAGCGGTGATCGTGCATATCGACAGTCCGGGCGGCACCACCGCCGGGTCCGAGCAACTTTATGACTCGCTGCGTGAATTGCAGGGCAAGAAGCCGATGGTCGTTGTGGTCGATGGGCTTGCCGCATCCGGTGCTTACATCGCAGCGCTATCGGCCGAGCACATTGTAGCACAGGAGACGTCGCTGGTCGGCTCGATCGGCGTGCTGTTCCAGTATCCGAATTTCACCGACGTGCTCAAAACCATCGGCATCAAGGTCGAAGAGGTGAAATCGTCTCCGCTGAAGGCTGCACCCAACGGCTTCGAGCCGACCAGCCCGGAAGCGCGGGCGGCCATCGAGGCCATCGTGGTGGACTCCTATGCCTGGTTCAAAGGGCTGGTGAAGGACCGCCGCAAAATGGATGACGGTCAGCTCGCAAAAGTGTCCGATGGCCGCGTCTTTACGGGCCGCCAGGCGGTCGGCCTCAAGCTGATCGACGGTCTCGGTAATGAGAAGACCGCGCTGGCGTGGCTGGAGAAGGAAAAAAAGGTGCCGGCCAATACCCCGGTGCGTGATTATTCGTTGCAACCGCGGTTCAGCGAGCTTTCCTTCCTGCACGTGGCCGCCTGGACCTTCGAGGCCGTGGGCTTGACGGCGATTGCGCACCGCATCGAGGAATGGGGTGCAGTGCAAGCGGTCGAGCGACTCAACCTTGACGGTCTCTTGGCGCTTTGGCACCCTCCGTCGACCAATTGATCTCCAGTTGACCGGGCAGGGCGGCGTCAATGATCAAGTCAGAGCTTGTCCAACGTATTGCCTCGCAGAACCCCCATCTCTATCAGCGCGACGTCGAGAACATCGTCAACGCCATCCTGGGTGAGATCACGAGCGCGATGGCGAAAGGTGACCGCGTCGAACTGCGCGGCTTCGGTGCCTTTTCGGTCAAGCATCGGCCGGCCCGGACCGGCCGCAACCCGCGCACCGGCGCCCATGTTGCGGTCGACCAGAAGTCCGTACCTTTCTTCAAGACTGGCAAGGAAATGCGTGAGCGCCTGAACCGGCCGGGCGCGATCTAGGGACTGGCTTCCTCCGATCATCGAGAGTGCTATGGTTATGGCCGGGCGAGAGCCCGGCTATCGATTTTTTGCGAGAGGCGTCACCTGTGTTCCGCAAAATCGTCACAGCGCTGATTGTTGTTCCGCTGGCGGCTGTCATCATCATATTCGCCGTGGCCAATCGACAGTCGGTGACCGTTTCGTTTGATCCTTTTTCTTCGAGCAGCCCGGCTTACGCGGCGACACTGCCTTTGTTCATCGTCATCTTCACGGTGCTGATCGTCGGCGTATTGGTCGGCGGCATTGCCGCCTGGTTCGGCCAGGCCAAATGGCGCCGCCTCGCGCGCAAACGCGATGCCGACGTGCGTGTTCTGCAACAGGAGCTGGAAACGATCCGCCGCCGCTTTGCACCTGAAGCGCCGGCGCAGCTTCCGGAGCCCAGCCCATATACGGTCGTGCCCCCGCCAATTCCTTAACGCAGGCATTGGTTCTGCTTTGCGGCGCGGTGGAGAAGGCGCTAGAACGCGCCCACGATGCCTCTGACGATCAAAATCTGCGGCCTCATGACCCCGCAAGCGCTTGATGTGGCGCTGGATTCCGGTGCGGACATGGTGGGCTTTGTGTTCTTTGCCCCGAGCCCTCGCAACCTCGGGCTGGAGCTCGCGCGCACGCTCGGGGAGCGCGTGCGAGGGCGGGCCGCCAAGGTGGCACTCACTGTCAATGCGAACAATCACACACTGGGCGGCATCGTCGATGCCCTGAAGCCCGACATGTTGCAATTGCACGGCAAAGAAGCGCCGGAGCGTGTCGCGGTGGTGCGCAGCCGCTTTGGTCTGCCGGTCATGAAGGCGCTGCCGATCGCCGAGCGGGGCGACCTTTCGCCCATCCGCGAATATGCGCAGGTGGCTGACCGGCTGATTTTTGACGCGCGCGCGCCGCAAGAGGCGACGCGGCCAGGCGGGCTCGGCAAGCCGTTTGATTGGACGCTACTGAGCGGCATCGATTCCGGCGTACCATTCATGCTGTCGGGTGGGCTGGATGCGAACAACGTGGCGCAGGCGCTGCGTATCACACGCGCGCCGGGCGTCGACGTATCGTCCGGCGTCGAGCGTGCGCCGGGCGAAAAAGATCCGGACATGATCCGCACCTTCATCCGTGCGGCGCGCGTGGCGGAGGCCGAGATCTTTTCGGTACCTCTCCAGCTTGGAGAGGCCTCGATCGTGCGTTCAATCAAGTAAAGGCATTTCGGATGACCGTGCAGCGACCCAATTCATTCCGAACCGGCCCTGACGAGCGCGGCCATTTCGGCATCTATGGCGGTCGCTTCGTTGCCGAGACGCTGATGCCGCTCATTCTGGAGCTCGAGAAAGCCTACACGCAGGCGAAAGGCGATCCGGCATTCCAGAAGGAAATGGACGGGCATCTCGCGACCTATGTCGGGCGGCCATCGCCGCTCTATTTCGCCGAGCGGCTCACGCAGCACTGTGGCGGCGCGAAAATCTATCTCAAGCGCGAGGAGCTCAATCACACTGGCGCGCACAAGGTGAACAACGTGCTTGGCCAGATCATGCTGGCCTTGCGCATGGGCAAGACCCGCATCATCGCCGAAACCGGCGCGGGCATGCACGGCGTTGCCACCGCCACGCTTTGCGCCAAATTCGGTTTGCCCTGCATTGTCTACATGGGCGCCGTCGACGTAGAGCGACAGAAACCGAACGTGCTGCGAATGAAAATTCTCGGCGCGGAAGTGCGCCCGGTCGAGTCCGGTGCGCGCACGCTCAAGGATGCCATGAACGAAGCGCTGCGTGACTGGGTGACCAATGTCAGCGATACGTTCTACTGCATCGGCACGGTCGCCGGGCCGCATCCTTACCCGGCAATGGTGCGAGACTTTCAGTCGATCATTGGCCGCGAGACGCGTGACCAGATGCAGGCCGCCGAAGGACGGCTGCCGGATTCACTCATTGCCTGTATCGGCGGTGGGTCAAATGCCATGGGACTTTTTCATCCATTCCTCGACGAGCGTGCGATCGAGATCTACGGCGTTGAAGCGGCCGGCCACGGACTCAAGAGCGGCAAGCACGCGGCGTCAATTGCGGGCGGCAAGCCCGGTGTGCTGCACGGCAACCGGACCTATTTGCTGATGGACGACGACGGTCAGATCGAGGAAGCGCATTCGATTTCCGCCGGTCTCGACTATCCCGGCATTGGCCCCGAACATGCCTGGCTCAACGACATGGGCCGCGTGAAATTTTTGTCGGCGACCGATGACGAAGCAGTGGCGGCATTTCAGCTCTGCAGCAAGCTCGAAGGAATCATCCCGGCATTGGAATCAGCCCATGCTTTGGCAAGAGTGCCGGAAATTGCCGCCGCCAAGTCAAAGGACCATCTGATGGTGGTCAATCTTTCCGGCCGCGGCGACAAGGATCTTGCGTCAGTCGAAGCTTTTCTTGAGAGCAAGGGCCGATGAGCACGCGCATTGAACGCCGCTTCGCGGCCCTTAAGACAGAGGGCCGCGCCGCATTGGTGACCTTCACCATGGCGGGCGATCCCGACTACGACACCTCGCTTGCAATCGCGAAAGCCTTACCGAAGGCCGGAGCCGACGTTATCGAGCTTGGCATGCCGTTCACCGATCCGATGGCGGACGGGCCAGCGATCCAGGCCGCCGGCTTGCGCGCGCTCAAGGCCGGCCAGCGCATGACCAAGACACTGGCGCTGGTGCGTGAATTTCGCAAAGGCGATGATGAAACGCCGATCGTGCTGATGGGCTACTACAATCCGATTTACATCTACGGCAACGACCGCTTCCTCGCCGACGCCAAGGCGGCCGGGGTCGATGGGCTCATCATTGTCGATCTGCCGCCGGAGGAAGATGACGAGCTCTGCCTGCCATCATTGAAGGCTGGTCTCAATTTCATCCGGCTGGCGACCCCCACCACCGACGACAGGCGGCTACCGACGGTGCTTAAGAATACCTCGGGGTTTGTCTATTACGTTTCCATCACTGGTATCACCGGCGCCGCGGCGCCCGATGCCGGCAAGGTCACCACGGCGGTGGCGCGCATCAAGCGTCATACCGGACTTCCGGTAGCGGTCGGTTTTGGCGTTCGCACCGCGGAGCAGGCGCGCGCCATCGCGGAAGGCTCGGATGGCGTGGTCGTTGGCTCGGCGCTGGTGGATGCGCTCAGGCAAACACTCGACAAGAATGGCAAAGCCGGCGCCGGCACCGTGAAGGCGGTGACAGGGCTGGTATCGGCGCTGGCGCAAGGTGTGCGTAGCGGCCGCCGCGTGCCGGCGGTATGAACAATTGGCCAGGCCAGCGGTTATAATTTCGCCGAATCGGTCCTATAGAGGCGAGCTATGAACTGGATTTCCAACGTCGTTCGGCCGAAGATTCGCAGCTTTTTGCGCCGTGAGACGCCCGAAAATCTCTGGATCAAGTGTCCGGAGACCGGCCAGCTCGTCTTTTACAAGGACGTCGAGGCCAACCAGTTCGTCATCCCGAGTTCGAACTACCACATGCGTATCAGCGCGCCGCAGCGCCTGAAATCCATGTTCGATGGCGGCGAATTCGAAGATATCGCTCTGCCCGAAGTGCCGCTCGATCCGCTCAAGTTTCGCGATGAGCGCCGTTATGCCGATCGCCTCAAGGATGCCCGCACCAAAACCGGATTGCAGGATGCGGTGAAGATCGGAATCGGGCGCCTGGAAGGCCAGATGGTCACCATCGCCGTTCAGGATTTCGACTTCATGGGCGGCTCACTCGGCATGGCTGCAGGTGAAGCAGTGATAACCGGTTTCGAGACTGCCGCGCGGCGGCAAACCCCGTTGATCATGTTTGCGGCATCGGGGGGCGCGCGCATGCAGGAAGGAATTCTATCGCTCATGCAACTTCCGCGCACGACGGTGGGCGTGCAAATGCTGCGTGAGGTCCGCAAGCCCTACATCGTTGTTCTCACAAATCCGACCACCGGTGGGGTCACCGCTTCCTACGCCATGCTTGGCGACGTACAGATCGCGGAGCCCGGCGCATTGATCGGCTTCGCAGGCCCGCGGGTGATCGAGCAGACCATCCGCGAGAAGCTGCCGGAAGGCTTCCAGCGCGCCGAATATCTTGCTGAGCACGGCATGGTCGACATGGTGGTGCACAGGCATAAATTGCGGGCAACGCTTGCCGAATTGTGCCGGCTGCTGACGCGGACACCGCTACCGAGCGGGCAACAGCAGCATTTGCCGGTCCCGGCTCACGCCTAACAACCGACATCACAGGACGGTATATCCTATCAGCGTCGCCGGGGCGCCCGAGGCAGCCAAGCTGCCTTGGTCTTAGCCCGGGATGGCGAAGCGAGGTTTTTAAACGACTATGGCTCCCATCGACTCCATCGTTGCGCGATTGACCTCGCTGCATCCCAAGCGCATCGACTTGTCACTCGACCGCGTGCAGCGATTGCTCGCCGCGCTCGGCCATCCTGAAAAAAAGCTGCCTCCCGTAATTCATGTTGCCGGCACCAACGGCAAGGGGTCGACCGTTGCTTTTTTGCGCGCGATTCTGGAAGCGGCGGGCAAGCGCGTGCACACCTACACCTCACCGCACCTGGTCCGTTTCAATGAGCGTTTTCGAGTTGGTGATGCGGGCGAAGGGCGACTCGTTTCAGACGAAGAACTTGCAGCCGCGATGGAGGAATGCGAGCGCGCCAATGCGAACGCGCCCATTACCGTCTTTGAAATCACGACTGCGGCCGGTATGTTGCTGTTCTCGCGCAATGCCGCGGACGTCGTCCTGCTGGAGGTCGGTCTTGGGGGACGGCTGGATGCAACAAATGTGATCGATCATCCGCTGGCGACGATCATCACGCGTATTTCGATAGACCATACCGATTTTCTCGGCGACTCGCTCGAGAAAATTGCCGCCGAGAAGGCCGGCATTCTCAAACGCGGCGTGCCGGCGATCATTGCGGCGCAGGATCGTGACGCATTGGCTGTGATCGAGCGGCAGGCGGCCAAGCTCGGCGCGCCGCTGAAGGTCGCCGGAGAGGATTGGACGGCCACTGAAGAACGCGGAAGGCTGGTCTATCAGGACGAAGCAGGCCTGCTCGATTTACCCGCGCCGAGGCTTTACGGCCGGCATCAATTCGAGAACGCCGGATTAGCTATTGCGGCACTGCGTACAATCAAGCAATTCAAGCTTCCGCCCGCGGCCTATGACGCCGGGATCGGCAAGGCCGAGTGGCCGGCGCGGCTGCAGCGGCTCGCACATGGCAAGCTGGTTCAACTTGCTCCTGCCGGTAGCGAGCTTTGGCTCGATGGAGGGCATAACCCCGATGGTGGCCGTGCGATTGCGGCCGCGCTCGCGGATCTGGAAGAGCGTGTGTCGCGGCCGTTGGTTTTGATCGTTGGAATGTTGGCGAGCAAGGACTGCGAGGGGTTCTTGCGAAATTTCGCCGGACTGGCGCGCCGCATGATTGCGGTGCCGGTGCCGGGCGCAGAGAAAGGTCTGACGGCGGAAACGGTCGCCGACGCTGCGCGTGCGATCGGTCTGTCGGCGACCAGCCGGGACAACCTCGCTGAGGCGCTGGATGCAGCGCGCAAACTCGATCTTGATCCGCCGCCGCGCATCCTGATTACAGGGTCGCTTTATCTTGCCGGGGAAGCCCTGCGCGAAAACGGCACGCCGCCGCAGTAAGTGTCGATCACGATGGCACTGCCCTCCTAAACGAGATGGCCGGGACAAGCCCGGCCATGACTAAGGTACGTATGTTAGTGCGTGTCACACCGCGCCGCTGATCCATTGATGCAGCTTTTGCTTGGGCGCAGCGCCGACCTGGCGGGAGGCGATCTCGCCGTTCTTGAACATCATCAAGGTCGGGATCGACATGATGCCGTATTTCGCGGCGGTGTTCGGATTTTCGTCGACATTGAGCTTGACGATTTTGACCTTGTCGCCCAGCTGCCCCGCGATCTCTTCCAGAGCGGGAGCGATCATGCGGCACGGACCGCACCATTCCGCCCAGAAGTCGACGACGACCGGTTCGGCAGATTTCAACACGTCCGATTCGAAGCTAGCGTCTGACACTTTGCCGACGGCCATGACCATTACCTCTTGTCTATTGGGCGGGAGAATCAGCTCCCGAATAATTGCGAGGGCAGGAAGCTATGAATGCGGTCCGGCAGCGTCAAGGCGCTCTCACGCGGGGGTGATGGCCGCCAGCGCGGCACTGAGCACCTCCGCAGAAATCTCCATGAGATCAGGTACTTCCGTCCAGATCAGCGCCGCGCGGACCGGCCTATCCGGGTATAATTTTTCGAGCACGGCACGGTAGAGCGCAAGCTGACGGATGTAGCTTTGAGGCGCCTCCTCGATTCGGCGCGGGGCAGGGCGGTTCGTTTTGAAGTCGCCAATCAGAACAGCGGTTTGCGTCACCGCCAGGCGGTCGACCTGACCCGAAACGCGCCACTTTTCTCCGCGCATTTCAATCCAGCCAACGATGGGCACTTCGGCCCGGCTGCCCGGCAAGAACAGCCCCGAGAGTTGCGCATCGTCGAGCAACACCAAGACCTGTTCCGCGATCTTCTGGCGTTGTTCGCTGTCGATTTCTTTGCCTTTTCTGGCGAGATATTCTTCCGCGGCCCGGGCGCGGCGGGCGGTGGGAATATCCGGCAGTGACTGCAGGAGGCGGTGCACCAAAGTGCCGCGCAGCAAGGCGTTCGTGTTGGCGGCGGATGCAAACGGGCGCGCTACATCGTCATCCTCGACGCTCGACGGTGTGATGACGCGCGGGCGAGAGACGCCAGACCTGGCGTCGGTATAGAGCCATGATGGTACAGAAGCGGGCTTGATCGCCGCCGGCACGTTTTTTTTCTGAACGTCTGCAGACGGGTGTCCACCCTTCCGATATCGCAGCACCTCGCCGCTGCCATCATCGGCCGGTTCGCTGATGCATTTGTCCGCCATCGCATTTTCGACCAGCTGATACCAGCAGCCGTCAGGAATCTTGTTCTTGCCGCGCGTGCCGCAGATCACCAGCCGTTCGGCGGCGCGCGTCATGGCTACGTAGAGCAGGCGGCGGTATTCGTCGCGCGCATCCTGTTGCGCGAGTGCACGTGCGTCCATCATGGCGTCGACATCGTTGGCGCGCGCCGTCGCCCAGACCAGTGCGCCGTTGTCCAGCCTCAGCAATCGTGGATCGCGGGGGCCGCCGGGCGGGGTAGTCGTGTCGGCGAGGATCACCGTGTTGGCTTCCAGTCCCTTGGCGCCGTGCACGGTCATCACGCGGACTTCGTCACGCGCCATTTCCATGTCGCGGCGCACTTCGCTTTGGGCGGCGTGCAACCAGTTGAGGAAGCCTTGCAGCGATGGCGTCTCGCGCGCCTCGTAGTCGAGCGCCAGATTGAGAAACTCATCGAGCGCGTCGTTGGCCTCCGGCCCCAGTCGCGCTGAGAATCTAGCGCGGCCTCGCATCGCTCCCAATATGTGGGCGAAGAAACCAAATGGGGTATGGATTTGCGCGGCCTGCGCCAATTCGTCGAGCGTGCTGTTCGCTGTGGCAAAAGCCGGATCGGATTTTGATCTGGTGCGCAAGCTTGCGCGCAGCGATCCTTTGCGGTCCCACGCCAGGGTAAACAACTGCTCCTCGCTCAAGCCGAACAGCGGGCTCTTGAGTACGCTCGCCAACGCAAGGTCGTCGTCCGGCAGCAGCAGCACGTCGGCCAACGCCATCAGGTCCATCACCGCGATGTGCTCGGTCAGGACCAGCCGGTCGGCGCCAGCCACCGGCACGCCGCTGTCCTTCAGCGCGCGGATGATGGCCTCGAACAGCGGCCCGCGTTGGCGCACCAAAATGAGCACATCGCCCGGCTTCAGGCCGCGCGCCATCCAGATTTTCACCTGGCCCGCGATTCGGCGCGCCAGCAGCACGCGCGGGCTTTCCTCGCTCTCGGTGTCGAAGGGTGCGTCCCAGCCTTCCATTTCCTTTTTTTCGGCTGGTTCGATCAGCGGCCACAGTTCGACCAGGCCCGGCGCGGCATTCGGTAGCGAGGTGTGCGGCGGCACGCCGGCCTCGTCGGTGGTGACGCTGACGAACACCTCGCGCGCGCCGAAAACCTGGTCGACCGAGCCGAGCACGTTCTCGCCCGAGCGAAACGAGTGGTGAAAATGCAGGTATTTCCAGCCCAGATCGGGCGTATCGAACTGTTTGCCGAACTCGCGGCGCATCTCGTCGAAGGCGCGCGGCGCCGCGCCCTGAAACGAGAAGATCGACTGTTTCTCGTCGCCGACCGCGAATACCGTGCGCCGCACGTTCGGCCGTGCCCCTCCGGGGGTAAATTCCGAGACGATGGTGCGCACGATCTCCCATTGCTTCGGGCTGGTATCCTGCGCCTCATCGATCAGCACGTGGTCAATGCCGAGATCGAGCTTGTAGAGTACCCAGGCGGCCGAAGCGCGGCCGAACAGTTCAAGCGTCTTGTCGATCAGGTCGTCGTAGTCGAGCAGCGCGCGGCGTTCTTTCTCCTTGGCATAGTGCGCGATGACGTCGGCGGCGATGGTGATGAGTGCGCGGGTGCGCTCGCGGGCACGGACCGCGCGCTCGCGCTCCAGCAGCTTGCAGACGCGGTCCTGTTCGGCCAGGAGCCGTGCCAGCCAGTCGGGATGGCTGTCGCCGATTTTCCTGGTGACGATATTCTGGCGCGGTTCAAGCTCGGCGGTGCAGAACACCTTGAGATAGTTGTTGATGCGTTCGCGGCCCGACGCGGCGCGGGCAGCTCCAAGTATCGCTATATGTTTCTTGTCGCTGGCCGAGCCCGAATCGAGAACTTCGATCAGCGCCGGCCATTCCCCCGCCGGGATCAGCGACTGAGTGAAGAAGTCCTGCTCCAGCGATTCCAGCGTGTCGCCAGGCGCGATGCCGAGGCTGGCAGATAGCTCCGCGATGGCCTTGTCAATGCTGCCGGCACGCACGATCCAGGCCAATAACGTATCGCGTTTGCGGATGGCATCGCCGATCACTTCCTTGAAGGTCTGGTCGGCGGAAACCACGATGGCGGTGGCGAGCGCCTTGCCAAGCGCGCTGTCGGGGTGCGCCGACGCATCCAGCAGCACTTGCAGCGTTAGGTGGTTGAGCAACTGCGTGGTCGAGGCTTCGTCCAGCACGGTGAAGCGCGCGGCGACATTTGCCTCAAACGGAAACTGGTGCAGCAGCCGGGTGCAGAACGCATGGATAGTCTGCACCTTCAGGCCACCGGGCGTTTCCAGCGCCGAAGCGAAAAGCCTCCGCGCCCGCGCGCGTTGGCCCGCATCGGCTTTCTGTCCGGTGCTGAGCAGAATCCTCTTGTCGAGCGCATCGTCGTCGAGCGTCGTCCATTCCGCTAGCGTGCCGAATACGCGGTTCGCCATGTTAGCCGCAGCTGCCTTGGTGAAGGTGATGCAGAGGATCTTCGCCGGATCGACGCCGCGCAGCAGCAGATTGATGACGCGTTGCGCCAGCACGTGGGTTTTGCCCGAGCCGGCATTGGCGGCGACGAAAGCGGACACGTCGGGGTCGGCGGCCTCGATCTGCACGCGGGTCACGTCGACCGGGATATTCCGGGGCGCGTTCATGTATCGTCCTCATCGCCGCCGCCGGACAGGGACCATTCCTTGATGCGAGCAAGGTGATCGTAGTCGCCGTAATGCGTCGTCCACATCGGATGAACCAGCGACAGGTAAGGCGTCGCCGGGTCCTCGAACGTCGCTGCAAGCTCCTTGAGCCGCGCCAGCGCGTGGTCGGCCTGCGTATCGGTCGTGCCGTCCTTAAAGGCGATCTTGTCGGGTTTGCCCGCCGGTTCGCCGCCCTTCAGCGTGACATAGGAAATTTCGGAGACCGAGCCGGCGGGAAGATCGCCGAATTTTCCGGCACGCAAAATCGCAGCTTCCAGCGTCAACTGCGGCGCCAGCCCGGTGCGCACCTGCTTCTCGGTGCGCGCGCTGCCGGTCTTGTAGTCTATGATGGCGTAGCTGCCGTCCTTGCGCCGTTCGATACGGTCGGCGACCGCCGACAGCGTGAATTCGCGTTTACCGATGGGGAATTTCAATTCACCTTTGATTTCTGCATGTAACGCCTGGATCCCTGCGCGGCGCTCGCTGTCCCAGGCCACGAACCATTGGGCGATGCGCTGGAACCGCGGCCACCAGAAGGCTCTTGCTTCCGGATAATCGTTCAGCGGCGCAAAGCGTTTTTCACCGAGCTTGCGCAATTCCTCGAGTGGCTTGGCGGGCATGCCAGCGGCAAATTTTCCGGTGAAGTCGCCGATGGCACCATGAATGACAGTGCCGCGGTCGCGCGCGCCGGGCGCGGTATCGACCGGATCGAGCACGGACAAGCGCAATACATAACGCGCGTAGATCGTATACGGATCGCGCAACCAGTCTTCGATGGCGGTGACGGACAGTCGCGCCGGCCGCGCCGCCAACGGCGGCGTTGGCGCCGGGCGTGCGACGGCTTTCACATCCGCCGGATAGTCGAGCGCGCGGGCAAGCGTGAGATAATTTTCACCGCGTTCGCACACGTCATTCCAGCGCGCTCCTGCGAGCGCGGCGATGCGTTGCACGAAACGCGAGGTCACGGTTGGCGCGCCGGCCAGCTTGGCTGCGCGCGACAAAATGACTTCAGGTGCGCCCAGCGCTTGCGCGAAGTCGTGCGCCGACAGGCCGATGCGGCGCTCGGGCGGATCGAGGCCGAGAGCGCGGCGCATGGGTCGCGACAGCCAGGGGTCGCTGCGCGTCTCGGGCGGCCAGGTGCCTTCATTGAGCCCACCCAGCACGACGCGGTCGATGTTCTGCAAACGCGCTTCCAGGGGGCCGAAGATACGCACCTGCACGTCGGCAATTTCCGGACGGCGCACGACGCGGCCCGCGATGGTGGCGTGAAATAGCTCGGGATAATCGCCGCGGCTGACGGCGAGGCCGCGAGCGGCCTGACTGAGGACAAGGTCTTCAAAAGCCTGAGCCAGCGCCTTTCCGTCGTGGCCGACAAGGGCGTCGGGGCTCAGTGCCGCGATGACGTCACGGTGGCATTGCGCAAGCGTCGCGAGGGGATGATTGCCGGATTTCAGCGCTTCAAGCGGCCCCAGTCCGGTCGCGAGGCGCGCGATTAAGTCGGCGGCCGTGTCGAGCTCGGTGTCGTCAATCAAATGACGCGGATCGCTACGGTGAAGCTGATTGCGATTGGTGCGGAAGGTTTCGAGTGCGTGGGCAAGGCCGCTGCTGCCGGGGCGCGGCCGCGGTCCGCGCAGCAAGGATTTTTCAAGCGTAGCGATGGCGGCCTCGTGCGCGCCCACAGCCCGTCCAAGCCGCAATAGCGGATGTTTCAACAACGCCAGAAACGTCACCGGTTCCAGGCCGCCGAGTGCGGCTTGCGCCGCCAGCAGCGCAAACACGCCCGCTTTGGTATCGGCGAGCGAGTTGCCACCGGAGTCGTCGACCGGAACATGCCAGCGCTCCAGTGCCGCAACGACACGGCGCGCCAGCGCGCGGTCGGGCGTCACCAAAGCGGCGTGTTTGTCGGGTGTTTCGACCGCTTCGCGCAACGCCACCGCGATGGCAAGCGCTTCCTCTTCGGCATTCGCGGATTCGATCATGCTCAGTGAGGAGAGCGCCTGCGCGACGGCTTGTTCGAAATCCTTTTTGTTGCGCCGTGAATGCCAAAGTTCAGTGGTGGAGGCCGGGCGCAGCGCTTCAGATACCAGCCGCTCGCGGCCGTGCGGTGCGGGTGCGCACAATTGTCTCACGTCACTACGCGCGATGCCGAGCGACGCAAGCAGCGCCTGCATCGCGAATTGCGCATGGCCTGCGGCGGGCGCACCATCATGGGCCTTGTCGTCTCTGTCGCCGGCGATCAGCGCCCAGGATAAGTCGTCGAGATCCACGTCGAGGCCGGGCAGCACGACGGCGCCGTGCGGCAATTTCGCGACGGTCGAAAGCAACTTGGCGGTCGCCGGCATCGATCCGGTGGAACCGGCGGCAATGACCGGCGCATTGCTGTTGGCGAGACGCTTGGCTTCGGCCTCGATCAACAGATCGCGGCGCGAGGTCGCCTCGATCGCGCCGCGTTCTTTAAGAAATGCTGGCCAGGTATCACGCGCGATCTTGAGAAAGCGCAGCGATAATTGCCAATATTCGTCGAGGTCGGTTGGGACCAGGCTGTCGAGTTTTCTCCATTCCACTTGCCGTGTGGTCATGTCGTCCATCAGGCGGGCGAGATCGTCGGCGAGTCCTAACGCGGCCTGCGGCGTATTGGCGATCAGCGGCGAGCCTTGCACGCCGCGCACCGCGGGCGAATTCGCCCATTTCAGAATGAGCTCCGCGAGCAGCAGTCGGCGCTCCAGCGGCGCGATCGCTTCCGGCAGAGCTAATGCGGGTTCAGCGAGATCGCCGGTTGCTGCTTGCGCAAACGCGATCTCGTCCTCGTCGAGGTCGCCGATGGCGACGATACGCGGCAGGATGGCGCCGCCGTCCTTCATGGTGTCCAGAAACATGTTGCGCGCCAGCCGGCAGGCTCGCCGCGTCGGCAGATAAAGCGTGGCACGGGCCAATTCGATCGGATCGCGGTTCGCCGGAAAGCCGGGCACCAATTTACCGCCGACCAACGCGCCGATCAGCACCTTCAGAAACGGCGCCGAAGCGGGGATATTGAAGACATTGGCGCGAGCAATGGCCATCGACGAATCATACACGCTAAATCGGGCAGCCGATCAACTCGTGCTTGCGCGAATTGCGGCCTCTGCGGCGGCTACGGCTTCCGGAGTTCCGACATGCATCCACAATCCCTCGAGCCGCAGGCCATGCAGTCGCCCAGTTGCGGCCGCATGATCAAATAGGGTTGTGAGCGAGAATTCGCCGGCTGGCGCGCCGGCAAAAAGCGCAGGTGAGAGAATAGCAGCGCCGGCATAAACAAATGGGGCGATCTCCTGCTCCGCGCATTTGCGCAAGCGGCCGTCCGGCGTCATGGCGAAATCGCCGCGCCCGGCATAGCCAATGCTGCCGGCGGTGGGCGCAAGCAGAAGCAATGCGTCCATTGTATTGGCGTCAAAGGCTTCGGCGAGGCGCGCGAGGTTCGGTTGTACGCCGTCGATCCAGATGGTGTCGGAATTGATGTGGAAGAAAGGTGCATGGCCCAATTGAGGCAAAGCCCTCGTCACGCCGCCGCCGGTACCGAGCAGAAGACCGCGCTCGTCGGAGATCACGATCTGCGGGCGGCTGCGATAGGCGAGATGCTGTTCGATCTGCTCGGCCATGTAGTGCACGTTGACCACGGCACGCGCCACGCCAGCATCGGCGAGGCGATCGAGCACGTGATCGATGAGCGGTTTGCCGGCAACCGGTACCAACGGCTTCGGGATTTTGTCAGTCAACGGCCGCATGCGGGTGCCGAGGCCGGCGGCAAGCACCATGGCGCGGCGCGGTGTGGATTTTGTCGGCGATGGACTCATGCGTTCACGTCTTCAACGGCGGTACATTTGCGCGATACCAGGCCGCGAGCGACTTGAGCGCCGGATGCGCGAGCGAGCGCTGCAAATAAGCCCATATCCGCGGCAAATGCCGTAGATATTGCGGTTTCCCATCGCGCCGCTCCAGGCGTGCGAAAATGCCAAGGATTTTGGACGCCCGCTGCGCGGCGAGCGTGGCGTAAGCACGCGCGAAGTTTGCAGCATCGAATGGTGGATAGGCGGACCGTCGCGCGCGCGTGTAGCGCGAGAGCAGCGCGATCTCCAGGGATTCCGGGACATCAACGCGCGCGTCCTGCAATAGCGACGCGACATCATAGGCGGCTGGCCCCATGACCGCATCCTGGAAATCGAGCAGGCCAACGCGCGCAGTACCCTCTCGCTCCGGCAGCCAAAGGAGATTGGGTGAGTGAAAATCGCGCAGGACCCAGGTTTCCTCGTCCAACGTTATCGGCAGAAGTGCTTCGCGCCAAAGCGCCCGGTAGGCACCACGCTTGGTATCGGAAACCTTGATCTCGAGCTTGGGGAGATACCAGTCGAGCAAGAGTTCAACTTCAATGAGAAAGGCATCCATGTCGTATTGAGGAATTTGGTATTCAACGCCGGGCTCGACCGGGATCACGCTCTGCAGCGTTTCGCTGTGCAATTCGGCGAGCAGGCTCGTTGCCGCTTCATACCGCATCTCATCCGGTGTCGGCGGGTCGCCCCCAACGACCAGCTCATCACCGAGGTCTTCGATGATCAACAGGCCTGCGTCGCGATCGGCAGCAAATACCGCTGGTGCCGAAAACCCGCGGCCGCGCAACGCGTGGGCCATTGCGACAAAGGGCGTCACACTTTCAGCCAAATGCGCGATGGCGCTATAGGGCTTGCCGTCCCGCACCGGCGGACCATCGGGTCTCTTCGGTGAATTCATCAGGATATAAGTTGCGCGGTCGCGCGTGAGCCGCTCGTAACTGCGCGTTGAAGCGTCGCCCTGGATGCGGCGGCGTTCAGCCTGGCCGAATCCGGATCGGTCAAGGAATTGTCGGATCGTGAGGATGCGCTCGGCACGGGCGGCAAAGCTGCCATAGCCGGTGACGCGCGCGCTGCGTGCATTCGGTCCCTGCTGCGGTGCCAGCGTCAATGCAATGTCGAGCCTGTCTGCCGGCAGAAATCCAGTGGCGCGATCCGGCCACTCCAGCAACGTCACGACACTTTCGGTCGCATCATCGAAGCCAAGCTCCGTCAGTTCGGCCGGCCCCGACAGCCGGTAAAGGTCCGTGTGTACCAGTGAAAAGCGCGGCAACGTGTAGGTCTGCGTCAGTGTGAATGTCGGGCTCGGCACTTCGATTGTGTCATCACCCGCAACATAGCGGATAAACGCACGCGCAAATGTTGTCTTTCCCGCGCCAAGATCACCGGACAATGTAACCATGTCACCGGCTTCGATCAGCGCGGCGACATCCCTCACCAACCGGTATGTTGCCGCTTCATTGGCAAGATCTACCGTGAAGCTGTAACTGCCGGAGCTGGTGAAAAACATCGAATCATCCGTTGCGCGACAGGACCTTATAAGCAGTTCGCGCGGCCCCACGCCAGAATCGCAGCGGCAAACTTGCGTCAGTTGCCTTTCGCGAGGCCGGCCCGCTCGACGATTTCCTTCCACACCGGCACTTCGCGCACCATGCGCGTATGCAGTTCGTCAGGCCCTTCGAATTTCACCATAAATCCCGCGGTCAGCATTTTGTCTTTGACCTCGGGTTTTTGCAGGATCAGCCGGGTCTCATCGCTGAGGCGCTTGATAATTGCTGGCGGCGTGCCGGCCGGCGCAAGGAACATTTGCGACGTCTCCACCACCGCGTTGGGAATGCCGGCTTCCTGCATGGTCGGGACGTCCGGCATGTCGACCCAATGCTCGGCGCCCGTTTGCGCGATCGCCTTCAGCGTTCCGGAGCGGATGTGACTGATCAATCCCGCAATGCTGACCGATGCCACATCGGTTGTGCCCGAAAGCGCGGCTTGCAATGACGGCGCGGCACCGTTGAACGGCACATGTGTCATGTCGATATTCGCGCGAAGCTTGAGCAATTCGACCGCAAGCTGCGAAACACTCCCCAGGCCTGGTGATGCATACGTCAGCTTGCCCGGGTTCGCTTTCGCCTTGGCAATCAGGTCCGCGACGCTCGTGATGCCGGACGCCGGCCTTGTAATGATGGCGTTTGGCGCGGCGCCAAGATAGGCGATTGGCGCGAAATCCTTGATCGGGTCATAGGCGACTTTTGTGACGCTTGGATTGATCAGGACGACGCCGGTTACGACGACAAGCGTATAACCATCCGGTGCCGCCCGTGCGCCTGCGGTAATTCCGATATTGCCGACAGCGCCGGCCCGGTTTTCAACAATGACATTCTGCCCGAGTTTCGGTGCGAGCTCCGCTGCCAGCAGCCGCCCGAGCAAGTCGTTAGGTCCGCCCGGTGGAAACGGCACGATGATGGTGATGGTACGCTCAGGCCAGGCGGCATGTGCCGCGCTAAAACTAAACAGTGCGGCGGCGACAACGACAGCGACGGATAGTCTGCACCAGATCGAACGCGTATCGAATAACGGCTTCCCGGACATGCGGATCCCCCAAGGCGGACAACGGCCCGCTTTTTTTGTCTTGATTGAATGGTAGTGGAGAGCCTGCGCACGCGCCAGCACAGCCGGCGCTCAATTTGGCTAGCGTTGGTTGCGAGCCTGATCGCGCAGGAAACGCCGGCCGGAGTCGGTTACGACCACCTGGGTGCCGCGTCCAGATGCTGTTTCGCGTTTCACCAGTCCGCGGTCGACCGCGTCTTCCCATACCGTGAGGCGCGGGCATGATGTGCGCCAGGCGTCGATGACATCGGCGTAGGAGCGGGGCTCGCGAGCGACCCATTCGACGAGGTCAAACACCAGAGCTTCAGGCGCAATACCTGCTGAAGCGTGCGATTTTGTATCCTGGTCAGACAAGCGGCAAACTCCGGCAGTCCCTCAGACGTTTACTCTGCAAGTGGAGGCCCGGGCAAATCGAATTTTTGTGAGCATTGGCCGTCAGGCCGCTGTCTGTTTCGCCGCCTGCTCCGCCGGAAACACGCAGGTCACTGTGGTGCGGCCCGGCGCGGAATCGACTTCGACTTTGCCGCCATGCAGCTCAACAAAGGAACGCACCAGCGACAGCCCGAGACCGGGGCCGCGGTGTTGCGATCCTTGGGAATCTGTTTCGAACCATTCGAAAACTTTATCCTTTGCTTCCGGTGGAATTCCGGGGCCGTGGTCGGTAACCGAAAACACGACTGCCTGAGGGCGCCGCTCGGCGCTGAGCGTTACCGTCTCTCCGGCGGGCGAGAAACCGACTGCGTTGGAGAGCAGATTGAACAGGACCTGGCGCAAGCGGCGTTCATCCGCTGTAAAGCTGCCGATATTGGCCGGAGATCGGATGTCGAGGGTGATGTGGTTTTTGACCAGGCGATCCTGCACGCCCTCTGCTGCGGCCTCCATGCTGACGCGGATATCGACTTCGCCCAGGTTCAACGTCATGGCTCCCGCATCGATCGTGGCCAGGTCGAGAATATTGTTGATGAGCGCCAGCAGTGCATTGGTCGATACGGTGATGTAGCCAAGATATTCGGCCTGCTTTTGCGTAAGCGGACCGAATGTCGGATCGCTCAGCAGGTTCGCGAAGCCGATGATATTCGTCAGCGGCGAGCGCAATTCGTAAGACACGTGATGCACGAAATCGATCTTGATGGAATCGGCCGCCTCCAATGCTTCATTGCGTTCGCGCAATGCCCGCTCGACGTTGATCGTGTCAGTCACGTCCTGGAACGTGACCAGCGTCGCTCCGTCGGGCAACGGCATGGTCGCGATATTGATGACGGCGCCGTCGCGTCTTTCGACGCGGGCGGCGAGCGGCTCACGATTGTCGATTGCGGTAACAGCCGCGCGCAGGTTCCGCCATACCGTGTTGTCGTCATGTTGGGCCTGGCACCACGCAGTGACGGATTCGACGTGGGGATGCTGTTCAAGCGCTTCGTGCGACAGCTTCCACATTCGCTGGAAGGCCGGATTATGCAACCAGACCCGGCCGTCGCTGCCGAACACCGCTACTGCTTCGGCCAGATGATCGAGGGTTTCACTCTGGACCTTGATGAGCGCATCGTAGCGGCGGTGCAGGTCCAGTCGCTCCGTGACATCGTCGTAAAGATAAGTGACGCCGCCTTCCGGATTCGGCGTTGTGACGACGCGCAGCGCGCGGCCATCCGGTAAATGCCACATGTGTTCTTTTGGTTCGACCGCGCGATAGGCTTCGTACAGTTGCTGTTTCCACTGCCGGAAATCCTGCTCCTCGGGCAGCTTGCGTTTAGCGCGTAACTTATCAAGCACGGCGGCATCGGTTGGCGTCTGGTCGAGGAAGCCGGCATCAAGCTCGAAAAGCGATCGAAACGCTGAGTTATAGAACGTCAATTTGCGGTCGACATTAAAGACAGCCACGCCGGTTGCGAGCTGATCAAGGACGCGACGATGTGCCTCGTTCATGCGCGCGAGCTCGGCACGCATCGCTTCGACCTCGGTGCGGTCAATCGCAATGCCTGAGCTGCCGGCGCCGGTCGGAGCATCAACGATCTCGAAAATTCGGCGCATGCCTGCGGCAATCGCAGGCAAGCGGCCGGCATATGTCTCACCAGTCGCGAGTGTGCGGGCGAGCTCTGCACGGGTCGATTGGTCGAGCAGTTCCAATCCGCGCGTTACGGCGTCCGCCGGATTTTCCGCATCGACCGCGCGCGCGTACGCCGAATTAACGAAGATCAGGTGACCGGCGGCATCGCGGGTCCAGACTGGCGCCGGAAGCGAGTCGAGCATCGTGCGCATGGTTTCGATGTCGCTCAGCAATTGATCGTGACGGCCGGCAAGGTCCAGCAGTTCCTGTTCAATGCCGCTGACGTCGCGCAATCGCAGGACGGCACGGCCTCCAATGGCACGACCTTCCGCCTCGACCGGGTGACCGGCGCGGGTCGTGAGAGTCATGACAAAGCCGCGGCCTTCGCTGCGCAGGACATCAACCGCCGCTTCCATGCGGTGGGCGGCAGCGGGCTCCAGCCAGGTGCCGAATGCGAGAATTCTTTCGGGCACGCCGCCGGGTGCGATTATGCTGGCGTCACCCAGAATTTCAGGCTGTTCGGCGGCTGCCACCCAGGTCACAAGAATCTGCGGTTCCGAAAGCAGCAACGCCTTGAGACGGTCGACCTCGGCCTGTAGGGCAGTTGTCTCATCGTGCGAGTAGGATTGTGCGCGGCTCGCATTTCGGTGCGCCCGCAATAAAAAAAGGCTGGCAAGCAAAATAAAACCGATGAATGCAAGGACCAGCGTCAGCGCATTGATTTGCTGGCCGCGAAGCATTGCGATGCCACGATGGACGGCATCGACGGTCGTCGTGCCAAAATGCACGTCGGCGTAAGCCGATGTGCTGGGCACCAGTGAAAGATTTGCGACCACGAAGGCGGCGAGGAATCCGTCTCGCCACGGACGAGAACGCAGCCTCTCGTTCGCCGTCCGGATTGTCTCCGGCATTCAGGCTTGCCCCAGGATTGCGGGAGGCGTCCGCCACGCCGATCCGCGAATCGCTGGACTTTACCCCTAAGGGGAATCGTGCCGAAAGAGTCCAGACCGTGAACGACTCGCCCACGTGATTGAAAAATCAGGTGCTATTTCAATGTTTCAGCGCGTTTGACCATGTCGTCGATATTGATGCGGCCAAGGGCGACGGAAAATGTGCGCTCTGTCTCGACCAGCGCCGGGCGCACGACCTCATTGAGCAAGGAAGAGTCGGGCAATACGAGGTCGTCGGCGTCATCGGCCGCGACGGCAGCACGCAGAATATCGTCGGCAGTTATGCGGTCGCGTTCCCGCCCGAGCTCATAACCGCCGTGCGGCCCTCGGATGCCCTTGAGAATGCCGTCCCGGACCAGCGCTTGCAGCACCGGCTCGAGGTGGCGCGGTGGCAACTGGTGGCGCGCGGCCAATGCCTTGGCCGAAACGGGGCGGCTGTTGGCATGGATGGCAACATCGATCACAGCGGCTATGGCAAGAAGACCCTTGCGGGGTACCAGCGGCATTTTCGAACCGGTTACAGTGGTAACGAAGCGTGCGGTATTAGGCTACGCCTCCGTGCCCGTCCAGCCGTATTCGATGCCTCTTTTTTTCAGCTTCCGGTAGAACCGAAACCGCCGCTGCCGCGCGGGGTTTCATCGAGAGATGCAACATCCGATATGTGTGCGCGTACAACCGGAGCGATTATCAATTGGGCGATCCGCATGCCGCGGGTGATCGTCACCGGTTCGGTGCCGTGATTGACGAGCAGCACCTGGAGCTCTCCGCGGTAGTCGGCATCGATAGTGCCGGGTGCATTGAGCACAGTGAGACCGTGACGTGCAGCAAGGCCGGAGCGAGGACGTATCTGGCCTTCATGATTTTCAGGAAGCGCGATGGCAACACCTGTCGGGACAAGCGCGCGGCCGCGCGGCGCGATTGTCAGTGGTTCGGTGGCCGGCACGGCGGCCATAAGATCGAGTCCGGCGGCTTGGGAACTCTGATAGGAGGGCAGCGGCAAATCCTTGCCGTGGGGAAGGCGCGCGACCCGCACCTCGATCGCGGCTTCGCTCTGGATTCTTTTGTGCTGGAGATTCGTCGCCATCGCGCCACGGTATTTTGATTGCCGCGAGAATGGCACCTGGCGGCAATGGCCACAATCGAGAACCTTCGACGATGAAGCCCCTGTGCGTAACTGCCGCCGCTACTTCTTGAGTGAATCGGCAATTCGCGCGACGAGCCGGGCTGCGACCTCGTCCTTGGTCTGCGGCGGCCAGGCCTCGACACCGGATGGGCGCACCAGCGTGATCGTGTTGCGATCGCCACCCATCACACCCGACTGCGGCGAAACATCATTGGCCAAGATCCAGTCGCAGCCTTTGCTGGCAAGCTTTGCTTTGGCATTTGCCGCGACATTCTCGGTTTCTGCGGCAAAACCGATCACAAGTTTTGGCCGTTGGGTCTTCCGCTTTGCAATGGTCGCAAGAATGTCGGGGTTCTCCACGAGCGACAGCTCCGGCGTCGGATTACCGGCCCGCTTCTTGAGCTTCTGTTCGCCAGCATTTGCGACACGCCAATCGGCGACAGCCGCGGCAAAAATCGCTACATCCGCCGGCAACGCGCGCTCGACGGCCTGCAGCATATCGCGCGCGGTTTCAACCTTGATGACTTTGACCCCCGGCGGATCGGGCACATTCACGGGCCCGCTCACCAGCGTCACATCCGCGCCGGCCGCGGCTGCGGCGGCCGCGATGGCGTGACCCTGCTTGCCAGATGAGCGATTGGCGATGTAGCGCACCGGGTCGATCGGCTCATGGGTCGGGCCGGACGTAATGAGGACGCGCTGACCTTGCAGCGATCGTATCGCTTCGGCGCTCAGGAGTTTTTCCACGGCGGCCGTAATTTCCAGTGGCTCCGCCATGCGGCCCAGGCCGCGCTCGTTTGCCTCCGCCATTTCGCCTTCGTTCGGACCGACGCGCACGACGCCGTCGGCGGCGAGCTGTACCAGATTGCGTTGCGTGGACTTATTCGCCCACATCTGCGGGTTCATTGCCGGCGCCAGAACTATTTTTGCCGTGGTCGCCAATAGGACGGCGGTGGCGAGATCGTCGGCATGACCACCCGCCATTTTTGCCATGAGGTCGGCGGTCGCTGGTGCGACGACGATCAAATCTGTTTCGCGCGCAAGACGAATGTGCCCAACGTCAAATTCACCTGCCAGATCGAACAGGTCGGTGAAGACGCGTTCACCGACAAGCGCGCTCGCCGACAGAGGAGTGACAAACTGCTCGGCGGCTTTTGTCAGAATGCAGCGCACGGCGATGCTGCGTTCCTTAAGCCGGCGGATCAGGTCAAGCGATTTGTAGGCGGCGATCCCGCCGCCGATGATGAGCAGCACGCGTTTCGTGTCAGCGGGCACGGGAATCGCGCGTGTGGATCTTGCGGCAGGTCGTTGCTGCGGCGAGGGCGGCTCGATCAGATCGAGCGCTTCATGGCCGGTCGCCTCGGCGGCATCGCGCAGGATGGTGCGCACCTCATCTTCGACCGAACGACCGCTGCGCGCGGCGCGCAGGCGCAGCAGTTTTTTTAGCCTCTCGTCGAGCTGGCGAACGGTGAGCGAAGCCATCAAAATCCTCTTATATTGAAGCACGTTAGCATCAATGTGATTGCGTTGCAATCAATGCAATCAATTGGTGTCTGGCAAGCGTTTTTCGCTCCACTTGACGCGCGGGCCCATCTTCTTTATTTAACCGATCAGTTATTTAACTGAATGGTTCAATTCAATGCCGACCGACCGCCTCAGCGCCACCTTCGCGGCTCTCGCCGATCCGACCCGGCGCGCAATCCTCGCCCGCCTCGCGCTTGGTGAGACCTCGGTCCTCAAGCTCGCCGAGCCATTCGCGATGAGCCTGCCGGCCGTGTCGAAGCATCTCAAGGTGCTGGAGCATGCCGGACTGATCACGCGCACCCGCGATGCGCAGATGCGCCCATGTCACATCGACGCGCGCGCGCTCAAGGAAGCCGACGACTGGCTCGAGGAATACCGGCGGCTCTGGGAAGAGCGGCTTGATCGTCTCGACCACTACCTGAAAACGCTGCAAGCCGCACAAAAACAAAACAAGCGGGAGAAAAGTCGTGGCCGTAAAAAGTAGCATCGATCTCGAACGAGACCCGCGCTCGATCATCGGGATGCGCATATTCGACGCCCCGCGTGATCTGGTGTTCTCGGCTTTCACCGATCCAAAGCATCTGGCGCAATGGTGGGGCCCCGACGGCTTTACCACGACGACACAGTCTTTCGATTTTCGCCCCGGTGGCGTCTGGCGTTTCGTGATGCACGGACCGGACGGCCGCGATTATCAGAACCGCGTTACCTATGATGAGATCGTCCCGCCCGAGCGCATTGTCTATCACCACGGCGGCGGAGACGATGTTGAGCCCGTGCAATTCATCACGACCGTAACTTTTGAAGATATTGGCAATGGCCAGACGCGTCTGACCTGGCACGGACAATTCCCGTCAGCCGAAGCACGCGCCCGTGTGGTCAAGGACTACGGCGCCGACAAGGGCCTGGTGCAGACCATGGCGCGGCTCGATGAATACGTCGCAGCAATTGCATCAAAGCGAGCCTGAATGCCCAGGGGCCCAGACCAGCTACGACAAAGCGCGCAACGCGGCGCGCAGGTCATCCGCGCTGCCGCGGGGGACCAATTGTTCGGCTTGCGCATGGGCCTGTTTCCACAGTGGAACTGCCTTGCCCAGCAGCCTGCGTCCTGCAGCGGTTATTGTCAGCCGACGGCTGCGCCGATCTTCCTTGTCGATCGAAACCTTCACCAGTTCCCGGCGTTCAAGAGGCTTGAGGGCCGCGGTGAGGGTGGTGCGGTCCATGGCGAGCAGTGCCGCAACGCTGCCTATACTCGGCGGTTCCGGGCGGTTCAGCGACATCAGCAACGAAAACTGTCCATGCGTGAGATCGAGCGGACGAAACACTTCATCAAAACGCCGCGCCAGCGCGCGCGCGGCACGCTGCACGTGCAGGCAAAGACAGGCGTCGCGCACCAGATGGGTGACCGCAAGCGCCGGCTCGTCGTGACGGGTTGACATGGCGCATAATATGTTGATATCAACCTATCTGTCAATGCCTGGAACCCGGAGGAGCAAGAGTTATGCACGTTCAGTCCTACCTGTTCTTTGATGGCCGCTGCGATGAGGCGATCGAATTCTACAAGAAGACACTTGGCGCCAAGGTCGAGATGCTGATGCGCTTTAAGGATGGCCCCGACCAGTCGATGTGCAAACCTGGCGACGAAACCAAGGTGATGCACGCCTCGATCACGATCGGTGAGACGCGGGTGATGGCGTCCGACGGGCGCAACACCGGGAATCCCGAATTCAAGGGTTTCGCACTTTCAGTCAATGCCAAAGACGAGGCTGATGCTGACCGCCTGTTCAACGGTCTTTCCGCGGGTGGGAATGTGATGATGCCGCTCGGCAAGACATTCTTCTCACCGCGCTTCGGCATGACCACCGACAAGTTCGGCGTGAACTGGATGGTCATCGTCGAACCGTAAACGCGGATCTGCGGTCCGTTACAACAGGAGCAAACAATGGCCGGTGAATTCGTGATGTCGCGCGTGTTCGATGCGCCGCGCGACCTGGTGTGGAAGTGTTTCACCGAGCCGGAGCGCATGAAGCAGTGGTGGGGCCCGAAGGGCTTCAAGGTGCTGGCCGCAAAAATGGACCTGCGCCCGGGCGGCACCTACCTCTACGGCATGCAGGCGCCGAATGGACAGACCATGTGGGGCAAGTTCGTGTACCGCGAAATCGTCCCGCAAGAGCGCATGGTCTTCATCAATTCGTTTTCGGATGAAATGGGCGGCATCACGCGCCATCCCGGCAACGAAAACTGGCCACTGGAAATGCTCTCGACCTTTTCGTTCGAGGATGCGCCCGGCGGAAAAACAAAATTCACTGTGACCTGGACACCACACAACGCGACCGAAGAAGAGCAGAAGACCTTCGACTCCAACCGCCAAAGCATGCTCCAGGGTTGGGGCGGCACCATGGACCAATTCGAGAGCTACCTGGCGAGCGCGACGTAACTGTAAGGAGTTCAAAATGCAGATTGCGGCAAAAAAACTTGGGACGTGCCTTTGGTTCGACACGCAGGCTGAGGAGGCGGCGAATTTCTATGTGTCCGTCTTCAAGAACTCCAAGCTCGGCCGCATCAGCCGCTATGCGCAGGACGTGCAGGGCAAGAAGGCGGGCTCGGTCATGGTCGCGGAGTTCGAGATTAACGGGCAGGCCTTCACGGCGCTCAATGGCGGCCCGCAATACAAATTCACCGAGGCGGTGTCGTTTCAGGTGGCCTGCGACTCCCAGGAAGAGATCGATTACTTCTGGGGCAGGTTGACCGAGGGAGGCGAGGAGGGCCCCTGCGGCTGGCTGAAAGACAAATATGGCGTGTCCTGGCAGGTGTTTCCGTCTGCTTTGCCGAAAATGCTGATGGATTCCGACAAAGCCACGGCGGCGCGCGTAATGGGCGCGTTCATGAAAATGAAAAAATTCGATCTTGCGCAGCTCACCCGGGCCTACGAAGGAGAAGCCGCATGAGTGCAACGATCGCAAAACCTGCGGACAATCAGTTCGGCGAGGGCACTGTCGAGATCGTCCGTGTCTTTGACGCGCCGCGCGCACTGGTGTGGCAGGCCTGGACCGATCCGAAAATGCTCGCGCAGTGGTTTGGCCCGCGCGGATTCAGCAGCCGGGTCCCCGAGTTGGACGTGCGGGTCGGGGGCAGCCTTCGCATTGTCATGCAAGGACCAGATGGCAACGACTATCCGATGAAGGGCACATTCCGCGAGGTTGTCGCACCCGAACGTCTCGTATTCAGCAATATCGCGATCGACAACGAAGGCAAGCACCTGCTCGAAGGCTTAACGACTGTCAGGTTCACAGAGCAGGGTGGCAAAACAACGATGACGCTGCACACGTACGCCGTCGGCCGCGTCGCGATCGCCAAGCAGATGCTGGCCGGCATGAAAGCGGGCTGGACCCAAAGCATCGATAAACTGGAAGAACTTCTGGAGAGCGCGGCGTAGCTCTTCTTACCGGAGCATCCAGACAATCGTTGCGAGTAACAACGCGATCATCCACAGCCCTGCCGCGGTCCAACGGTTGCTGCGCGCTTCCGCGGCGCCTATCGCCGCGACAGTTTCTTGCGACAGCACCAGCCCGTCGCGGGTGATGTCGTCAACCTGGTCGAGCAATGTGCCGGCGCGCGTCAGCAGGCCCGGCACTTCCCCGAGGAAGCGGCCAATCTCGCCGGCACCTTCGACGGCGTCTTCCAGCCGGCCGACAGGACCGAGGTTGCGCGCGATCCATTCGCGCACGACCGGGTCGGCGGTCGTCCACATGTCGAGCTTGGGATTGAGAGCGCGCGCGACGCCTTCCACGACCACCATGGTTTTTTGCAAGAGCAGGAGCTCCGGCCGCGTGCGCATATCGAACAGGCCGGTGACCTCGAACAACAGCATCAAAAGCTTGGCCATCGAGATGTCTTCGGCCGAACGATTGTGAATCGGCTCGCCGATGGCGCGGATCGCCTGTGCGAAACTCTCCACCGAATGTTGCCGGGGTACGTAACCGGCATCGAAGTGCACCTGGGCGGTCCGCTGATAATCGCGGGTAATGAAGCCAAGCAGGATCTCCGCGAGGAAGCGGCGCTCTTTCGGACGCAAACGCCCCATGATTCCGAAATCGACAGCGACCAGCCTTGCTTCGCCATCGACGAACAGATTGCCCGGATGCATGTCGGCGTGAAAGAATCCGTCGCGCAATGCGTGCCGCAGAAAACTCTGGATCACATTGCGGCCAAGCGCCGCCAAATCAAAACCCTTCGCGGCAAGCGCGCCATGGTCGCTCAGGCGCACGCCATCGATCCACTCCAGGGTGAGCACTTCGCGTGCCGTGCGATCCCAGTCGACCGTGGGGACGCGGAAGTCAGTGTCCTCACGGGTATTTTCCGCGATCTCGGAAGCAGCGGCGGCTTCCAGCCGGAAATCCATTTCGATTGCGACCGAGCGGGCGAGCGTCGACACCACCTCGATCAGCCGGAGCCTGCGCGCTTCTGCGGAGAAGGCCTCCGCCTTGCGTGCCGCAAAGAAGAATGCGTCCAGATCGGATTTGAACCGGCGCTCGATACCGGGGCGAAGAACTTTGACGGCGACCGGTTTGCGCGCGCCGTCTATGTCGATCTCCGCGCGGTGCACTTGTGCGATCGATGCCGCGGCAACCGCCGGGCCGAAACTTGCATAGACCGAAGAAAGCGGCTTGCCGAGAGCGGCTGCGACAGCCGCCTCTGCCTCGACTTGCGGGAATGGCGCCATCTTGTCCTGAAGACTTTCCAGATCGCGCGCGATCGTCGTGCCGACCACGTCCGGCCGAGTCGCCAGGAACTGGCCGAGCTTGACATAAGTCGGCCCAAGTTTGCTCAGCGCAGCGGCAAGTCGGCTCTCACCGCTTTTTGTGCTCGGCCGTTCAAGAAGCCGCGCCACGGCGATGCCGGCCCTGGCCGGCAAGGGCAGGGGCCGGGTATCGACCAGTGCAAACACGCCTTCGCGCGCAAACACGAAGCCGGCGCGGGTGAGACGGAGCAAATGGGACGTGGCAGCAATCACAAGCGCCAACCCGAGTGCAATGCGACCACGCCGCCGGTCATTGGCGTGAATGACGCGCGACGGAATCCGGCAGCCTCGATCATCTGCGCGAAGGCTTTCGGCTTTGGGAACTTGCGGATCGACTCGACGAGATATTGGTAAGCCTCACGGTCCCCGGTCACCGCTTCGCCAACGCGCGGGATTACCTGGAATGAATAGAGCTCATACAGCGCATCAAGGCCCGGGATGTCGACCGACGAAAATTCCAGGCACAGGAAGCGGCCGCCAATCTTGAGCACGCGATAGGCTTCGGCGAGCGCGCGCTCGATGCGCGGCACATTGCGGATACCGAAAGCAATCGTGACACAGTCGAAGCTGCGGTCCGGGTAGGGGAGATCTTCGGCATTTCCCTCTTCGAAACCGACGATGCCATCGAGCCCGCGCTCGGCGGCGCGCTTGCGGCCGACCTCGAGCATGTCAGCATTGATGTCACAGACGGTCACACGTGTGCCTGCACCGCCGGCCGCTGTGACGCGGAAGGCGACATCCCCGGTTCCGCCGGCGAGATCAAGCAACGCAAATTCGCGCGTCGAACGTGGCGGGTTCACCGCCGTCACCAGCGCGTCCTTCCATGCCCGGTGCAAGCCACCCGACATCAGGTCGTTCATGAGGTCATAGCGGCGGGCGACCGAATGGAAGACGTCGTCCACGCGCCGCTGCTTGTCCTCAAGCGGCACGCTGTCATAGCCGAAATGGGTCTGCTCGCTGCCCGGGGCCATCGCCAATAATCCTTTGCGGGCAGGACCATAGCGCGAGGGCCGCGGGGGCGCTATGTGTCAGCGCAGGAGCGGTTAATCATGCCCGAATTGCCTGAAGTTGAGACCGTGCGCCGGGGTCTGGCGCCCGCCATGGAAGGCGCGCGCTTTGCAAAGGTGGAGGTCCGCCGAGGCGATCTGCGCTGGCCCCTGCCCAAGGGCTTCGCGCAGCGCCTGCACGGCAAGACGGTGGAGGGGCTGGGCCGCCGGGCAAAGTACCTGCTGGCCGATCTTTCATCAGGCGATGTGTTGCTGATGCATCTCGGAATGTCGGGCTCGTTCCGTGTCGGCAAGGATGCCGCGCCCGGGAAATATTATCACGAGCGCTCCAAGAGCACCGCGCACGACCACATTGTCTTTCACATGTCGAATGGCGCGACAGTGACGTTCAACGACCCGCGCCGTTTCGGCTCGATGAAGCTGGTGTCACGCGCAAAACTCGAGCACGAGCCGCTGCTGCGCGCCTTGGGGCCGGAGCCGTTGGGAAATGAATTCGACGCGGCGATGCTGGCCGAGGCTTGCGCTGGCAAGAAGACTTCCCTTAAGGCGGCGCTTAGCGATCAACGTGTCGTTGCCGGCCTTGGCAATATTTATGTCTGTGAAGCGCTGTATCGCGCGCGGCTATCACCGAAGCGAGTCGCCTCCACAATTGCCGACCGAAACGGGAAGCCGAATGAACGCGCGGAAAAACTGGTCGACGCCATCAAGGCTGTACTCAAGGACGCAATCGAGGCAGGCGGCTCTTCGTTGCGCGACCACCGGCGAGCCGACGGCTCACTTGGCGACTTCCAGCACAATTTTCAGGTCTATGACCGCGAAGGCCAGCCATGCCCTAATTGCAAAGGGAAGATCAAACGCATCGTGCAGGTCGGACGCTCGACCTTCTATTGCCCGTCATGCCAGAAATAGTCCACGCTGCTGCCTGAACGCCGGGGGTAATCGCATGCGAAAGCTTGGCCTCATTGCATTTATGCTCGCTGCCGTGCCGTCCGTTGCGCCGGCCGCGGAATTTCCCGACCATCCCATCCGGTTCATCGTCCCGCAGGCCGCGGGTAGCGCGACCGATACCGTTGCGCGCGTTCTTGCAGCAGAATTGACCAAGGAATTCGGCCAGCAGGTCATTGTCGACGACCGGCCGGGCGGCGCGCTCACCATCGGTCTCGACCTGGTCGCGAAATCCGCCCCTGATGGCTACACGATCGGAATGGGTCCGATCGGCGCGCTGGCCATCACCCGTCACATGGTGGCGAAGCTGCCCTACAATATTGAAAAGGATTTCCAGCCGATCGCGCTGGTTGCGCGCGGCCATTTGCTGCTCGCCGTGTCGCCGAAGCTGCCGGTCCATTCGGTGAAGGAGCTGGTCGACTATGCCAGGAAGAACCCCGGCAAGCTCACCAATGCGTCGTCAAGCAATGGCTCGCCAGGGCATGTTGGCGGCGAACTGTTCAAGTACATGACCGGGACGGAGATCGTACACGTGCCCTACCGTGGCGGGGCCCCGGCGATCACCGATCTGATTGCCGGCCATGTCGACCTCATGTTTGAGAGCCTGCAATCGATTGCGCCCTTCGCGCGCGACGGCAAGGTGCGCGCCCTTGGCGTCAGCGGCGCCGCGCGCTCGCCGGCGTTCCCCGATCTGCCGACGATTGCCGAAGCGGGAGTTCCCGGGTACCTGGCGCCGACCTGGACGGGCGTGATCGCGCCGGCGGGTGTGCCGCGGCCAATCGTCGACAAGCTCAACGCCGCGATCAACAAGGCGCTCACATCCGAGTCATTCAAGGAAAAATTCGCCAAGATCGGTGATGAGCCGGCCGGCGGAACGCCGGAAGAGTTTGCGGCGACCATCAAGGCCGATTCCGCCAAATGGAGCGAAGTGGTACGTCGCTCCGGAGCAAGACTGGACTGAGCCAGGGATTAGCCATGACCTATCAGAACATCATCGTCGAAACGAAAGGCCGCGTCGGCATCATCCGGCTCAACCGGCCGCAGGCGCTCAACGCGCTCAACAAGGCGTTGATTGATGAACTCACCGGTGCAATTGAGGCCTTCGATGCGGACGATAAAATCGGCTGCCTGCTGGTCACCGGCAGCGAAAAAGCCTTCGCCGCGGGTGCCGATATCAAGGAAATGGCGGACAAGCCGTTTGTCGAAGCCTATCTCGGCGATTTCGTTTCGAACTGGAACGCCATCGCGCAGGCGCGCAAGCCGGTCGTTGCCGCGGTCGCCGGCTTTGCGCTCGGCGGTGGCTGCGAACTCGCCATGCAAAGTGACATCGTCATTGCCGCCGACAATGCCAAGTTCGGCCAGCCGGAGATCAAGCTCGGCGTCATTCCCGGAATCGGTGGCACCCAGCGGCTGGCCCACGCGGTCGGCAAAGCCAAGGCGATGGACATGATCCTCACGGGCCGCATGATGGACGCGGCGGAAGCGGAAAAGTCCGGCCTCGTCGCCCGCGTGGTGCCAGCGGCAAATCTCATGGACGAAGCCATGAAAGTCGCCGATGTGATTGCCAATATGTCATTGCCGTCGGTGCTCGCGGCGAAGGAATCGGTCAACGCAGCGTTTGAATCGTCATTGGCCGAAGGCATGCGCTTCGAGCGGCGAATCTTCCATTCGCTGTTCGCGACCGACGATCAGAAGGAAGGCATGAAGGCCTTCATCGAAAAACGGCCGCCGGCCTGGAAAAACAAATAGCTACTATTTCCGCACGCAAATAATTCTGACCACCGCGGACGTGGCATCACCGCCCTGGCTGGCAGGCGCGACGTTGTGTGCGGTAAGGAAATCACGGATCGCAGGTGCCGAGACGAGCCGGACCGGCGGCGCGCTTGATTCCGTGCTGGCAAGCACGAAATCCCGCATTTGCATCATGCCAAGAAATTTGCCCTGGCCATCGAGCGCGGCAGCACCGGAGAAACCCGCCATCGGCACCGGTTGCCGCAATTCGATCGCGTTGCCGTCTGCCAGCCGTGCCCTGATCTCCGTGAGTTTTTTGCTGCCGTTCTGCTCTTTTGGATCAGGGATTCCGACCAGCGTGACGTCGCCTTTCCTGGCAATATCCGGTGCCAGCGCAAGCGGCGAAAGTTTGCGGGGGCCGTAAACACGCAGCAGAGCCAGGCCAGTCTCCTTATCTTCGGCAATCCGGTCCGCGTCGCCGAGCCCAGCTGCGACGATCACCTGGCAACCCGATGCGAGTTTGCGGTCGGTCACGATATGCCCGCGCGCACTCACGACGAGTCCGTTGCCGTATTCGACTGATTTCGCCATCGCCGCAAATGGCGCGCTGCCTTCGGGGAACGGCGAGAAAGCACTTGCCATCGCAACCGTCACCGGCGCGACGATCGTTTCCATCATCTGGTCAAAAAGAATCGTGAAGCCGCGAACCTCTCCGTTGCGAAGCTGGGCGCGCACGGAAAATTTCTTCAAGCCCTGCATGCCGCTAATGTAGAAATTATCATCGCGCAGCACGCTGTATTCGATCTTGCGTGTGGCGGGTTCTTTCTTCTGCTGGTCGAAGAGCACAGACAGCTTGAGATCGGGCTCCTTGATGCGGAACGTTTCCACCTGCACGTCGCCATGCGCCGATGTCCAACGTGTGCCGTGTGCAGCGTCGCGCGCCTGCGGGACCAATTTAATCGGCAGGCCAATGCGCACACCGGTGGCTGGATCGACGACGACAGTCCAGCCGTATTCTTCCTCATGGGCCTTTGCCGCCGCCAGCAAGTTGGCATGCTCGGCCGGTGTGAGGACACCGGTGATCTTGGTCCTGGCGCGCTTCTGGTAATTCTTGATGGCCGTCAAAAACGGATCTTCGCCGCCGAGCGAGCCGGTGTAGTCGCCCGACCATGACAGCGCTGACTGGATTTTCTGACGATCGCCGATGGAGATTCCCGCTGGGGCTTCCTGGGCGGGCTCGGTGCTGGCCGGCTGGGGCTCGAGCGCTGCGGATTTCGGAGCGACGGTCGCGGGCGCGGTGATGATCGGCGCTGGTGGCGTCGGGGCGGTAGTCTTTGCGGCGACCTTGGAGGCCACCTTTTTCGGTGCAATGTGGACGGGTTTTGATTTTTCGGCGGACTGCGCGGGCCCGGGCATGATGCCAGGCGAATCCTGCGCCAGCGCCGGACCGGCGCCGAGCAAGACAGCAAGCATGATCGTTAGCCCACCCAAACGCATCACGTTAACGCCACCCCATTATTTTGCGGTCACCTTAGCCGATGGAAGCGAAGGCGCAAGGCGGCCAAGGACCGACCTGGGGACGGCTGCAACCGCGCTGCGTGTAACTTTTTGCTTGTGCATGGCCTTATTCCAAAAGCGATTCACACTATTTCGAGGTCATGCGCTAGGTTAACCACAATGCTCGACGCCCAGGAATTAGAACGCTACGCCCGTCATATCGTGCTGCGCGAGGTCGGCGGTCCCGGCCAGGCGAAGCTGAAGGCTTCGCGCTTGCTGGTCGTCGGCGCCGGTGGTCTCGGCGCGCCGGTGCTGCTCTACTTAGCCGCGGCCGGTGTCGGTACAATTGGCGTGGTCGATGACGATGACGTGTCGTTATCGAACTTGCAGCGCCAGATCATTTTTTCAACGCGCGATATCGGTGAGCCGAAAGTCGCGCGTGCCGGCGAAGCGGTGCAAAGTCTCAATCCGCATGTGAAAGTGGAGACGCATCGTGAGCGGCTGACGGCGGCCAATGCACTCGATCTGATTTCGCGTTATGACATTGTCGCGGATGGATCCGATAATTTTGCCACGCGTTACCTCGTTTCCGACGCCTGCTATTTTGCCGGGAAACCACTCGTCACCGCAGCCGTCGGCACCTTCGATGGTTCGCTTACATCAATTCGTGCACACGAGAGGCGCGCCGATGGAATCCGCAACCCGACTTATCGCTGTCTTTTTCCGGAACCGCCGCCCGCTGGCACTGTGCCGGCCTGTGCCGAAGCCGGCATTCTGGGCGCCCTGCCGGGCGTGCTCGGCTCGCTGATGGCGCTGGAAGTCATCCGCGAAATTGTTGGCTTTGGCGAAGGTCTTGTTGGTCGCCTGCTGATGGTCGACGCCCGCTCGATGCGGTTCGAAACGTTAAATTATGCGTGGGATCCGAACAATGCACTGAGCGGCAACAAACCGACGATCAGCGACCTCTCACAACATTGAGGGTAGCACCCAAGGGCCGCCGGTGCCCGACCTACAACATCGACGGCAGGACGCGATCCGGCGGCCGATGACCATCCATGAAGGTCTTGATGTTAATGATGACCTTCTCGCCCATGTCGATACGGCCTTCGATCGTTGCCGAACCAGTATGGGGCAACAGTACGACCTTCCCCGCGCGGGCAAGCTTGACCAGCTTTGGACTTACCGCGGGCTCATGTTCAAACACGTCGAGGCCTGCGCCGGCGATGTCGCCTGACTCAATCAGGCGGGCGAGAGCATTCTCGTCGATCACTTCGCCGCGCGAGGTGTTCACGACAAACGCTTCCGGCCGCAACATCTTGAGCCGGCGCGCGGAAAGCAGGTGATATGTTGCCGGCGTGTGCGGACAATTGACCGACACGATATCCATCCGGGCAAGCATCTGGTCGAGGCTTTCCCAATAGGTAGCGTCGAGTTCTTCTTCGATCCTGGGAGCCACGCGCCGGCGGTTGTGGTAGTGGATCTGCAGGCCAAAGGCGCGCGCGCGGCGCGCGACGGCCTGGCCGATGCGTCCCATTCCGATAATACCGAGCCGCTTGCCCCAGATCCGGTGTCCAAGCATCCAGGTCGGCGACCAGCCGGTCCAATCCTTGTCCGACGTCAGAACCTGCGAGCTTTCGACCAGCCGGCGGGGCACCGTCAGGATCAACGCCATGGTCATGTCCGCGGTGTCCTCGGTGAGAACGCCCGGCGTATTGGTGACAGTAATGCCGCGCTGAACGGCGGTGGCGACGTCGATATTGTCGACACCATTACCGAAATTGGCGATCAGCTTGAGCTGCTCACCGGACTTGCTGAGGACCGAGGCGTCGATACGGTCGGTGACGGTGGGGACCAGGACGTCGGCGACCTTCGCCGCGTCGGCCAGCTGGCTTTGCGTCATCGGCTTGTCTTCGGGATTGAGACGGGCGTCGAAAAGTTCCCGCATTCGCAGCTCGACAGAGTCGGGCAGCTTGCGTGTAACAATGACGACCGGTTTCTTGGCTTTCGGCATTGCTCTCAACCGCGGCGATGGCGCCGATACCACCCAGGGGAAGCGCCGATTTAGTCCTCATTAACCGTGCTCGACCACACTGCGCCCACGCGCGTTGGGGACGAAACTCATTCTTTTTCCTACCAGATGGCAGTGACAACACAAAGCTTCCGGGCTGCACTTGGCGGGGCCGCGTTGGTGGCCGCCTTGGTTACGATGCCGGGGGGCACGGCCAGGTCTGCCGGAGACGCCGCGACGGGGTCTGTCAGCGGCCTGCCAATTCCGCGATTTGTCAGCCTCAAGTCTGACCGGGTCAATGCCCGTTCCGGCCCAAACAAGGATCAGGAAGTCCGCTGGGTCTATACCCATGTCGGCATGCCGGTGGAGATCACAGCGGAATTCGAGAACTGGCGGCGCATTCGCGACTGGGAAGGTGCGGAGGGCTGGGTCTACCACACGCTGTTGTCGGGCAAGCGCATGGCGGTCGTCGTGCCTAAATCGAAAGAAGACCTTGTTCCGCTCTACGAAAGTGCTGACGTCGAATCGCCCGTTAGGGCCCAACTGCAATCGGGCGTGCTGGGGACTTTGAAATCGTGCAATGGCAGCTGGTGCCAGTTCAGCGGCAAGGGCTTCGACGGCTATATCCGCCAGGAGCGCCTGTGGGGTGCTTATCCGAACGAGAAAGTCGAGTAATACGTCCGGACGACATCATTCGCATATGCGAATGACCCGGCACTCTCGGTAGTTGGGCAATCAGGTTTTGCGGCGCAGGCGCACGACAACGTCGACGCGCGCAATCTCAAAACCTTCGGGCGGCGTCGGCGTCTTGCCGATCAGAACCTCGGCGCCTGGAATGTCGAGCACCTCATCCTCACCTTCGATGAAGAAGTGATGATGTGCCGTGGCATTGGTGTCGAAATAGGCCTTTGAACCGTCGACCGCAACCTGCCGCAACAGGCCGACTTCCGTAAACTGGTGAAGGGTGTTGTAGATCGTCGCCAGCGATACTGGCACCTTCGCGCGGCTTGCTTCTTCGTAAAGCATTTCGGCGGTGAGGTGGCGGTCGCCCTTGCCGAAGAGGATCCATCCCAACGCCATACGCTGACGGGTCGGACGCAAGCCGACATGGCGCAGCATTGCCTTGACGTCATGCCACGGGCATCCGGTCAGCGTGGAGCGATCCGCCGGATGCTCTGTAGCTTTTAGGTTTGCCAATGCGGTCTGTCGCGTCGGGTTCATTTCTGGTTACGCCTGAACAGCCAGCTCGCAATGCAAGCCAGCGAAAAAAACCGTTTCATCTGCAACATATACGCAATTGACCCGCTTGATGCAACCGGCTCGCAACTAAGAGTACTATCGTATTTTAGGGGTTTTCGGCGGAAAACATGACACGCCTGCACGCGCTCGCCACCTTTGCCGCCTAGCCTTGGTATGTTACCAACTCGGGCATGGGAACTCAGCCAAGCCCCATGCAAGGGGACGCAGCGTCAATGGACACCCGCCGGCACAGCTTCGAATACGAAGATCTGCTTGCTTGTGGCCGCGGGGAACTCTTCGGCCCTGGGAATGCACAATTGCCGCTTCCGCCAATGCTGATGTTCGACCGTATTTCCGAAATCAGCGAAGAAGGCGGCGCGCACGGCAAAGGGTTGATCCGCGCCGAACTCGACGTAAAGCCGGACCTGTGGTTTTTCCTCTGCCACTTCAAGGGCGATCCAGTGATGCCCGGATGCCTCGGCCTCGATGCGCTGTGGCAGATGGTCGGGTTTTTTCTCGGTTGGCTTGGTGCGCCGGGCAAGGGCAGGGCGCTCGGTCTGGGCGAACTGAAATTCTCGGGCCAGGTTCTGCCGACGGTCAAGAAAGTGATCTACGGCATCGATATCAAACGCGTCATGCGCTCGAAGCTTGTGCTGGGAGTTGCTGACGGTTGGCTCTCGGCGGACGGCAATGTCATCTACCGCGCCAGCGATCTGAAAGTCGGGCTGTTCAAGCAGGACGAGGCTTTGCAGCCGAGCGGGGCGTGAGCCCGGGGGGCCTTGCGGAAATGCCTCAATCGGCCAATCTGTGTCCTGATCAGCAATAATCCGCGTTGAGTTTTTAAGGGTAAAACGACTATGCGACGTGTCGTCGTCACCGGAATGGGCATTGTCTCATCCATCGGCAACAATACGCAGGAAGTGCTGGCGAGCCTCCGTGAGGCCAAATCCGGTATCGTGCGTGCCGACAAATATGCGGAACTTGGCTTCCGCAGCCAGGTGCACGGTGCGCCGAGCCTCGACCCGGAAGGGGTCGTCGACCGCCGCGCTTTGCGTTTCCTTGGTGGCGGCGCTGCGTGGAACCACGTGGCCATGGAACAAGCCATCCGCGATTCCGGTGTCGAGGAATCGGATATTTCCAATGTGCGCAGCGGCATCATCATGGGCTCAGGCGGACCGTCCTGCCGGGCCCTGATCGAAGCCGCTGATACCGCGCGCACGAAGGGACCGAAGCGCGTCGGTCCTTTCGCGGTTCCAAAAGCGATGTCGTCGACGGCCTCCGCGACGCTTGCCACATGGTTCAAGATCAAGGGCGTCAACTATTCGATCTCGTCGGCTTGCGCGACATCCAATCATTGCATCGGCAACGCCGCCGAGCTCATTCAATGGGGCAAACAGGATCTGATCTTCGCGGGCGGCTGCGAGGAACTGGATTGGTCGCTCTCGGTGCTGTTCGATGCAATGGGCGCAATGTCATCGAAATATAACGACACGCCTCACAAGGCCTCGCGTGCATATGACAAAGACCGTGACGGCTTCGTCATTGCCGGCGGCGCCGGCGTGCTGGTGCTGGAAGAACTTGAACATGCCAAGGCGCGCGGCGCCAAAATCTATGCAGAACTTGCCGGCTACGGCGCGACCTCCGACGGCTACGACATGGTGGCGCCGTCCGGCGAGGGTGCGGTGCGCTGCATGAACATGGCGCTCGAAAACACTAAAGTTCCGGTCGATTACATCAATCCGCACGCGACCTCGACGCCGATTGGCGACATCAAGGAAATCGAGGCGATCCGCGAGGTCTTCGGCTCGAAGTGCCCGCCGATTTCCGCAACGAAGTCGCTCACCGGCCATTCGCTTGGCGCCACCGGCGTGCAGGAGGCGATCTACTCGCTGTTGATGATGCAAAATGGCTTCATTTGCGAAAGCGCCAATATTGAGAATCTCGATCCTGCCTTTGCCGATATGCCGATCGTGCGCGAGCGTCAGGACAACGTGAAGCTCGGCTGCGTGTTGTCGAACTCGTTCGGTTTCGGCGGCACCAATGCCTCGGTTGTATTCAAGCGACTTGATGCGTAGTTAAACTTCCGGTCATTCCGGGGCGGCCCGAAGGCCGAACCCGGAATCCAGAGCCAAGTGTCTGGATTCCGGGTTCGCTTGCTTCGCTCGCGACCCGGAATGACGGAGACCCAAGGGACAAAAATGCCGGGGCTGATGGACGGAAAGCGCGGACTGGTGATGGGGGTCGCCAATGACCACTCGATCGCCTGGGGAATTGCAAAGATGCTGGCGTCGCACGGCGCACAGCTCGCCTTCACCTATCAGGGCGATGCGCTTGCCAAGCGGGTGAAGCCGCTCGCGGAGCAGGCAGGCTCCAACTTTGTGATGCCTTGCGATGTCGATGACATCGCGTCGGTCGATGCGGTGTTCGATGAGATCAAGAAAAAATGGGGCACGATGGACTTCCTCGTGCACGCGGTCGCCTTCTCCGACAAGAATGAACTGAAGGGCCGCTACGCCGACTCCACACGTGAGAACTTCATCCGCACGATGGTGATTTCCTGCTACGCCTTCACTGAGGCCGCCAAGCGCGCCGCCGCGCTGATGCCGAATGGCGGGGCGATGGTGACGCTCACCTACAACGGCGGCCTGCGCGCCATGCCGAATTACAATGTTATGGGTGTCGCGAAAGCGGCGCTGGAGGCTTCGGTGCGCTATCTCGCCGTCGATTTCGGGCCGCAGAAAATACGCGTCAACGCGATTTCGGCCGGACCCATTCGCACGCTTGCAGGCGCCGGCATCACCGATGCGCGCTATATGTTCGCCTTCCAGCAGAAATATTCCCCGCTTGGCCGTGGCGTGACGCTGGAGGAACTGGGTGGCGCCGGGCTTTATCTCGTGTCCGATCTGTCGACCGGCGTGACCGGGGAAGTGCACTTCGTCGATAGCGGCTACAACGTCATCGCAATGCCGCACCCGGAGGCACTGAAATCCGCCGGCGGTGCGGTGGAAGGCAAGGAATAAAAAAACGGCCGGAGATTTCCCCGGCCGTTTTGCATTTTCGTCGAATTTCATTCGTCATGGCGACAAGACATGCATTACGCCGCCTTCGCCTTGGCGAGTTCGAAGCGATCGGCGTTCATCACTTTGGTCCAGGCCTTGACGAAGTCCTTTACAAACTTCTCCTTTGCGTCAGCGCAGGCATAGACTTCGGCCAGCGCCCGCAGCTGCGAATGCGAGCCGAAGATCAGGTCAACGCGCGTGCCTGTCCAGTTGACCGCGTTCGTCTTGCGGTCGCGGCCTTCATAGACATTGTCGCCCGCCGGCGACCACTGCGTGCTCATGTCGAGCAGATTGACGAAGAAGTCGTTGGTCAACTTCTCGGGCTGCTTGGTGAGGACGCCATGCTTGGAGCCGCCGGCATTGGCGCCGAGGACGCGCAGGCCGCCGACCAGCACCGTCATCTCCGGCGCCGTTAACGTCAGCAATTGCGCGCGGTCGACCAGGGCTTCCTCGGGCGCCATGAACTGATGCTTGGCGCTGAGATAGTTGCGGAAACCATCGGCGCGGGGTTCCAGCGGCGCGAAAGATGCGGCGTCGGTCTGCTCCTGCGAGGCGTCCATGCGACCCGGCGTGAAGGGGACCTT
>Ga0265325_10000096_pt1 | contig 61608 bp, 46 predicted proteins | sample 41420metaG_FD_202090 | JGI IMG/M metagenome (GOLD analysis project Ga0265325, IMG submission 202090) | Rhizosphere microbial communities from Carex aquatilis grown in University of Washington, Seatle, WA, United States - 4-14-20 metaG | ecosystem: Host-associated > Plants > Roots > Rhizosphere...
TTACATCGCGAAGATCAGGCACCTGCTCGCAGTCATCGCGGAACGCTGCTCGGACGCGAGACCCCGAGAGTTCCGCTAAGCGTCTGGTCTCTTGGGAGAGGAATGGCACGCCTCGCCCTGAACAATGCGGCCCGGATGAAGTATCGACACGCGTGTGTGTGAGCCGCTCGGCTCGGCGCGGTGCCGATCAAGAGCGAGCTGTTACCGTAGACGACGCCGGACCCCGTCATCGAACTGATGCACCAGCCGGCGCACCCCGTCATCGGGCGCTTCGCCTCGACGTTTTGCGGAGCAAGCCCGTCGGCGAGGAAGTCGCACAAGCTTCCGTAGACTCTCCCGGGCCGGGCTGCGCGGCGGGCCCCGCGGGTCGACATGCGACCTGAGGCGCGCTGTCGATCGGCTGCGATGTGACTCGGGGGCATCCGGTATCGGTATCCCGGCAGCCACCCTCTCCCTGATGTGAATCAGAATTCGTGGTACGAACAAGTTATGTATTGCGGCGATCGGCACAACATGCATCTTGTGCGTCCCGAGCGGTTAATTCCCGCTGCTTTTGCCGGTGAACGCGGCATCCATCAAGCCGCATTGGCAGTAGGAACCGTGATTATGTGACGAGTTGGCAACATTTTCAGCGGGCCCAATGTCGGTGTTGCTCAATGTGAGTTTACGTGCGAAAAGCGACATAAGTCTTGTCGACAGCATTGCAGTGCGTTGTGTACGCGCGTTGCCGAGAATCTCTCTCCATTGGTGGATTGGGATTGGGAGTCCGTGCCGCCAATCTTGGAACAAAGAGGCCAACCGTGAATTTGATTTCCATCTCGAAACGAAGACAGGGGCTTGGTGCGTGGCAGCCCCTTCGCGACGTCAGCGTTGTTGCCATTGCTGCGACGCTCGCCCTCGCGGCACGTTCCGCTGACGCGGCTTCGACGCCATTCGCCACGATGCAAGCGCCTTTCACACAGACCCTTTACGCGGTACGCCAGGGGCCCCCGGGTGGGAACAATGTTCTGGGCGGGATCACGTTCGACCCCTCCTCCGGGACCCTATTCGGCGCGTGGGACGTCTTCGCCGGCGGCCCTGTAACTGCTTTCAATGGGTCAGTCACGGAGAACGGGGGCACCTTTGTCACAGGCGTGGAGCTGCCGAACAGCCAGGCAGGCCTCGGGCTCCTCTACTATAAGGACGGGACCCTCTACTCGAATACCATCAATGGCGTCGCCAACTTGGACCCCGTCACCGGCGTGCTCTTGAGGACGATCGGAACGCCAGGAAATGCCCTCGGCATCGCGGTAGATCCGATCACGCAGCATATTGTTTACGTGGCCAACCCGTGCTGTACGCTGACCGACGTGGATCCAACGGCGCCGACTGGCAATCCGACCACCTGGGGGGTTGTCGCCGGGTCAACGAAGGTCGACGGAATTGCGTTCGATCCGCTGGGCCAATGGTTGTTCCTATCGACGGTCCTGCCGACATCTTCGATGACTGTGTACCACCGAGGCGTCGGCGTCCAAGCGAGCTTTCCGGTGCCCGGAGGTCCGGATGGCATCGCGTTCCATGCCACCGCGCCTGCGTTCGTCGTCACAAACAACAACGACGGCACTATGACCCGGTTCGACTTCCCGAACAATGACTACACGCAGGCTCCGACAGCGTCTCTGTTCGCGAGCGGCGGGTTCCGGGGGGACCACACGGTTGTCGGAGCTGATGGCTGTCTCTATGCCACCCAGGAGGGTGCCCGTTATCCCGATGGGACCGTGACCGGCGAGAACAGTGTCGTGCAGATCTGCCCTGGCTTCGCGCCTACCCAACCGACTCCTGGCCTTTCGCGGAATGGGATGCTTGCCGTCCTCGCAGGACTGAGCGCCATCGGCGCCTTCTTCGCCGTCCGTCGGCGTAATGGCGCGGCGACGCAGCTGGCATAGTGGCGCCCGCGAAGCTAACCGCAGAGGCGACGCACGATCGTTCCGAGGAAAGCCGAACCGAGGGCCTCGGGGGAGCGCTCGGCGGGCTGCGGGAAACGGGCGCTCGCCTCCGCTTCCTGCTCGTCTTCTGGGCGCTGTCGGGGGCGCTCCTCTTCGCTCATCACTATCCGTACCCGCAGGGGACCTGGGGCGATCGGTTCGTGACCGGTTATTGCCAAGCTTGCGCGTGGTTGGTCGGCGGCATTCTTAGGACCTTCGGTGACCCGGTTTTGGTCTACGGTGACACTGTCGTGCACTCCGCACGAATGTCGATCACTAAAGATTGCGATGGCCTCGAACTCGTCGGGTTTCTGGTCTCCGCGGTCGTTGCGTTTCCATCGACCTGGAAGGAACGGTCGCGCGGTGTGGCCTTCGCTCTCGCGGCGGCAATCGGATTGAATCTCGTGCGCCTCTGCACGCTGTACGTCATTCTCGCTCGCTGGCCGTCGCTCTTCGAGTTCTTTCACGTCCAGGCCTGGCAGGTGCTCTCGTTCGTCGCGGGCTTGGCGCTGTTCGGCGCGTGGGTGCGAATCCTTCGAGCCGAGCGCCGACCCGGATGAGCCTTTGGTGGCGCACACTCTCGCGGTTCGTGTTGCGTGCTTCCATTGTGATCGTGATCTGCCTTCTGCCTTGGCCCGGATTGGGGGCGGCGTTCAGCACGGCGTGCTGCTGGGCACTGAAGCCCGTCGTCGGCGCGGTGCACCTTCCGGCCGGGGCGCAATACCTCGATTTGCGCCCCATGCCGGATCGCTCGCATCCTTTCGCGCACTGGAAGGTCATGCTTTGCACCTGCGACTCCCGCACGAAGGGCGACCGCACCTTTGTCCTCCTCGACGTGAAAGCGCTCGTCTTTCTGCCGTTCACCATTTGGATCGCCGTAGCGTTCGCTGCGCCGCCGCCAGCAGGCGAACGCTTCCGGGCATTCGCGGTCGGGGTTGGCCTATTGCTGGGTTACGTCGCCCTCGGCCTCGTCACGCCCGCCGTGCTATTCCTCTCTGCTCGGCCGGTAGGAGCGCTATCGGTGGGCGAGACTAGGACCGCGTTCCTGCTCATAGTCCGATCGATGATACGTGACGGCGCTTGCTTCGTGCCTGCGATGCTCTGGCTATTTGCGCGCTGGACGGTGGGCTGCGGGCCGGTAGGGGGTACAAGTGTCAATAGAGAATCCCCTTCTTCACCTACGTGACCCAAGGGGCTATTGGCTTCGCTTGGACGCCGAACGAAACTCTGGAACGATCCGCCCGAAGCGGATGACCGACAGCGCCTCGTCTGCAGCTCCGACCTCGGGGACTGCGGAAGGACTCCGAGACCTGGCACGCCTGATCGCCGCAGTTCGGACCGAGCGGTGAGCTCCAAGCCGACTTCTTGCCGAGAACTGTCCGCTGCACTTGGCTTCCGGCGAGCTCGTGTGGCTTCGGATAGTGTCTCGTCATGAACCTCGCGCCGATCTCCGTCTACACGATCATTCATCCCGCGAGACTTCGAGCTGGCGTTCCGCTCAACGAGAAGACCAAGTGGACGCGCATCGAGGAGGCTTTCCACAAAGCCCGCCGTGAGGGAGACGAGGTTGTCGTGCTGTTCACCGACGCGCGAGAATGCGACGTACTGTTTGCCTGGGCGCCGCTGGCGGACGTTCGCGTGGGCGACGAAACCACGTTCTCATTGAAAGGGGTCTTTGCTTTGCCGGGGCGCCATCGCAAGACGGGCCTCACGACGTTCGTCGGCAAGAAGCCAATCTCGCCCAAGCACATCCGGCCGTACGTTCCATGTGAGACCCCGTCGTTCCTCGTGGAAGCGGCCACCCACCCTAAAAGGTGGACCTACAGCCTCGAAGATTTCGAGGAGGGACGGCAAGTCCTGAAGGCACATCTCGCACGGGAACGGAGTCGCGAGCTGCGCGCTGCAAAGATTCGGGAAGCCGGAGACGTCCTGCGCTGCGAAGTTTGCGCGTTCGATTTTGGCGCCAAGTATCCAGGCGTGGGCGACGGCTTCATCGAGGTGCATCATCGAACATCCCTCGCCGATCGTGCGCCCGCAGGCGGCACGACCAAGCTGGAGGAGCTTGCTCTGGTTTGCGCCAACTGCCACCGGATGCTGCACCGACGTGAGTCAACAACGATCGATTCCCTGCGCAACACGGTCCTAAGCTCGCACGAAGCTGCGCCCGCCGAGCTTCCTTGAGGATCCTGGCGTGGAACGTGAATCATCGGGCTCGACGGAAGGCCATTCCACGCGGACTCGGGGAAGCCATCGGAGCGTTGGCGCCGGACCTTGTCGCGTTGACCGAGTACGTGCCGAGTGCCTCGCACGAGGACTTCACCGACATCCTCGGGACCATCGGGCTCGCGCACATTCGCATCTCAGCCGACGTGCCGAAGGAGAACCGGGTACTCATTGCCTCGCGCTGGCCGCTGGTGGAGGGAAATATTCATGCCCCTGCCATCGCTCCTTCTGTTCCGTCCAACGCGCTCCACGTGCGCGTGCCCGAACGCGGGATAGACCTGCTCGGGCTCCGAATCCCGGACTACAGCCGGCAGCCGGCCATCCGCCGCAAGTGCTGGGATTGGCTCTTGAGCGCCGCGAGGCCGGTTGCCGGACGTTCGTTCGTGATCGCGGGCGACCTCAACACGGACCCAAGGTACCCGAGAGCGCGATGCGGCGACAGGATCGGCCAACTCGTTGAGGCCGGCTTCACCCATGCGAGCCCAGCTCAGGGCGCGAGCTACTGGACCGTCAACGGCCATGGAGTACGGATCGACCACGCGTTCACGAGCAAGAGCCTTACCGTCCTGGGCGCGGAGTACGTGACCCGTGTCGGTGAGCATCTCTTGGTGGGCGGGCGCGATGCGTACTCCGATCACGCCGCCCTGCTCGTCGAGATCACGTGACCTCTGCTCCGCGACCGGGCTCGGGGTGACACCGTCGCTTCCGCCCAATAGCCCGTTCCCTGATGGGGCCGCCCAGAGTACGTTCCATCCTTGGCCCATGTCTTCGCTACCTTTCTACGAGGCGTCCCTCCGGGCCCTCCGGTACGTCGAGGCCCGCTCGCCAACGGGGCGTCGCTTTGGTTCAGATTCGGACGCGATTTGGCGCACGTTCCGCGGGCATCTGACCGCCGCCGACCGGATCGACATCCTCCTCCGCGACGCCGACGTCGAGTATCCGGGTGCGTTCGGAGCTCGCGTTACCTTCGGCCTTCGGGGAGTCGGCGAGGATGATGCGTTCGGCTCGAGCTGGCAGCGCCTCGCCCCCACCGACGCCGACGCGCTATGGCGCCGCATTCTCGGTGAGCCTCCGGCGACGGACGCCCCGAGCGCAATTTCGGCGTGTGCGACGGCGCTCGGGATCCCGATCCGCGTAGTCGACGTGCCGAAGCTGACCGCGAATACCCGCCTCCTCTTGGCGGGTCCGAGCGCCATTGCCTCGGTGGCCGCCGCGTTCGCGAAGGAACGGGATCTCGCGTGGGCCGATCAGGTCACGTGTATAGCGACGCGGCCCGCGCACCGGCAGCTCGCGGTTCTCGCTGCGGCGCTGCTTGGCGCCAAGCCGACCGTACTCTTCGCCGCGGCGGAGTCGCTTCCGGCGAGCGCTCACTTCGATCATCGGCTCGCTTCCGACGACGCAGACCAGACCGATCGCGCCCTCGTCGAGGCCAGCTAACCGGGGAGGGACCGCTTTGCCGCTTGCATCGCATCGAATCCCCCTCCGCGGCGACACGCCGTATGCCCACGAGCGCGAGGCGATCGCGTTCGTCGAGGAGCAGCTCCCGAACCAAAGCCCGTTCCTCGCCTGGGAGCTTGTCGAGCTGCTCGAAGCGTCCACGGGCCGCCTCTACGAGATCGACCTCCTCGTGCTCGGCTACTCGGCTCTATACCTCATCGAAATCAAGAGCGGCCCGGGCGTCTACAAGGGGGATTCGATCGATTGGTACCGGGACGTCCCCGGCGAGCCGCCGCACTACCTTGAGTGCCCGTACCGGCTCGCGAACACGAAAGCGAAGGTCCTCGGAGGCCTGCTCCAGCGGAGGATGCGCGAGCGCGCGCCTTGGGTGCAGCCATTGATCTTCCTCAGCCACAACGACGCCAAGCTCTCGCTGCGTGCCGACGGTCTCACGGCGGTCGTGACCCGCGCGACGATCAAGCGCGCCCTCACCCACCACGAATTCCCGAATCGCGACCCCCACTGGCGCGGCGAACCCATTCGAGATCCCGTGGTGCGCGATCTCACCCGTGCGATCGAGGAGTCGGGCGTGCGGGCGCGAAAAGGGCGGATGTTCGTGGGCTCGTACGAGCTCGGGGCTATTCTCGAAGAGGGGAGCGGCTACCAGGATCGAATTGCCACGCACCGGGCGAATCGGACGATCGAGAAGCGAGCGCGGACCTACCTCGTGCCGCAGCAGACAAGCGTCGAACGTCGCCAGACGCTCCGCCGTGCGGCCGATCGCGAGGCCCAGCTCCTGCACGAGCTGCGCGACTACGACGGCATCCTCCGGTTCAGCGATTATGTCGAGGACGCGCCGCTCGGACCGACCGTTCTCTTCGATCCGTTCGACGGGCTGCGCCTCGATGCGTTCATCCGTCAGAACCACGATCTCTCGCTTGGCGAGCGCGTCGACATCGTCCGCCAGATCGGGCACGCGCTGGCCTTCTGCCATCGGCGTGGGGTTCGCCATGGCGGCCTGAACCCAGAGGCGGCCCTCGTCCGCCGGGCGCCGGGCGGCGCTCTCGAAGTTCGCCTGTTCAACTTCCAGCTCGCGTCTACGGACCGCGTGGAGCCGACGGCGCACGTCTCGGCATGGACCGCGCAGCCCATGCTCGTGTACCAGGCTCCGGAGCTGCGCGAAGACCCCACGGTGCGGAGCGCGGAAGCCGACATCTTCAGCCTCGGTGCCGTGGCGTACTTCGTGCTCACCGGGCAGGCACCGGCCTCGGACGTCGTTGCGCTCGACGAGCGCCTTCGCGCGCAAAGCGCACTGGACCCGCGCGCCGTTGATGATCGCATCTCCGCGGACATCGCCGAAGTCATCAAACACGCCACGAACGTCGCCTGGACGCAGCGCTTTGACGACGCGGCCGAGTGGGTCGAGCTCCTCGAAGAGTACGCCACCGCTCCCGAATCCGCGTCGAAGCCCAACTTCGCGGACCCGCTCCAGGCCACCAAAGGGGACCGTCTGAGCGCCGCGCTGGAGGTGGTCGGCGTGCTTGGTCAGGGCGCGAGCGCGCGCGTGATTCGTGTACGACGTCTCCCAGAAGATACCGAGTACGCGCTCAAAGTCAGCCTCTCGACGGAGCACGACGACCGCGTCCGAGCGGAGGGCCGCACCCTCGAGAGGCTCCGGCACGCGCGCATCGTCGAGAAGATCGGCGACCTCGAGCTCTCGGGTCACGCCTGCCTCCTTCTCACGATCGCCGGCACGACGACGCTCCAGCGGGAGCTGCAGCAGCAAGGCCCGCCGCCGCTCGACTACGCCCTCCGCTGGGGCGAGGACCTGCTGAGCGCCGTCGAGTACCTGGAGGACGAGGGGGTGGGCCACCGCGATATCAAGCCGGCCAATCTCGGGATCGGCTCCACCGGGAAGAAGGCCAACCACCTTTCTCTGTTCGACTTCTCGCTCGCGGGCGACGGCACCCCTCTCGACGCCGGGACCGCGGCCTACCGCGACCCGTTCCTGCGCACGCGCGGAGCTTGGGACGCCGCGGCCGATCGGTGGAGCACCGCCGTCACCCTGCACGAGATGCTCACCGGCGTCCGCGCCAGCTACGGCGGACCGTATGGCAGCTCGGTCGACCCGGACGCCAAGCTCACCTTGGCCGCCGAACGCTTCGACGCGAGCATTCGCGATCGACTCGTCCGCTTCTTCGAGAAGGCCCTGGCACGCGATGCGAGCGCACGCTTCGAGTCCGCCGCGGCGATGCGGCGCGGGTGGATCGCTTGCTTCGCTGAGCCGAGCGCGCGTCCCGAGGCGACCAGAGAGCGCGCCCGGGAGCTCGCGCCCCCCGAAGAGCCCCCGCCGCCTCCGGCCGCTCCGACCGACGACGACCTCCGGCGCATCTCCCCGGACGCTCCCATCGCCGCCCTTCCGCTCTCCATTCGCGCAAAAAACGCTCTGGATCGCGCAGGGGTCGTCCGCGCGCGGCATCTCGCCAAGCTTCCGGACAACCGGATCTCCGCCATACGCGGCGTCGGCGCCCAGGTCGTTCGCGAGATCCACGCCTTCTCTACACGGTGGCGCGCGCTCCAGAGCTCCAGTGACCTCGAGACCCCGCTCTTCTTCCCAGGCTACCGCGGTGAGAACGTCACCCTCGCATCGCCTGCGCTCCCCGCCGCCGTGGTCGACACGCTCACGACCGCCGGCCTCGGTACATGTGCGCTGCTCGCGGGCGCGCCGGCCGACCAGGTCACGACCCTCGCGAAGCGCGGCTCGTTCGAGGTCCAGCTCCTCCGGGACCTCCTCGATCGGGAGCACCGCGCCGCGGATGAGCGCGACCACCCGAGCACGGTCGAAGGGTGGTGCGAAGGGCTTCTGCCCGAGAACCGGCGCAAGGGGCGGCCGGCAATCGCCGCGGTCGTCCGCGCGATGCTCGGATTGACCCCACCGGCCGACGGAAAGCCGCTCCTTCCGATTGGCGCCTCCGCGAGCGACGCCGCCGAGGCGTCGGGCACCACCCCGCCGAACGTGTATCTCGGGCTGGGACGCGCGCGGCAGGCGTGGAAGGCCCACCCCGCCAGCGCCGAGCTCCTCGCGATGGCCCGGGGACTCGTCGACGCGAGCGGCGGCGCGCTTCCCCTGGTCGAGGCGGCCGAGCAGCTCCTCGTGCGCATGCCTTACGACCGCTCGCGCCCCCAAGACGAGGCGGTGCGCTCCGCCGCCGCCCTGGTTCGCGTCGCGGCCGACCTCGATCGCGAAGCCGACGCTCCCCAAGTCGTGCAGGCGCGCGTCGGCGACGTGTTGTGGCTATGCGCTTCGTCCTCGCACGTCGCCGCGCTCCGAGAGCTCGCTTCTACCGCCGACGCTCTCGCAGCGCGCACGCCGCTCGCCTCGGCTCCCGAGACGCAGGCGGCGCTGCTGGACGCCGCGAAGGACACGCCTCTCGCGGCCCTCCCGGCCGATCGCCTCGCCCCGCTCGCCGCTCGCGCGAGCGCCACCGCAGCCTGCTCGACCCGGTTCGAGATGTACCCCCGCGGAATGGCCCCGCGTCGCGCCGTGGAGCTCACCGCCTCTGTCCTCACCGGCGACGCCCTCACCCCCGACGAGATCCAGAAACGGGTGAGAGACCGTTACCCGGAGGCTGGGGCGCTGCCCGATCGCCCCGAGCTCGACCGCCTCCTCGAACCGAACGGTCTGCAATGGACCGGCAAAGGGTACCAGCGCCCCGGCGAGGAAGCACGCACCCGCTACAGCACGCTGCACTCGACCTTCACCCGGCTCCGCACGGCGCTTCCTTTCGAGCCGCGGGAAGCCACCCCGGAGGCGCTCGGCGCGCGTGAGATCGACGATCGCCTGGTGAGCGCCGTCGACAGGAAGCATTTGCGTGTCGTCCTCGTCCGTTCCGACCTGGTCCCGAAGGCCCTCCCGCGACTCGCAGAACGGCTCGGTGTTCCCGTGCACCGTGTGGACCGCCTCCTCATCGAGGCCATGGAACGCCGGGCGAGCGAAGACGAAGTCGACTTCTCCGTCCTCCACGAAACGCACGAAAGGGGTGACCGCGGGAGCGATTGGGCGCGCCTCGTCGACCTCGCGGCCGAAGCGAGCGATGACGTCGCCAAGTCGCTCCTCCCGGCGCGGGCGCCGCTGCTCCTGTCGCACCTCGGCCTGGTCATCCGCTACGGCCTCCAGCGCTTCGTCGACGCCGTCGCCGACGCGTCCCGTCGCGACGAGTGCGAGGCAATTTTCCTCGTTCTCCCCGCCCACGACGAGTCGGTCGCTGCTTCGCTCGAGGGGATACGCGTCCCGGGCCTGCTCCCGTCCCAAGTCCTGCGTCTGTCGCGCGAGTGGATCGAAAACCGCCACAACGCCGCGGCGCCCGCGGCCTGAGCGGCGCAGGGTGATAGCGAGCGCTCGCGCTCTTAGGGCGGGCGGGCTCTACGGAAAGAGCCTAAAATTAATGAGTCATTGGGCCGTTTCACTGCGGGCTTGCTTGCGAGGTCTTGATGCATGTAGCTTCGCACGCCACTCGACAAACCGCTCCGGCGGTGTCAAATTAATCTTGACAGCAGATCGTGATCAGTGCTTGGCCGGTCGTTCCACTCGCCGTGCAATCTCAGCCGACAGGGGAACTGAAGAATGATCGAGTTCGCCTATGACCAAGAACGCGCACGCCACGCCACGCTGTGGCTCTTAAAGCAACACGGAGCGCTCGATCACATCAAGCTGCTGAAGCTGGTCCTACTCGCAGATCTCGAGCACCTCGCAAGATATGGTCGGCCAATCGTGGGGGGCGAATACTTCGCGATGGAACACGGCCCGGTCGCGTCCATTTTGTATGACGAGCTGAAACTACGCAGCGTACTCGGCACGGCAGCGGTGAACGACTTCACGCTGAGGGGTGTAGAAGAGCCGAACGAAGACTATCTAGCGGAGACTGATCTGGAAGTTCTTCGCGAGATCAACGAGAGGTTCGGCGCCTGGGATAGGTACAGGCTGAGCGACTACACGCACACCCTGGAAGCCTGGAAGAAGAACTACAAGGGCGAGGCGGGCGGCAAGAAGGCCTACCCTATCCCCTACGAGGATCTACTCGAGGAACGTCTCGACGGTGAGATGCTCTGCCTAGTCCGAGATGCTCAGCGAGGTGAGCGAATCCTCGGATGAGACTCTTCGAGGCCCCATCCGCCTCGAAGCTCGTCCTCCAGACGTTACTGGTGAGGGGCGGAGCTTTTCGTGCGCGGTATGAGTTCCTCAACGAAGGGCCAAAGGAGCGGATCTTTGTCGTCGCCAACCTGAAGCCGGCGGAGGACGCGACGATAATTCTATTCTCCGCGACGACGCAGATCGCGAAGCGTCGCGCCCATCACAAAGGTCGCGCTGCCCTTGTCCTTGTGCCGCTCGATCCTGCCGATTATTCTGGCGTGACGGAACCATGCGTTCTTGATTGCGAGTCGCCCATCAAGCGAAAGATCTCAGATTTCGTAAAACACGTCGAGGATCGCCAGTACACGCCCCTAACGACGGCACCGGAGGCCATCATGACGAAGATCGTGTTAGCCGTTCGAGCGGCGCGATCCCTGTCTGCCGTTGAAAAGCGGTTGGTCCTTGGCGATCGATCCGATGGTTCGTGAACATTAGGGGGCGCCCGCTGCCTGAGTCCCATGGCCGCGAAGAAGAAGACCCAAACCGCCGCGCCCTCGCAGGCCGATCCGCGCGCTCCCCTCGACACGGCGGCGTTCCTCTCGGCCGCCCAGCGCGTGTTGGCCGTCCTCCGCGATGATCTGCTCACGCGCGCCGACCAGTCGCCCGGGGTGACCGAGGCGCTGAAGGCGCAGTGGGAGGTGGAACGCGAGGCGAAGCGGACGGGTGACCCCTGGGAAGTGTGGCGCCGCCGCGTCGTCGTCCAAGTGGCCGCGGCCTGGGTGCTCTCGCTCGTCTTCGCCCGCACACTCGAGGACCGCGGCCTTCTCGAGCGAAACCGCATCGCCGGCCCCGGGGCGACCGACAGCCAGGAGCAGTTCCGCGGGATCGCACCGTACCTCTCCGACCGCGACTACCTCCTGACGGTCTTCCAGGAGCTCTCGAACCTCCCCGCAGCGAAGGACCTCTTCGACCCGGCGCACAACCCCGTGTGGAAGCTCGGCCCCTCGATCGACGGGGCGCGGGCGCTGCTGGACCTATTCCGCGCGCCCGACCCGGAGGCACCGGCGTTTCGCTTCGGGCAGGCGGACACGCGCTTTCTCGGGGACCTTTACCAGAGCCTCGACGAAGAGACGCAGGAGCGCTTCGCTCTCCTCCAGACGCCGCACTTCGTCGAGGCGTACATCCTCGACCGCACGCTCGAGCGGGCCATTGCGCGCTTCGGGCTCGACGACACGACGATCATCGACCCGACCTGCGGGAGCGGGCACTTTCTACTCGGCGCGTTCGATCGCTTCGTCGACCATCGCCTGCGCAAAGAGCCCGGGCTCGATGTGCGGGAGGCGGCGCGAAGGGCGATCGACGCGGTGTACGGCGCGGACATCAACCCGTACGCCGTCGCCATCGCGCGTTTCCGTCTGACGCTGGCGTTCCTGGAGCGAGGCGGATATGGGCGCCTCGCGGAAGCGCCCGCGTTGCCGCTGCACCTCGTCGTGGGCGATTCGCTCTTGCACGCTCCCTTGCAAGCCCACCTCGGCGACGTCGCGGGGACTTCGAAAGAGGCCTGGGCCGGGAGGGAGTTCGCGCTCGAAGACGAAGACGCTGCGAAGGACGTCCTCCTCCGGCGCTACGCCGCGGTGGTCGGCAATCCGCCGTACATCACGGTGAAGGACGCGGTTTTGCGCGAGCGGTACCGCGAGATGTACCCTCGGTCAGCGGCGGGTAAGTACTCGCTTGGCGCGCCGTTCACAGAGCGCTTCTTCTTGCTCGCGCGGGCGCGTGGCTTCGTCGGGATGATTACCGCCAACTCGTTCATGAAGCGCGAGTTCGGCAAGAAGCTCATTGAGGGGTTCTTGCCCTCCGTGAACGTGGACGGCGTGGTGAACACGTCGGGCGCGTATATCCCGGGGCACGGCACACCCACGGTGCTCCTCTTCGGGACGAATGAGCCCAAGCAAGGAAGCGACGTGCTCACGGTGCTTGCCAAGCGCGGTGAGCCGAGTACGCCCGACAATCCGGCGCGCGGGCTCGTTTGGTCGAGCATCGCGGAGCACGGCGGGGAGATGGGATTCGAGAATGATTATATCAGCGTCGCGCGGGTGTCGCGGGCGACTTTGGAAAAGCATCCGTGGAGCCTGGGTGGAGGTGGGGCGGCGGAGTTGAAAGAGCTACTCGAAGAACGCGCGGCATGTCGGCTCGGCGAGTTGGCGGCGCACATTGGGATCTCAGCGGTGACTGGAGAAGATGACGTCTACCTCCTGCCGCCGGATGCGGCCGCGCGATTGAGAATCGAGCGCGTGCGCCCCATGCTCGTCGGCGAGGAGATTCGGGACTGGGGCACTTCCGATTCCCAGGTGTGCCTATTCCCATACGACGCGGCGCTTGCCCTCGAGCCGCTTCAACGTTTCCCACATATGCGCCAACTCCTCTGGACGGTGCGTTCGACAATCTCGCGGAGAAAGCGCTTCGGGACTCCAATGCTGGAGCGCGGCCTGTCCTGGTATGAGCTCCAGGAGCTCTATGTCGAAAAATTCCGAATTCCACTCTCTATCGCCTTCGCCGAAGTCGCCACCCACAACCACTTCGTTCTCGACCGCGGCGGCAACGTCTTCAAGCAGACCGCGCCCATCATCAAGCTGAAGGAGAGCGCTACGGAGGACGACCACCTCGCGCTCGTAGCGTATTTGAACAGCTCGACGGTTTGCTTCTGGCTTAAGCAAGTGATGATGAACAAGGGAGGAAGTGGCATCGGTCGCGGAGTCCAAGACGAGGCGTGGGAGGCAAGATTCCAGTTCGACGGCACTAAGTTAGGTACCGTGCCGCTACCGCAGCAGTGGCAATCACTCGTCCCGCTCGCACGCGAGATGACCGCGCTCGCTGTGTTGCGCTCGAACGAATCGCCCGTGCAGATTCTCTCACGAGCGCGGTCTGAACGTATCCACCTTGTAGACGACCAGATCGGGTTGGCGAGGGACCGGGAGATCGACATCCTTCGCAAGATGGTCGCCGTTCAGGAGCGAATCGACTTCGAGGTGTATCGTCTATTCGGCCTCCTCGAAGGCGCGCCAGCAATCCCCACAACGATTGCGCCTGGAATGCGCCCGTTTGAGGTGCAGATGGTTCGTGACGCCGCGCCGACGGCCTGGTTCGCTCGTCACGGCTACGACCGACCGAATGCGAACGAGACCGCAGTCGACGATCTGGGGCTAGCTCCCGAAGTAATACTGATCGAGCAGCCGACGTTCAAACGGCGCTGGCTCTTCACCGACTGGGCAGCCGGCTTGGAAGCTGCGCGCCGGACGGAGCTTCTCGGACTGTGCGAGTCGTATCTGCGACCGCACGAGCCGCTCGAAGTTCTGACCGCGCGATCCATCATGCGGGGCGTCGAACGGGGAGCATTGGGCGCCGAGTTCATCATGGCGCCGGGCGGCGAAATGACACTTGCGGAGTGGATCGCGGAAGACTCCGTCGCATTCCTGGCCGCATACCGCCACACCGAAGCGGGCCTCGAGAAGCGCGCTCAATGGGAACGCGTCTGGTCCTTTCAGCGCGCCGAAGATCGCGGCGAGAAAGTTCCCCCGTTCGACCCGCCCCCCAAGTACGACCAGAAAGACTACCGCGACGCCGCCACCTGGCGCCTTCGAGGCAAACTCGATGTCCCCAAGGAGCGCTTCATCCGCTATCCAGGCTGCGAGTCCGACGAAGATAAGGAGCCCGTCTACGGCTGGGCAGGCTGGAACCACCTCCAGCAAGCGATTGCGTTGGCCACGCTCTACCTGAAGCGAAAGCAGGGCGAAGCCTGGGGCAAGGACCGCCTCATCCCGATGCTCGCCGGTCTTGACGAGCTCCTCCCGTGGATATGGCAGTGGCATCCCGACCCGACGCCGGAGTCCGGCGGCGTGAAGCCGGGTCAGTACATCGCCGACTTCCTCAGCGCGCAGTGCCAGGAGCTCGGCGTCACGCTCGACGAGCTTCGCGCGTGGCGCCCCGATGGGCCGAAGAGAAACGGCGCGGGCGCTGCGAAGAAAGCGCGCGCGCCCAGGAAGACCAAAGCGAACACCGAGGAGGAGACGCCGTGACGTCAGTCTCCTGCCAGAGAGCGGACCATCCGCTCCACCTGGGGGTCGATTTCCTCGCGCCTGAAGTCAACGGTGCCGACGCGCGCCATGAACGAAGAGTACCGTGCTGGAAGCTGCTCTCTCCAACTGGAGGTTAGACTGGCGATCCGCTTTGTACTGGTCTGCACCTCGGCAGCCGGCACGGAGCTCACGCAGGAGAAATCCGCTACGTGCGCGGTACTCTCGCCAATCGCCACCGGGATCCAGTGGTAGCGACCGAATCGATGGCCAATGAGTTCGCGGACCTTGTTCAGGAGAGCTTCTCGTTGCCTCTTCGACAGGGGTGCGCCTGAATGCTGCCAGGTCTCGAGGTCCTTCGCGACTAAGGCACGCGCCACGTCCACGTCCGGGTAAAGAGCGACGAACGTCCATAGCTCAAGCTTCTCCTGCTCGATGTCGCATGCGGGAGTCACGAGAACTCCGGGTCGATACGCGTCCAGAGCCCCAAAGTAGACGGCTTCGACCACGTCGCCCTGGTCCCAATCCTCGCAAGGGGCGCGAGTCGCGTCAGAGAGCGACGCGAACAGGGTCACGTTTTTCTCTCTCGTGCAGCCCAGCGGTTCTTGCGCACGAAACCTCTAGCGGCGAGGTCGGTCAGCTCGGATGGGGCGAAGGACGGGCTATCAAGCTCCGCGTCATCGTCCGCCTGCATGCGCGGGATCGTCGAATCGAGGTCAAGCTGTCGGTAGGCCGGTTCCAAGAAATGGTGGAAGACCTCCTTCAACCACTTACGATCCAGGTCTGCGCTCGGCGTCTCACTGGTCGACTCGTGCGCGTACGCCGGAACGCTCGAGGTCGTGTCCGTAACGTAGATCATCTGAACAGCCTCACCGCCTCAGGTGTGATGCTCCTAAAGAATACTTCATTCTTGATGGTATGCAGCTCTTCAAGGCGGGACCAGATCTCCTCTCCGTCCGGAGAGAAGTCGCCCTCCGCGAAGACGTCGATATCGAGGATGACGGGGAGCTTCTCCTGCGTCACGCCAGCGTCGTCCACCGCCTGGGTGACGATCGCCGTTGCCCGGGGAAAGGGCAAGACGAGACGCATGAAAAGACCCGAGAGGGTTTGCGGCAGACCCTCTCCGATCTGAGGGACGGTCTTCAGATACTCCGCAAGGTCTCCCATCGGTTGGGGGAGGTCGAGCCGGTTGATGAACCGTAGCGCGCAGCGCGTTACACGCTGCGGCTGCGTTCGGTCCCGGTAGGTCCGCCACCAAGTGCGCGCATCGTCGCGCAGAGTCTCCCAGCGGTCGTACGGCCCGAGATGGCTGAAGGAGAATCCGTTCACCCGCGCCTGGATGACGCGCCGCTTGTCCACCGACCAGCACGCGTAGCCCTTTGTGTCAGGCAAAGGGGTCGTGATTTTCGGGGCGTCCATGTCTCGGAGGTCGACGTTGCTCGTGACAAAGAGGACCCGCCTCTGGTCTGGAAAGTCGGTCGCAGCGGCCTTTTGAAACGGTTCGAGGGCCCCGAGCGAAAAGAGCTCGGGATCGACTCGAAGATCAACGAGTGCTTCGACGATCGGCGCTCGGTCGAGGTGGGGGTGGCTCATGCCCGCCGCAACTAGTACACCGTTTCTCAAGTCGCGCGAATAGCGTGGCAGAGGGGGGCCGTCTTCAGCGGTCCAATCGACGAAGGTCCTTCCGGCGGGGCTCGCCATCCGCGTCTCGTCGAGGCCATCGCCTTGCAGTTCAAGCTCCGCGGAGAAAAATTCGTGGCTTCCAGCGCGATCGAAACGCGTCCTTCCCGATTAAGGAGGTGGAGGGGGCGAATCTCGGCCTCCGGCGCTTCCTTCCTTGCCGCGAGGCCTCGACGTTACGAGGACAAAGAGGCCTCCTCGATGAGCAGAGACGCTTTGCCAACGAGAAATGACGCTCGGCCAGTTGGAAACGTGACTTTTCGGATTGGAAAAGACGCATTCCCAATCGAACCAGACGCTGAGCCGGTCGACAAAGACGCATTCCCAATCGAACCAGACGCTTCACCAACGAGAAAGGAGGCCACAGCAATCGAACCAGACGCTTTGCCAATGAGAAATGACGCTCTGCGAACCGAAAAGGAGGCTCGACTTCATGACAAAGACGCGACGCCGACCGAAGACGACGCCTTACCAATCGGAAATGCCGCTCTGCCGAGTGAACTTGACGCGGAGTCGATGAGAAACGACGCGCTACCGATTGAACGAGCCGCTTTTTGGAACCAACCCGGAACCAAGACCAAACAGCAAGGAGAGTTCCCGTGTCCGACACGACCGAATCCGTCCGGCGTCCGACGACCGGGCTACTTTCGCGAACACAATCGGGGCGCTCTGCGCGCTCTGACGGTCGCGGTACTGAAGCCCCTCCTAGCGAAGTAAGTCGGAGTATCTTACCTTTTTCCCATGTTCACGATGACCATGAGCAGCCGCGGTCATTTCGTGCTCCCGAAAGAGGTGCGCGAACGGCTCAAGCTCAGGCCCGGGTGCAAAGTCGAAGGCACCATCGACGAGCGGGGCCGCCTCGTCCTCATCCCCTCGCTGCGCGAGCCCGAGGAGCTCCTCGTCGACAGGCCGGCCGTAGGGCGGGTGGTCTCCGTCGAAGAGATGGGCCGAGCCATTGTCCGGGTCGCAGGTCGTGGTCGCGTTTGACACGAACGTTCTCGTTCGGATTCTCGCCGGAGACGACCCGTCCCAGACCAAACGGGCTGGCACGACGCGATGCCGCCAAACCGATGACCAATCGCCAGGCGCAAAAAGGTACCATGGTGCGAGAGTGACCATCGACGACGGGCGCGCCACGCGAGTCAGGGACCTCTTCGACATTCCGGAGCACGTCCGCAAGACCGACTTTGTCGTCAAGCTCTCGGAGGGTGTCGACCGCGCAGAAGAGACGGCTGCGACGTACGTCGTCACGCCCGCGATCCGCGACGCGATCGACGGCGCGCTCGGACTGGTGAAGACAGCGCTCGACAGCGGGCGAAGTCACGCCGCGTACATCCAGGGGAGCTTCGGGAGCGGCAAGTCGCACTTCATGGCGATGGTGAGTCTGCTCCTCGAGAACAGCGATGCCGCCTGGCGCGTGCCCCAGCTTCACGCCTTGCGCGAGAAGCACGCTTGGCTCAAGGGCAAGAACGTCCTCCAGCTCCGATTTCACATGGTGGCGCAGAAGTCGCTCGAGGCGGCGATCTTCGGCGAGTACGTGCGATGGGTCCGGGTGAACAAGCCGGACGCGCCGATTCCACCCCTCTTCGCCGATGAGGCGCTCTTCGAGGACGCGCGGGGGCTGCTCCAGCAGCTCGGCGAGGACAAGTTCTTCGCGCCGATGAACCCCACGGCGGTCGACGCTCGATGGGGAAAGCGCGTGGCGGCCGGTTTGTGGACCCAGGAGCGCTTCGCGGTGGCGTCGACGTCGAGCGACCCTGGCGAGCGCGCGAAGCTCTTCGACGCGCTCGCGCGTACGCACTTCAAGGCGTTCGCGCAGCAGCGCGACCAGTTCGTCGATGTCGACAGCGGCCTCGCGACCCTCGGGCGCCACGCCAAGTCGCTCGGGTACGACGCCGTGATTCTTCTCCTGGACGAGCTCGTGCTCTGGCTCGCCTCGGGGGCGTCGAACGCGAGTTGGCTGCACAACGAAGTGCAGAAGGCCGCGAAGCTCGTCGAGGCACAAAACTCGGCGCGCGAGATCCCGATCGTGAGCTTCATCGCGCGGCAGCGGGACCTGGCGGATCTCGTCGGCGACGACCTCGCCGGCGCCGAGAACCAGCGCCTGCGCGAGTCGCTCGCATGGTTCAAGGATCGCTTCGAGCGGGTCGAGCTCGGCGACAACAACCTGCCCGACATCGTGAGCGAGCGCATCCTGCACGCGAAGAGCGAGGGGGCGAAGAAGGAGCTCGACGACGCGTTCAAGGCGCTGCAAGCCAAAGCAGGGAGCTCGTGGACGACGCTCCTGGGCACCGAGGATGCGGCGGCGTTCCGGAAGCTCTACCCGTTCAGCCCCGCGGTGGTGGAGACACTTGTCGCCCTATCGAACTCACTCCAGCGCAATCGCACGGCCATTCGCCTCCTGATGGAGCTCCTCGTCGAATACATCCCGGACCTCACCGTCGGCGAGGTGGTCCCGGTGGGGGATCTGTTCGACGTGCTCGCGGGGGGCGACGACACGACCGACGGGGTCATGCGCGCGCACTTCGAGCAAGCGCGGCAACTCTACGCCTACAAGCTGCTCCCGATGATCCAAGAGACGCACGGCACGACGACCGCCGCCCGATGCCAGCGCTTCCGCCCGGAGCACCGCGCGTCGCTCGGCTGCTCGGGGTGTCCGGAAGGGTCGTGCCGCGCCGACAACCGGCTCGTGAAGACGCTGCTCCTGGCGGCCCTCGCGCCGGCGGCGCGCACGCTCAAAGGACTGACTGTGGGGCGCCTCGTTCAGCTCAACCACGGCACGCTCCGGGCGATGATCCCGGGAACCGAGGCGATGACCGCGGCGTCGCGCCTGCGCCACTACGCGAGCACGCTCGGGCAACTTCACGTCGGCACGCAGACCGATCCGAGCGTCGACATCGACGTCGCCGGGGTGGACCTCGAGCCGATCTTGCAGCAGTCGCGCGACGCCGACACGCCGGGCGCTCGGCAGAAGATCGTGCGCGACATCCTGTTCGAGAACCTGGGGCTCGATCCGGCCGGGGACTGGGGCCAGGACGACAAGATCGACGACTGGCGCGGGACGGTGCGCAAGGGGCACATCCGCTTCACCAACGTCCGTCGCGCGACGCCGGAGATGCTCCGCTGCGCGGAGAACCACGATTGGCGCTTGGTGCTCGATTACCCGTTCGACGACGCCGGCTTCGGGCCGAACGACGACCTCGCGGTGGTCGAGAAGATGCGCGAGGAGGGCGAAGGGACCTGGACGCTCGTGATGCTCCCGAGCTTCTTCTCCGAGGCCGTCAACAAGCTCCTCGGAGAACTCGCCATCCTGGACCACGTGCTGGCGAGCAAGGAGTCGAAGCGGGTCGCGGTGCAGCATCTTCGGCCGGAGCAGCAGGCGAACGCCGAGATGGGTCTCGAGAACCTCCGGACCCAAAAGCGCGCTCGCCTCTACGGGGCGCTCCTCGAAGCGTACGGGCTCGCGCGCGAGACGGAGGCGAACATCGATCCGTCGCGGAGCATCGGGCAGCATTTTCTCGCCTTGAAGCCGGAGGTGAAGATCCGTGCGCCTCTCGGGGGCACGCTCGCCGCGGCGCGCACGACCTGCATCCCGGAGCTTCTCGCCGAGCGCTTTCCACGCCACCCAAACTTGCGCAAGCTGACGAAGCTCGTCGTCGAGCGCGTGCTCGAACGTTTTGCGGACCTACTCGAGCGGGACGGCAAGCCGCTGGAGCTCGACAAGGACGACCTGGAGAAAGTCCGCGGTACGCTCGGAGAGCTCGGGATCATCAAGACGAGCGAAGGGGCGGCGCACGGGATGACGGAAGGCAAACTCCAGGACATCGAGCAGCGCCGCCGGCAACGCAACGTCGACCAGCCGACCGCCGCGGAAGTTCGCGGGTGGATCGACGAGGGGCGCAAGATGGGACTCCAGCCCGACGCGCAGGATCTCATCGTGAGGGCCTATGCGATGGGGGCGGCGCGGACCTTCGTCCTCTACGGCAAGCCCTACACTCCTGCGTATGGGACGCCGATCCCGGACGACGTCGTGCTCGAGAAGCCGGAGCTTCCGACGCAGTCCGAGTGGGTGAAGGCGATCGATCTGGCGGGGCACGCGTTCGGGATCACGCTCCCGCGCCGCGCGCTCAACGCCGACAACGTGAAGCGCTTCGAGGCCGAGCTCGCGGCGAAGCTGCAGAAGCTGGCGGGAGGCGCGGCCAAGGTGGTGCCCGCGCTGGAGCGCCGGCTCGCCGAGCGGAGGGTGACGGGCGACGTCGACCGGCTCGTCACGGCGCGAAGCGGGGCGGCGCTGTGCGCGCTGCTCGAGGGAAAGAAGGGCGTCGAGCAGGTGCGCGCGCTTGCCTCGTTCGAGCCACGGACGAGCGCCAAGGCGGTCGGCATCGCACTTCTGGCGAGCGATCCGGGGGTCGCGGCGCTGGACGACAAGCTCATTTTCGGAGCGTTTGCACGGCTGCCGGTCGGAGTCGCCGGAGCGGAGTCGATCCGGGAGGGAGTGGAGCGCGCGCTGCGTCTCGACGAGATTCACGAGTCGCTCGCCCCCGCGCTCCGGCGGCAGGCCGAGGCGGCGAACGAGCTCCTGACCGCGATCCAGCCCCCGCCCTTGGCGCCCCCCGCCGCCCCGGTCGAGCCTCCGCGTGGCATGCCGCCTTTGGCTCCGTCTCCCCATGTCCCCATGGCGGGGACTCGTTTGATCCGGCGCGATGCGACGAAGGCGAAGACGCGCGAGGCGCTCGCGGCGGTCGCGCAGGAGGTGGAGGCCGCGCTGAAAGACGAACCGGCCGACGTGTCCGTGACCATCGAGGTGCGGATCACGAGGAAGCCTTGAACGATCCGCCGTACCTCTCGCCCGGTGACATCGAGCAGCGGCTGCGCGAGATCTTCCGCGAACAGCACCGCCGCAGTCACTTGGTGGCGTTCCACGGTAGGGGCGACGACACACCTGTCGACGTGGCGGAGCTCGGTCGCTTCGAGGTGGTGCCGGTGGGCAGCGAGCTCGAGCTCCGCAAGCTCGTACCGGACACGCTCGTCGGTGACCCGCACCGTGCGTTTCTCGTGCCGTTTTCGGGGCACCTCCCGCTCGACATCGGGTGCTTCTTCGCTGACGACGGGCGCATCTTCACGCTCGGACGGGACCTCCGGCTCAAACGGATGTTCGACGCGACCGAGGTGGAGCCGGCGGCGCGCGAGTCCGCGCTCGCGAAATTCCTGCTCGAAAGGCCGCCGCCGCGGTCGTCGATGCCTCGGTTCGGCGGGCGTCTGACCCTCGACTCGCTCTGGGCGATGTGGCTTTCGGTGTGGGGATTGCCCGTCGAGGGGCTCTCGCTCGAATCGCTCATGGCGTGGGCTTGCGTGAGCGACCTCGGCCCGAAGTTCCGGGCCGACGTACCCGAGGAGGTCCGCCAAGAGCTGATGCGCCACCTGGTGAGCCGCACGGGGGGTCCCGTGGCGCGCGTGGTTTGGACCGCGTGGGAGAGCGGGGGCGATCGCTCGAAGCCGTTCGAGCTCGGCCTACTCTTCGATGGAATGCGCGGGCCGGGGGGCGATCTGCGCGACGGCGAGCTCCTCATGTGGCGCCGAATCAAGCTGAAGGATCTCGGCCTGACTTCGGAGGCCGAGCGCGACGTCGTTGCCCGCGAACTCGCGGATCGAGCCCCCGCGACATTTCGCATCCTCCACGCACGCGAACCCTCACTCGCCTCCAGGCTCCTTCTGGAGGCGGAGGGACTGGTCGACGAGGACGCCGTCCGCGTCGCGCTCGTCGGCAGCGCCCTCCTGCCGAATGCGTGGGGGCAGCGGCTCGACGCGCTTGGGGCGGCGCTGTCCAAGGCCGCCGCAAGCCCCGGGGTCGACTCGCTCGAACGCGTGCGTCGAACGCGAAAGGATCTCGAAGCACACCAACTCTTCAAGGACACGGACAACCAGGTGATCCTCGAGCGCGCCGAGATGGCGGTGCGTCTCGCCGCGTGGCTGGTGGCGCGAACGGACCGGGGTGAGCACCCGACGGCAACGAGCTACAGCGAGGTCGAGTGGCTCGCCCGGTGGTACTCCGAGGAGGGCGGATTCATCGACTGGGCGCGTCGCCGAGCCCGCGGAAGCGAGTCTCGCGCCTTCGGTCGCGGCGCGAACGCCATCGTGGCGGCGGTCGACGAAGTGCGCGTCAAGCTTGACCGGAACTTCGCGCGGGCGCTTCCGGAGTGGCTCAAGGCGGATTCGCCGGAGAACGCGATCGTCTCAATCGAGCACGCGGTCGATCGGTTCGCCGTGCGCTTCCTCGCCGAGCGCGGGGATCGCCGGCTCTTGGTTCTGCTCCTCGACGGGATGGCCTGGGCACAGGCGGTCGAGATCCTGGGCTCGCTGAAAGCATGGGGCTTGCTCGGCTGGCGTGCGGTCAGCGGGGCCGGCGCGACCTTTCCGCCCGTCATCGCTTCGCTCCCGACCGTGACCGAGGTGAGCCGCGCGGCGTTCTTCAGTGGGAAGCGCACGCCCCCGGGGCGCGCGGAGCCGACGGACAAAGACCCGGAGCGATGGGCGGCGCACGTCAAGCTGCGGCCATTCGTTCCTCGTGGAGAGGCGCCGCGGCTCCTGCTCCGCGCCGAGGGGCACACGTCGAGCGGCGCCGTATCGGAGGAGGCACTCAGCCTCGTCGCAGATACCGAGCAGCGGGTCGTCGGGATTGTGATCAATGCGATCGACGCGTCCCTCAAGGCCGACACCCAGCAACGGATGTATTGGACTGCGAGCCACATCCAGTCGCTTCCGGAGCTCCTGGAAGCCGCGCAAGCCGCGGGACGTGCGGTTCTCCTGGCGGCCGATCACGGGCACATCGCCGCCGACCACCTCGAGAGCGTGCCCGCGGCGACGGACTCGAAGCCGCGATGGCGCGTCTGGAAAGACCCGAGTGAGCCGCTCGCGGAGTACGAAGTCGGGTTCGAGAAGTCGATCGCGTGGGCCCCTCCCGGGGCGCATGGGGTCGTGCTCCTCGCTGACGACGCGCATCGCTACGGGGGCGGAGCCCACACCGGAGAGCACGGAGGAGCCACGCTCGCGGAAGTGGTGGCGCCCGCGATCTTGGTCGGGGCCGACACGCTCGCAGGGCGGTTCGGCGCGTCCGATGAAGACGTCGCCCTCCGTGTCGCGGCCTTCCCGGAGCCGAGCTGGTGGTACCCCATGGTGTCAGCGCCCGGGCCTTCTCGCGAGTCGCCGGAGGCTTCGCCCAAGCGAAGACACACGCCGAAGCCACCCCGCGTGACGGCCCAACTGGATCTGATCCAGCCCTCCCCAGCGCCGGTCGCTGCGCCGGTGGTGGTCCATCCGCTCCGTGCCGTGGTCGAGCGCTCCCGTGTATTCGCAGAGGCCGGTCTGCCGGAGGCTCGGAAGACGCAGGTGCTCGCCGCCATCGATTTTCTTGCGCGACGCGACGGGGAGCAAGCGCCGCTTGGGGCCTTCGCCGTCGCCATGGGGATCGTGGCGATGCGCGCCCGCGGCCTCGTCGAGGTGCTCGCGGAACGGCTCAACGTTGATGGGTTTATGCTGCTCTCGTACGACCCCGTCAGCGACCTCGTGAAACTCGACGCGGCAAAGCTCAAACAGATCTACGGCGACTCGTGACGACCGCGGACCTCACAAGACTGAAGCGGCAGCAGATCGTCGACGCCCTCCGGCGTGGCACGGTCCCTCGGCGCGGACTCGAACAGTTCGCGGTCGGGATGGATCGATTCGCGAAAGCAATCGATCAGGAGCTGGGCTCGACAGAGGCGGGGCAGGGCGGCTTCAAAGCGATCCGCGGCGAGTACGGCACGGGGAAGACCTTCTTTGCGCGCTGGCTCGAGCATCGAGCCCTCCAGCGAGGCTTTGCGACGTCCGTCGTGCAGATCTCCGAGACCGATACGCCGCTCTATCGGATGGAAACGGTGTACCGACGCGCGCTCGAGAGCCTTCAAACGAAGGAGTGGGAGCAAGGGGCGTTTCGGTCTCTCCTCGAGCGGTGGTTCTACACGCTGGAGGAGGAGGTCCTCGCCGAGGGCCGCATCGCGGAGACGGACAGCGACGCTCTCGGGAGGGCCGTCTCGGAGCTGCTGGAGAAGCGGCTTGCGAGCGTGAGCGCGATCCAGCCGCAGTACGCGGCGGCGCTCCGTGCAGCGCACGCAGCGCGGCTCGCCAACGACAGCGCGACGGCCGAGGGACTCCTCGGGTGGCTCATGGCGCAGCCAAACGTCGGACCCGACATCAAGAGGCGCGCGGGCATCAAGGGGGAAGTCGACAATCTCGGTGCGTCGGGCTTCTTCCGCGGTCTCCTCGAGCTGCTGCGGCAGACCGGACGCAAAGGATTGCTCCTTGTCCTCGATGAGTGCGAGACGATTCAGCGGGTGCGATCGGACCTGCGCGAGAAGAGCCTGAACGCCCTCCGCCAGCTCGTCGACGATCTCGACGCGGGCCGCTATCCCCGGATGTTCGTCGTGGTGACGGGGACGACGGCGTTCTTCGAGGGGCCGCAGGGGATCAAGCGCCTGCCGCCGCTCGAGCAACGGATCCACGTCGACTTCTCCGGCGACCCGCGGTTCGACAGCGCGCTGGCGCCGCAGGTGCGACTCACGCCATTCGACATGGATCGGCTCATCGAAGTGGGTCGGAAAGTGCGGGACCTGTATCCGACGGAGCACGCGGACCGAGTCGCCGAACGAGTCGACGATGACGCAATCCGTCTCCTCGCGCACGGAGTGACGGGAAAGTTGGGGCAGCGGGTCGGCGCCGCGCCACGGCTCTTCCTCCGGAAGCTTGTGGGCGAGCTGCTCGACAAGGTCGAAGAGCACGAGGACTACGTCCCGAAACGCGACTTCAAGCTGGTTGTCTCTGCGGCCGAGATGTCCGCCGAGGAGCGGGAAGCCGCGGGGGTAGAGCGGTCCGTCGACGACATCGCGCTCGACCTCGGGACGAAGCAAGGCCCGTCGAGCGATGGCTCGTGAGCGCGTTCGACCGACTCTCCCCGGCGCTCCAGTACCAGATCACGCAAACGCTCGGGATTTCCGAGCTCCGGCCCGTTCAAGAGCTGACGATCCCGCACGTGCTCGACGGCAAGAACTGCGTCGTCCTGGCGCCGACCGCTGGGGGAAAGACGGAGGCCGCGTTCTTCCCGGTGCTCTCCCGCGTGGACGCCGAAGACTTGCGCCCCGTGTCGGTGATCTATACATCGCCGATTCGCGCGCTTCTCAATAACCAGGAGGAGCGGGTGGCGCGATATGCCGCCACGATCGGTCGCCGCGTCTTCAAGTGGCACGGCGACGTCGGGCCCACACAACGTCGTAGGTTCCTCGACCATCCGGCGGATATCCTCATGACGACGCCGGAGTCGCTCGAGGCAATGCTCATGAGCGCGCGCGTCCCCGCGCGCCAGTTGTTCGAGGGGCTCGAGGTCGTCATCGTCGATGAGGTCCACGCGTTCGCGGACGATGACCGAGGGGCGCACCTCTCGTCGTTGCTCGAGCGCTTATCCCGGTATTGCGGACGTGATGTGCAGCGGATTGGGCTTTCCGCAACCGTCGGGAACCCGGACGAGATCCTCGAGTGGCTCCGTGGGCGCTCCAAGCGGGATGGCGTGGTTATTTCGCCGCCGCGCCCCCCCGTGAATCCGTACGTGAGCCTCGACTACGTCGGGAGTATGGCGAACGCCGCGATCGTCGCCGAGCAGATGCATCGCGGCAAGAAACGCCTCGTCTTCGTGGACTCCCGGCGCGGGGTCGAGGAGTTCGGCAAGGAGCTCAGCGCTCGCGGCGTCGCGACGTTCCTCGCACACGGATCCCTGTCCATCACTGCGCGGCGCGACGCCGAACGGGCGTTCGCCGAGGGGAACGACTGCGCCATCGTGGCGACCAGCGCCCTCGAGCTCGGGATCGACGTCGGAGACCTCGACCACGTCCTGCAGATCGATTGCCCGGGGACGGTCGCGAGCTTTCTGCAGCGCATGGGCCGTACGGGCCGCCGGGCCGGCGCGACGCCGAACTGCACGTTCTTGGCGACGAAAGAGCCAGCCGTGCTCCAGGCGGCGGCTCTCCTGCGCCTCCATCGGCGGGGCTTCGTAGAATCTGTCCATCCCTCACGCCGAGCCGCGCATATGCTGGCGCACCAGTTGCTCGCGCTCTCGATCCAAGAGCAGGGCGTTCCCGTGAGCGACTGGTGGGGATGGCTCGAGGGGGCGACGCCGTTTTTGGAACTGACTGCGGCTGAGCGCCAGTCCGTCCTCGAGCGCATGCTCACGGAGCAGATTCTCGTCGCTGCCGATGGGCGGCTCACGCTGGGCCCTTGCGGAGAACGACTCTACGGTCGCAAGCACTTCGCGGAGCTTTACGCGGTGTTCTCGATGCCACGTGCCATCACCGTCTGCGTCGGCGACCAAGAGATCGGTACTGTGGACGGAGCGTTCCTGCAGGGAGCGGAGCCTGGGAGCCGCAACTCGACGTTCTTGCTCGGAGGGCGGGCCTGGGAGCTAACCCACGTCGATTGGAGCAAGGGGCGCTGCTCGGTGAAGCCGGCGGAGGGGGGCGCGAAGGCCGCGCGGTGGTTCGGGGGGCCCGGGGCGCTGAGCTACGAGCTATGCCAATCGATGAGAGAAGTGCTCGCCAGTGACGGTACGGACGCGAGTTGGTCGAAGCGGGCGACGGAGGTGATTGAGCGCCTCCGCGAGGAGCACGCGTTCCTTCGGGAAGGCGAGCAGGCGCCGATGGTGTTGGAGGGAGACGGAATCACGTGGTGGACATTCGCGGGGGCCCGGGCGAATCAGTTGCTCGCGCGCGTGATCGAAGGGGAGCTTGGGGGGCGGTGTGTCGTGCGGGACACGTCGATCTCGTGTCGAGAGGCAGCGGGGGCCAGCGTCGTCGGGCTTCGGGATCTAGTGAAGCAGCTGGCGGCGGAGGGCCGTCCGAACCTGGAAGACGCCCGTAGGTTTCCGACGCCATCAGGGCGCGCACGCCTCTCGAAGTTCGAGCCGTGCCTGCCCGAGGCGCTGGTTCTCGATCTCCTCCGGGAACGAGCGGTGGACGAGACAGGGGCTCGCGCCGCGGTATCGACGTCGATGTCGCAGGATGAATATTAGGAGTAGTCGCCAATGAGCGCGTGGATCATCAAGGGCCGCCCCTCGATCAACGATCTTGCGCTGATGCTCGTGCCGGGGAAAGAGGAACGATGGGTCACGCGGAAGCCACCCCGTACGTGGGCTGCGGGCGATCTGGCATTTATGTGGAAGGGCGCGCCCGCGCTCTGCGTGCTGGGCCTCGCTGAGATTGTGAGCATTCGCCCGCCCGACGCGAACGGCGATTCGTGGTTCTCCCTTCGTTACACCACTGGACCGCTGCAGCATCCGTTGGGGATCGAGATGCTTCGCGCTGATCGCCGCCTTGGCGATGCATCGTTTCTTAAGTCGGGCGCCGCCGGAACCCTCTTCGCGCTGACCGCGGATCAGGCCACCCATTTGATGAATCTCGTCCGCGACGCGAATCACGAGGGTCTTCCTTACGCCAAGAGCCTTCCGACCTCGGGCGGTGGGGACTCCGTGATCGGTGCCGCTGACCCCAAGCTCGCCTTGAGCGTTCGCCAGCCGTGGGCGGAGCTCATCGTGCGCGGCGAAAAGACGATCGAGGTACGGTCGATTCGGACGAACATCCGCGGGCGCGTGCACGTCTACGCGAGCCTGGGCGAAACGCACGCCGAACATCGAGGACGAGTGAATCGTCGATACGGGTTGGACATCGAGCGGCTCCCACGCGGAGTGCTTGTCGGCACCGTCGAGATCGTTGGGTGCCGCCCGCTCACGGTTCGTGACAGCGGGGCCGCCGCCTTCCCCGTGCCGGAGAACACGGGCGACTTTGCGTGGCTCTTGGGCTCGCCGGAAGCTGCGGCAAGGTGGGTTAAGCCGACGAGGCATCCGCAGCCGGTCTTCTTCCGGCCGTTCTGATCAGTGTGAGGCAATTGAGCGCGGGCCGAGGTCGAGCGCACGTCACCAGGGAGCCGCCTCGTGTGGTCCCGAAATCCGATCGGGCCGAATTCGCCGAAACGTCGGGGGTGGGTCACCACGGTCAGGCGGCGAGCCCCAGATTTTCCCGTCGTCGGGATGTCAGAACGCGCCGTTGACGCGATCGCGCTCGGGGAAGCCATTCGCTTCGCTGGAGACCAGCAGGCCGAACGCGTAGATGAATGGCGCCGACGTGAAGGCGTTATGTTCGTCAGCTTCCTCCTCGACGCGGACGCGTAAAACGCCCTGCCGTGGACCGTCGCGCACAACGCGGCGCAGGGATTCGGGCATGCCGTGCACGAGCGCACTGAGAGGGCGGTACATGACCACGTACATTCCGCGAAGTCCGTAGACGTCCGTCGAGAAGGCCTTGATTCGCGTCGACCAGTGCGCGTCGGCCTGTTCGGCCATGCCCGGCAACGCAGGCCAGGCATCCGATATCGAGTCCGTCTCGGCTTCGAACGCGTTACGGATCGGCTGCGAAAGGAGAGCCCTTCCGAATCGCGCCATGTCGTTGTCGACCTTGAGCCGCTCCACGCGGTCCTTGCGTATCCACTGAGGAAGGTGCTTCCCCGGATCGATCGCAAGCCACGCAAACGTCGCCACGTGCTCGTAGAGGACGCGCGCGACGAGCCCCGCCGCTGACTCGCAGTCGTCTGGCAGCGCCGATAATGCCTGTACCAACCTCGTTGCACGGGCGATGAACGCGGGGCCCGTCACGCCCCAATCGTCGTGCCGGCCTGTCGATGACACGTCCAACGGAAAGTGCGGCGCGACGACGGCGAGCAGCCTGGTGGCCCGGTTGCGTGCCTCAAGAATCCTGTCAGTGCGGTTCATGGGTCGGAGGGAGAGCGGTCTGTCGAAGAACAGCCGGGCGACGTGGTGATCGGCGTCGCGCTGGGCGGTGGGGTCGATGATTCGTCGGAACACGTAGCACGACTCCTTTGTGTAGAAGCCTCTCCGAGCCGATGGATCGAATCGGCGCCTGCGCCGCTCGATGACAGCGATCGTTCGAGTTCGCCCAAACCTTCACGCGTTCGGCGCAGGTGGACATCGCCTGCTCGTTTCGCGCTTCTGCCCCAGGGCGGGCGGCGGGCAGCGGCACTTTGAGCAGCTCTCCAGGGTGACCGCACCCACGGCGCCTGGAACGAGCCCGTCGGGTCAGCATCATCGGTGATGAAGCGGTAGTCGGCCGTCGTCACGAAGACGCCCTCGGCAACGTGCTGTGCGAGGTTCGTATCGTGTGCGCTGTTCGGATCGAAGCGCGGCGCGGCGCCCTTGGCATCGAGTTGTTCTGCCAAGACGGCGCGGGCGGGATGCAAGGCTCCTGCGCGCCGCCCTGATGTGAACCCGAACACAGCTGGAGCGCAGCCGAACGGCAAGAAGGGCGACCAGGTCCTTCAGTTCACCGTGGAGAGAAGCGCTCTGCGAAACAAGGTCGCGATCCTTGCGCCCGGCGCCTGTAGACACCTCTTTGCGCGTGAGAGACGCGCTCACGCGAGCGCGGGCGTGAGAACCGCCTCACGCGCAGAGCCTCCAGATGTCTCCTCTTGACGCGATGGATAAAACCCGATGATATGCCCCGATTGGGTCCCGCGACTTACTGCAGGGATCACTGGGTGGGTCGTCAATGCAGAGCGGTCTCGAGGCGGCGGCCGGCGTTCGCGAAGGCGACTTGCTCGCTGGCAAGTACCGCGTAGACCGGTTGCTCGGCGTCGGGGCAATGGGCGCGGTCGTCGCCGCCCACCATGTGCACCTCGATACGAAGGTCGCCATCAAGTTCATCCTGCCGGCCATGCTGGCAAACCAGGAGGCCGTTCGCAGGTTTGCCCGGGAGGCCAGGGCGGCGGTCAAGATCACGAGCGAGCACGTGGCCCGGGTGCTCGATGTCGGCACGCTGGAGAACGGCGCGCCGTACATGGTCATGGAGTTTCTCGATGGGCTGGACCTCGCCCATTGGCTCGAACGCCAGGGTCCGCTGCCGATCGAACAGGCGGTCGATTTCATTCTTCAGGCCATCGTCGCGGTCGCCGAAGCGCATGGACTCGGAATCGTTCACCGCGATTTGAAGCCATCCAATCTGTTTTGCGTTCGGCGTGCCGACGGCCAACTCTCGGTCAAAGTGCTCGACTTCGGCATCTCCAAGGTCACCGGGACGGGCTTCGCGAGCTTGGACATGTCCGCGACGAAGACGACTTCCATCGTCGGATCGCCTCTTTACATGTCACCCGAGCAAATGCAGGGCTCGAAGAGCGTGGACGCACGCGCCGACATTTGGGCGTTCGGCGTGATTCTTTATGAGCTCATTACGGGCAAAACGCCATTCGACGGCACCACGCTGCCCGAAGTATGCACGAAAATATCCCTGGGTTGGCCGGAACCGATTCGAAGCCTCCGACCCAGCGTGGCGGTCGGGCTCGAGACCGTCATTCTCAAGTGTCTGGCGAAGACTCCGGCCGGGCGGTACCAGAACGTCGCCGAGCTGGCGCTGGCCCTCTTGGAGTTCGGCTCGAGGCGAGCAAAGGCATCGGTTGAGCGGATATCAGGAATCATCCAGTCGGCCGGGCTGAGCGCGAGCGCGCTGGCGCTGCCTCCGTCGCCCCAGCCCACGAGCGAGCGGCTGGAGGCGGCGTCGATCGCTCCATTGGGCGGGTCTGCACCGGGACCGCATGGTCGCAGAAAGATCGTGGCCGGAACGATGGGCGTCGCCAGCGGCCTGGTCCTGGTGGGTGCGTTCGGGGCCTATGGTCTCGGTGTCTTTCGGAGCAAGCCTCGTCCATCGCCACTCGACGAGGCGCAGCCCACGGCGGCCGTTGCGCGGCCTGCCTCGGCGGCCATTGCGGCCATCGGGGGAGACGCGTCGAGTCTGTGGATTCCGACCACTCCCCCTTCCGCCGCGCTCGCGCCCATCGAGCCACCGACCGCGATGGCGATCCCGAGCGCGACCCGGCCGGCCATCGTGCACGCCATCGCGCCGCCTCCGTTGATCGCACCGCCCCGTCCCCCCATCCCACCGGTAGGGCCGCCCGTCGCGACGAACCCGCCACCGCCTCCGGCGCCCGTTGTCTCCACTCCTCCCGCGCCCACGCCCCAGCCACGTCCTCCCGCGCGTAACCCGCTCGATCTTCCCCTACAATGATGCCCAATCGACCCCTGCGCCGATGCGCTGCTTTTGTCCTCGCGCTCGCTTTGATTCCGCAGCCCGCCGCCCTCGCGCAGTCTGCCGCGACCAGAGCAAACGCCCCGCCCCTCTCGCAGTCGCTCCAAGGGCCGGCGAAAGAAGCGTACGAGTCGGCCAAGCTCCTCGTCGCAAACCGTGATTCGGCCGGCGCGCTGAGCAAGTTCAAGCAGGCCTACGACATCTCCAAAGACCCGCGATTGCTCTACGACATGGCCGTCTGCGAAAAGAACCTGAATCACTATGCGCGGATGCAGTCGTTGCTCGAGGAATATCTGCGCGACAGTGGGCCGCGCCTCTCGGCGGACGAACACGAGCTGGTGGACAACGCGCTTGCGGCGATCAAGAACCTTGTCGCCAAGGTAAGACTGACCGCCAGCGAGGATGGCGCCGTAGTGGTCGTCGACGGCGAGGTGGTGGGCACGACGCCGCTCGTCTGGCCGGTCGTCGTGGACCTTGGCAAGCACACGCTGCTCGTGAAGAAGTCCGGCTTCGAGCCTGCGTCGCAGGCGATCGACGTCTCAGGAGGAAGCGAGTCGACGCTTGCGGTGACACTCCGGCCACCGAGCCACGTCGCGCGCGTGGCGGTAACGAGCGACGACGAGGCGACGGTGATCGTCGACGGCGCGGTCGTCGGCCAGGGGCGCTTTGAGGGCCGGCTGGCACCGGGCGGGCATGAAGTGCGTGTGACCGAGTCAGGCAAGAAGCCATATGAGACGACGGTCAATCTGCACGATGGGGAGCTTCGCACGATGCAAGTCACGCTCGAGAGCGAGTCGCACGGTTCGATCTGGCCTTGGCTCATTGGCGCGGCAGTCGTCGCGGGCGGGGCCGTCGTAGGCGGGTATTTCCTGCTCCAGCCGCCCGAGGAAACCGCGCCCCAGGCGGGCTCGATCGGTTCATTGCAGTTTCAGGAGAGGAGGCGGTAGATGCGCGGCGCCCGCCGTGCGATCGCGGCCGCTTCGTTCGCCGTCGCGCTGCTGGTTGCATGCTCGACGAGGCCGGCGGGGCTGGAGCTCATCATCGCGACGGACTTGAAGGCGCCCGACGACTTCGACACGATGCACCTTCACGTCAGCCAGGACGGGACGCCGGCTGCTGACGATATTCCGCTCGACGAGCCCGGCGCCGCGCCGTTTCCGGTGACGTTCGCGATCGCCGCCGGAAGCCGCGCCGACCAGGAGGCGATCGTCGACGTCAGCTTGCTCAAAGCGGGGCAGGTCGTGGTGTCGCGCCAGGCGCAAGTGCAAGTGCCGAAAGACCGCGTGGCGGAGCTCACGCTGGTCCTAGGGAGAAAGTGCGTCGGGGTCACGTGCCAGGCCGGAGAGACCTGCGACCCGCAGCCGGCTGCGGGGGCAGGAGAGTGCGTCCCCATTGTCGTGGACCCGGCGGCGTTGCCAACGTTCACCCCGGCGGATGTGGATGCCGCGGCTGTGGCGACGAGCACAGGGGTGACCCAGAGCGGAAGTGGTGGTGGAAGTGGGAGCGATTCGGGCGACGCCGCGATGGCGGCCGATATCGCAACAAGTAACGACGCTGCAGATGCTAGCGGGGAGGACACGATGGGCGACGCCCTGATTGCCGACGTGTCGATCGACGACGTGATGACGAACCAGCCCGCGGACGTGCCGTGTGTACCGACCGGCTCCGCCGAAAACTGCAGCAACGGCATCGACGACAACTGCGACGGCTTGGTCGACTGCGCGGAGCCTTCTTGCCAGACGGCCGGGTACGCATGCGTCGGAGCCGCGCCGGCCGGATGGTCGGGTCCTGACTTGTTTTGGACGGGGACGGCCGGAGCGACCGCGCCGGCCTGTCCGACCGGTTACCAGGCGCTCGACGGAAACGCGGGTCCAACGGGCACGACCGGTTCCTGCGCCTGCACCTGCAGTGCCATAGCACAAACGTGCACCGCGACCGTGGCGCTCACCTCGGACATGACGTGCGCGATCAGGCCCGCTTGCCGCTCCGTCACGGTGACGGCGACGACGACCGGAACGGGGGCGTGCACCCCCGTCACGCCCACTACCGTGTGCGGGAGCGGAGGCTCATTCGCCGTAGCCGGCGGAGTGCCCGCCCCCTCAGTGGGCACGTGCACTCCTCAGGTGACGAAGACGTCGGGCTCGGCCGAGGGCTGGACGTCCGCGGCCCGGGTTTGCACCACGATCGCAGACGTTCCTGGCGGCTGCGCCGCGGCCGGCCAGCAGTGCGTCCTAGAGAGCCCGAGCGCGTTTGGAGCCGCCATGTGCGTCCATCAGAGCGGCGACGCGTCTTGTCCGGCGGGTTATCCGACGAAGTCGGTGATTTATGGTGGTGAAACGGACATGCGCGGCTGCAGTCCGTGCACGTGCAGCGCCACGCCCACCGGTGGGTCCTGCGCAGGCACGATCGGCATCTGGGGGGACGTGGCAGGCGGTTGCACCGGCGCCGCCGCGGGTACGTACACGCTGGGCGCCACGTGCGCCACCTACAGCGGTGCCGGCAACAATCCAGGCTACGCGCAAGGCAATTTCACCGTGACCCCAGGCACCTGCACCGTCGTAACGCAACCGACTCCGACCGGCGCGGTCATCGCAACGGGGCCTATCACCGTATGCTGCACGAACTGACTTCGCGCTTCAACCCGAAGGGCGACGCCGCTCGTCGTCGGTTCGCAGCCGTCGCTTTCGCCGGGGCGCTGCTGCTGGCGTGTGCGACGAGGCCGGCGGGGCTGGAGCTCATCATCACGACGGACCTAAAGGCGCCCGACGACTACGACACGCTGCAGCTCCAAGTCAGCCAGGAGGGGACGTCGGTACACGACGACATCCCCTTCACGGAGCCCAACTTTCCAGTGACGTTCGCGATCGCCGCCGGACGCCTCGCCGACCAGGAAGCAATCATCGACGTTAGCTTACTCAAAGCGGGGTCGATCGTGGTTGCGCGCCAGGCGCAGGTCCAAGTCCCCAAGGACCGGGTCGCGGAGCTCACGCTGGTCCTGGGAAGAAAGTGCGTCGCCGTCACGTGCGAAGCGGGGGAGACATGCGACCCGCAGCCGGATGTGGGGGCGGGAGCTTGCGTCCCCATTGTCGTGGATCCGTCGGCGCTGCCGACGTTCACGCCCGCAGATGTGGACGCTGCTGTCGCGATGGTCACTGCGAGTGGAGAAAAGGAGGGCGAGGGCGGGCCGACAGACGCAGACTCGGACCGCACGTTGAGCAGCGGGTCATCGAGTTCAGGCTCAATGTTGGGCCTCGGGTCAGGGTCGAGCGCGGAAGGTGGTATCGCGACGGAAGATGGAGCTTCTCGAGAAGCCCGCGACGCGGCTCCGAAGGCGGTCCCTGATGCAGAAAGCAACGACGTTGGTACCGCCGGCACTGGCGCGTCGACAGTCATCGCCGACGGCGGTTCGGACGGGGAGACGTCTCAGAGCACCGATGGGGAGGACAGCACGACCGCCCTGGTCGTCTCGATCCCGGGACCCGACGGCGGTCCGCTCCCGAGCGGCGACGGCGGTCCGCTCTTGGGAGAGCTCATCGACGACATCGACTCAGAGTCGATGGCGGGCTGGATCCCGATTCGGAGCGGACGCGTTGGAACGTGGTTCACGTACTCCGACGGCACGGCGGGCGGCGTCGTGCCCGCCGCTTCGTCGCCTCCCGCCCAGAGCGTCGGCACGATCATCGGCTGGAACGGCAATCCAAACAACCTCGCCGCCCACGTTTCCGGAAATGGTCTGTCACTCTATGCGGGAATTGGATTTTACCTTAATGCGTACAACCTTACGGCATCGACATACGACGCGAGCGCGTACAGAGGCTTCGTGTTCTGGGGTCGAGTCGGCGGAGATTCGGGTACCACGTCGGTGCGATTCGCGGTGCCCGACAAGAACACGTCCGCAGCCGGCGGAGTCTGCACGGCCGCGAGCGAGGGCGGCGCGGCCGGCTGCAGCGACTACTTCTCGAAGGGCATTACGCTGACCCCGAGCTGGCAGCAATTCGTCATTGACTACACCCAACTCCAGCAAACCGGCTTCGGTCTCCCGAAGGGGCTCACCGGCCTCGATGCCGCTCACATCTACAGCTGCCAATTCCAGCTGAGCCCAGGCGCGCCGTTCGACATCTGGATCGACGACATCTACTTCATCGACCCTTGACCTGGGATCCTTCAATGTTTCGGACGACATCGACACGGATACCCCTTCGGCGAAGTCACCGGGCCACGACGGTCGCTGGGCATGACTCGACACCCCACGCCGCTCGTCGTGGGATCGCGGCCGTCGCTTTCGCGGGGGCCCTGCTGCTCGCGTGCGCGACGAGGCCGGCGGGGCTGGAGCTCATCATCACGACGGACCTGAAGGCGCCCGACGACTACGACACGCTGCAGCTTCATGTCAGCCAGGAAGGGACGTCCGCACATGACGACATCCCGTTCATGGAGCCCAACTTTCCGGTGACATTCGCGATCGCCGCCGGTCGCCTCGCCGACCAGGAAGCAATCATCGACGTCAGCTTGACCAAAGCAGGGTCAATCGTGGTGTCGCGCCAGGCGCAGGTCCAAGTCCCCAAAGACCGGGTGGCGGAGCTCACGCTGGTCCTGGGAAGAAAGTGCGTCGGGGTCACGTGCCAAGCGGGAGAGACCTGCGACCCGCAGCCGGACGCTGGGGCGGGCGCTTGCGTCCCCATTGTCGTGGATCAGTCGGCGCTGCCGACGTTCACGCCGGGGCCGGTGCCGGGCGGGGCGTCGAGTTCGGGAGCCAGCCCAGCGAGCGACGACGGCGGCAACAGCGCTGCCTCGTCGTCGTCGTCAGGCACGACGGTCGGCAACAACCCCGGAGCGGGCGGAAACGGTTCCAGCGGATCGGCGGCAGGGAGTGGATCCAGTGGCTCGGGAAACAGCAGCTCTGGCTCGTCCGGGGCAGCGGACGCCGGGTCTTCGAGCTCTCCGAGTGCCGATTCCTCACTGGACGCACCTGCCGACGTCCTTTTGGATGCGCCCGAAGACGCGACGATCGACGTTACTCCCGACGTCGCCACGTGCGGTGCCGACGGCCAGGCATGCGTGGTTCCCGTGCGCGCGAACGACGCGGGTCTTGTGGCCTTTTACGCATTTGTCGAGTCCAGCGGAACCGTATCGGCGGACGGGTCCGGCAACGGCGAGACGGCTGCGATGGTAGGGGCCACGTTCTCGCCCGGCGTCCAAGGCAATGCCGCCGCGATGAATGGCATAGACCAATACGTGGAGCTGGCCCCGGGTATCGTGAATGGCCTCACGGATTTTTCAGTCTGCGTGTGGGTCAATCTGAACACCCCCGTGGCGCAGCACCAGCACATCTTCGACTTCGGCACGGCGGTCAACGATTACATGTCCCTGACACCGAACAACGGAGCCGGCATCTTGCAGTTCGCGATCACCGCGGGCGGCGTCGCCACCGAACAGACCCTCGACGGGTGTAGACGGACGCGTAAATCCGCGGGAAAGGCGACGTGGAAGCAGTGCGCCGCCGAGCCCGGCGCTAGCTCCTGAAGAAGCCGGCGCCGGGCAGCAGACGAGGATGGCTCAGCGAGGGAGGGGCTTGGGGTCGTGATGGTTGTGGTCACGCCCGTCGACGACGTTCTGCTCGGCGAGTCGATATTGGCGGATATGCCTGCGTAATGCGCGGATGGCATCGAGGAGGTCGCGAGTGGGGGGATGATTGGCGCCGCCGCGTGTCGACGACGAGGGGTCGAGGCCGATGGAGAGAAAGCGGCGAGCCGCGATGAGTGCAGCGTCGAGCACGAAGAGCGGACCGAGTTCGGGCGCCAAGACGATGTCCCACTCGGAGGGCGCAACGAGCCGCTGGCGCGGCGGCGTCACACGCGCCTCCGCGTTTCGCTCCCGGGTTGACCCGGCGCTCGCTCTCAGGCACCGTCCGCGGCGTCCAGAGCCGCGTCCGCGTCTGGGCAGAAGGCTCGGGGTTGCCGCCCTGGGCCTTCACTCTTTTGTGCGTCCATTTCGCCGCGCCTTCTACGCGAGCACGCGCGCCGACACGAGCGGGGATCCTTCCCGCCGGCTCTCACGCAAGAGGGCGGCCTTTGCCCCCGTGCTGAACGAATGCTCGGCGTCCTACGCCCTGCGGCGTCCGGGATCAGGCGGTTCTTCGCGTCGCTCTACACCCGCGCGGCGGCGGGAAGGTTGGCGCTATTTGGGCGGGTCGCCGGTCGCAAAGCGCGGCAGCGACGCTCTTCAAGACGGTTGCCGACCGGAAGGTCCAGACCTTGGTGGATGGGTGCCCCGCGTCTCACCTGTCTCAGCGCGCATCTACAGGCCGGACATGCTCGTGAGCTGGCTAGGGCATGTCACCTGCGAGAACATCATGTCCGGATTGTTCGCGCCCTTCATCCAATTGACGATGAACTCGCAGCCAGCCGCCATGCTCGCCGACTTCGTGAAGAGCGATTGGCAAGCGCTGAGTGTGCACGCGGGGTATTGTGCGTAATTATAATTGTCCTGCTGCTCGCACTGCAGCATCAACCCACCGTATTGGACACCCAGCTGGGACGTGGAGACACCCCATTGGGTCGCGCACGCATCGTTCGCCCCGACGCCGCCGCCAGGAATGAGCAGGTCGAACTGTCCCGACTGGAGGCCGCCGGTGTTTACTACTTGCACGATGATTTGCTTCCCGCAGAGCGCCTGCGAGCCCATGTCCATGGTGCCGTCGTGGGACTTACCCGTGAACGTGAGCTGGAAGCACGTGCCGCAGCTCGCCCCATCGTACGCCGCGAACGCGTAGGCGAGCGTATCGCTGACGACCTGGGGCGCCATGTCGTAGCACTCGTATGCGGGGCCGCCCTGGCACGAGTCTTTGGCTCCGTCGTTTCGCGTGACGCCGTCGGACGCGCATGTGTGGGACGACCCGCATGAGGGTTTGCAGCAGTCCCAGTACCGCGTCGCGTAGCCCGCCGTTCCGCTCGTCGGTGGGTTGCACGGCACCGTCGCGCCGCTCGAAGACCCGGACGAGCCAGACCCCGATGAGGAGCCCTGGCCGGACGAAGAGCCGCCGCGCATCGACCCGCTGGAACTTCCCGAAGCAGACATGCCTCCCGAGGCCGATCCCGAGCTCGATCCGGACGCGGAGCTACCCGAATGCACGCCCGACGATGCAGTCGTGCCCGAACTCGAGCCACTTTCGCCCGACCCGCTCGAGCTCGAGCCGTTCGCACCGGAGCTCGACCCGCTCGAACTCGAGTTCGAGCCGTTCGCACCCGAGTTCGCGCCGTTTGGGTTCGAGCCAGCGTTCGATCCACTCGTGCCCGAGCTGGCGTTCAACCCGCTCGGATCGAAGCCACTGCTCGATCCGGTGCTGCTCGACCCGCTGCTGCTCGACCCAGTGCCGGCATCTCCATCCGTCGCACTTCCCGAGTTACCGCACGCATAAAAGAGAACGGAGCCAGCCGTGAAAGCGGCGATCGAGGCGACGGTTCTATTCATGAGCAAACTACTCCGCGGCAAGAGCCAAGGTACGCGACATCTTGGCATGTGGGGGCCGAGCCATGGCGCTCGCCAGCAAGAAACACCTGCCTATTGCCCCGAGCGCACCGCGCTCCGTTGCCGGGTGATCGTACAAATCCGGTCGGGCTTGAAGGGCTCACGCCGAAGAAACACGAGGCATGGCCAACGAGCCCAAAAACTGGCTGCATCAATTCGGTCTCGTCGTTCGTGACCGGCGCGAGTTAGCAGATTTCTCGCACGTACTGAAGCTCTTCGCGAGGAACTCCAGACGCTATGCCGCCAGCTGCGCGATCTCCTCGAGCAGCGCGCGGGCGGCACCGGCCCCGAGAAACCTCACCAGCCTGACCTCGGCGCCCGACTTGGCTGCTTCCCGACGTGCGATCTGAACAGCGTTGTGACTGTTGGTTCCCGTAACGATGACGACGACGTCAGTCCGCTGAACGAGCGAGGTCAGTCGCGCCGTTCCGCCCCCCCAGGTATGCCCATTGTGCATCTGCACATCCAGGCCGAGCTGGGCCCCGAAGGACACCAGATGGCGTTCGAGCCGCTCGACGCCTCCCACGAACGCGATGCGTCGAGGACGGAGCTCGGAGCACGCATTCGCTCTGGTCATGGGCGGGCGACCGCGAAGGGCGTCGGGACGGAGTGGACGTGCGGTGCCGCAAGGCCCTTGCGCCGCCGCTGGGCGCCCGCGCCAGAAGTGTTCTCGCTGAACCGATATCCCATGCCGCGAATCGTCTGAATGAATCGCCCGGCGCTCCGCAGCTTGTCGCGTAGCCGCTTCACGTGGGTGTCGACCGTGCGAGTCTTGCACTGGGCGCTGCACCGCCAGACTTCACGGAGTAGCCCGTCGCGCGTGAGAACGCGATCGCGACGACCAATCAGGGCCGCCAGGAGCTTGAACTCGAGGCTCGTCAAAAAGACCTCCTGGCCTCCTACGGTGACCCGATGCGCCCGCGCGTCGACACAAAGCTCACCGACGGAGACAAGCTGCCCTGCGCCATCCGAACCGGCCGGCTCGACAGAAGCCCCGAGCACACCGTCGATGAGGAATGACAGCTCGCGCAATACACCCTCGACATCACCGGCGCGCGCCATCACGGTGACGACCGGGACGAGGCCTTCGGTCGGGCGAACGGCCTCGCCAGGCACGTGCGTTCGTACTTCTCTGATCAGCGCAACGTTGCTCATCTGCACTCCTTGTGGCTCCTAGAACAGCGCGGAGCGAACGAACGAAGTCGATTCGCGTTCCGCCGAAACCGAGCTGTAAGTGTCGAGCGCATTTGAACATTGTCTACCATACAAGACGAGTGCTGGCAAGCCGAACTGATCGCTATCGGCGCGGACGTGGCCGGCTTGATGGCCCGATCCACCACCTGTCGGGCGCGCGCCGTGGGCGGGGCCACGGGGCCTCGTGAAGGGCGACGGAATGTTCGCCCGCTCCGTCTCGGTCCATGTGTCTAGTTTGTCGAACCTCTCGAACGTCCCGCTCGGACGCCGGTCAACGGCGCACATTGGGTGCCCGAGCACGCGACCGCTGCGGAGCGACGCGCGAATCGGAGCGGCACGGCCTCGAATGTCGCTCGAGGGCGTGCCCATCTCTCTAGGAATGGGCACGCGCCTCGTGCTGAGCGACCCGCGAATCAAGCGGATAATTTACGTAGTAGCGCGGACTTCAATCAAGAAAGAAACGCACACACGTGGACTCGCTCGTGTTCGAGCTTGATGGCCAACCGGCCTCGCACATCACGGTAGGCAAGTCGGGCCGGCCGTGACCACGTAGCACTTGCCCGCGGTAGTCCCGTCGGACCGCGTGCAGGCAGTGCCGGCGGGGGTCGCGGCCGTGCACGGGAGGGTGCCCGGATCGATCGGGGCGGGAGCGCCCGCCCAGCGGCAGGTGATTGAGCACGGCCACGATGACGTGCCACTTCCGTTTCCGCCGTTGATCGGCGTGTACGTGTTCGGCGCGCCGGTGGCTCCGTGGGTGCCGTCGTCGCAATCCTCGTACGGCTCGAGGATGCCGTTGCCGCAGACGGTACCGGTGTTCGGGAGCGGGGCTGCGTTACCTGTGTACGCGACGACGTTGGCAGTCGACGCGGGCGGAACTTGGGTCGGGCAAAGCGCGGGCTCATTGAAGTCTTCGGCGAAGGGATTTCCGCCGTTGGGCGCCGATCCAGCCGCGAAGTTGTAGAAGCCGTTGGCCGTCAGGATCGGCGAGATGAACGATTCGCTCGCCTCGCAATTCGCGAGTGCCAGCTCCGAGGGCCCGAAGGTCGCGTCGTTCGGCACGATGTTCCCCCATCCGACGATGGTCTCGAGGTAGAGCTTGCGCGAGAGCGCGTAGTCGAAGCTCTGGACGCATGCAGCGAGTGGAAGGACTTCATTGACCTTTTGTGCGATCGTGGACCCGGGCGTGGCCGAGGCGGAATCCCAGTCCGTGGCATCGTGTGAGTCATACCCGAGGCTGCAAGGGCTGGCTTGGACTAGGCAGCCAATCTGGTCGGTTGCGATCGCCTGCAGGCACTTGGTGCCGCCGGCGTTGAGGGTGTGGGCCGAGTGAAGGCGGTACCAGGCGCCGACGATCGAGCGGCCGAAGGGTTGGTCGACCTGGTACGTCGAAGTCGCTGCGGGGCCCGTGAGCAGGTGCGAATTGTAAACGCGTGCATCGGCGCTTCCGGGGAGGATGCCGTTGACCGCGGCGGGACTGAACGCGAACGGAATGTTGCCCGTGCCGTTGAGGCAGTTCGTGTTGCCAGAGGCGTCGACCGGCATGACGCAGAGGTTACCGCCGTGCTGGGGCTCGCCGTTGGGGCATGGCACTTTGACAGCGAAGCCGGTGTTCGGGTCGGTGACCGTCGTGCCAGGGACCGAGAAGTTGGTTGCCGCGCAGGCCGTGGTCGGGTACTGGGCCGCGATCGACCCGAGGAAGTTGGTGGATACCACCGGTAGGACGAGGCCGAGGTTGCCGTCGCGATTGCAGACGTCTTCCTTGGCCGTGAGAGCGCTCACGCAGGGCCGCCGAATTGGGTCGAGTTCGCGGTAATCGGTCGGGATCGGCGTGGAGAGCAGTCCGGGAGGGGGAGGCAGGAGCACCATGGCGTAGCTGCCTACTGTGGTTCCGTTGCCGGCGACCGTGCCATCCTTGGCGATCGTGAAGTTGAGGCCATCGACGACGGTGACCGTCAGGTTGTTGCCGTTGGCGGCCGTGTTGCCGCCAGTGGCGGCGCTGTTGTCGATGTTCTTGCCGACTCCGACGATCGAGACCGTCTGGCCGGTCGTCAGGCCGTGCGGGATGGTCGTTGTAATCTTGATCGGGTTGGTCGCGGTCGCGGCCTTCACGCCGACTTCACCGACGCTGCAGAACGGGCTCGTGCCGAAGTTGCGGTTCGACGTGCTGGTCGGCGAGGGCGACGCGCCGATGAGCTGCAAGAAAACGTTGGATTGTCCCGCCCCATCGTCGCGGCGAAACGCGTGCTGCAAAATCGTGCACCCCGCACCGGTCCCCGCACTGGCGCAGCTGGGGTTCTGGAACAGCGAGCCCCAGTTGTTGGCGAGCGTGTTCCGAATGTCGCTGTTGCAACCCGAGTCGCCGGTGGCGGTGTTCTGCGAAGCGTTGCTCTGGCCCGTGTAGAGGACCAGCAAGACATCCTTCCAGCTCGCGAACGTGTATGTGTACGCCGGATGAAGGTTCGGTGTCGTGGTCACCGACGTGGAGTAGGCCAGGCCTGCGGCTTCCGGCGTGCAGGTCGTAGTGTTCGCGCCATTGCACGCAGCGGCCGCAGTGTTCGCCTTCGACCCGAGGAGTGTGAGACCGTCGAGGCCGATCACGATCCCCTGGCTCGCGGCCACTTCTGTGGCGCCGCCGGCAACCTTGCAAATGTTCGCGCTCAGGAAAGACGTGCTCGGGTTGATGGCCTGCGCGCCACTGACCATCGCGGCCTCGCCGTTTCCCGAGCCAGTCCCCAAGAACACGAGCGTATTGGCCGGCGCGCCGCACGCCGCGATGGCGCTCGTCGTGACCGTGAATAGCGAATCGGAGCCAAGAAATTGGGGCAGCGTCGCTGCCGCCGTGCTCACTGCGCCTGCGCCGACAGCGACGGTCGCGGCGATCACCAAAGACATTCTCATGATGCGATCTCCTCCTAATGCGGTTCCGCCGTCCTAACAGGAGCCGTGTTCCGTATCAAGGCCTCATGTCTGCAATGAGAGATTATGCTGAAGGGGCAACTCGACGGGCGTAGCGTTTTCGTCTGCCGCCTGTCGGACCCTACGATTTTCGGATTGGTCGCTGGACCGGATTGGGGGCGGCGTCCCGCCCTCGAATGGTCCCCGCGAGGAGTCGGTTCAACGAGTCTCTCGCTTCCAAGACCATCGACTCGACGATTCTATGCGCGGGCGCCGTCTCCGTAATCAAGTCCACGCCCTCTCCCGACCAAACCACGGCGGTGTCGAAGTCCCCCGCCTTCGCGGCCTGGGCGTAGCGTTCCCGTTCTTCGGGGTGTCGCTCGAGATCGGACTCTCGGCCGTGCCAGGCCCGGGTAAATTCGTTTTGAATCGCCCGGGCCTTGTACGGCTTCGGCCAGTCGAGCCCCCTGACGATGTCGAATACCCGCGTTCGTAGCGTCGCGTCTCCGCTCGACTGGACAAGGAGCGACTTCGCGCTCGCATGCCCGAGCGACTCTTCGGCCGCATAGAATCGCGTTCCTACCAGGACGCCGCAGGCGCCCAGGACCAGCGCGGCTGCGAGTCCTCGACCGTCCGCGATCCCTCCTGCTGCCACCACGGGAATCGGACTCACGGCGTCGACGACGGCCGGGAGCAGAGCAAAGAGCGACCGGTCTGCTCCGTGTCCGCCGGCCTCGGTGCCCTGTGCGACCACGACGTCGGCGCCGAGTTTCGCCGCGTCCTTCGCGGCTTTCACAGTCTGGACTTGGAGCACGAGTTTGGCGCCGGCTCGCCGAATGGCGTCGACGAACGGCGCCGGGTCGCCGAATGAAAGCATCACGGCTGCCGGCGAGCGCGCGAGAGCAGAGTCGAGCCGGGAGGGGTCTTTTTCAAGATCCCACGTGATGAATCCGACACCCACTCGCTCGACTCCGGCTGCATCGAACTCGTGCTCGACCCAGGCCGCGTCGTGATAGCCCGGCCCGATGAACCCGAGCCCTCCGGCGCGCGTCACCGCGGCCGCGAGTCGGCCTCCTGCAACCGCGCCCATGGGCGCAAGCAGGATTGGGTAACGGATGGACAATAGGTCCGTTAGCGCAGTGCCCAGGCTCGTCATGGGACGATGCCCGAGTCGAGAGCTCCGCTCGTGCGAAGCGCGGTGCTCTGGGCGTGACCTCGAACGGCCGTTGCGATGCGCAGAAGCCACTGAGAAAAGAAGTCGTTGCAGTGCGACCTCCACACGTTCGCCGGGCGACTCAGGTCGAGGTGACGCGGAGGCTGCACGTCGGCGCGCTTCAATGCCGCATCCCGCCGCCACTCCTCGGCCAGCCGCGTTGGCTCGTATTCGGGATGGCCGAGGTGCATGACGAACCGTCCGTCGGTGCTCTCGAAAATCGTGTGACCGGCTTCCCGCCCATGGGCGAGCAAGCGGACGCGGCCCTCGTCATGAGCCGCTTCCAGATCGCGATCGCGTGCTCCGGCGTGCCTACTGTGCGCGCACCAGAAAATGTCGTCCGTGCCACCGAGGAGGCCGTCGTCGGGGACCAGGTTTTCGTGTTGGAAAACGCCGAAGAGCTTGTTCGGAAAGAGTCGCTTCTCGATCCCGAGCAGCTTGGCCAGTGCGAGGCCGCCCCAGCAGAGTCCTAGAGTGCACTCGACGTCTCGGTGTGCGGCCAGGAGTACTTCGGAGAGCTCGTCCCAGTAATGAACGTCTCGAAACTCGAGCTCTTCGACGGGCGCTCCCGTCAAAATGAGCCCGTCGAGGGGACGGCTTCGCGTCGCCTCGTCGTACTCGACGTAGCCGCGCCCGATGCGTTCGCCGTCGCTGCTGGCATAGCGGTGCGTGCGGAGCCGGATCCAAACCGGCTCCACCGGCAAGAGCGAGCGGGCCAAGGGCTGCACGACATACCGCTCGTACGTCTCCGCCTTCGGCATGATGTTGATGACTCCGACGCGAAGGGAGTGAGAGAGCAAGCTTCCCGGCAAAGCAGGAGACAACATGCGTTTTTTCGGCTGCGCCGCAAAACGACTCCCGCTAGACGGCCTTCAGCGCCTGGTCGATGTCCGCCACGATGTCATCGATGTGTTCGATGCCAACCGAGAGTCGAACGAAATCGGGAGTCACCCCAGTCGCTCGCTGCTCCTCAGGGGACAGCTGCTGATGCGTGGTCGTGGCGGGATGGATAGCCAGCGTTTTGGCGTCTCCCACGTTCGCGAGGTGCGAGATGAGCTTGAGCGAGTCGATGAACTTTCGCCCTTGTTCGGCACCCCCCTTGATTCCGAAGCCGACGATGGCGCCGGCGCCGCGAGGCAGATAGCGTTTGGCGCGGGCGTGGTCCGGGCTCGACTCCAACCCGGGATAGCTGACCCACGAGACTTTGCCGTGGCGCTCCAAGTACTTTGCAACGGCCAGCGCGTTTTCGGAGTGGCGCACCAGGCGCAGATGCAGTGTCTCGAGCCCCTGGAGAAAGAGAAACGCGTTGAACGGCGAGAGGGACGTTCCCAGATCGCGCAAAAGTGTCACGCGCGCCTTGATGATGTAGGCAATGTTGCCGATGGGCTTCAGGGCTTCAATGAATTGGAGTCCGTGATAGCTCGGGTCCGGATCCGAGATGAGCGGGAACTTGCCGCCCGACCAGTCGAACTTACCGCTGTCGACGATGACTCCGCCAATCGACGTTCCGTGCCCTCCGATGAATTTGGTTGCCGAATACACGGCGATGTCTACTCCGTGGTCGAACGGTCGCAAGAGATACGGAGACACGGTGTTGTCGAGAATGAAGGGAACGCCGTGCTCGTGCGCGACGCCCGAGATTCCCTCGAGATCCGCGACGTCGAGCTTGGGATTGCCGATTGACTCCGCGTACACGGCTTTGACACGCGGATTGATCGCCTTGGCCAGGGCGGCAAGGTCGTTCGATTTCACGAAGTGGACGCGGACGCCCAATCGGGGCAGGGTGTATCGGAAAAGGTTGTAGGTTCCTCCGTAGAGATTGTCGGCCGAAACGATCTCGTCGCCTGCCCGTGCGATGTTCAGGAGCGCCAGTGAGGTCGCGGACTGGCCGCTGGAGACGGCGAGCGCACCGACGCCGCCGTCGAGCTGCGCAATTCGCTGTTCGAAGACGTCGGTCGTGGGGTTCATGAGCCGCGTGTAGATGTTGCCGAACTCTTTGAGCGAAAAGAGATTGGCGGCGTGCTCGGTGCTCTTGAACTGATACGAGGTCGTCTGGAAGATGGGGACGGCTCGGGCCCCCGTGGTCGGGTCGGGTGTCTGTCCGCCGTGGAGAGCGACAGTTTCTGGACGGTAGGCGTCGGTCATGGCATGTCTTGTATCACGGACTCTTCCCCCGTCAATCATCGGTCTGCCGGGACGGCGGACGTTCTGACCGGAAGGGACCCATTTTCGCATGGTCCAGCAATAATGGCGTAAGCAATGAGTACGGTGGCTGCGAGCCGCCCCCTTGACGGTGTTCGTAGGACGAGACATTCTGGCGCCGGATCGCCCGCGGCGTTCTCTGGAGACCGTCGTTCCGAGGACTGGGGGCCGCCGCTGTTCGCGCAACGTTTGGAGGTCGAAATGAGCAAAATTCGTGAAGAGGTAATCGCCGCCAACGCCGCTTATGCCTCGAGTTTCGGCGAAAAGGGAAAGCTGGCCTTGCCGCCGGCACGACAGTTCGCGATTCTCACGTGCATGGACGCGCGGATCGACCCGGCGAAGCTCGCGGGTCTTCGAGAAGGCGACGCGCATGTGATTCGAAACGCTGGAGGACGAGCGAGCGATGACGCGCTCCGGTCGCTGGTCATCTCGTACAAACTTCTCGGTACGCGCGAATGGTTCGTGATCCACCACACGAATTGCGGCATGGAGCTCTTTAGCGACGAGATCATTCGCGATCTGCTGAGCAAGAGCCTGAAAACGGCGTCGTTCGACGGAACTTGGAAGGACTCCGGCGAGGGCGCGGGATCTCGTCACGGCCAGTACATCGACTGGCTGACGATAAAGGACCAGCGCCAGAGCGTGCTCGATGACGTGGAACGAATCCGGCGCAGCCCGCTCGTTCCCGCGAGCATTCCGATCTACGGCTACGTGTATGCCGTCGAGACGGGGCGGCTGGTCGAGGTGCCCGAAGCAACCGCGGTCGGACGGGCCCAATAGGGCGGTCGGCCGGTTCGCGCGGTAAATGAATGTTACCGTGCAACCGCAAGCCGCGCCCGATCCCCCGCCCAGCCGTTTTGTTCACGTCGACCAGGCGCGCTTGCGCTTCGGGGGGCAGGTAGACCGGCTCGGGACTTTCTTCGCGCTCGGGGATCCGCTCGCCGACCGGGCGGCGGCCGCGCTCGCGAGGCTACCGCGCCCGTTGCGAGATAGCCTCGTGGCCACGGCCTTGGAGAAGGGCGTGGATGCCTGCGACCAGGCACCGGAGGCGTTGAGAGACCTGTTCGGGTCCCTCGAACACGTACCGTTTTGGTTCGAAGCCGCGCGCGCCGCACGCGGTGGCCGCGCGTTTCTCCGCACGGGCGTTCTCGGCGGCTTGGTTCTGGCGTTCGCCTCGCTCGTCTTGGGGTACTGCTCGCCTGCGGGCAACAAGCCCCTCGCCCTGTCGGGGCGGCTCCGCGAGAACGCTCCTCGACGATTGGCCGAGACGAGCCGGTTCGTCCAGGCCGTTTCATTGCCGCAGGGCGTCGAGCGCTACGGCGACGGCTTCGCGATCGCCGTACGTGTGCGCTTGATGCACGCGCAAGTCCGCCGAATGTGCCAGGCGTCGCCTGGATGGGACAATCGGGCATGGGGCACCCCCATCAACCAGGTCGATATGGCGGGCACGGTGCTGCTCTTCTCGGTCATTGTGATCGATGGCCTGGCAAAGCTGGGGTTTCCTCTGCGCCCTGATGAGTCGGAAGACCTGCTTCACCTTTGGCGTCGTGTCGGTTCCGTGCTTGGTGTCGCCGAGGAGCTTCTGCCGACTTCCGAGCGCGACGCGAGGCGGCTTTGGGATTTGATCGCGTCGACGCAAGAGGCCCCCGACGCGGACGCCCGTGCGCTCGCCAAGGCTCTCATCGAAGGCGGGGTCCACCGGGCGTCGAACGCGGAGGAGAGGCGAGAGGCGTCGCGCCGAGCGGCCATCGGGTACGGTCTGTCGCGTTACCTCGTCGGGCAGGAGGTGGCGGACGCGCTCGGCTATCCCCGCGCTCGCTGGAAAGCCGTTCTGCCTCTGCTATCCGCCACGTTCCGTACGACCCTGGGCGCGGCGAGACACATCTCGGCGCTCGATTCTTGGCTTGCTTCCGTCGGAGAGCAACGATGGCACGCCGTGGTGAGCGAGGGCCTCGGGGCTGCTCCGGCCACTTTTGCGATGCCCGAATCGCTCGGGGCGTCAGAATGACATGTCGGGTTACGACACGACCACGTCGCCCGACTCCGCGGCCAGTCGATCGAGAATCCGCTCGCGCTCTGCGCCGAGCGCGGCCATGGTGGAGCGCACCAGATCGAAGTGCTCCTCCATGAGATCGAACAGCGCCTCGATCGGAATCGCGATCCCGAGGGTCGGGGTCAGCGCTCTGGCCTCCCACGATTCCGCGGCGCCTCCTATCATTGCTGCGCCGCAAACGAGATCTCCCGAACGATAGTGGCGCACGACCTTTGGGTCCGCCCGCTCCGCGAGGATCAACCCCTCGACGACGCGCACCAGCTGCTCCTGCCGCACGCCGCGCTCGATGACGATCTGGCCCGTGTCGAACGAGCATTGTTCCGATACGGCCGCGAGGTCGGCGAGTGCTTGGACTCCGGCGCCACGGAGCGGCGCTACATCGAGCAGCAGTGCGAGGCGGTCGACAAGACCGAGACTCCCGTGTGGCAGCTGGCGCATTGGCGGAGATTCTCGAGGCACGGTGGGCGGAGCCTCCGGGGGGACGCGCTCCTCGATGTGCGCCACGGCGCGCGCGGCGTTGACCACGGCGGAACGAGCGAGCTGGAAACTGTCCTCGAAGAGCTCTACCCAGGGCGTCGCGGCGACCCTCATCGCGTAGAAATCGGTCAGTGCGATCGCGGTGTAGCTGCTTGGGCGGTCTCCGAGCACTTCGAATCCGCCGAGCACCCAGCGTCCACGAAAGGTCCAGGAGTGGCCTCCGTCGCGCCCGAAGCGAACCTGACCGTTCTGCATGAAGTAGATGAACTCGGCAGACTCGCCGGAGGTGAAGAGCGTCTGCCCGGCGCGCACCCGCTGCTCGTCCAGGATCGCGGTCAGCCGATCGATCACCCAGGATTCCACCGTCTCCAGTGGTAAGCCGAGCGCCGCTAGAAACATTTCGCGCCCGACGCGAAGCAGTCTCGCTTCAAGCATCGGCGCGCCCCCCGGCTCCGACGACGCGGTTCGTGGCGGGCATGCCGGGCGTGGTCAGCTCGACGGGCGGGCGTTCGCCGAAGCCTCCGCCAATCGCAACCCGGCCTGGCGCGCCGGCGACGGCGGCAAGGTGCAACGCCGCCAGCGCTGCGAGGGCGGTGTCGGGGTCTTCGATCATCCTTGCGAGCGCAGCTTCGCGCGTGACGATGAGCGTCCTGTGGAGCAGGGTCGCGGCACGCGCCACGCGCTCTTCGACCGACAGGTCGTCGGCGACAATGAGCAAGAGTTCGCGGAGCGAGCGTTGATCGCGATCCCGAAGAAGCGCGTCGAGAAAAGCGGCGGCGTTGGCACGGGCCCGTGTGTCCTTCGAGACCGTTGCGATCTGCACGCGATGGATGTCATCGCGGGGATGGGCGATTTTCAAGAGCCGGAACGTCCGCTCGAGCGACTGACGAAGTTTGTCGTCGAGAAGGCCGATCAGAACTTGCTCGGTGGGGGAATGACGCCCCTGCAACGGCGAGTCGATGAAGGGCGATCGCAACGCGAGCAGCCGAAAGTGCTCGGCCAGGTTGGCGAGCGAGAGCCGCTCGATCCGGATCCGGTCGACTGAAACGCCACGATTGGCGACGACACGGCCCAAGGCGCGAATCGCCTTGTACCGAACGAGTCCGTCGTGCTCGGACTCGATGCACCGGAGCAGCAGGTCCGCCGCAGGCTTCGTCCCGAAGCGTGCGATCGCGCCGGGCAATCGAACGCGTAGGCGCCGCTCGTGGGAGCGATCGCAGAGCGCCGCCCAGAGGTAGTCGAGCGCGGGACGTCCCAGGGCGACCAGGGCCGTGCTCACGGCCTCGATGCTGTCGCGCTCGACTAGACGCGGCACGAGCGAGGGGATCAGGTTCGTGGCGCCCTGCGACGCGGCGGCCTTCGCCAAGAGCTGCGACCACTCGCGCGACGACCCGGCCCGCTTCTCGAGCGCCAGGAGGAGTCGCGAGAGTCTCGAGTCCGCTTTCGCGTCCGCGACGACCGCGAGCAAGCCGAGGCGCGCCTCTTCTCCGTCTTTTCCCGTGAGCTCCAGCAGTCGAGCCACCTCGGGCTTGTCCATAGGGTCGGCAGGCTCTGCGAGTGCGAGATGCAGCGAGGCATAAGCGTAGAGACGGGGCCCGCCCTCCAGGACGACTTCCCTCGCGTCGAGTCGCCCGTGCATCGCGAGCGCGCGTGCGGCCGCGATACGGACCGTGTCGCGCCGATCCCCGAGCAGCCTCTTCGACCTCGCGATCCAGTCTTCTCGGGCCGAAGGCCCGAAGATTCCGAGGGCTCGCACGAGGATCGCTTCGTCTTCGTGAAGAAGAACGAGAGCAGGAATTGAACGCTCGCGCCCGCGCCGAGACAGGGCATTCATCGCGCCCAGAACGACCAACCTGTCCTCGTGCGCGAGGTACTCCACGAGCTTCTCCGCGCTCTGTTCATCGACGCTGTCGAGATCGGGCTCGACCGCGTGCGAGTCGCCCAACACGGCATGGCGGAGCAGCGCGAGGTAGGGCCCTCGGGTCGTGACCGCGACCGCCAGCCACGCCCCAGCCGCACCGACGGCGAGGGCGGCTAGGAGCCGAGACGAAAGCAAGTTGGCGCTGCCGACCGCCAGGAGAAGGGTCCCGCCCACCGCCTGGGTCACGCGGGCCAGCGCGCCATCGATGAACGGCTTGGCGCGCGCGCGGACGCGCTGGGGGACCGGGAGATAAACGAGCTCGGTGGTGACGCGGTGCAACGAGTTGTGGAGGGTGCCGTCGATTCCCTTCAGCGCCAGAACGGCGGTCAGTGCCCCCCCAGCCAGCAGGGCGCCCACGCCGCCGATCAGAAGCAGCGCCGGGGTCACGACCATGGTCGTGGCGACGCCCACCCGACGCACGAGTGCGCCGGTGACCAAAGTCTGGGCGACCAGCGACAGCCCATTGAGCCACACGTAGTACCGGGCCACGAACCGGGCGATCTCGTCGCGCGGGATCGCGCGTGCCACGCTCCACTTGAAGAAGTAGTCGAGAAATAGCGCCGCGGTCGTTGCCACGACGACGAGAAGGGCTATCCGACCGAGGAACGGTTCTTCGCGAAGTGCGGCCGTCGCTCGCCTGGATGGCATGATGTCCGCTTTCGGCGGTGGCGCCTGCTGGTCCGAGGGCATCCAGGTCAGTGCGCCCGCTGTAATCAAGAGAACGCCCGCCGACACGAGCAGCAGCACGTTGACGCGCACGACGGACAGCAGCCCTGCGGCCGTAAGAGATCCCAGGGCTCCGCCGAGAACCCCGGCGGCACCCAAGATACCCAGCAACCGGCCCGCCTGCGCGACATTGAAAATCGTGCCGAGGAGGTTCCAATACTGAGGTACGAGCACCGCGCCGATCAACGAGCTCGTTACGTAGACGGCCACCGACGTGCCACGGTTTGCGGGTGCCGCGAAGAAGGCCACGAGCAGAATTGTGGCCGTCACGAGTCCCCCGGCAAGCGTTCGGCGGGCGCCAAAACGCTCGGTCGCGTGGGAAGCCAACGCTGCGGCGGGCAACACGCATACGGCGACCGCTATGTAGACGATGCCGAGGGCGCGCGAAGGAAGCCGGGTCAGCACCAGTGCATCGCGCGCGGTCTCGAGGACGGTGTGGGCCGTGATGAGCAGCAGGAGTACGAGGAACCCCGTTACGAGCGCGCCCAGTTCGTCGCGGCGCACGTCCAGAAACCCGGGGATCCAACGGACCCGCTTGGTCACCGGCAGGTCGCGGCCGAGCCGCGTCCCCTTCCGCAGCGAAGCCGAAGGACGTCCGGCTGGAGCATCATGGCTCGGGCCGCTCGAGTCCGGCGAGCCGATATCCTCGCGAAGGCCCCAGATCGTAGAGGTGGACGACGAGGACCCCGCTCGCGACACCGTCAGAAATCACGACTCGAAGGTAGCGATCACCTGCGTTGTCCGGAGAACCGCCATCGGGGGCGACGTGTGGAAGCGTCACGCAGATCTTGCCCTCGGGCCGGCGACTGACGGGCAAGGTCGCACCCTGCGGGAGCCGGGCCTCGTAGCGAAATGACGAGGCGGCGCTCAAGCGTCGCGTCTCCGCCAGATCCTCGCCGCAGACTTGATCGTTTGCCACCACGCGCACATCGGTAATCGGGGATAGACGTGAAAGATACCGAACGAGGATCTTGTCGAGTCGGCCCTGGAGCACCTGCGTCAGGTAGAGCGTATTTCCGGGGTCCGAGAACTGCACCATTCGGCCTAGTGTTTGGACCATGTCAGGCGTGAAGCGAGCGAGGATTCGGGCCATCCAAGCGCCGTCCCGTTCCGTCATGCGGCTGAACGCGGCGTTCGGATACTCGTTCTTCCAATGCTCCGGGTCGAACTCACTCACGTTGAAGAAGCCGAAGATCTCTCGCCCCCGCTTTCGCCTCACCCGATCCCAGGGCCGTACGGGGATGCCCAGTGTAACGAAGTCTTGCGCCATGTCGCCCCAATCGGCGACGTACGAGTAGCCGAGCCGCCGCGAAATCTGCTCCCAATCCCATTCGGATCCCAGGCAGTCGCTCGTGTCCAAGTAGTAGTGCTCGACGTGACCGGGCGAGGCGTCCGGCTTGCCCGTGCCTCCGCCGGCATCGACAATCCAAGTATCCATGGAGTTTTGTTCACGAGCGTCGAAGTGATCGAGCCACGCGGCCAGGAGTCGGCTGCCGCGGAGCTCGCGCCGATCGTCGTGCGGAATGATGTCGTTGGGATCGTCGGGGCGCGTGCCGGTGTAGCTGAACGGACCGATCAGGTAGCCGGGGAGCCACGCAGAAGCTTGCATTCTCACCAAGCCTCCGCGGTGAGGAGCGTCGCCCAAGATCTTGTCGACCATTTTTTGATTGAAGGGCTCCATGGCACCGAAGTTGCTCTTGACTTTGAGTCCCGGCGCGAGCTTGAGCAGCGAGGGCCGGAAGTACACGATCTGCTCGCAGGAGGAACTGAATCCGACGGTCTGATAGACCGCCGCGCCGAGGACGCTGGCTGCGCTCGGCCGCTCGGGCTGGTCCTTGGGCTCGCCTTTGAAGAGAAATCTCCCCTTGTTCGGAATGGTCACTCGGAATCCGGGCGAGGACCCGTCGGTCTTGCCCCGGTCGATGAGCCACGTGCCGTCGGCGCCGCTGTCAGGATCGAGGATCTGCGCCGGGCTGCATGCGCCTCTCGCGAGGTCCGCCGGGCTCACGAGGTGGACGCCGAGGCGGTTGGTGAACCAGGAAGAATCCGGCACCTCGTCGAGGCTGTTCACGTCGACTGCCTCGCCGTGCTGCTCGATGGCCATCGCCTCCGATAGCGGCCGGAAGAGCATGTTGTCCACGCCATCCCAGTACAGCGGAGATACGTAGACTTCGGGCGCACAAGAGACGTTGGTCGGGTCTTTGGGCGTCGGGGACTTGTGGCACGCGACGGCGACCGGGCGTAGATCGGTATCCTGGGTGATCGGGTCGCGAAGAGGAAATGTCCGATTGGAGGCCGCGCAGCCGCAAACCGCGAGAAAGGGAAGTAGCCGTATCGATCGCAACATCATCGTGGGGTCCTTCAGAAGCGCGTGACACCGAGGGCGAGACGGAAGGAGTCAACTTGGCCGCCGTGCTCGAAGGTCTCCGTACCAACTCCGAAGATGAGCTCGAAGCTACTGTCGACCGAGCTGTCGGTTTCGATGCCGATGGCTCCGGAGAAGCGCAGAAGCCGCGTATCGAAGCCGTCGAGGTGCTCACCGAATACGTTTCCCACGGCCCCCTGGAGCGAACCAGCGATCCAAGGGCCGATAGGCCATTTGTACCGGAGAGTCGCGACTGCCGCGCTGCGGTCTAGCAGGCGGCCAGGAAAGAACCCGGGCATCGGGGCGGGGAAGGACCCAGGAGACGCGATATCGCCACCAACCGTGACGAGCTCCGTGAATGGAACCGGGCGGCCTCCAAGCGGGTCCGAGAACATCGCAAGCACGGAGAGGCTCAGCACGCGACGGTTCTCGTTGACGTCCCAGAACCCACCGGCGCCGGCAGCGTAGTGGAGCCATCCGGAGGCCGCGGATTGGCGCACGTCGCTGCCTTGCTCCGCCTGGGCTTCTAGGCGGACTCCGGATCCCGCGGCCGGGTAGGGACGCCGCGAATCGAGAGCGACGAGGACGTCGCTGTACTGCGCCGTGTACCCGCGGGCAAATCCCTCCGGGAGGGGGAAAACGCCGGCCGATACGCTCTGTAGAATGCCTGCGTCGCCGCCATAGTGGCCGTCGTAGAACGTCGCCGCCCGGATCCCCACGCCGCTGTCTATTTTGCTGCCGCGCCAAATAGGAAAATCGAATTTCACGCCGAGGTCGAGTTTGTCGACGCCGTAGCGGCTCTGTGCAGACTGCAACGTGTTGGGTCCGATGCCGTAAAAGACCTGATCCGGCCGACGCGAGCCCTGGAGCTTGATCTCGATGCTGCTGCTCTTGTGAAAATGGACGCGTTCGACGATCGATGCCCCGATCCAAGAAGGCGTGCGACCCTCCGCGCCCCCGCCCGCCGGCCAGAACGAGAGGTGAGCGCGCAGGTCGTTACCCCGAAAGACGACGTCGTCCCAGAATCCATAGACCCCGAAGCTTGGGTTGAAGCCGAAGTCCACGAATGCGATGGGGATTATCCCTGCCTTGTGGTCGGGCCCGAATGCGAAAAAGTCGTAAAGGATGTTCGGGAGGCCTGCGCGCTCGGCGGCGCTCACGCCGGCACCCAGCGGACGGCGGATGATCCACTCGGTCGTCAGGTAAAGTGGCGAGAGCACGATCCGCGGTACCCAAAGGGCGATGTCTCCGGCACTCTTCGGAGCGGGACCTCTCCCATCGTAGTCGGGCAGGGGCCGCTTGGCCGAGGAGACGGTCGGCGCAGGGAGAGACACGGCTGACGAAGACGGCGGCTGAGGGGAAAGCCCTTCGGCCGCGGCGGTCCGCGAGAGCAAAGAGGCGATGAGCGCCGCAGCCCAGATGTGCGCCCTCATGACGGCGGCTGGTGGGCGGCGATACGCTCCTCGCTTCCTGTCCTATATCGCATGGGCTCCCTGTTGCGGACGGCGAACCGCCAAGCGTTCGACATCGCTCGGGTAGGTTACGATGGTGGGGGTGCCCACCCCGTTGCCCTTCTGACCGCGAGTTCGTTGCCGTTGGCGTCGGGGGTTCGGGAAGGACCACACGGGCGCTATGGCGAGCGCAGCTGTGCGAAGCGGGCCCTGCTCTTCGGGCCGACTACCCGACCTGCACTACGAATTGAGCTCCTCGGACATCGCGATGATTTGCTGAAGGTAGAGCTCGGACAAGATTCGAAGGGAATCAAGCCGCGGCAGGCCGCACCCCTCGACGATCTCTCGGAGGGCACTTCGCGTGTCGACGCGCGATAGCAGGAACCCGGCGCGAAAGTCCAGCGAAAGCGTGGAGAGTCCTTGCCAGCCGACGGTGATGTGTGGCACTCGGTCGAGCGAACCGAGTCGCGCCACGTACAGTCTGCGAAGCTCCGAGCGCGCGATCTCCGCGCACTCCAGTGCGTCGCTGTGCAACGGGTGATGCAGGAGCAGAGCCTCAGCCGCGATGAGCGCTCCGGAGTAGTCGCTCGCGGCGAGCCGCTCCAGCATGCGATCGGCACAGGCAGCGTCGGCCGCGGCACGTTCCGGTGGTATTCGACTCGCGCTTTCGGGGAGCGGGGGTGGGAGTGACTTGGGCGGAGGTTCGCTGATCGGTTCGGGCTCCGCTTGCACGAGATGAGGCTCACCGGTGAGTTCGAACTCGTCCTGCCCCGCCGTAGGCTCGTTGATCGGTTCCGGCTCGATCCCCGAATCGGTCATCGTGCTTGTCGTCGTCATCGTCATTCCTCCAGCGGGCGCGCCATCGGACAGTAGCCCAAAACTTCGGCAATAGCTCAACCGCCTAGGACGGAACTATTCAATATAGATGTTGCCAACGCATTAGTCCCGGCGAAACGCCCTTCTCGAGCCGAGCGCGCGGTTATGGACAGCCGATTCGCACACTCCCGATGGCGATGTCGTCGAGCCAAATCGTCCGAGCGGCGTCGGCCTGGTAGGACTCCCATCCCACATCGACCTGGTGAATGCTCGGCGCGGCCCAAACGTACGTCGCCGGCTGCGAGATGCAGCCGTCTCCCGTGCTCGCGACTGTGAGGTCGGGCGCCGGGTTGCCATTGAGCCAGAAGCGAAGGGTGTTGTTCGGCCCGTCGAACTCCCATTCCGCGCAGGTCCATTCTCCCACCGGCACGGCTCGGGCGTGCGAGTGGCGCCAGCAGTCGGAGCTCGGACCGACCCCGGTATAGGAGTCGACCGTGTCGTAGCTGGCCATGAGCTGACTGCCGGTGCCGCCGTCGCCGGTTGGGATGGGCAATTGCCCCCCGTATCGATACACGGAATGGTAATTCGCGCCGGGCACGAGACCCGAGCCGTCGATGAACGTCCAGTGAACGGACGCGGACGGAGCCGAGTCGAGCCAGAACATCATTCGACCGTAGACCACGTTCGTGGGCGTCGGTAGACCCGCACCCGCGAGGCGAAGCATGGCCGACCGGTATCCCGTGGCAATCGGCGCCACGACTTTGATCGCTTTCGTTCCACTCGCGGCGCGGGTTGAATCGACAGTGACCGTTCCAGCCGTTAGAGCGACCTGCCACGGCGCGCCGGGAGCGGCTCCCACCGTATCGTTCTCGAAGTCGTCGCATACGATTGCGCCCTCGCACCCGCCCCCGTCCGAAGCTGCGGCGGTCGTTTGCGAGTCCCCGCCGGCATCCACGGAAATCGGCTCAGACCCTCTGGAGCTGTCGAACGCGACGCTCGCGTCGGCGGAACCGTCGTCCGCTGAAAATGCAATGTCACCCGTTGCGTCTGACGCTTTGGCCTGCCCGCCGTCGTCGGCGCGGGCGTTCGACGCGCCGGCGTCCGGGGGCGCCGAATTCGAGGCCCCCGAGTCCGACGCGCCCGCGCCAAGCATTGAGGCCGTAGGCGGCGCCCCGGAGCGCGCCGGCGTGGAATTGCAGGCGATCGATGCGACCAAAAGCCCGTAACCGAAAAGAAACGAAACGCGCGACACGGAAACCATCATACCACCTGCTCGCTGGCGAAGAACCATACGGTCAGAGGTCGATTTCTCCAGCACCGATTTCGATGCCGTTCGGTCACGAAGGCGCGCTTCTCCGGATCGACGCGAAGCGCGAGCCGATATCGCCGGCCGGTGTGTCGCCCTACCGAATCCTGCGCGTCTGGCGCGTCGGCGCGCCCAATCGACATGTGTGTAAAACGGCGGGTGCGAAGCCGCCGGCTCGTCAATGGCAATTGGTCCGCGCTTCGCTCTATTCTCGTCGTATGAATCGTGTCATGCGGGCGCTCGGGATCCTCAGTTCGGTCGCTGCAAGTGCGATCTTCGTCGCCTGCGGCGGTCAGAAGTTCACCGTGGCGCCGCGTGGGGACGGCGGCGAGGAGTCCGGCAGCGGCGGAGCTGGCAGTAGCGGCGGCGAGGGGGGGAGCGGAAGCGGAGGTGCCGGCAGCAGCGGCTCCGGCAGTAGCAGCGGTTCCGGCAGTAGCAGCGGTTCCGGCAGTAGCAGCGGTTCCGGCAGTAGCAGCGGCTCCAGCAGTAGCAGCGGTTCCGGCAGTAGCAGCGGTTCCGGCAGTAGCAGCGGCTCCGGCAGCAGCAGCGGGAAGGGCAGCAGTAGTGGAAGTAGCAGCAGCAGTTCCGGGGGCCCGCTCTTGCCGTGTCCGCCGACCGCGCCCCCCTCGGGAACCGCTTGCGCTTCTGCCGGTTCAGGGCTCGAATGCGAGTACGGATCGAGCCCGGTTCAGAGCTGCGACGAAGTCGCGACGTGCTCTCTGGGGACGTGGAATATCACCGGGGCGGCGGGGGGCGCGGATTGCTCTCCTCCCGCGGCGGCCGGATGCCCCGTCGACTTCGTTGCTGTGCCGCGCGGGATGCACTGCACGAACTCGGGACTAATCTGCGAATATCTCCTCGGGCGCTGCGCCTGCGTCGTCCCGCCAGGGCCAGTCATGATCTCGCTCGACGGCTCGACTTCGACGGTATGGGCCTGCCAGGACGCGACGGCAATGGGCTGTCCGTCGGTTCGGGCCCCTCTCGGCAGTCGCTGCACGCAGGAAGGTTTGAACTGCAACTATGGGGCGTGCACCGTACCCGGCGGAACCGCCGAACAATGTGCGGGCGGCATCTGGAAGCCGGCGATTGTTCCCTGCCCGCTGTGATTGCGGGGACTCACGGTTTGACGAATTTGAGGACGAAGCGGTCGCTCGTTCCCCGTTTGGGACCCGCTTGCATGGGGGAATCGTTCCAGTCTCGCGCGTCGTCCGGATTGGCGAGAAACGTCGCGACGCTGTCGAGCCGAAACCCGGCGCGCTCGACTTCGTCGCGGACAACTCGCTCCTCGATACGATGCAGCGTCTTGACGTCGTTTGCGCCGGCCCCGCCTTTTGCGCTGTGGTCGATGATCCCGTAGACACCGCCGTGCTTGAGCGCCTTGAACACCGCAGCGTTCATGGCGTCGCGGTCCGCTCCGAGCCAGACCGTGTCGTGGTAGAAGAGAATGTCCACCACGACGTCAAGATCCTTGGCTTCGGGGGGGAATGGATCGCTCGGTTCTCTGTCGACCCGCACAACGTGCTTGTTGACCGCCTTCGCGAGTCGGGCGCTCCAGGGCTTTTCGGCGTACTTTTCTACGATGAGCTTCGGGTTCTCGCCGAAGACCTCGCCGTTTGGACCAACGGCGCGCGCGAGGAGCTCGGTGGTGTATCCGCCACCGGCAGCGATCTCACCCACGCGCATCCCCGGAGCAACGCCGAGGAACGCGAGCATCTCTGCCGGGTGGCGGCCGGCGTCGAGCTTCTTGTCCTCGTCCGTGCGATCGGGAGCCGCGATGATCGACGCGATAGAAGGCGGGACGTCAACCTGCGAGACGACCTTCGGCGCTGGCCTCGCAGCGGAAGCGGACGACGCCGGAGCGAGAGTAGACGGGGTCGAAACGGTGGGAGTGGCCCCGGTCGAAGCGGCGGCTGGCGGTGCCGGCTTGGTCGCAGCGGGAGCATTTAGGGAGGCCGGCGCTCCCCCGCACGCAACCGCAAAGATTGGAACGATCCGAAAGAAGTGTCTCATGACGCCCCTCTACTCCAGAGGTCGCGGATTTGAAATGACGGGACGTACGCGCGACGGGACGTCGAACGCTTGGGCGGGCTCGATGGCTTATTCGGCTCGGCCGTCAAATTGTGCTGTGGCAGTCGACATCAGCCGCAGCTTCTGACATAACGCCCGCCCCATGCGATGCGTGCGCTCCATTCGAAACGGGGGAGCGGCGATAGCCGTTGGATTGTCACTCTTTCCCCACCCCGGACGGGCAGACGAATCGGCCTTCTGCCGCAAGGTGCGCGCGCAGGCCGACGGCGATCGAGCGCTCATGATGGCTCCCAGGGTCGTCGTGCAGGGGATCCGGTTCCCGGCCGGCAACCAGCTCGGAATCGGTGCCACTGCGGGAACGGGCTATCAGGTTCGGACGGGCATCGTCTTCTCCTTCCTCGACTTCTACAAAGGTACCAAGCTGGGGCAGCTCGCCGACGCGCAGTGCAGCGTCCACGAGGCGTCGGCCGGCATCGAACGCGTGCTCGAGACTGCAGCCGACGCGGCGCGTCTCGAGGCCCTGCGTGCCCAGGAGGCGTACTTGAACGAGAACCGCAGCCGCTGGCGCGCGATGACGGCCCGGGCCCAAGAGCGCCTCGCGGCGCGCGTCGCCACGGTCGTCGAGTTCGATCAGCTCCGCTCACGTGCGGACGCGCTCGAGCGAAAGCGCGTCGAGGTGATGGGGGAGACGAAGCGGCTCGAGGCCCGCGATTTCGATGCGCCCCGCGAACCGCTCCAGAAGCTCGTCGAACGCCACAATAGGGAGACGATGAAAGTCGAGCGTCAGGCGTGGAACCTCCACTCGCTCGACGGATGGCAGTTTCAGTTGACGGCCGGCGTTATCCCGATTGAGCCCGTCGACTGGTACGGCGTCGCGGAGGTCTCGTACAGCCTCGGGTTGGTAGCACGCGACCGCACGCAGGCGCGCTACCTCGATGCACGACACGACGAGCTCCACGCGGCCCCCGAGGAGATGCCTTTCAAGCTGCGAAAGCTGGCGGACGCCGTGGCCGCAGCCCTCGACCAGGCGCGCCGGGAGCTCGAAATCGTCGAGGGCCAGGTGTCCGCGATGGCCGATGCGCAGGGCGCCCTGGAGCGATCGGAGACGTCCGATTCGGCCCAGGCTCACGACACGGTCGCCATGGAAATCATCGCGGCCGAGGCCGATCGGGTGTTCCTGCGCACTTCGGTCGACGCCCTTTCGCGGCTATCCGAAAACCTGCGTCAGCGCTAAGACCTACACAGGCGCGCTGCCTGTCTCCACGCGCGGGGGCGCCGATTGTCGCGTCCGCGACGCTGCACGCTAAGGCTTTCCGCCCTGAGCCGGGGAGCCGCCATGCGAAACGGTCGCGGTGAACGCATGAACGGTCGAAGCCGTAAGCACCGAGTGAATCAGGACGCGATGGCCGGAGAGGCGTGTGTTGCCACAGTTCGCGCAAGCGAACTGACCGATGTCATCGCCGAACTCGAGGGTCAGATCTCGAGCCGGGTCCACGCCCACGGAAATCGTCCCTTGATAAACGCCCCCGGCGTAGGTCGCGCGGACGTCCACGCCTTCCCGCGCTCGCCAAAACTCAACGACATCCGCTATCGTGGAGTCGACTCGGACGCCGCGCATGCGGGCCGCCTTCAGGTACGCGTCGAGCACGACGAGCTTATTTTGGAGATTGTTCGTAGGCGCGTTTACTCCATAGGACGGGTGCAAGAGCGACAGGGTGTGGGCGTGGTTGTCCGCGTTCCGGAGCATGGCGTACGTCCATAG
>Ga0265325_10000097_pt1 | contig 61606 bp, 58 predicted proteins | sample 41420metaG_FD_202090 | JGI IMG/M metagenome (GOLD analysis project Ga0265325, IMG submission 202090) | Rhizosphere microbial communities from Carex aquatilis grown in University of Washington, Seatle, WA, United States - 4-14-20 metaG | ecosystem: Host-associated > Plants > Roots > Rhizosphere...
GCGCCGCCACTGACATGGATGGTCTGGCCGGTGACGTAGCGCCCGCCGGGACCGCACAAAAAGCGCACCATGGCCGCCACATCCTCAGGCTTGCCGCGCTCGCCCGTGATGGTGCCGTGCGTAAGGTGGTGGGCAGGATTCTGCGAGGTCGCCGGCCGTGTCGTGTCGATGGCGCCCGGCACAACGCAATTTGCAGTGATCTTGTGGGCCGCCAGGTCGTGCGCCAATGCGCGCGAAAAGCCGACCAGCGCGGACTTTGCCGTCATGACATGCGCGCGGCCCTTCGAGCCAATATGGGCGCTCATGCCGCCCATATTGATGATACTGCCGCCATTTTTTTTCATTGCCGGCAGGCAGGCATGCACGCAACGGAAAGTGCCATCCAGGATGACGCCCATGACCTCGCGCCATTCGGCGAAGCTCATCTCATCGATCGGCTTTTCACGGCGCAGCGCGGCGTTGTTCACCAGGATGTCGATGCGGCCGAAGCGCTTGAGCGCGGTTTCGGCGAGCGCGCCCGCGGTCTTTTCATCGGCAATGTCGCCGAGCACGCTGGCCGCCTTGCCGCCAGCCGCTTCGATATCACGCACGACACTGTCGGCTTCCGCCTGGTTCGAACGCACGTTCACCACCACGGATGCGCCGGCCTGCGCCAGCGTCAGTGCGATGGCGCGCCCGATATTGCGCCCGGCGCCGGTGACGATGGCGACTTTGCCCGCCAATTCCTTGTTGTCAGCCATAGGTCCTCTTCATCCCCGTAACGAGGCAAGATCGACCTTGCCATCATATAATTTTGCCAACAGCGCAAGTGCGGACGCAGTACGTTTGTCGTCCCAGCCGCCGTAGCGGACACTGAGCGCAAATTTCTCCTCAATGTCGGCGCGCGTGAGCGGCTCCTGGGCGCCACCGCGGAAGTGCGGCTGCCGTTCCTCAACCACGCGGCCATCATTCAGCACGGCCCGAATGTGCCCTGTGAAATTGTTGGGGTAAGGATTGTTCGGGTCGATGACGTATCGCACCTTCGCTGCGAGCGCGAGCACGTCCTTGTCGCGCACGGCCTCTTCGGTGAAGGCGTCGAGCCCGACGCCGCCGCGCACAAACCCGGTGGCGAGAATGAAGGGCGTTGCGAATTTCGCGGCATATCCATTTGGCGGCCGTTGCTTGTCGGCCAATGGCTCCCACAGACGGTGCACGGTGCCTTCGGCCACTTCGCAGATCATTTCCTTGACCTCCCCGGGCTTGATGCCGCGTGCCGCAAGGCGCTTGGCGCAGTCGATATAGGGGTGCGCCATGGTCCCGCACGGGTAAGGCTTGAAAGCCAGCGTCTCCGTGACCCAGCGCGTGCCGAAATCGCCGGTCAGCGCAGCGTAGTTGCCCTCGGTGGTGTGGGCGAAACCGTGGAACAGCCCGTGCACGCCTTCAAACACCGTGCGCGGCCCTGTGAAGCCACCACGCGCCAATAGCGCGGCGCGGATGCCCGATTGCGCGGCCCAACCCGGATGCAAGCGTTTGGTCCAGGTGCCTTCGGCCAGGTATTCAATGATGCCGCCGGCAAAACTCGCGGCAATGCCGAGCGCGGCGACATTCTGCTTGGCATTCAATCCCAGCGCCGCACCAACACCGGCCGCCGCGCCCATCACGCCGAATATCGCGGTCGGATGGAAACCCGCCTTGTGTACCGCCTTCGGGACAACGGTGCTCAGCCGGCACATGACTTCGGTGCCGACCGCAATGCCAAGCAACGCAGCCTGGCCATCCGGTTTGTGTCGCTCACAGGCAGCAAGCACCGCCGGCACAATCACCGCGCCGGCGTGAACCGGCCCGCCTTCGAACGTGTCATCGAAATCCTCGCCGTGCGCCGCCGTGCCGTTGATGAAGGCGGCGCTCGCCGCGGTAAATGTGCGTTTGTGACCGATCGCGGTGCAAGGACCTTCATCATCGCAACCGGCGAGCGCGCTCTTGATATAGTCCTCGTTGCGTGCGGTGACGCAAAGACCGGCCACATCGATCAGCAGGTTTTCGCATTTGCGCCGCACCGCCGGCGGCAATTTGTCGGCGCGCAGCGCGGCGATGTGCCCGGCCAGAACCTCGGCTACCGCGGTGGCGGGAAGTTTTTCTGACTTGGACATCAGGTACGGAAACGCACGGTGCCGAATCCGGGGATTCGATTGACGGCGATCACCACCGCAAAGGTGATCAGCAACATGCCGAGGCCAATCACGGAGATGGCGCCGAGATCGCCGCTTTCATTGAGATCGTAGATCAGCACCGAGACCACTTTAGTCTCCGATGTAAAGAGGATGATCGCGGCCGACAGTTCGCGCATCACGCCCACGAAAACGAAACACCAGGTCGCGATTACGCCCGTGCGCAGCAGCGGCGCAGTGATCTGCCACAAAGAGCGCAGCCGCGTCGCGCCGAGAATGCGGCTGGCGTCTTCCAGCTCGGGATGGATGGTGCGGAACGCCGCCTGCATCTGCTGGTAGGCCGACGGCAGCGCGATGGTGACGAAGGCGATCAGCAGGATCCACAACGTGCCGTAGAGCACGAAAGGCGGCCGCGTATAGCTCAGGAACAGGCCGACGCCGAGGACAATGCCGGGAATGGCAATCGGCGCGGTGGCCAGGAAGCCCATCACGCGCCAGCCGGTGACCATCTGACGCGCTGTGACATACGCGATCGCCACTGCGATCGCGGTGCCGATGGTGGCGGTGGCGGTGCCGAGGATCACAGTGTTCTTGAGCGCGAGCGAAGCCGCGGACAATTCGAACAGGACGAAGTTGATGTTCTGGAGCGTAAAATTATGAATCGTCAGGAAGGTGCTGGCGACCGGCGAGAAAGCGGCGTTGAAAAGCGCGGCATAGGGCAAGAACACCGGGTTGAGCAGCACGACCAGGCAGAGCGCGAAAGCCGGCCAGCGCCAGCGGTGCAGCGGGATCAACCGTGGTGCGCCGTATTTTCCGCCTACCACCGAATAGCCGCGACGGCCCAGAATCATGTTCTCGGCCCGCAGCAAAATGACGGTCAGCACGAGGAGCGGGAGCGCGGCGGCGGCGGCAAGTTCGGGCTTGGGAGGAAACTGGAACAGGCTCCAGATCTTGGTGGTCATCGTATGAAAGCCTGCCGGCAGCGCCAGGATTGCCGGTGAGCCAAACAAGGTCATGGCCTGCAGGAACGCAACCAGCGCGCCCGCGAGCAATGCGGGGAGTACCAGCGGAATGGTGACGCGCCGCGCGGTGTACCAACGCCCCCCGCCCAGAATCGAGGACGCATCCTCAAGTTCACCCGGCGTACGATCGAGCGAATTGGCGACGAGCACAAATACATAGGGAAAGGTGTAGCAGGAGATCACGAAGATGATTCCGGGCAAGGTGTAGATGTTGAACAGATGCTCGTCGGTGGCCATGCCAAACCAATCGCGCGCCAGCTTGTTCAACAGCCCGCTGTTGGGCGCCGCCAGCAATTCCCAGGCGATCGCACCGAGGAACGGCGGCGTCACGAACGAAGCCGTTACCAACGCGCGGATGATGCCGCTGAATGGCAGATCCGTGCGTGCCACCAGCCATCCCATCGGGGCCGCCACGGCGCAGCAGATAATGGCCGATGATGTCGCAAGCACAAAGGTTGTGATCAGTGGATCGATAAACGAGGACTCCGTGAACAACCGGTAGAAATTGCCGAGCGTGAACGCGCCATTGGCGTCGGTCAGGCTGTAGAGCAGCAGCCATGAGATCGGCAGTATGATCAGCACGCACAAAACCGCGGCGAACGAATAAAGCACCGGCTTCGAGAGATCGAACCCGAAGCGGCGTTCCGCGTGTGCTGGCAAGGCGATGGTCATGGCGTCGGACTCAAATGCGGGCGCGGCAGGTCTTACTGCCGCACCCGGATGTCATTTAGACGTGGAAGATCTTGACGTAGTGCTGCTTGATCTCATCGCCCATTTTTTCGACCGCAGCAGGATCGTCCTTCATGACTTTGATGTCCTTGAAGGGCGTTCGTCCGGGCTTTTCCTTGGTTTGCGGATGCATCGAGCGCAAGCCGCCGACGTCGATGATCAACTGCTGGCACTCCGGCGTGAAGCTGTAGGCCGTGAACAGCCTGGCAGCATTCGGATTCGGCGCCGCCTTGAACATGCCGGTCGGACCCACGATCAGCGGCGAACCTTCCGTCGCGTAGACCGGTGCGACCGGGCCGCCCTTCTCGCTGATCTGGAAGATGTTGTACTCGTTGCCGTCGGCCATCACAGCCCGTTCGCCAAGTGCCAGGCGCTTCGGCGGGTCAGCTGATGACTGGACCTGCATGATGTTCTGGGCGGCAAGCTTCTCAAAGAAGTTCCAGCCGAGATCACGCTGCATCTGGTAGGTCGCGGTCATGATCGTCCCGCTGTAGCCGGGATGCGCCTTGACGATCTTGCCCTTCCATTTGGGATCAAGCAGGTCGGCAAAACTTTTCGGCGCCTCTTCTTTTTTCACCAGATTGGTGTTGTAGGCGATGATGCAGACCCAGACGCGGAAGCTTGCGAACATTCCGTCCGGATCCTTGTGCTCGGCCGGATAGAACTTCGCAACGTCCTCGGGCTGATAGGCCTCCAGCAGGCCGCCCTTCTTCCAGACGATGAAATGCGCGGCATCCGATGAATTGGCGACGTCCACGGCGTGGATGTTGCTGCCGTATTCCTGGCCGATGCGCTGAAAGACGCGCTCCGCGCCGGTGCGCTCGACGCGCACTGCAATGCCGGGAAACTTAGCCTCGAAGGCCTTGGCGATTTTTTCCGCGAGTGGCAGGTCGACGGATGTGTACCAGACGACTTTGCCTTCCTTTTTCGCCGCCTCAATCAGCGCCGGCGTGATGGCGCTTGCCGGTGGCGCGGCCGACATGACCTTGGTCGAAAACGCAGCACTCGCGGCGAGCGCGCTTGAACCGATCAGCGCATCGCGGCGCGATATTCGTGAACCCTTCATTGACGTATCCTCCATAGCCTGACCTTGTTGTTGCGCCCCGCAATTTTCTTGACCTAGCCGCTCAACGCCCGGCAACGCTCCGGCGGCAGATGCAGCCAAACCGAGCTGCCTTCCGGGATATTTTCGCCGGCGGCGGTGAGGACGCGCAATTGCGTGCCGTCCTTGGCCTCGACCATATAGTCCCGGGTGCCGCCGAGAAAGACCTGCCTGACGACCGTCGCAGGCACGACATTCTCGCCCTGCTTCTGGGCGGCAGAGATAGCGATATCGTGCGGGCGGACGGACACCGGCGTCGCGGCGCTCGCCACAACTTTCTCGCCGCTGCATCGCAAGACAGTGCCGGCAAAATCAACACGAGAGTTATCAATCCCCTTGCCCTTGATGACGTTGCTTGATCCGATAAAGCGCGCGACGAATTCCGACCGGGGCCGGTCGTAGATATCCTCGGGCGAGCCGGCCTGTTCGATCTTGCCGGCGTTCATCACCGCGATCAGATCGGCCGTGGTCATCGCCTCCGACTGGTCGTGCGTCACATAGACCGTGGTGTAACGATATTCATCGTGGAGGCGGCGAATCTCGAAACGCATTTCCTCGCGCAAATTGGCGTCGAGATTTGACAACGGCTCGTCAAGCAAAAGCGTCTGCGGCTCCACGATCAGCGCCCGTGCAAGAGCAACGCGCTGTTGCTGGCCGCCCGACAATTCGCCCGGATAACGCTGCGCCAGCGGCGCCAGTTTGGTCGTTGCCAGAATGGCATCGAGTTTCTTGCCGATGGTGGCGCGATCCAACTTCCGCAATTTCAGCCCATAGACGATGTTCTCGGCCACCGTCATGTGCGGCCACAGCGCGTAACTCTGGAAAATCATCGACATGTTGCGCCGCTCGGGCGGCACCGTATCCGCCGGAGAGGATACAAGTTTATCGCCGACCCGGATTTCGCCGGCGCTCGGCTCGACAAACCCGGCAATCAACCGCAACGTGGTTGTCTTGCCGCAGCCTGATGGACCCAACAGGCAGACCAGATGACCGTGCTCGATCGTCAGCGATATGTCGTCGACGACCGCGACACTGCCATATCGCTTGGTCAGATTCCGCAACTCCACTGACGCCACGCGCTTCCTCCCCTGAGCCCGCCGCTTGCCGCGGCTGTATTTTTCGGCACTTTTTTTATCAATAGCACAGGCGGACTTTTAATGCCGCCGCGGCGCAACAATTTACGAGCCGGTAAATGCCGGCTTACGCTTCTCCATGAAGGCCTTTCGACCCTCCTTGTAGTCATTGCTGGCGAAACAGGCCTGCACCAGTTCATCGCACTTTTTCAGATTGCGTTTGCTTTCGTCCGTGACCGCCTGGCCGACGATGTATTTAACGGAATCGATCGTCAGTGGTGCGTTTGCGGCAATGGTCTCGGCATAATCCTTGACGTAGCTCTCAAGTTCCGCGTCGGGCAACACGCGGTTGACCAGTCCCATCATTTGCGCCTCGGCCGCCGTGAATTGCCGCGCCGTGAAGAAGATTTCCTTGGCAAAGGACGGGCCGACGAGATCCACGAGCTTCTTGAGGCCGTCATAGCGATACCCCAGGCCCAACTTGCCGGCCGGCACGCCGAACTTCGAGCCCTCAGTGCAAATGCGCATGTCGCAGCACAACGCCAGCCCGACACCCCCGCCAATGCAATAGCCGCGAATCATCGCGATGGTCGGTTTCGGGAATGTATAGAAAGCATTGTTGGCGTGATCGACCGCTGCGTTATAGCGGTCGACGCCTTCCTGCGTTGAGCGCTCTTTTTCGAATTTGGAAATGTCGGCGCCCGAAATAAAAGCCTTGCCGCCCGCGCCGGTAACGACAACCACGCGGATATTTTTGTCGCTCTTGAACTCTTCAAGAAAGCTCGCGGCGGCCTCCCACATTTCGAGCGAGACAGCGTTGTGACGTTCAGGATTATTGAAGGTCAGATAACCAACCTTGCCTTCCTTGCGCGACAGCATTTTATCGGTCTGCGACATTCCATTCACTCCTTAAACCGCCTTCACTGCATGCAGCTCGGCGATATCTTTATCTGCGAAGCCGAATTCCTTGAGAATCTCGTCGGTGTGCTCGCCAAGGTCAGGCGGCCGTGCCGCGATCTTGCTCGGCGTGCGCGAGAGCTTGAACGGCTGGCCGACGAGGCCGAGCCGGCTGCCATCGGAGCGCGCGGACTCTTGCGCCAGACCGAGATGCTTGACCTGCGGATCGGCGAACACCTGATCGATCGAATAGATCGGACCGCATGGCACGCCGACTTTGTTGAATATGTCGACCCACTCCGCGCTTGATTTCGTCGCGGTGGCTTTATCGATTTCCGCATTGAGCGCGTCACGATTCTGCAAACGCAGCTTGCCGTTTTTGAAGTCTGGCGACGCGATCCATTCCGGATGTCCCACCGCGTTGCAAAAACGTTCCCAGATCACCGTACCGGTGACGGCAATATTCAAATGTCCGTCCTTGGTCTTGAAGACGCCGGTCGGGATCGAGGTCGGGTGATTGTTGCCGGCTTGCTTGGCAACCTGTCCCTCGGTGAGGAAGCGCGATGCCTGGAAGTCGAGCATGAAAATCTGCGCCTGCAGGAGCGACGTATTCACCCACTGGCCTTCGCCGGAAACCTCGCGCTCGAGCAGCGCCGTCATGATGCCGAGCGCGCAGAACAACCCCGCGGTGAGATCGGCGATCGGAATTCCGACGCGCATGGGGCCCGCGCCCGGCGCACCGGTGACCGACATCAGCCCGCCCATGCCTTGCGCGATCTGATCGAATCCCGGCCGCTTGGCATAAGGACCGTCCTGGCCGAAGCCGGAAATACTGGCGAGGATGATGCGCTTGTTCACTTTGCGCAGGGAGTCGTAATCAATGCCGAGCCGATCCTTCACATCCGGCCGGAAATTCTCGACCACGACGTCGGCCTTTTCGACCAGCCGCTTGAATGCCGCGAGACCCTGTGGCGATTTCAGATCGAGCGTCATGCCCCGCTTGTTGCGCTGAAGATTCTGGAAGTCGGAGCCTTCGCGCGGACCGCCCGGCCCTTCGCCCTCCGAGAGATGCGGCGGCGCTTCGATCTTGATGACATTGGCGCCCCAATCGGCGAGCTGGCGCACACAGGTAGGTCCCGAACGGACGCGCGTGAGATCGAGCACGGTAAAGCGGGAAAGAGCCTCGGAGGCTCTGGTAAACGGCATTTCGACGGCTCCGGAGTGGATATAAGGCCCAGAACAGGGATTTTCGGGGCAGACATTCCCCGATCTTCCCCGGCTTGTCCATCAGGGGAAAAGGGCCGCCCGCAACCACTTTATTCATCATTCGGCGGAATAACGGGCCAAAGCGCCTTGAAAAGGTCACCGCCAACTGTCATATGAGCGCCAACGGACGAAGAACCCGGTCTCGGGTTTGCGGGCTGCGTGCACGAAACTCTTTAAAACGAATTTCGCCCCGCCTCCTCCGTTTCTCCAACAAGCCGACAACCCTGGCCACGCGGGATGTCTTAAAAACCCCGCGATCCCGCCGGCTGCAAAGGCAGTACGGCCGTTTCGCCGTATAAGAAAGAGACTCTTTGACTTCATTTAACGAGTTCGGCCTCGCAGCGCCGATCCTTCGCGCCCTCGCGGAAGAAAAATACGTCACTCCCACTCCGATCCAGGATCAGACCATTCCGATTGCCCTCCAGGGCCGCGATGTCATTGGCATTGCGCAGACCGGAACCGGCAAGACCGCGGCGTTCGCACTGCCGATCCTCAATCACCTCTTCAACAAGCGCGCGCGTCCCGCGCAGAAATCCTGCCGCGTGCTGGTGCTCTCGCCGACACGCGAATTGTCCAGCCAGATCTCGGACAGTTTCCGCACCTATGGCCGGCACATTCGACCGCTGGCAATCGAGCTCGCCATCGGCGGCGTACCGATCAACCGGCAAGTGCGCGGCCTCGCCCGCGGCGCCGAGGTGCTTGTCGCAACGCCCGGCCGGCTGCTCGATCTGGTCAATCAGCGCGCCCTGCGCCTCGACCAGATTGAAGTGCTCGTCCTGGACGAAGCCGATCGCATGCTCGACATGGGCTTCATTCACGACATCAAGAAGATCGTCGCCATGCTTCCAAAAGCGCGGCAGACGCTGTTCTTCTCGGCCACCATGCCGCAGGAAATCACCCGGCTCGCCGATGCGATGCTGCGCGATCCGGCCCGCGTGGCGGTCACGCCGCAGGCCACAACGGTCGAACGCATCGAGCAACGCGTCATCCTGACCGACAAAGCCTCGAAGGCGTCATTGCTGGTCGAGGTCCTCAAGACTGAAAAGACCGATCGCGTCCTGGTGTTCACCCGCACCAAGCATGGCGCCGACAAGGTTGTTCGCGGATTGCAAAAAGCCGGACATACCGCCGAAGCAATCCATGGCAACAAGTCGCAAAACCAGCGCGAGCGCGTGCTGGCGGCCTTCCGTAACGGCAAGCTGCGCACGCTGATTGCCACGGACATTGCGGCCCGCGGCATCGACGTCGACGGCGTGAGCCATGTGGTCAACTACGACCTGCCGAACATTCCGGAGAGCTATGTCCATCGCATCGGCCGCACCGCGCGCGCCGGCGCCGAGGGCGTGGCGATCTCGTTCTGCGATCATGAAGAGCGCGCCTATTTGCGCGATATCGAGCGGCTCATCCGCATGACGATCCCCTCGACCGACCGCCGTACGGGCAAGTCAGTGACCCATTCAACGGGCCATGCGGCGCCGCAACAGGCAGAGGCGCGCCATGGTGGCCGGCCAAATCGCGGCAACCGCCAGCGTGGTCATGGTGGCGGTCATAGTAATGGCCATGGAAACGGTCATGGGAACGGTCACGGCCGCGGTAACAATGGCCACCGATCCAATAATGGCGGCAATGGTCATCAGGGCCGCCCGAGCCAGAACGGTCATGCTGCTCACCAGCAGGCCGCCACGGCGGGGGAGCCAAACGACATCGGAAATGTTACATTCCTGAAGCGCCCGAACGAGCCGCGCCGCAACGCCGGCCATCGTGCGCCGCGCTAGTTCATGACCCCGAAAAGTGGGACCCGGTTTCGGATAAGGTCATGCACCGCGCAAAAATAGCCTGCTAGGAGAGGAATGGATGGCGAAGGAAGAACTGCTGGAGTTCGACGGTACGGTGACCGAGGTTCTCCCGGACGGCAATTTCCGGGTGAAACTCGACAACGAGCATGAGGTATTGGCCTATACCGCCGGCAAGATGCGGAAGTTCCGCATCCGCACCGGCGTCGGCGATCGCGTGATCGTAGAAATGTCGCCCTATGACTTGCAGCGCGGACGCATCAGCTTCCGTCACAAGGGCGACGCACCGGCTCCGTCTCCGCAACAGCGCCGGCCCAATTTTCGCGGCAGACGCTAGAATATCCTTCCGGCCGGGCTGGCCGGAATTATTGGCGCTGGGGCACGCCTATCACGGGAGTCGCGCGTGCCGATGATAGTGTCCACCCTTCCCCGCATCGCGCTGGCGATCATGCTCGCCAGTGCGCTTGGCGCCGCGAGCGCACAAGACGCACCCCAAAATGCTCCCAAAGAGCGCGCGCAGCCAAACGCCGCCACCGAGCGGCACGAAACTGGCAAAGGCATCTTGCGGCTGCTGCCTGCGGATGCGATTACCGAACATTCAATCGATACACCGCGCGGCAAGATCGCTTACACGGCGACCGCCGGGACTCTCGCATTCTATGACCAGTCCGGCGATCAAAGCGCGTCGGTGTTCTACACCGCCTATGTTGCGAAGAATGCGGCGCCCAATCGCCCGCTGACTTTCGTGTTCAACGGCGGACCCGGCGCCGCGTCGGCATTTCTCCATCTCGGCCTGGTCGGCCCGCGCATTCTCGATTTCGGCGCGGATGGTCATGACGCTTCGCGCGCGAACGTGCGCGACAACCCCGACACATGGCTTGCCTTTACGGATCTGGTGCTGATTGACCCGATCGGCACCGGCTGGAGCCGCGCGATCAAGGGCGAAGACGCAAAACATTTCTGGAGCGTGCGAAGCGACGCCGACGCCATGGCCAAGGCCATCTCTTTGTACGTTACGAAAAATAATCGCACAGGCTCGCCCAAATATCTGTTCGGCGAAAGCTACGGCGGATTCCGCGCCGCCAAGGTCGGGCGCGTGCTGCAAACCGACCAGGGCATCACGATTGCGGGCATCGTCATGCTGTCGCCGCTGCTCGAAGGCTGGCTCACGTTCGGTGACGACAGTTCGGCGCTGCACGCAGCACTGCAATTGCCGTCGCTGGCGGCGGCCGAACTTGAGCGCAAGCATGCATTGACAGCCGACGCGCTCGCCGCGGCGGAAAAGTTCGCGATGACCGACTATCTGGTGACGCTGGCCGGGCCGACGCCGAAGGGCGACGCCGCCAATGCATTTTACGGACGCGTCGCTCAGATAACCGGCTTGCCGCTCGACGCGGTGACACAGGCGCGAGGATTTGCGGCCAATGCCTATGTGAAAACATTGCGGGCCACCGACGGCAAGATTGTCAGCCGCTATGACGCAACCTTTGCGGTCGACGACCCCTATCCCGAACGGCGATCATCGCGCGCGCCTGACCCGATCCTCGATGCACTCTCGCGCGCCTATGGCGGGGCGATGGCCTCCTACGCGCGCAATGAGCTCGGCTTCAAGACCGAGATGACCTACGCATTACTTGCGGGCGACGTCACCGGCCATTGGGACTGGCAGGGTGGTCGCGTGCAGGCCAGCGCCGAAGATGATCTACGCGTGCTGCTTGCCTACGGTCCGTCGTTCCGCCTTCTGGTCGCGCATGGATATGCGGACATGATCACGCCCTACGCGATGACGCGCTATATCCTCGACCATATGCCTGCGTTTGACCCGCCCGGCCGTGTCCAGCTCAAGCTCTATCGCGGCGGCCACATGCTCTATATCGACCCGGAGTCACGCAAGGCTTTCACGGCTGACGCCGCGGCATTTTACCGGCCGGCCGAATAGGCCCGCGTCAGGCGACGCGGCCGCCGTCGAATTCGAGCACGTCGAAGCCGACGTGGCGGTCAACGACATAAATCAGCCCACGCTGATCCAGCACCACGTCATTGCTTTGCGGCGCGGACCTGCCGCCCGCGGGCTCGGGAATAAAGAACCCGATTTCGCGCGGCGCCGACGGATCGGCAAGGTCGACAACACGCAAGCCCGCGCTGAACCACACCGCAAAAACCAGCGTGCCCGCCATGCGCTCGTGAAACTGGTGCGCGCCAAAACGCGCGCCTGGCTTGCGGGCAAACGGCGAGTCGAGCTCGCTCACCTCGAACAACGAGAGCGGCTTTACGGCCGAATAGTCGCTGACGTCGAAAATCGACATGCCGGCATGCGGCCTGCCACGCCGCGCTTCTTCTTCATTGGCGCTCTGCGCCTGGTCCTCTTCATCGATGGTGACGGCGATCCGCCGGCCGCCAAGACTGACGGGCACCGGCATCGCTGTATGCGTCGGCTCGGGGAAAGGCGGATGATAATTGTACGACGCGACTGTTTTCGGCTTTCTCAAATCGGCCACGTCGACAATTCGAAAACCACCGTGCCAGCAGCTCGCCCACATTTCATTGCCGAAACGCAGCGCATGGTGGAGCCGATGCCGCTTGCCCGACCACGTTGGCTTTTCACCGGCGGCGATGTGCTGCCCAGGCATCCACCAGCGGGACACCTCCGCGGGATTCTTTGGATCGCGCAGGTCATAGATAACCAGGATATTGCCGACGAAGCCGTCCATCTCCGTGGAGATGTAGGCGTAGCGCTCGTCCATATCGAACCGGTGCACCCCAATGCCACCCGTCAATTGATGGTGGATGAGGGCCGGCTTTAACGGGTCGGACACGTCGTAGATGCGAAACCCCCCATTGCGGTAGGGCTGCTTTTCCGCCGCCTCGATCGCGGCGAGATCGGCTTCGGTGACATTGAGCTTCTGCGCGAGCTCACCCCGCGTTGCATCGCGTCCAAGAAACTCGCGCAACTCGCGCCGCACGGCCGGCAGCTGTTCGGCGCGCCGTCCGACCGGAGTCGGATTGCGTTCGTGGTTCACGACCATCAAGTCGCCGGAAACGCGCACCTTGTGGCTGTGCGAGGTCGGATCATCGAGCGTCACCGTCGCCACCAGGCGCGGGTTTTTCGGGTCGGAGATATCAACGATCGACGTACCGAGGTTGTCCTTGTTGGGAATGTGTCCAACATAGGCATGGTTGCCAGCGACGGTGACCTGCCCTGCTCCTGGCAAATCAAGATGGCCGATCCGCCGCACATTGCGTGCCGATGCGCCGTTCGGACGTTCCATCTTGCTCATCGCCTATTTATCCAGCGTCGCGCCCGAGGCCTTCACAATGGCGGTCCATTTCGGAATTTCGCGATTGATGTAGGCCTGGAATTCCTGCGGCGTGTCGCCAACAATGTCGACGCCGAGCTTGCCAAGTGAAGCCTCCACGCCCGGGTCGTGCAACGCCTTGACGGCCGCATCGTGCAGCGCCGCAATCACCTGCGGTGGCGTGCCGGTCGGCGCGACCAGGCCATGCCATGTGCTTGCATCGAAGCCCTTGAGGCCTGCCTCATCCATCGTCGGGATATCAGGCAAAACTTTTGTGCGCTTGAGCGTGGTCACCGCAAGGGCGCGAACCCGTCCGCCCTCGATATGCCCGATCACCGAAGCGGCTGTGGCGAACATCATCTGATCGTGCCCGCCGATGACATCCTGCAAGGCCGGAGCAGCGCCTTTGTACGGCACGTGTACGATATCGATCTTGGCTTCCGACTTGAACAACTCGCCCGCCAGGTGCGCGGCGGCGCCATAGCCCGACGAAGCAAAATTGATCTTGCCCGGCTGTACCTTCGCAAGCGCGATCAGCTCTTTCAGCGAATGCGCCGGCACATCCGGATTGACGACAAGAATATTGGCTTGCGTGCCAATCAACGTAATCGGGAGGAAGTCCTTGCCGGGGCTGTAGTTGATATGTTTGTAGAGCGCCTCATTGGTGGCGAGGATGCTGTTGTTTCCCATCAACAGCGTGTAGCCATCCGGCGCGGAGTGCGCGACACCTTCAGCGGCAATGTTGCCGCCTGCACCGGGCCGGTTCTCGATGACGAAAGGCTGGCCAAGCAGTTGTTCCATTTTCTTGCCGACGATGCGGGCAAGCACGTCGCTCGGTCCACCGGGCGTAAACGCAACCACCAGCGTGACCGGACGAGACGGATAATCCGCGGCGGCAGCGGGAAAGATGTTCAGCAGGACAGCAGAGGCGGCCAACGCCATCCGCGCCCAGATTTTTGAAGTCGCCATTGGAATTCGGCTCCACCCGACACCTAGTGACGGCCCCCGCAAGGGTATCACCGGCGCGCTAAACAGCGCCTACAACAATAATGGGCTTGCCGAAATTCTCTACAGAAAGTTTGGGCTTATTTCTGAAAGGGCCGTCGAATAAATCGACGTCAGCTCACTCGGTGCGGGTGAGCTGATGCTCTTCGGCGATCCGCTCGAAAGTCTCGGCCGTGCTCTTGATCCGGTAGGACAGGCGCCGGTCATTTTCGATGGGCAGCTGCCGCACGATCTTATATGTGCCGCGCGAGGCGTTGTTGCCGAATTGCGGTTCGTAATAGACGTTCTGGCCGTTGGAATATTTGTGGCTCATGTCCGTCCTTTTCAGTTTGGCTGCGGTCTGCGCACAAACAGCGGTTATGGCAGTACCGAGCAAAAACGCCCGGCTCGGTGGCCGGGCGCCATCATTACATGATTCGATGCCAGATCAGGCATTCTGCAGGTTGGACGCCGCCTGCTTGCCGCGCTCCGTCACCACTTCATAGGTGAGGCGCTGGCCCTCATTGAGGGTGCTCATGCCGGCACGTTCGACTGCACTGATGTGCACGAACACATCGCGCGAGCCGTCGCTCGGGGTGATGAATCCAAAACCTTTTTGGGTATTAAAGAACTTGACGGTACCTGTAGCCATGGTGGCATTCCTTGCGTTACACGCTGCTTCGAGTTGAGATGCGCATGAATGTTCATGCGATCGAAACGTCCGAGTTTTGGGGGGTGACTTGTTAAGCGCCCGATTAAGCGCCCAAGTCGGGGCGGCGCAGCAAGGCAAAACCGAAAACCAGGTTTTCAACAGCCGCTGCTTACATGATTTAGCGCTTTAAGTCCAATTTCAGTGCCACAACGGCATTTTCATCAAAGTCTCGCGGCCGGAGCGCACACCAACTCCGAGCGCTATTGGCCAGATCGCTTCGACTTGGGCCGAAAAATGGAAGACAATTTGCGGGTCGCCGAATTTGGCATCCCGCCTTTTTAGCATTTCAAATAAGATGGCGGCCGCGACCAGTCGAAGACCAGCCGGGGGCAAGGCCGTGGATCAAGATCGGAAGAAGCATTCCAGCCGCGATCAGTTCACCGGGCCATTTATCGAGACCGCGATCCGGCTCGGGGCTCTCGCCCTGCTCCTGTATTGGACACTGATCCTTGTCCGCCCATTCATCTCAATTGTGATCTGGAGCGTCGTGCTCACTGTCGCGCTCTACCCCGTTTTTCTGTGGACGTCGCATTTCCTTGGCGGGCGCCGTCGATTGGCAGCGTTTCTCGTTACGGTTTTGACCCTGCTGGTCGTCATTGGCCCGGCAACATGGCTCGCATTGGGACTGATCGACAGCCTGCGCGTTATTTCCGATCGCCTCGATTTTTCGAGTCTGGCAATCCCCCCGCCGTCTCAATCGATAAAGGACTGGCCGTTGATTGGCGATCCTATCTATCAATTTTGGGACCTTGCATCGACGAACTTCAAGGCTGCTCTCGCCAAAATCTTGCCGCAACTTAAACCGTTGGGGAGCAGCCTGCTGCGCATCGGCGCAGACACAGGAATTGGCATTATCAAGTTTCTTGCTTCGATCGTTGTCGCCGGCTTCCTCTTTTCTCCGGCACCGGCGCTCGCGGATGCCGTCATGAGTTTCTCGCGCAGGCTCAATCCGGATCGAGGGGAAGAGTTTGTCGTTCAGGCCGCCGCAACCATCCGCGCGGTTTCGCGCGGCGTTATCGGCATTTCAGTTTTGCAGGCTCTTCTTGCCGGCCTCGGTCTGATGGTTGCCGGCATTCCGCAAGCCAGCTTGATCGCCTTCGCGATCTTGATCCTCGGCATTGTCCAGATTGGACCGACGATTGTTATCGTTCCTGTTATTTTTTGGAGCTGGACGGCGATGGAAACCGGGTCGGCGCTGTTGTTCACCGCCTATATGATACCGGTGAATCTCGTCGACAACATTTTAAGGCCCATCGTGATGGGCCGCGGGTTGAAGACCCCGATGCTGGTGATTTTGGTCGGCGTGATCGGCGGCACGCTTGCTTACGGAATCACCGGGCTTTTTCTCGGCCCGATTGTGCTTGCAGTCATATGGGAGCTTCTGGCCGCATGGATAAAAGAGCGCGACAGCGCTCCATAACCCGCGGCTTCTATCGGCGTTTCAGGGCGATTGAAACGCTCGAGACGCGACTCCCCGGTGACCGGAGCGAGACCGATTGGCGATTGCCATGCGTGGTCACATCCAGAAATGCCGCGAATGACTGCCCTTCAATTCGCGCGTCGATACGGTTGCCTTTGACGCTGCCGACGAATTGCCCCGCGACATGATTGGTGGCCTCGAACCAACTGCCACTCAAGGAGCCCCCGTTGTTGCGGGCGTTGCCTTGAAAATCGACATTGTAGCTATCGCTGGCACATCGAAGCGACAGCTTGAGATCGTTGCCGCTCCCTTGCGTATCGTAACTCGCCCGGCAGCGTATTTGTTCGTGCGATCCGCCCTGCAGCGTGATGTTGCCGCCGCCGACCCAAGACCCCGACAACTCGGCAAAGGGCCCTTGCTGCGCATGGCCAGGAAGCACGGACAATGACAGCGCTATGGCGAATACCGCCGCACCGATCAGTGCGGTGCAGGCATTTGCCAATCGTCGTGATGTGCGTCTGAAATTGAAATCCAGTGCGCGGGCTCCGAGCGCCGCCCGACCAGGCATCGACAATGGAACAGCATTGCGCGTTTGCATTTTTCGCCCCCCAGCGTGCGCTATCTTAGCGGCCAAATGCGTTCAAATGCAAAGCACCATTTAAAGATGACAGCCTTGAGATGGCCGCCAAAACCCAGCAAAACAATGTTTTAGAGGGACCGGGCTGCTGTCGCCACAATTGTTTTGCGCCGGTTTGCAATTTGATGTCCCGCCGAAGGCCGCAATCCGGCTGCGCCCTTGGAAAGGGTGTATGTCACGCAATCCTGGATGTGTTTGACAAGGACAGCCTGCGCCTTCGCTGCATCGCGGTTTAGCGCACAGTCCAGCAGTTGGCGATGCTCGTCCGCTGCGATTTCGCCGCGAAACACAACCGCGATCATCTGATAACGCAAATATTTGTCGTACACAGCCGAATGCGCGTCCAGCAGCGCTTTCGACCCGCACGCCGACAACAGTGCGTGATGAAATTCCCAATCGTAGCGTTTCCAGGTTTCCGTCGCGCCGCGATCTCCCGCCAACATGCGTTTTTCCAAAAGCGCAAGCTTGTGATGCGCCGAAACAACACGCCCCTCCCACTCGAGGTCTCCGGCGGCAAATGATTGCTGGAGCGCGTGACACTCCAGGAGCTGCCGCAAATTGGCGAGTTCTTTCAGGTTCTCCGCGGACACCGCGGCTACCTCGAAGCCGCGCGCACTTTCCGCGACGATCAACCCTTCGGACGTCAGCCGGTTGAGCAGCTCACGCAACGTGCTGATGCTGACCCCGTAGGCCTCTTTCAAACCGTCGAGTTTGAGTCTCTGCGCTGGCAAAAGACGGCCGAAAACGATGTCGTTTCTGATCCGGCGGTACGCTTTTTCGCCAGCGGTTTCCGCGGTCGCAATCCGGCCGATCATGGACACGCCCTCGACTAACGATTTGAACTTTCCTCCCCACACCCTATCAAAAGACGATCATCCGATGAAATCGTTTTTATCTATTGAATCACCCTTAGTGGGACGCAATAAGTCGACCTCATCGTCGAGACGAAGCGGTCAGGGAGGATCACCATGGGTTCATTGTTCACACGCAGGGCCGCGGTGGCCGGGGGCGCTGCCGCCTTGGCGCTGGCGACGTCGGGGATTGCCCCGGCGCAAACAAAGCAAAAGCTCAAATTCAGTTGCGCGTTTACCGAGGCCGATCCACGCGCCGAGGCCTACAAAGCGTTCGCGGCCGCAATGAAGGATGATTTCGATTTCGAGCCGTACTGGGCCAACACCTTGTTCAAGCAGGGCGCCGAGCTGGTCGCACTCCAACGCGACAATCTCGATCTTTGCAATTTGGCGCCGGCCGATATCTCAAAACAAATTCCCGCATGGTCGCTGCTGACGTCGGCCTACCTGTTCCGCGACGCCGATCACATGAAGAAAGTATTCAAGAGCGACGTCGGCAAGGAATTCATAAAAATGGCCAAGGACCAGCTTGGCATCCAGATCATTACGCCGGTCTATTTCGGCGCGCGCAACGTGAACCTGAAGCCCGACAAGCAAATCAAGACTCCGGCAGACTTGCAGGGCATCAAGCTCCGCATGCCGCCCGGTGAATTCTGGCAGTTTCTCGGCGAGTCACTCGGCGCCAATCCAACGCCTGTCGCCTATGCCGAACTCTATACGGCTTTGCAGACCGGCACGGTTGACGGCCAGGACAACCCGCTGGTCAACAGCAAGCTCATGAAATTCGACGAGGTAACGTCGCAGTTCGTGCTCACACGTCACGTGATCGGCTACGACGTGATGGCGATCCGCTCCAAGATCTGGGACGCGATGAAGCCGGAACAGCAGGCCAAATTCCAGGCGGCAGCCGAAAAGGCGATGGACGACAACACCGCGAAGTTCATCGCGCAGGAGGCGGACGTCATCGCGTACTTCAAGAAAGAAGGGAAAAAAGTTTACGAACCGGACCAGGATGCATTCCGGGCCTTTGCGCAGAAAAAATACGTCGAAAAATACGGCAATGACTGGCCCAAGGGCGCCCTGGAGCGCATCAACGCGGTCAGGTAGTCCCGCGTACTGACATGGCTTTTGGGACAAGTCCGGCCGCCATCACCTGATAGCGGCCGGCTCGACGTGTGGTGCGGCTGACCGGTTCGCCCAAACCGGACAGGCAGACGGGGAAATACAATGACATTCGAGCAATCCGCCGCGCTGGGCCGATGGCTTCGCCGCCGGGCAGAGAATGTCACTGTCGCACTGCTGTCGGTGATGTTCGCCACCTTCATCATTCAGATCTTTTTTCGCTATGTCCTGAATAACCCCATTGGCTGGTCTGAAGAGGTCATCATCACGACCTGGCTCTGGACGGTGCTTTGGGGCGCGGCTTTCATTCTTGGCGAGGCAGAAGAAATCCGCTTCGACATCATTTACTCAAATATCTCCGAAGGCACGCGGCGCCTTTTTACGGTCGTAACAGGTGTTGCGCTCGTTTTTATGTACGGCATTTCACTGCCGGCCGCATATCGATACGTAAGCTTCATGAAGGTGGAGCGGTCGGCGTACCTGCATGTGCCGATCAACATGATGTATTCGGTCTACATCGTTTTCACCGTCGCCTGCATCGGTCGCTACTGCTGGCTCGTGTATCAGGCAATTCGTGGCGCGAAATCACCCATGACCGATCCCGCCAAGGTCGGTGACTGATCATGCCGATCAGTCCTTTTGCTCTCTGTATTCTGGCGATCGTCATTCTCGGGGCCCTCGGTCTACCGATCGGGCACTCGATGATCGTGGCTTCGATTTTCTACCTTCTGCTGTCGGGTCTCGACCTTGGAACGGCTGCCGAGCAAATCCTGAACGGCCTCTTCAACAGCTACGTCCTGCTCGCGATCCCGCTCTTCATCCTCGCCGCCGATCTTATGAACATCGGCAGCCTCACCGACCGCTTGCTGCAATTCTGCCTGGTGCTGGTCGGACGGTTCCGCGGCGGATTGGGACACGTCAACGTTGTCGCCAACATGATCTTTGCCGGCATGTCCGGATCGGCGATCGCAGACGCCGTTGGAATTGGCCGCATCATCATCGGCATGATGACCAAGGATGGCCGCTATCCGATCGCATATGCCGGTGCCATTACAGCCTCGGCCGCCATTATCGGCCCAATTATTCCACCATCGATCCCGATGGTTCTGTATGCGCTGATCTCGGATACATCGATCGGCTATCTGTTCCTCGGCGGCTTCGTTCCGGGCGTCATGCTTGGGCTCGGCTTCATGATCACAAACTCGATCATCGCGCGCCGCCGCAACTATCCGGTCGAAGCGCCAATCCCGCTGCGGGAAATTCCAAAGATCACGATGAGAGCGTTTCCCGCGCTGATGCTCCCGGTCATCCTGTTGTTCGGGATCTACGGCGGCGTCATGACGCCAACGGAAGGCGCCGCGGCGGCGGCCTTCTATGCGCTGTTTGCATCCACCGTCCTCTATCGCGCGGTGACGTGGAAGCAGCTTTACGACGCCATTCTTTCGAGCAGCAAGGCAACAACGTCGATCGGCATGCTCATCGCCGGGGCGATGGTCTTCAATTACGTGGTGACGATTGAGAACATTCCCAACGCGCTGGCCCGTTTCATGGGGGGTTATGATCTGGCAGCGGGCGGCTTCCTGCTGCTGGTCAATATCGTCCTGCTGATTCTCGGGTGCCTTCTGGAAGGCAGCACGATCCTCCTGGTGGTCGTGCCGATCTTCATTCCAACCGCCAAGGCGCTTGGCATTGATTTGGTGCATTTCGGCGTCGTCGTCGTGGTCAACATCATGATCGGCTTGCTCACCCCACCTTACGGCCTGCTCCTGTTTGTCCTTGCCAACATGACCAAGCAGCCGCTGGGGGCGATCGTGCGCGAAGCCGCGCCGTTCATTTTGATGTCCATTATCGTTCTCGCGATTATCACGATTTTCCCGGATACGATTCTCTGGTTGCCGCGCATCTGGGGCTACAAAGGGTAAGCCGCCAATGAACAAACCGATTTATGTCCTCAACGGACCGAACCTCAATCGTCTCGGCAAACGCGAGCCCGAAATTTACGGGGCGACCACATTGGCCGAAGTCGAAGCATCATGCCGGACTGAAGCGGAAGATCAAGCTCTCGAATTCCGTCAGACCAACAGCGAAGCGCAAATGATCGACTGGATTCACGAAGCGATTGATGCAGGCAGCGGGATCATCATCAATCCGGCTGCGTTTACGTTCACGTCGATAGCAATTCTTGACGCACTCAAGATGTTTCCGGGCCCGATCATCGAACTGCATATCTCGAACATTCATCGTCGCGAGCCTTACTACCATCACTCTTATGTCTCCAAGGTCGCGACCGCAGTCATCGCCGGCATGGGCACGAACGGGTATCGCATGGCTGTGCGCGCACTCTGCCAGATGATCTGAGCACCGTCACTTTGACGGGGTCCTGGCGAGGGCCTTTTCACGTGCAGCAAGCGCCGTGGCAAAAGTGCGATGCAGGCGCGCGGGATCGGGCTCAACGCCGGTGAAAAGACGGAACGCCTCCACGGCCTGGTAAACGCACATTCCCCCACCGCTCATGACCCGAGCGCCTTTAGAAGCCGCCGCCTGAATGAACTCGGTCTCGATTGGCGTATAGATCACGTCAGACGCCCAGTGCGCCGATTTCAGTGCGGAGGCCGGCACCGGATTTCCCGGAAAGCCGCGCATCCCGACCTGCGTGGCGTTGACGACGCCGTCTGCGCTCGCAATGTCACGTTCAAGATCGCCTGTGACGCGGCAACGTGAAATGCCGTAATGCGCAGCGAGGTCGGCCTTGAGGGCATTCATGCGCGCGCCGTCGAGGTCATGAATGATAAGCGTCGCCACGCCCAGGTCCATCAAGGCAAAGGCAACGGCGCGTCCGGCGCCACCGGCGCCTACTTGAACCACGGTCTTATTTTCCGCGCTGCTGCGCCCGAAGCTTTCTTCAAAACTGCGGCGAAAGCCGATGCGATCGAAGTTATACCCCGTCGTTCGGCCGTCCGGCGCAATAGCGACAGTGTTGATTGCGCCAACCTGGGCCGCCTCCGGATCGACGGAATCGAGAAGCTTCAGAATGTCCTGCTTGAAGGGAAAGGTAATGTTTGCACCGGTAAAACCGGCGGTTTTCATGGCATCGAGCAGGTGCTCGAGGCGCCGTCCCGGCAAGCGATCGACATCCATCAGATGATAGAAACCGTTGATGCCCGCGCTTGCAAAAGCGTCCGCAAAAAGCGCGGGCGTCAGCGATCCCATGATGTTTGCGCCGATCAGGCCGATCAGGAATCTGTTTTCGTTCATGGGATCCGGGCTGAGGATGTGGCGGTCCCGAGAGGAGTCGAACCTCCGACCTTCGGTTTAGGAAACCGCTGCTCTATCCTGCTGAGCTACGGGACCATAGAACTGCGATGTAGCACAGGTGCCGTGACGGTGCACCGCTACAAACCCTAATCGACTTTCGCGCCCGACGCGGCAACAACGTCTTTCCACATTGCACGTTCCTTGGCCGCAAAGGCGATGGCGCCTTCCGGCGTGCTGGACAGGACACGTGCACCGGCCACCATGAAGCGATCCTGGACTTCTTTTTCACCGGCGATCCGCCGCTGCGCCGCGGAAACCTTGTCGATGATCGGCCGTGGCGTTGCCGCGGGCAGCACAAAGGCGGCCCATGAGGTGACCACAAAATCGCTGACCCCTGCCTCGCCCATGGTCGGCACGTCGGGCAAGGTCGGCCAGCGCTGGGCCGACGTCACCGCGAGGGCGCGCATTTTGCCCGACTGGATCACCGGCACGTATGAGGCAAGATTGTCGATCGCAAACGTGACGTCGCCGGAGAGCATGGCGGGAATTGTCTGCGCCGCGCCGCGGAATGGGACATGAACCGCATCGATGCCGGTGCGTTTGGTGAACATTACACCTGACAGATGCGGCGAGGTGCCGACACCCGGGCTTCCGAAATTGGTGCGGCCTGCCTGCTTCGCCCAGGCCAGGAATTCGGGCAGCGTTTTCGCCGGCACATGGTCGCTGGGCACGACAAAGACGTTCGGCAGTTCCCAGGTCAGCGACGCCGGGATCATGTCGTGCTCGGGGTCATAGGGCATCTTGCTGTAGAGAAACTGGTTGATCGCAAAGTGGCCTATGGTCGCTGACCCAATGGTATAGCCATCCGGCGGACTACCGGTGACCGCTGCAATTCCGATATTGCCGCCGGCGCCCCCGCGGTTCTCAACGACAAACGATTGGCTGAATATGTCCTTCAGCCGTTCGGCCAAAATACGCGTGAGCACATCGGTCGAGCCGCCTGCAGGATAAGGCACAATGATCCGCACCGGGCGGTCGGGCCAATGGTCGTCATCACCGCGCGCTCCGGTCGCCACCATGACGCCGGCAGCGGCAGCTGAGGTCAGAAATGCACGGCGGCTCGGCAAAGGCCCAGGCTTCTGCATTGAGTTCCCCCCTGCGGTTATGATGACGTTCACATTTATGCTGCCATTCTAGCGTGTCGCCAGTTGGCCGCCATCTCTATTGACGGTCTGTGGGCGCGTAGCGGCAGTCTTGTTCATGAACCGTTTGGTGTTACCCAGCCCTGCCTCAATCCTTGCGGCGGCACTTCTTCCCCTCCTCGTCTGCAATGCGGTGGCGCAAGCACCCTGCAAACTCGTCGATGTTGGGACGGCGACCGTCGCCGACGTGCGTGACGGCCGTACACTTCTGCTGGCCGATGGACGGGAATTGCGACTCGCCGCGATCGAAGTCACCGGCAACAGCCGCGACCTGCTTCAACAATTTGTCGGCGGGCACACTATCCGGCTGGAACAGGTCGGGACCGCTCCGGATCGCTATGGCCGGCTGATCGTCTTTGTTTATACGGAAAATACGGAGCAATCGGTGCAGCAAGCAATGATCGCGCAGGGCCAGGCGCGTGTTTCGGGACGAATCGGCAACAAAGCCTGTGCTGATATGTTGTTGGGCGCCGAAAGGGCGGCCCGCAAAGCGCACCGTGGACTATGGGCCGACCAAACTTTTGCCCCTTTGCGGCCGGAAAATGTTACCCGGATTGGGGCTGCGCGGGGACAATTTGCGCTGGTCGAAGGCAAGGTCTTGTCGGTGCGTGAAAGCGGCGCCACGATTTATTTGAACTTCGGGCGGCGCTGGACCAGGGACTTTACCGTCACCATTCTCAAGCGCCATCGGCGTGAATTTGCCGCCGCCGGCATCGATCCGAAACAGTTGGAGGGTCGACCGGTCCGGGTACGGGGCTGGATCGAACAGCGCAATGGTCCCGTCATCGAGGCCGACGCGCCCGAGCAGATAGAACTCGTCGAATAGTTTTTATCGTGAGTGAGAGTGGATGGGTGCGGCAGTGACAGGCAGAGCAGCGAACGGGTCGCTCGGATTAGCGGCCTTGCTTGCCATTCTGATGGCCGCCTGCACCAGCACACCCGAAAACCGCTTCGTCTCGCTGCCGGTGGCGCAAGTTGCCGCACAGACCGATCCGGCGCCCGCCGCACAACGCGAGCACGCGCGCATCCTCGCCTCATATGGCGGGGTGTACGACAACGCGCGCTTGCAAAGTTTGATCGAAAAAACCGTCGACCGGCTGGTGGCGGCATCCGAGCGGCCGGACCTGAAATATCAAGTCACGATTCTCAATTCGCCCGCAATCAACGCATTCGCGCTTCCCAACGGCAAGCTCTACATCACGCGCGGACTAATTGCTCTCGCCAACGACCAGGCCGAACTTGCCTCCGTGCTTTCGCACGAAATGGGACATGTCATTGCGCGCCATGCGGCGATCCGCGAGGAGCAGGCCCGGCAGGTTGCTATCATCAGCCATGTGGTCAATGACGTGCTCAGCGACCCGCAGGTGGGAGCACTGGCGCTCGCCAAATCGAAGCTCACCTTGGCGGCGTTCTCACGCGCACAGGAATTCGAGGCTGACGGCATCGGCGTCGGCATATCCGCGCGCGCTGGCTTTGATCCGTTCGGGGCCTCGCGATTTTTGACCGACATGCAGCGCAACGCCGACCTCAAGGCTTCCAGCGACGGCGCGGATCCCCGCATGCTTGATTTTCTGTCGTCGCACCCGGCCACGCCCGAGCGGGTTAAAAACGCCCTCGCCAATGCCCGCCAGTTCAGCGGGCCGGGCGGCGGGGAACGCGATCGGGCCGAATATCTCGCGAGTCTCTCCGGGCTAATCTACGGCGAAGATCCCAGCGAAGGTTTCGCGCGCGGGCGGCATTTCCTGCATCCAAAACTTGGCTTTACCTTCGTGGCGCCGCCAGGTTTCACGCTCGACAACACGGCGCAAGCGGTTCTCGGTCTCAAGGATGGCGGCAACGAAGCCCTGCGCCTGGACGTCGTGAGCGTCCCGGCCGAGCAAACATTGCCGGACTACCTGAAATCGGGATGGATGACGAATGTCGATGCCGCAAGCGTTGAGGAGTTTTCAATCAACGGCTTTCCGGCGGCGGCAGCCACCGCAAGCGGCGATCAGTGGTCATTCCGCCTGTTTGCAGTGCGGTTCGGCAGCGACGTCTACCGATTTATCTTCGCGGCCAAGAGCATGAACGCGCAGGTCGAGCGCTCATTCCGCGAGTCGGTGACGAGTTTCCGCCGCATGAGCCTGAAGGAAAGCCAGCAGATCCATCCGATGCATCTGCAAATCGTCACCGCCACGGCCGGCGACACTGTCGAAAAGCTGGCGCGGCGCATGGCGCTCAGCGATCACGCCATCGAGCGCTTCCGCGCGCTCAATGGTCTTGCCGCGACCGACCGGATCAAGCCGGGCGACAAGCTGAAGATCGTCGTCGAGTAACGTGTTGGCTGCGTCTCAGGTTTCGCCGGCTTCGGGATTGAGCGTGAATTCGCGCGGCACGTCGGGGCCCCAGAGATAGAACGAATCCTCGGGCTTATGGTCGGCAGCCGGCCAGCGCTCTTCCTTTGGAATGTAGTCGATATCGCACGAATATTCCGAGAAGCTGCCCCAGGGATCCATGACGTAGTGGAAGTAATTGGAGCCGAGCACGTGACGGCCGAGACCCCAACCTTTGGTCCAGCCCTTGTCGTGCATACGCATGGCGCCCAGGCCGATGTCCTGAATGCTGGCGGTGTCCCAACTGCAATGATGAAAGCCCGGCCCGGACGATTTCACCAAAGCCAGCAGATGATGGTCGCTGCCGTGAATGCCGTGCATGAAGGCAACGAGGTCCGACGCGCGATCTGACAGCCGCAGCCCCAGTGTGCGTTCATAGAATTTGATCGAAGCGTCGATGTCGCGCGTGAAGATCAGGACATGTGACAGCCGGCGCGGCCGCACAGGCGGGGCCTTCTCACGCGTGGTCGCGGCGGCAACGCCGGGGCCGACCGTGGCCCACTCGCTCTGCGCCTTGTGATCCGGAGAAACCTTGCGCGCGACCTTCACTTCGATCAGCACACCCTCAAGATTGCGGAACCAGAAACCGTTGCTCTCGAATCCTGGCGGCGGATCGATGAGCTTGATCCCTTCGCCTTCGATACGCGCCTTCAACCGCGGCAGATCGTCGGCGTAGCAACCGAATGATAGATGATGGAGCGCCTTCGTAGTGCTGCCTTCGACGACAGAGCCCCAGCGGTGTTCATGACCAAACGTCTTGATCGCCAGCACGTTGCCATCGCGCCGCACGTCGAGGCCGAAATTGCCGTAAAAATCCTGGGCGACCGAAGCGTCGGGCACCGCGAGCACGAACTGGTCCAGCGAGTGCACGCCGAGCGCGTCGGTCTCGGTCGTCGGCGCGACATAGCCGCGAATGGCGGTCATCGATTACTCCATCAAACAACGAATGCGGTGGTTGGCGGGCATATAGGCCAGCGCGGGGGCCGGAGCAACTGCGGCTCGCAGCCCATAAAGCCCACTTGCCGCCCAACGCAAAAGCCCGGCGCGGGCGCCGGGCTTTGGAATGTTCGTAGGGACTACTGCGCGTCCGTTAAGCGGCCTCTTCCTCGACCGCGTCGTCCGAACCTGCCTCTTCGGCCGGCTTGGGACCGCGGCGCGGGCCCTTGGCGAGCGCCGCCTCGATCTCCTTGATCGCTTCGGTCTCGGTCACGCGCTGGACGGCCGCGATCTCGCGCGACAGGCGATCAAGCGCTGCCTCGTAAAGCTGCCGCTCCGAATAGGACTGCTCCGGCTGGGATTCCGACCGGTACAGGTCGCGGACAACCTCCGCGATGGCGACGATATCGCCGGAATTGATCTTTGCTTCGTATTCCTGGGCGCGGCGGGACCACATGGTGCGCTTGATGCGCGCGCGGCCCTTCAGTGTCTCCAGGGCCCGCTTGACCAGTGGCGCCTCGGCCAGCTTGCGCATGCCCACCGACACGATCTTGGCGGTCGGAACCCGCAGCGTCATCTTGTCTTTAACGAAATTGATGACGAACAGCTCCAGCTTGGCACCTGCGACCTCCTGCTCTTCGATCGCCATGATCTGGCCCACGCCATGGGCCGGATAGACGATGAATTCGTTGGTCTTGAAGCCTTGTCGCTGGGTAGTCTTCTTATTGCTGGTCATTCCGGGCACGACTCCTTCACCGGCCCCTTTACGGGCACCGGCCAGTTTGGCTGCGGGAGCCCCGGCGCGGGCGGAGCCGCGCGAGGCGTGGGAGGTCCGCCGCGTTTCGGCAGACTTTTTGGAACCCCGGCTCATGCCGGCGGAACCTTTCTTTGATTTATGACGCGTTTTTCCTGCCACTGCTCACGCGTGGATCGCACGCCCTCTAGTTTGGGAACCTTGGAACTCAGCCACCGAAAAATAATGCTCCCGAAGGGGGAGCTCACCGATGACGACGTCGTTCCTATCCATTTTTTACATATATAGCACATTTTTAGGCGGAATCAAAGCCTTATGCCGCCGCAGATCATCTATTCGGCGGTAAAAACTCTGCAATTTCACCGAATCGGTTAATGCCTTCCGACAGGCGGGCCCTTAGGGGCCTTTGGGCGGCCCAGATCGCAGCTTGGTCGCACCTGGGCGGCACCTCGCCCCCACTGGCAGCGGCGCCAGGGTCTGCAGTGACCGACTCAGTCACCAGTCCCCGGGTCAGGCGAGAAGAACTTCTTGAACTTGTCGGGCACGCCATCCCACTCCTTGCCGTCGGCGGGCGCCTCACGTTTGACCGTGATATTTGGCCAGGTTTTGGCGTACTGGGCGTTTACTTCCAGCCATTTTTCGAGCCCCGACTCGGTATCCGGCTTGATGGCCTCGGCGGGGCATTCCGGCTCGCATACGCCACAGTCAATGCATTCGTCGGGGTGGATGACGAGCATGTTGTCACCCTCGTAGAAGCAGTCGACCGGACACACCTCCACGCAGTCCATGTATTTGCATTTAATGCAGTTTTCGACGACGACGTAGGTCATTCCCCGCTCCGCACAGCCACTTACAGACGCTCCGTATCGTAAGGACAGATAAGCCGCAACCGGCGTCCCCGCTACTGTAAAACGCGTGTTTCGCGATGGATTTAGGACGAAAGGTCAAGACCTTGGCCGGACCTTGGCCGGCCTGGGGGGACGGGTCAGTCCAGATCGCGGTAGAGCGCGCGGGCGGACGGCGCGTCACCCCGCCGTTCGCAGATACCTTCGACCCGAACCACACGCACCGACCGATCGAGCGCAAGCGTGACCACATCGCCAATACGCACCGGGTGGCCGGCGGCCGTCATGCGCTTGCCGTTGAGCCGCACGAACCCGGCCGTCGCGAGCGCAGCGGCATCGCCCCGGGTGCGCACCATGCGCGCATGCCAGAGCCATTTATCGATGCGTTGGCGGTCGGGACTCTTGCGCTCGAGACTCCTGGAACCGGCGCTCAAGACGGATCTTTGCTGCTCTGTTCTAGCTGCTGCTTGAGCGCGGCCAGCTTGGCGAATGGCGAATTGGGATCCGGCTGCTTGTCACGGCCGCCGGAGCGATTGCCGAACGGCTTGGCGTAATATTGCTCGCGCTCCGCGCGGTCGACGGAGTCTCCTCGGTCGCGACGTCGGCCGCGGTCCTGCCGTTCGTTGCGGCCGCCATGGCGTTCCGCACCTTGGCGTTCCGCACCTTGGCGTTCCACCTTCTGCTGCCGCTCGCGTCGATCCTGCCGCGGCTGCTGCGGAGACTCCTTGCGATCCGGGCGGTCATGCGGGCGCCGCGGCCCGCGCCCGGTCGGGGCTCCGTCCGATAGTGCCGGTGTCGCAACACCTTCCGCCGGCGCAGCTGCTACCGCAGGAGCAGCCCCGGCTTCCGCACCTTGCACCGATTGCGCACGCTGCTGACGGCGCGGACGATGCGGACGTCGATCGGAACGCCCGGCGGGACGCCAGACCTCGATGAAAGCCGGCTCTTCTGCCGCCGCCGTAGCCGATGCCGATTGTGTCGCCGGCTCGCCAGCGGTTTCTGAGTCCGTCGCGGCATTCGCTGAAATTACTTCAGGCTTTGCCGTCTCTTCCGCAGGCACGATCGCAGGTTCATGCACAAGTGGCGCCGCTTCCGGCGCAACGAATTCGGGCACGGGCAAAAGTGAGCGCGACGCTGACGCGTTTTCAGCTGGAGTGACATTCTCTGCCGGTGCTGCCGCATCGCTTGCCGGTAATGCGTCCGCTGCGGCATCGATCGCCACCGATGTCGCTTCCGTTGCCGTAACCACAGGTGCCGCTGGTTCGGCGGGTTTTGGTTTGCGGTCCATCCGATAGCCAAGCGAGCGGAGAATTGACGCAAAATCTTCGCCCGATGCGCCGGTGAGCGATGTCATTGCTCCGGTGATCAGGAAGCCGCGGCCATCGAATACGCCATCGGGTTTCGGACCAGGTGCGCCTTCGCGCCATGACAGCGCCGGACGGATAAGGTCTGCAAGCCGCTCCAGGATATCGACGCGGACAGCCCTTTCACCGCAGATGCGATAACCGGCAGTGCGGTAAAGCGGCTTCGGCGTTTCCGGATCAACGGGAATCGAGGTCCGCCCGCTGGCGGCCAGATGCAGCAACTCGCCGACACCCTTGGCGTCCGGGCTTTCGTGCCGGATCGCCCATAGTTGCGTTGCAAGCGCGCGCGGCGCCGGCTTGAGCAGCGCCGGAAGATAGATGTGATAGGCGCCGAAGCGCACGCCATATTTGCGTAAAGTCGCACGTGCGGGCTGATCGAGGCCCTTGACCTCCTCGGCCACCTTTTGCCGCTCCAGCACGCCGAGTGCTTCAACAAGCTGAAACGCGACACCACGCGCCATGCCCGTGACGTCCTCCGCAGCGGTCAGCGAAAACAGCGGCGCCAACAGTTTCTCGATATGGGTCTTGAGCCAAAGATCGAGCCGCGTCTGCACCAGCTCCCGTGCCGGGCCGGCAAGTTGCTCGTCGGCGATGACACGCACGCGTGGACGTAACGTATCGTCACCAGCCGTCAACTTGCCGACAAGATCGCCCGTCCAGCGCAATGCGCCGTCGGTGGCCAGCACGATCTGATCGTTCGAGGCCTGCGAAAGCTTTGTGGCGCGTGCTTCGATTTCACCTGCCAGCGCTTTTTGCGCGGCGGCATTGAGCGCCTTCGCTTCCGAGCCCGCGGCGGAAGCATCGGGCGCGAACATGAATCCGTCGAGCCGGCCAATCACGTGACCCTCGACCGTCACTTCACCCGTTTTTCCAATTTCAGTTTCCAGCATCGTGTTCTCTCGCAGCCGCCGCATCAAGACGCTGGTGCGGCGGTCCACGAACCGTTCGGCCAAACGTTCATGGAGCGCATCGGACAACTTGTCCTCGATCGCACGTGTAAGCCCCTGCCAATGCTCCGGGTCGGCAAGCCAATCGGGACGATTGGCGACGAAAGTCCAGGTTCTGACATGCGCAATCCGGTTGGAGAGGGTGTCGATATCGCCGTCGGTTCGGTCGGCCTGGGAAATCTGACGAGCGAACCAATCGGTAGGGATGTTACCCTCTCGCATCAGGAATCCATAGAGGGTCACGACCAATTCGGCATGGGTCGCAGGCGCGATTTTGCGATAGTCGGGAACCTGACAGGCATCCCACAACCGCGCGATGGATGCCCGGTTGCCGGCAATCGATCGCACATTTTCGTCGCGCGCGGCATGTTCGAGAACGAGAACATCCTCCCCGACGGGTGCGCGTGTGAGCCCCGGCTCATTCGGTGTGGCGGCGAGCGAGGCCTGCAACGCGCCAATCGAGGCAAAATCGAGATCGGCGTTGCGCCACTGCAGCATCCGGATCGGCTCGAAGTTGTGGCTTTCGAGCGCCTGCACCAGTTCCGGCTCGAACGGGTCGCAGCGCCCGGTCGTGCCGAATGTGCCGTCGCGCGTGGCGCGGCCAGCGCGGCCGGCGATCTGGGCAAGCTCGGCGGGGTTGAGTTTGCGGAACTGATAGCCGTCGAATTTGCGGTCGGACGCGAAAGCGACGTGATCGACATCGAGATTGAGCCCCATGCCGATTGCGTCGGTGGCCACCAGATAGTCGACATCCCCCGATTGGTAGAGAGCGACTTGTGCATTGCGCGTGCGCGGTGACAGTGCGCCGAGCACGACTGCGGCCCCGCCGCGCTGGCGGCGGATCAGCTCGGCGATGGCGTAAACTTCCTCGGCCGAAAACGCGACGATGGCGGATCGACGCGGTAGTCGCGTAAGTTTTTTCTCGCCCGAATAGGTGAGTGTCGATAACCGCGGCCGACTGATGACATGCGCCCCGGGCAGCAATTTTTCGACCATCGGCCGTACCGTGGCGGCACCCAGGACCAAAGTTTCCTCACGCGCCCGGGCATTGAGCATGCGGTCTGTGAAGACATGGCCGCGCTCGAAATCGGCACCGAGCTGGACCTCGTCAACCGCCAGGAATGCCACGTCGAGGTCGCGCGGCATGGCTTCAACGGTGGAGACCCAGAAGCGCGGATTCGGCGGTTTGATCTTCTCTTCGCCGGTGATCAGGGCAACGACATCCTTGCCAGCCCGATCAGCGACCTTGTTGTAGACCTCGCGGGCCAGCAGGCGCAGCGGCAGCCCGATCATGCCGGACGAATGCGCCAGCATGCGCTCGATGGCGAGATGGGTCTTGCCGGTATTGGTGGGGCCCAGCACGGCCGTAACCCCGGCGCCACGTGTTCGCGATGTTCGGGCAGACTGCGGGGAAAACGAGATGGCCATTACGCGTTTACTGCTCTTTGTCATGGCCGGGCATAGCCGGCCGAAGGACGGCGTGCTTTCGCACGCTTATGTGCCGGGCATGACGAAGGTCGATTGTGTACCACAATGCGACGCCGAACACGCGCCAGGTTAAGCATTAGAACGAGTCTGGAACGAAACGCGCCCGAATCACTGACTCCGGTGCTGTGTACCTTCGTTCACGGCGACATCTGGCAAGGTTCGACTGCACGGCTACAAGATGGGGTAGGAGCGGTGCGATTCATTTGCGTTTCCGCCGCTTCAAACGTTAACACCCGCGTGGATTCGCACCGGACCAAAGAGTCAAGCGTGATGTCACTGCACCTTCTGGCCGTTGGCCGAAGCGCGGGTTGGTACCGGCACCGAGACGAATTCATAGGCCTCGAGCACGGCCTGGCCGATCGGCGTTGGGCCCTGGGCGCGAAACGGCACGAGCACCCGCGTTCCGGAAATCGGGGCGAGCCACACTTCCATGTCGCGCTGCTTGGCGAGGTACTTGATCGCCGCCCGCGACGGGATGTAGCCCGCCACCGGGGTGAAATACGCCGAGCAAACGACGACCGGACCGGCATAGCCCTTATTGGCTTTGACCTTGTCCATCCGCTTGAAGGCGAATTGCATGTCGTAGCGCAGCCGGCCGTCGAAGACGGCCATTGTGCGCTGGCACGCTTCGGATGACAGCAGTTCGCCGTTGCCGGGCACGCGCACCATGGACGCCGTCATCGGATCGAAAACGCCGTGTTGGTGTGCTTCCGTGAGCGGCACACGCTCGGGATCATCATCCTGCGGCGGGTCGAGCTGCAAATCCTTCACATTGCCATTGGCGATCGAGAACCGGATGACGTCGGATTTCTTCCGGGAGCTGATTGTCACTGCATAACTGGACGACAAAGGCCGGCCGCCATTGAGCGTGCCGCGCGCGGTGCTGTCGCCTTGCCCGCCCGTGAAAGCGCGCAATAGACCACTGGTCGAACCACTCGCAGCTGCCGTGTATTGCGTATCGACGACGTCGATGGCCCAGGTGCCGCTGCCAATCGGAATGCCTGCAATCGCCGCGGTATAGCGTGCTTCCAGCCGCCCCTGCGCTTCAGCGGGAGCGAGCGCGCCGACCAGGGCCAGGACCACCAGGCCTGACGCCACCAACGTGCCTCGTACGATTTGACGCAAGACCTGATCCTTCCGCGCGTCGACACCAGCGGATCTTCCGCGGTCGGGCAGCTGATATTACCACCCGCAGCGCAATCCGGCACACAACGCGGCCTGGGCGGGGCGACGTGATGCCCGCAAAGTTAACGCGGGGGCCGCCGACTGCGTGAGCGTGAGCATGTCGTCGGCGCGGATTTCGTCGAATCTGTGTTCGCCGGCGCCGAAGACCGGCCGGACGAGCCGGAAATCCGGTCAAATTGCATTCAATTGCTCGGCTTGACGCCTTTAACCCCGCTCTCTATACGTCCGCGGTCTTAGCCCTGACGATTGACCTGAACCGGCGCGCTGACCCGGGTATTATTTCGAGGAACTGAGCCATGTCCTGGCGTTGCGACCTGACCGGTAAGAAGCCACTGGTCGGCCACAAAGTAAGCCACTCCAACATCAAGACCAAGCGGCGGTTCCTGCCGAACTTGCGCAACGTGACGCTTATTTCCGACGCGCTCGGCCGCAGGTTCCGCCTGCGCGTATCGGCGAACGCGCTCAAGACTGTCGATCATCGCGGCGGGCTCGACGCTTTCCTGCTCAAGGCCAAGGACGCCGAACTGGCGCCAAAGGTGCTTGAGATAAAGCGTCAGATCGTGAAGAAGCGCGACGCCGCAGCCGTCTGACGGCTCACTCGCCCACGATCGCAAACTGCAGCAGCAGGTTGCGCTGAATAACAGAAAAATTGTCGTCCGAGATAACAGTGACGATGGTTTCGCCGCTCGCTGCATTGTGCACGGCGATGCCCTCCATATTGTCGATCTGGTAACCGAGATCGGCCTCGATCATTGAACGGCCGTCCGTAACCGCATTCGCTTTGATATCGGCGAGCGGGATACGACGAATGCGCATCGCGATGCCGCGCGCCGGCGAAAACCGGCGCTCCAGCAACAACAGATCGCCGGGCGGAAGGATTGTGCAGTCACTGACGTCAAATTCGTCAGTACGCTTCACGCTGAAGGGTGTGGCGGTGTCTCCATCCAATAAGAACGAGCGCAAATTGCCGTCCTTATCGAGGCTGCGTTCCGTCACGGCGATCAGGGCGCTGGCGAGCGGCGAGTCCTTGGGGGCAGTCGCGAGACATTCCAGGCTTTTGTTGAAGGCAAATGTCTTGAAGTCCGGTGGCACCGTGATCGGCTGGCCACGCGCGCGCAGGCCATCATGACGATAGTCAAAGCGCACGATCTGCTCGACCCGCTCGATTCCGACGTAGAGCATGCCGTCCCGCTCGGCGAGCGACTCGACATCGTACCAGCCGCGAGCCGCCAGCGGCTTTCCATCCGACCCAAGGATCGGCGCCATTTCAGCGTCGGTGATTCCAGCCGGCCTGCCGTCACGATAGACGATGCGACCGCGCAACCACGATCCACGATCGGTTATCGCGATAAAATGATTGCCGTCCGGTTCGACATGGATGGCGGAGATGCCACCGAAAGCGGGATTGCGCGAGGTGAGCACAAGGCCGCCACGAAATTCCAGGGAGCCGAAGTGCGTCAGGGTCTCATCGTGATTGTCGAAGGACGTAATGATGGTCGCATCGATTTGCACGCGTGTCGGCGCTGCGGGATAGCGCAACGCGTCGGCGAGGGCGAAGGTCCCGATGGCCAGCGCCGCCGAGAGCGCGCCGGCGACGAGCCAGCGGCGGGCGGACGGGAATGATTTTAGTCGCGCCAATTCATTCCCCCGTTCGTTCCCGCGCAAGCGGGAACCCAGTTCTACCGTTGTGTGCGCTGGGTCCCCGCTTTCGCGGGGACGAGCGGATAGAACTCAAGCGACACGTCTCCGTGTGCGCGGACCGGACCGTTCGGCCGCCGCATGCTCCTCGAACAGCTCCGCGAGTTTCTCGGTCATCGCGCCGCCTAGTTCTTCGGCATCGACGATGGTGACGGCACGCCTGTAGTAGCGCGTCACGTCATGACCAATACCGATCGCAATCAGCTCCACGGGTGACCGGGTTTCGATCTCCTCGATGACCCATCGCAAATGACGCTCGAGATAATTGCCCGGATTGACCGAGAGCGTGGAGTCGTCGACCGGAGCGCCGTCTGAAATCATCATCAGAATTTTGCGCTGTTCGCTCCGACCCAGCAAACGCTTGTGCGCCCAATCGAGTGCTTCGCCGTCGATGTTCTCCTTCAGGAGTCCCTCGCGCATCATCAGACCGAGATTCTTGCGCGCGCGGCGCCAGGGGGCATCTGCCGATTTGTAGATGATATGGCGCAGATCATTGAGCCGGCCGGGATTGGCGGGTTTGCCGGCCGTAAGCCAATGCTCGCGCGATTGTCCGCCCTTCCATGCCCGGGTGGTGAAGCCCAGAATTTCGACTTTGACGCCGCAGCGCTCAAGAGTACGCGCGAGAATGTCCGCACACGTCGCCGCAACCGTGATCGGTCGTCCGCGCATCGAGCCGGAATTGTCGAGCAAGAGTGTCACCACTGTATCGCGGAACTCGGTGTCCTTCTCCGCTTTGAACGAAAGCGGATGCAGCGGGTCGATGACGATGCGCGAAAGGCGCGCCGGATCGAGTTGGCCTTCCTCAAGATCGAATTCCCAGGATCGATTCTGCTGCGCCATCAGCCGCCGCTGCAGCCTGTTCGCAAGCCGCGCCACGACGCCCTGCAGATTTGAAAGTTGCTTGTCGAGGTAACCTCTGAGGCGATCCAATTCTTCGGCCTCGCACAGGTCCTCGGCCGCGACGGTTTCGTCGAATTTCGCGGTGAATGCGCGGTAGTCGGGCCCGCGCGGCTCATTGGCCCCGAATTGACGCGGGCGCTGCGGTTCGCCGGGCGTTTCGGAATCGCCCATGTCGGTATCGTCGGCCATATCGGCGGTTGGCGCTTCGGCCGCTTCGGCGGCGGAATCCGGCATGTCTTCGGACGACACCTGGGTGTCCTCCATACTCATGCGCTGCATTTCGTCGGAATCTGCGGCCTCTCCGTCCTCGCCGGATTCCTGCTTGCGGCGGTCGTCCTCGCCCTCCTCCTCTTCCTCATCGGACTCGTGGCTGCGGTCTTCGCCCATCTCAAGAGCATCGAGCAGATCGTGGACGACGTCGCCAAACTGCCGCTGGTCCTCGACCAGGCTCTCCAACCGGTCGAGATCGCTGCCGGCACGGTCCTCGATCAGCGGCCGCCAGAGATCAACCAGTTTCCGGGCCGCCGGGGGCGGCGCCATTCCGGTCAGCCGCTCACGTACCATGAGCGCCAGTGCATCCTCGATCGGCGCATCGGCACGCTCGGTTATTTCCTCGAACTTGCCGCGATGGAAACGTTCATCGAGCATCGCCGTCAGATTTTGGGCGACACCGTCCATACGTCGCGCGCCGATCGCTTCGACGCGGGCCTGTTCCACTGCTTCGAATACCGCGCGCGCCTGCTGGCCAGCCGGCTGCAACCGGCGGTGCATCGCGGCATCATGGCAGGCAAGCCGCAACGCTATTGAATCGGCATGACCGCGCACGATCGCGGCTTCCGCCTTGCCAAGTTTGCGTGGCGGCTCCGGCAGCCGCACTTTGCCGCCCATCAGACCGGGACGCTCCGCCGCGAAAGCCACTTCCAGTTCCGGCTTGCGCGCAAGCGCGCGCAGGCAGCCCGTGACCGCCCGCTTGAACGGTTCGGTAGGCGATTCCTTCGACGACGGTTTGCTTTTAATGTTGGAGGCCATGGGCAAATTTGGTGTTTGTCATTCCGGGGCGCGAGTGAAACGAGCGAACCCGGAATCCAGAAACAACCTCCGTGAATTTATCTGGATTCCGGGTCCGGCGCTTCGCGCCGTCCCGGAATGACCAGCCACTAGCTTAGCGCCACGTTCACGGACGATTCCGGAAGTTCAACCCCGAAGCAGCGTTGATAGAATTCGGCGACAATCGGCCGCTCCAGCTCATCGCATTTATTGAGGAAGGTGAGCCGGAACGCAAAACCGATATCATTGAAGATCTCGGAATTTTCCGCCCAGGTGATCACGGTACGCGGACTCATCACCGTCGAGATGTCGCCGTTCATGAAGGCGTTGCGCGTCAAGTCGGCAACACGCACCATCTTGTTGACGATGTCGCGGCCCTGCTCGTTGCGATAGTGCTTGGCCTTGGCCAGCACGATCTCGACTTCGTTGTCATGCGGCAGATAGTTGAGCGTTGTGACGATCGACCAGCGGTCCATCTGGCCCTGGTTGATCTGCTGCGTGCCGTGATACAGGCCCGACGTATCGCCAAGACCAACGGTGTTGGCGGTGGCGAACAAACGGAATGACGGGTGCGGCTTGATGACCTTGCTCTGGTCGAGCAGCGTCAAGCGGCCCGATGCCTCGAGCACGCGCTGAATCACGAACATCACATCCGGACGGCCGGCGTCATATTCGTCGAAGCAGAGCGCAACGTTGTTCTGCAGGGCCCACGGCAAAATGCCCTGGCGGAACTCGGTGACCTGCTGGCCATCCTTGATGACGATCGCGTCTTTGCCGATCAGGTCGATACGGCTGATGTGACTATCGAGATTGACGCGCACACAGGGCCAGTTCAGCCGCGCTGCCACTTGCTCGATATGGGTCGACTTGCCGGTGCCGTGGTAGCCGGTGACCATGACGCGGCGATTCTTCGAAAAACCGGCGAGAATGGCGAGCGTGGTCGGCCGGTCAAATCGATAGTCCGAATCGACATCAGGCACGTGCTCATCGGCCTTCGAATAGGCCGGCACTTCCAGATCGCTGTCGATACCAAACACCTGCCGGACCGACACTTTCATGTCTGGCAGGCCGGCAACTTCTTGCACTGCGGCGGTCATTGATCCTCCGTGGCTTCGGAATGCCGAAGCCCTCTAATGCGGTCCGACTCGTACGGTCCGGCTGATGGCGGCGGCAACTTAGCAGAGGCCACGGCAGCGAAAAACCCGCTGCGTCCGAATAGCACCATCAATTATTTCAATGAGATAGGTACGCCCAGCCCTGTGCGGAAGGCGGGGCTGGGTTGTCCGCGGCCCTTCGGCCGGTCAGCCAAAACCGACCGATTTGAGGTAATTGTAGGCCTTAATGACCTCCACCAGCCGATCTTCGGTGGAACGGTCGCCGCCATTGGCGTCGGGGTGATGCCGTTTCACGAGTTCCTTGAAACGCGTCTTCACCTGTTGCGGGGTGGCCTCGACATCGAGCCCGAGCGTATCGAGCGCCTTGCGTTCCGCATTGCGAATCTGCCGGGTCTCGGCGCGCGCTTTCTGTTCTGCTTTCACACCTTCGCCGAAAAGACTGAATGGATCTGCCTGGCTGCCGAAATTGCGCAGGTCCGGCCGTACCTTTGACTTGCCGGTTCCCATCTTCCAGGTCGGACGGTGTCCGGTCAGCGCGTCCTTCTGGTAGGCCATCACGGCGGCATCATTCATGCCGTTGAAGAAATTGTACGACTGATTGTACGCGCGCACGTGCGCGAGGCAGAATCGCCAATACTCGTTTTCGCGCCCGCGGCCTTTGGGCGCACGATGGTCGGCCTTCTCCTTGCAGCCATGCCATTCGCACACGGGCCCGCCCGTTTTCGGCCGGCGGTCCTTCTCCGGTTTGACGCGGATACTGTCAAAAAGGGGTGAGTCGAATTTCATGACCGATCATTATGCGCTTTTGCTGGTGACGCCTTCAAGACTTGTTCTCGGTGTCAGCTACGATTTCAACCATTGACCGGTGCGCCGCCCTCTCCTAAGCGGGTCAGAATGCGGACCGCCGATCTCATCACAAAAAAGTTGTCAGAGGCTTTCACGCCGCAAAGCCTGAAGGTGCTTGACGAATCTCATCAGCACGAAGGCCATGCCGGGCACAGGCCAGGTGGGCAGACGCACTATCGCGTATATATCGTGTCGGAAGCGTTCAAAGGAAAGACCCGGCTCGAACGCCACCGCATGATTAACCAGTTACTTTCGGCCGAACTCGCGGGCAGCATGCACGCGCTTGCCATCCACGCTGCGGCGCCGGGAGAAGAAGGCAGCTAGGCCCTACCGTGCGTGCTGCGTCCGCGTCAATGGCTGGATGCGCAGGGCCGTGATGCGGTTGCGCGCGCGTCGCAGCACGCGGAAACGAAACCCGTGGAAAGTAAAACTCTGCCCGACTTCGGGGATCGAACGCGCTTCGTGAATGACAAGGCCGGCAATCGTGGTCGCTTCCTCGTCAGGCAAATTCCAGTCCATGACGCGATTCAAGTCGCGGATCGGCACAGCACCGTCGACGTTCACGGAACCATCGGGCTGACGCCGCACACCGGGCACAGCAACATCATGTTCGTCGGTGATATCACCGACGATCTCTTCCAGAATGTCCTCCAGCGTCACCAGCCCTTCGACTTCGCCGTATTCGTCCACGACCAGCGCGAACGGTGTTTTGCGGCGGCGAAACGCCTTGAGCTGTTCTGAAACCGGACGCGTGTCTGGCACGAACCATGGTGGAGTCAGCAATGACGCGATATCGACCTTGGCCGCATCGCCGTCGACCGCGTGCAAGGCGCGCAGCAAATCCTTCACATGCAGGATGCCGACGATGTTTTCCGGATTCTCCCGCCACAAAGGCAACCGCGTCACCGGCGATGCGATGACCGCGTTGACGACGTCCTCCGGAGAATTGTCGGCATCGAGTGTGATCATGTTCGTGCGATGGATCATGACATCCGATACCGCCAGCTCGCGCAGATCGAGCACGCCGCCAAACATATCGCGGTCGAGCGTTTCGACGTCGCCTTCCCGATGCAACAGATCAACGGCACCACGCAATTCTTCGCGCGCCGACAGCACTTGCTGATCGTCGCCCACCGTCATGCCGACATGCTTGAGCAACCACCGCACCAGCGCCTCAACGGCCATCAGCACTGGACCGAATAATTTAACGAATAGATAGAGCGGCCGCGCCACCGCCAGCGCAATGCGATCGGGCGCATTGAACGCTGCCGTCTTCGGCAGGATTTCGGAGAAAACGACGACGACGATCGTCATCACCACGGTCGCATAGACCACGCCGGCATTACCAAACCAGGTCAGCAGCACGCCGGTCGCCAGCGCCGAGGCGGCAATGTTGACCGCGTTGTTGCCAAACAGGAGCGCGCCGAGCAGCCGCTCGCGTTGTTCCAGCAGGCGATTGACGATGCCGGCCCGACGGTTTCCGTGCTTCTCCAGCCGCGCCATGCTGGCGCGCGACGACGCGGTCAGCGCTGTTTCACTGCCGGCGAAGAAAGCCGACAGCAGAAGGCAGAAGAAGACGATGAGGAGGGAAAGCCAGTCGGTCGTGGTCATCGTTTATTCCTGGCGCGTGATCTTATCCGAAAACCGGTATCCACTTTTCGGGATCACGCGCTAAGCGAGTTTTTCGCTGAGGAAAGCGCGAACCTCGGCCGGATCGACATCATTCTCGACGAACGCCTGGCCGATGCCACGCACTAAAATAAACGTGAGCTTGCCGCGTTTCACTTTCTTGTCTTGGCCGATCAGGTTCATCAAAGCATCGACGGCCGGCACACCGCCGGGCACCTGATTTACATGGGTGGGCAGGCCGACCGCTGCAAGATGCGCCGTGGCGCGGGCTGCCTCCGATGCCGCGATCAGCCCCTTTTTGGCCGAGAATTCGAACGCCAGTGCCATGCCAAGGGACACCGCCTCACCGTGCAGCAGCCGATCGGAGAAGCCACAGCCTGCCTCCAGCGCATGGCCGAACGTGTGCCCAAGATTGAGCAGCGCGCGTTCGCCGGTCTCTCGTTCGTCGCGCGCGACGATGCCGGCTTTGCCGCGGCAGCAAACCGCAATCGCGTGCTCGCGCGCAAAGTTCGAGGATTGACCGCCAGCGAAAACGTCCTGCCAATTCTTTTCAAGCCAGGCGAAAAACTGCGCGTCTCCGAGCAGCCCATACTTCGCGACTTCGGCATAGCCGGCGCGAAACTCGCGCTTGGGCAACGTGTCGAGCAAGGCCGTATCGGCAACGACCAGAACCGGCTGATGAAAGGCGCCGATCAAATTCTTGCCCTGAAACGAATTGATCCCTGTTTTGCCGCCGACCGAGGAGTCGACTTGCGCCAGAAGCGTCGTCGGGACTTGCACGAAATCAAGCCCGCGTCGCACGCATGAGGCGGCAAAGCCGGCGAGATCGCCGATCACCCCGCCGCCGAGTGCAACGATCAGATCATTTCGTTCGATCCGCGCGTCGATGATCGACTCGCAGACTTTCTCGAATGTCGCGTAATTTTTCGAAGCTTCGCCGGCAGGTACGACAATTCGTGCGCTATCAATGCCGGATGACTTGAGCGAGGTTTCAACTGCGCCTGAATGAAACCGGGCAACCGTTTCATCGGTCACGATTGCGACACGCGCGCCTGGCCGAAGTGCCTTGATTCGTTCACCGAGCGAGGCAACGAGTCCGCGCCCGATGACGATTTCATAAGCGCGCTCAGCAAGCGCCACCGGCACCTGGATCGGCTCGGCCTTTCGCAACGGCGCGGTCATGACGGCTTCTCAGCGCCAAGGTCAAGATCAAGACAGTTCGGCAACTTGGCCATGATCTCATCGATTATAGTCTCATGGGGCTCGTCACGCGATTGCACGATGATGTCGGACAGCGAATAGACCGGCTCGCGCTGCGGGAGCAGATCCTTGATTTTCTCCGCCAGAGGCCGGTCATTGCGGCGCTTCGTGCGCTTGAGCAGGACATCAAGGTCGGCCCTGAGCCACACCGAAATGCCCTTGATGTGAATAAGGTCGCGCGTGCTCTGGTCCATCACAGCGCCGCCGCCGGTTGCCAGCACCTGAGGGCCGTTGTCGAGCAGGCGCGCGATCACACGTTTCTCGCCCGCACGAAAATAGGGCTCCCCGTGTTTGTCAAAAATCTCCGGAATGGTCATGCCCGCGGCATTTTCTATCTCGGTATCGGCGTCAATGAACGGAATCCCAAGTCGGCCTGCAAGTCTCCGGCCGATCGATGACTTGCCGGCGCCCATCATGCCGACAAGCACGATCGAGCGGCTGCCCAGCGCACGAACGATCGCCGACTCCAGGCCATTTTCCGCAGGTTTTTGAACAGCGCCGTTAACCATGCTATGGTTCCGAAGCGAATCCACGGTTCCATATACCAGCAATCGGGCCAACCGCGAGGGCCGGTCTTGTCAGCGGTTCCGGAACGTGATCGTAACTTGCCGGAAATCGCTGGGCGCTGGTGCACGGACAACTGCCAGGTTTGATCGATGCCGAGTCTATTCAGATTTCTTGTCTTTCTCGGCCTGCTCGGCGGGCTGGCTTACGGCGCAGTATTCTCGCTTGCCACGTTCGTCAAATATCAGCCGCGCGAGATCATCGTGACCGTTCCGCCCGACAAGTTCATCAAGAACCATTGACGCCGGAGGCAGGCAAGGCGATGGGCCGCCGGCCAAAAGCATCCGACGAAGTTCTGGTCGAATTGTTTCTCGACATGCTCGCCGCCGAGCGCGGTGCCGGCGAGAACACGCTTGCCGCCTATCGCAATGATCTCGACGATCTGTCGGCGCATTTGCGCGCAGCAAAACGCACAATCGCGAACGCGACCACGGACGATCTTCGCAGATTCATTGCGAGCCTCAATGAGCGAGGCTTCAAGGCGTCTTCGCTGGCACGACGCTTGTCTGCGGTTCGCCAGCTCTACCGTTTTCTCTATGCGGAAGGTAAACGCGCCGACGATCCGGCCGCCGTTCTCGAAGGGCCGAAACGCGCACGCGTGCTGCCAAAGGTTCTTTCCATCGCCGACGTCGACGGGCTCCTCAAGCAAGCGCGCGTCAATAGTGAGAATATGGAGCAGCAGCCGGCTCAACGTCTGCGCGCCGCGCGGCTGCTCTGTTTACTGGAAGTCGTTTATGCCACCGGATTGCGCGTGTCCGAGTTGGTAGCACTGCCGGCCTCGTCGGCGCGGCGCGATCAACGCATGTTGGTGGTGCGCGGCAAGGGCGGCAAGGAACGTCTTGTGCCGCTCAACAGCCAGGCCAAGCGTGCGATGGCCGAGTATCTCGAACTTTGTGTAAACGCCGAGCGCGATGCTCCGTCAAAGTGGCTGTTCCCGTCATTTGGCGAAAAAGGCCACCTCACCCGCCAGCATTTTGCGCGCGAGCTAAAATCGCTCGGCCAGGCCTGCGGCATTCAACCGACGCGATTAAGTCCGCACGTGCTGCGGCATGCATTCGCAAGCCATCTGTTGCACAACGGCGCCGATCTGCGCGTGGTGCAGACGCTGCTTGGCCATGCCGATATTTCGACGACGCAGATCTACACGCACGTGCTGGAAGAACGCCTGAAAACACTGGTACGCGACCTGCACCCTTTGGCGAATGGCTAGCCAAGGGGCGTCGTAAAAGCGAAATTAACCCGTTTTGCTTGACTTAGAGGGCACGCCCGCGTCAGTTCGCCTCGAAAAACACCCATCATCCGGATCCAATGCGCAGCTATCTCGACTTCGAAAAACCAGTGGCCGAATTGGAGGCCAAGGTCGAGGAATTGCGCGCGATGGGCGAGAGCGACACCGCGGTCGCCGTCGGTGAGGAAATTTCCCGGCTCGAGGGCAAGGCCGCAGTTGCGCTGAAAGATCTCTACGCGGAATTGACCCCGTGGCAGAAAACGCAGGTCGCCCGGCATCCGCAACGACCACATTGCCTCGACTACATTGCCGGGCTTATCAGCAATTTCATCCCGTTCGCCGGCGACCGCAAATTTGGCGACGACGACGCCATCGTCGGCGGCTTTGGCTGGTTTCGCGGCGAAAGCGTGTGCGTCATCGGTCATGAAAAGGGCTCCGATACCGAAAGCCGGCTCAAGCACAATTTCGGCATGGCCCGACCGGAAGGATATCGAAAGGCTGTCAGGCTGATGGAGATGGCGGATCGTTTCGATATTCCGGTCATCACCTTGGTGGATACCGCGGGGGCCTACCCCGGCATTGGTGCGGAAGAGCGCGGGCAGGCTGAAGCAATTGCCCGTTCGACGGACGCATGCCTTTCACTGGGCGTGCCCAATGTCGCGGTGATCCTGGGTGAAGGCGGCTCGGGCGGTGCGATCGCAGTCGCCACTGCCAACCGTGTCCTGATGCTGGAACACGCCATTTACAGCGTGATCTCGCCGGAAGGCGCCGCATCGATCCTGTGGCGCGACACGGCCAAGGCGCAGGAGGCTGCGACCAGCATGAAAATAACCGCGCAGGATATGGTGCGCTTCGGGGTCATCGATAGCGTGGTGTCCGAGCCGACCGGGGGGGCGCATCGCGATCCTCAGGGGGCCATTGCGGCAACCGGCGACGCTATCGCCAAGGCCTTTTCTGAATTGCGGGGGCTGGACCGCGATGCGGTTCGAAAGCAGCGGCGCGAGAAGTTTCTCACAATGGGCCGCAATCCTGGTTAACCGCGCGGCGATTTACTTTTGCTTTACCATAGGCTTAGCGGTAGTCTGAGACGGTGGGGAGCGCCTTGCGGATGCCACATCTTAAGGATAACGATTACTCAATGAGGGCCCGCCCCCTCGGGGAGTATCAGGTTTGAACCGACCCTTCGCTCGCGCCCTGTTGGCGTCTGCGGCCATTGCCGCGGCGATTGCCCTTGCCGGTTGTGACGCTGACAGCATCACACCCACCGGCCGCGCGCAGGCACCGATTTCCGATAAGACGCTCGCCGAAATCGCGGCGAAAAATATGGACAAGGAATCGCCGATCCTCGCCCGCATCTTCAAGGAAGAGGCGGAACTGGAAATCTGGAAAAAGAATCGCAATGGCGAATACGCCTTGCTCAAGACCTTCCCGATCTGCCGCTGGTCGGGCGATCTCGGCCCGAAGAAGAAGGAAGGCGACCGCCAGGCGCCGGAAGGTTTCTACACCATCACGCCCGGGCAGATGAATCCGAATTCGAACTACTACCTGGCTTTCAACACCGGGTTTCCGAACGCCTATGACCGTGCGATGGGCTACACGGGCTCCGAATTGATGGTCCACGGCGACTGCTCTTCGCGTGGTTGCTACGCGATGACAGATGAGCAGATCCAGGAAATCTACGCCCTGGCGCGCGAGTCATTCTTCGGCGGACAGAAGGCGTTTCAGCTGCAGGCTTATCCGTTCCGCATGACCGCGCTGAACATGGCCAAGCACCGCAACAACCCGAACTTCGCGTTCTGGAAAATGTTGAAAGAGGGCTACGACCATTTCGATGCAACGCATCAGGAACCCAAGGTCGCAGTTTGCGAACGGCATTATGTGTTCGATCCTGCGGCGCCTGATGATGCAACGAAGCCCCTGTCGTTCAATCCGAAGGCTGCGTGCCCTGCTTATCAACTCGACAAGACGGTCGCCGATGCAGTGCTTGATCAGCGGCGCCAGGAACAATTCAAGATGGCCGAGTACATCGCGAGCGGCGTCTCGACTGTTCCCTCGCGCGAAGGCATCGATGGCGGCATGAACCCGGCGTTCGCCGACAAGCTCGGCACGCAAGAGGGTTACGACAGCAAAGGCCGGCTGATCCGCGTCGCGACTGCGCCTGGCTCGCTACCACGCACGACCGACAAGCCGGCTCCGGCGCCGACCATTTCGGTTCCGGCAGCCGCACCACAACATGAAGAAAGCGCTCCGGTGGTCATGGCAAGCGTGCCGATGCCCCGGCCGGCGCCGCAGCCCAAGCAAGGCGAAGCGCCCGCCAGCGAGCACCCGACCACGATTACCGGCTTGATCGGCAATCTGTTTGGCGGCTCCAAGGCCGAAGCTTCGACCGTGACGGCATCGGCCGACAGAGAGCAGGTGCCCGTTCGGAGCACCAGTACCGACCTGGCTGCGAAGCCGAAACACCCTTCTGCAGTGCAGACGCCAGCACCGGCGCCGATGCGTACGGCGTCGACATCGTCCGCGCCGAAACCGCGCGATGTTGCACCACCGCCGGCGCCCGAAAATATCAGCCGTCCGGCGTCAAAACCGGCGGTGCAGCAGACAGCCAAGACCGAGGCGCCGCGCGCTGCCGAGCCGGAAATTCGCGCCGCCTATGCCACGCCACCGGCGAGCAACAACGGCATGCTGACCGGTGCACAGCCGGTCGTGCCAGCCGGCTCGTTCAACAGTTTCCGCTAGAACCCCCGCCGCGCGACGGTCGGTCGAAACATGGACAGCTACGTCTATGTTCTGGGCGCTATCACGAAGAGCCGCCATCTGACCTATGTCGGCTGGACCAATGACGTCGCGCGCCGTTTGGCGCAGCACAATTCCGGAAAGGGCGCACGCTCGACGCGTGGCCGCACCTGGGTGCTGCTGTATTCGGAACGATGTGCAAGCCGGCGGCACGCGATGAGCCGCGAGTGGCATCTCAAGCGCGACCGTGGTTTCCGAAAAAAACTGGCCGTTACCGAATTCGGCAAATAGCGCCAACGCGCTAATTCCCGGTGACCCTCACTTTGGAAGCAATCGGTCCGGTATCCCCGGCTTGCTCCACGTAGGACACCTCATCGCCACGCTCCAGGCCATCAAAATCTCCGCTGAGCAGGCTGTTGCGATGGAAATAAAGCAACCCGCCTTCCTTGGTGAGCAAAAAGCCGAAATCTCTTTCCGGCGTGATCTCGGCGATCTGCCCGCGAAATTCGTTAGCCGCCTCGTGCCCCCGTTCGGCAATACCGTGATCGCTCAATTTGTCTTTGTGCTTGCCCAGGCGCCGCTCCGCGATACGAAAGGCCTCGTTGATGGCATTGCGCAGATCCGGCGCCTGGTATTTCCGCTGGAGATGATCCGCCTCGTGCGTCACCACAATATCGCTGTGACCGGGCACTGAAATGTCGATGTGGACAACTGGCGGCATTGTTTCGTTGACATTCTGATTGCGCTGATCGACCCGAACGCGGCAGCTCGTCATCCTGCCAAACATATGCTCCAGGCGCGCCACATGATCCCGAATGGCCGTCTCGGCGGCATCGGATGATTCGATATTGCGAAAGGCGATCTCGACGTCTTTTTGCATGAACACGCCCCGACATGAACCGACAATGGACAATGCACCAGTCGGCAGTTTGGTTGCGGAGCGATTCCACTGCCTTGATTTCAATCAAACGCGACCGCGATGCGGCGCCTCAGAAGCGATATCGGGGCGATCTACGCGAATTTACCGTGGCAATGCTTGAATTTTTTGCCGGAACCGCAGGGGCACAACTCATTGCGGCCAACCTTGCCCCAGGTCGAGGGGTCATTCGCTTTACGTTCCGGCTGCACGCCATTGCCGTTACCAACCAGCGCCGGCGCCAGGGCGGGCGCCATTTCATCCTCGCCCGTTGTCGGATCGACCTTATGCGCTTCCATATACGGAAGCGCAGCCGCATCATCGGCCGGCGGCTGCTGGACGATTTCCACCCGCATAAGCTGCGCCGTCACCGCCTCGCGCAGGTGCGCGATCATCGCCTCAAACAATGAGAACGCTTCCGCCTTGTATTCGTTGAGCGGGTCTCGTTGGCCGTAACCACGCAAGCCAATGACCTGCCGCAAGTGCTCGAGCATGACGAGATGCTCGCGCCAGAGGTGATCAAGCGTTTGCAACAATATTGATTTTTCGACATAGCGCATGACGTCGGGGCTCCATTTGGCCACCTTTCCCGCCATCCACTCGTCGGCGCGCCGCGTGATGCGTTCGCGCACATCCTCATCGGTAATGCCTTCTTCTTTCGCCCAATCCTTAACGGGCAATTCCAGCGTCAGCATTTCGCGCAGATTGGTCTCGAGGCCCGTAACGTCCCACTGCTCGGGATAGGCGTTGGGCGGAACGTGCTTGGCAACCAGATCCTCGATCATCGAGTGACGCATATCGCCGATGGTTTCATCAACCGTTTCGTCGCGCATAAGCTCGAGCCGTTGCTCAAAAATCACCTTGCGCTGGTCGTTCATCACGTTGTCGAACTTCAGCAAATTTTTGCGGATATCGAAGTTACGCGCCTCGACTTTCTGTTGCGCCTTTTCGAGCGCCTTATTGATCCACGGATGAACGATCGCCTCGTTCTCCTTCAAACCCAGCTTCTGCAGCATGCCGTCAAGTTTGTCGGAGCCGAAGATGCGCATCAGATCGTCTTCGAGCGACAGGAAGAACTTCGAATGGCCGGGATCGCCTTGGCGGCCGGAGCGGCCGCGCAGCTGGTTATCGATGCGGCGGCTTTCGTGTCGTTCGGTGCCGAGCACATAGAGGCCACCGGCGGCAAGCGCCTTTTCCTTCAGCCGTGCGACCTGTTTGCGAATCTCGTCGGCGCGCGGGCTTTTTTCACGCTCGCGCGGATCTGCAATGTCGGTAATTTCCTGGCGGATGCGCATATCGGCATTGCCACCGAGCTGGATGTCGGTGCCTCGGCCGGCCATGTTGGTCGCGATCGTGATGGCGCCGGGTACGCCGGCTTGCGAGACGATATACGCTTCCTGTTCGTGATAGCGAGCGTTGAGGATGGCGAAGACCTTGGTCTTGGTGGCCCCGTCGTCGCCCGAGTAAAGAGCGGCGAATGCGTTGGGATCGGAGAAATCGTGCGCTTCCCAGCCGGCCTCGCGCAGCATGTCGGCGAGTTGCTCGGACTTTTCAATCGACGTCGTGCCGACCAGCACCGGTTGTCCGCGCAGCTTACAATCCTCGATCAGCGCGATGATCGAGCGGTACTTCTCCTTGGTCGTGCGGTAGACCTCGTCGTCGTCGTCAAGGCGCACCAGCGGCATGTTGGTCGGCACCTCAAGAACTTCGAGGCCGTAGATGTCCATGAACTCATCAGCTTCGGTGAGCGCCGTGCCGGTCATGCCGGCCAGCTTTTCGTACATGCGGAAGTAGTTCTGGAAGGTGATCGAAGCGAGTGTCTGGTTCTCGGGCTGGATCGGCTGATGTTCTTTGGCTTCGAGCGCCTGATGCAGGCCTTCCGAATAGCGCCGCCCCGGCATCATACGACCGGTGAACTCGTCAATGATGACGACTTCGCCGTTGCGCACGATGTAATCCTTATCACGCTGGAACAATTTGTGGGCACGCAGTGCCTGGTTGACGTGGTGAACGACGGACACGTTCTCGACGTCGTAGAGAGACTCACCCTTGAGCTCGCCCGCGGCGCGTAGGCGCTGCTCGAGCTTCTCCATACCGGCTTCCGTAAGCGTCACCGTGCGCTGCTTCTCGTCGACTTCGTAATCGGTCTTGTCGAGCAGCGGAATGTAGCTGTCGATGGTGTTGTAGAATTCCGAGCGGTCGTCGAGCGGGCCGGAAATGATCAAAGGCGTGCGCGCTTCGTCGACCAGGATTGAGTCGACTTCGTCCACGATAGCGTAGACATGCCCGCGCTGGACCATATCTTCCATGCGGTACTTCATGTTGTCGCGCAGATAGTCGAAGCCGAGCTCGTTGTTCGTGCCGTAGGTGATGTCGCAGTCGTAAGCTTTCTTGCGTTGCTCGTCATCGATCCCATGCACAATGACGCCAACCGATAGTCCGAGGAAATTGTAGATCTGCCCCATCCATTCGGCGTCGCGCTTGGCCAAATAGTCATTGACCGTAACCACGTGAACACCGCGGCCGGAAATCGCATTGAGATAGACCGGAAGAGTTGCGACCAGCGTCTTGCCTTCACCGGTTTTCATTTCGGCGATCTTGCCTTCGTGCAGGATCATGCCGCCGATCAACTGAACATCGAAATGACGTTGGCCGAGCGTGCGTTTGGCCGCTTCCCTGACGGTGGCAAAAGCAGGCACCAGGATATCGTCGAGCGAAGCACCTTCGGCGACCTGCTTCTTGAACTCTGCGGTACGTGCTTTCAGCGCATCATCCGAAAGCGCCTCCACCTCTTTTTCGAGTTCGTTGATCTCGCGGACCCGCGGCAGATAGCTGCGGATCCGCCGTTCATTGGCGGAACCAAACAGCTTGCGGGCAACGGCGCCGATCATACGGAGAGCTCCTCAGGTGGGCCGGGCGCTTATATCACGGCGCCGCGGCCGGGTTGCTTCCGGCGCTCCGGAATGCGGCACTTTTCGGGCAAATTCGACGCGAAACGCGCCGGCGACTAGCGAATAGCCAATGCTGAGCGAGAGATATGGGGGGGTCGGATTGTTGTCAATCGGCGGCTTACCGAGGATTAACGATCATCCGGTCACGCGGACGTTAATTGGCGCGCGCCAGTCGGCCATTGCAAAGCCACCGTTGTTGGGCGAATAGTCCCGCCACCGCCTGCCCCGGCCGACGGACCCTGCCATTTCAGGATAGCGCCAAGGACAACACCATGACGATTTCAGCTCCCGCCGCCGTTCCGTTCCGACCAAAATCTGGCGGCTTGCTCGCAGCCAGCCTGGCGTTGCTGATCGTCTCGACCGCTCCGCTTTATGCCCAGGACAAGGATCCGCTGGTCGCCAAGGTCAATGGCGTCGAAATCCATCAAAGCGACCTCACTGTTGCGGAAGAAGAGGCTGGTCAAATCCCGCCGATGTCGGCCGAAGCCAAGCAGGACTATCTGGTCCAGTTTGTTGCCGACATGATCCTGGTGTCGAAGGCTGCGGAGGACAAGAAACTCGCCGACACGCCCGAGTTCAAGCGTAAGACCGAATTTGCCCGCAAGAAGTTGCTCATGGAAGGGTTTCTGCAATCAGTCGGCAAGGACGCGCTTACCGACGATACAATGCACAAGGTTTACGACGAGGCGGTCAAACAGATCGGCGAGGAAAAGGAAGTTCATGCGCGTCACATCCTGTTCCGTGCGCCTGCGGGTGACGAGAAGGCGAGCAAGGAAGCCGAAGACAAGATCAAGGCGGTGATCGCCAGGCTGAAGAAGGGCGAGGACTTTGCCAAGGTTGCAGGCGAGGTGACCGAAGATCCGTCGGGAAAGGCCAATGGTGGTGACCTCGGCTATTTCAGCAAGGATCAAATGGTCCCGGAATTCTCGGAGGCCGCCTTCAAGCTGGAGAACGGGCAGATCTCCGATCCGGTGAAGACCCAGTTCGGCTGGCACGTGATCAAGGTCGAAGACAAGCGCGTGAAGCCGGCACCCAAGTTCGAGGAAGTGAAGCCGCAGATCGAGAATTTCGTGGTTCGCAAGGCGCAGGCTGAGCTGGTGACCAAACTGCGCACCGAGGCCAAGATCGAACGCATGGACAAGCCGGCCAAGGCCGACGACAAGCCTGCCGCATCGACACCCGCTCCGGCCCCGGCGAAGAAGTAGAGTTCAAACTAACTCACTTTGCGATTGTCATGGCCGGCACTCGGGTCCGGCCTTCGGCCGGCCCGAGCACAAGCCTTGTGCCGGCCATCTCGCTTAGGTAGGCACTGTTGTGCCCGATTGATCGGGATCGCCGGGACATGGCGTACGAAGCGCGCCGTCCTTCGGACGGCTATGCCCGGCGATGACAAATCGTTTGGTGTCTCATCATGAATGCCGCAATTTCTCCCCTCGCCCCGCTCCACGTTCCGGACATGCCGGTCATCGCAGGCGTGCGATTAGCGACCGCGGCAGCGGGCATCCGCTATGCCGGACGCACAGATGTGCTGCTCACGCTGTTCGATCCCGGCACGACCGCCGCCGGTGTCTTCACGCGCTCGAAATGTCCGTCGGCACCGGTTGAATGGTGCCGCGCGCACCTCAAGGGGGGTAAAACGCGCGCGCTCGTGGTCAATTCCGGCAACGCCAACGCCTTTACCGGCAAAAGTGGACGCGATGCCTGCAAATTCACCGCGCAAATCGCCGCCCGTGCCATTGGCTGCAAACCGGCGGACGTTTTTCTCGCCTCGACCGGCGTGATCGGCGAACCACTGAAAGCGCAGGCCTTCGACGGCGTGATGGAAGGGCTTGTCGCGCGCGCGCAGGCCGGTGATTTCCTCGCCGCCGCGGGCGCGATCATGACCACCGACACATTTCCAAAAGTGGCAACCGCGACCGCAAAAATCGGCAAGGCCAAGGTCACGATCAACGGCATTGCAAAAGGCGCAGGCATGATCGCGCCCGACATGGCCACCATGCTGTCATTTGTCTTTACCGACGCGGCAATATCCGCGGCCGCCTTGCAGGCGCTGCTCAAGGACGGCGTCGCCGACACCTTCAATGCCGTGACGATCGATGGCGACACCTCGACGTCCGATACCCTGATGATGTTCGCGACCGGCAAGGCCGCCGGTGCTCCGCGCATCGCACGCGCTACTGATCCGCGCCTGAAAGATTTCAAGAAAGCGCTGCACGCCGTGCTCGCGAACCTCTCCGAACAGGTGGCCCGCGATGGCGAGGGCGCGCGCAAGCTGGTCGAGATCGTGGTCGAAGGTGCGGTGTCGAAGGCTTCGGCGCGCCGTATCGCCATGTCGATCGCCAATTCGCCGCTGGTGAAAACCGCAATCGCCGGCGAAGACGCAAATTGGGGTCGCGTTGTGATGGCCGTTGGCAAAGCCGGTGAGCCGGCCGACCGCGACCGGCTTTCGATCTGGTTTGGCGGTATTCGCGTGGCGCACAAAGGCGCGCGCGATCCGGGCTATGACGAGGCGACCGTCAGCGCGGCGATGAAAAAGCCGGAGATCAGCCTGCGCGTCGCGCTCGGCATGGGCAAAGGCCGCGACCGGGTTCTCACCTGCGATTTGACCAAGGAATACGTCGCCATCAATGGCGACTATCGCTCATAAGAGCTGACGAGGCTGACGAGCTGTGCCTGCCAAAATTGTCCTCGTTGCTGCCTGCGCGCTCGTCGACGCCGATGGCCGCGTACTGCTCGCGCAAAGGCCCGCGGGCAAGTCGATGGCCGGATTGTGGGAATTTCCAGGCGGCAAGATCGAGCACGGCGAAAGGCCCGAAGAGACATTGATACGGGAGCTGAAAGAAGAGCTTGGAATCACAGTTCGTGAGGATTGTCTCGCCCCGCTGACCTTCGCCAGCCACAGCTATCCGGATTTCCATCTCCTGATGCCGCTGTATGTTTGCCGGCGATGGGAAGGAATGATCGCTCCAACCGAAGGCCAGCGCATCACATGGGTAAAGCCGAACCGGCTGCGCGACTATGAAATGCCGCCGGCGGACATCCCGCTGGTGTCACATCTGATGACGCTGCTCTAGCAAATCCTCGCTCGTTCAGCGTTCCGGCTTTTCGCCTGTTGGTATTTCCCGGGTGCCGAGCGCGTCGGCTAACCGCTGAGCCGCGGAACCGGGCTTAAGCGGCTTCTGCTGGCTTTCATGCGGCGCCCACCCTGACAGCCAGATGATTTCGAAACTTGCACGCAGGCGGCCATCCGCGTCGGCAAAGCGTTCGGCATAAATCGCTTCCATGCGCTGCAAGGTCGCGCGCTTGAGCGGCCGCCGCCGGCGCTCACGCAGCACATTGGTCGCGCCCATGTGGCGCAGGTCGTGCATCAGCGCCAGAATCGAGTCATAGCGCACGGTCAGCCGCTCGGAATCGACCACCGGTAGCGCAAACCCCGCACGTTGCAGCAGTGCGCCAAGTTCACGTACGTCGGCAAAGGGCGCAACGCGCGGCGACAGGCCGCCCTCGACCTCACTTTCGGCGTCGGCAAAAGCCGCACGCAGTTCATTGAGACTTTCACCGCCGACCATTGCTGCCATGAACAACCCATCTGGCTTCAGCGCGCGGCGGACCTGGATCAATGTCCCGGGGAGATCATTGACGAATTGGAGATTGAGCAACGATACGACCAGGTCGAGCGAGGCGTCGGCAAATGGCAATGCCTCTTCGTCGGCCACAATGCGCAGAACAGATTTTTCGAGGCCGGCCGCATCGGCCGCGGCGGCAACAATCGTCCCGATCTTTCCGCTCGCGGCCAGTGCGCACCATACCGCATCGCTTGATGCACCGAGGTCGACCGCAATCTCGAATTGGCGCAGCACAGCGGAAAGCCGTTCTGCCATTTCTGTGGCGGCATGATCGAGCAGGAACGTCGCAGGTCCCAGCGCGCGTGCGCGCCGCCGCCTTACACGCAACAAGCGACGGTCAAAGATTTTTGCATCTGACGACATCACTTTGTCCTGCCGCGCGATCGAGAACCTGTCAGACCAAATTGGGCCTGTGTTACCGTTGCAGCATGAACGAGCCGACCTCGGCAAGACCAGATGACGTTGCAGCTCCGGCCCGCATGCGCGTGAGCAATGGCCTGCGAGCCGCATTGCGGCTTGTGCTCGACTTCGCCTTACCGCCGCTGTGCCCCTCATGCCGCGAGCCGCTCGGTGACGGTAACGGTCTGTGCGCATCCTGTTGGTCCAGGCTGTCGTTGATCGAGCCGCCATATTGCGCGCGGCTCGGCATTCCGTTCGTGTTCGAGCCCGGCGCCGGACTGTTGTCGATGGAAGCGATTGCCAACCCACCGGCCTATGACCGGGCTCGCGCGGCGGTGCGCTACTGGCGACCGGCTCGATCTTGCTCCGATGATGGGCGGATGGATGGCCCGCGCGGGCCGCGAACTGCTTGCCGATGCCAAAGTGCTCGTTCCGGTACCTCTGCATTGGCGGCGCCTATGGGCCCGCCGCTTCAATCAATCGGCGACCCTCGCCGGCGTGATCTCGGCCTTGTGCGGCGTCCCCGTTGTGCATGACGGGCTTAAACGGCTGCGTGCCACGCCTCAGCAGGTCGGCCTGTCGAAGGCGGAGCGCGCCGACAATGTCCAGGGTGTTTTTCGGGTGCCCGACGAGCGCAAGGCTGACATCACGGGACAACGGGTCCTGGTGGTCGACGATGTGCTGACATCCGGCGCCACCGTCGATGCCTGTGCCCGTGCGCTATTGCGCGCCGGCGCCGCCCATGTCGACGTGCTGGTTTTTGCCCGGGTTGTGGCGAACGGCCGTGCCCCCATATAAATAGTACCGGATCAACCAGAACGTATTATGTCGCCCGTCGAAATCTACACCACCCGCTACTGTCCCTATTGCAACGCCGCCAAGGCTTTGCTGAAGAAGAAAGGCGTCAACTTCAGCGAGATCGACGTTAGCCGCGACTGGGAGCGCCGCGACGAGATGATTCAGCGAGCAAATGGGCGCACGACCGTGCCGCAGATCTTCGTCGGTGCGATGCATATTGGCGGCTGCGACGAGCTGCACGACCTTGAGCGCGCCGGCAAGCTGGATCCTATATTGGCGGAAGGCAAGACATCGCCATGAATGCCGGGACGTTCAAAGCCGCAATGATTCAGATGCGGTCGGGGCTCAAACCCGCCGCCAACATCGATGATGCCGTGCGCTTGATCGGCGAGGCAAAATCGTCCGGCGCCGACTACGTCCTTACGCCTGAGATGACCAATATCCTCGCGGCAAAACGGGAGCAGTTGTTTGCCGCCGTTGTCGAGGAAGATGTGGACGTTTCGCTTGCGACCTTGCGTGAACTGGCGCGGAAGCTCGGAATATATGTCCATGTCGGCTCGCTTGCGATCAAGATTTCAAATGACAGGGCGGCCAACCGCTCGTTCCTGATTGATCCTAAAGGCGACATCGCCGCGCGCTACGACAAAATCCATATGTTCGATGTCGATCTTGCGGATGGGGAGAGCTATCGCGAGTCTCGAAACTACCGGGCTGGTGAACTCGCCGTCCTGGCGGATCTGCCCTGGGGCCGCCTGGGCCTGACAGTTTGTTACGATCTGCGTTTTCCCGCCCTCTATCGCGCACTGGCTGAAGCCGGGGCCACGATGCTCGCAATACCGTCCGCATTCACCAAACAAACGGGCGAAGCCCACTGGCACGTGCTTATGCGCAGCCGCGCCATCGAAAATGGCTCCTTCGTCTTCGCGGCCGCGCAGGGCGGCAAGCACGAAAACGGCCGCGAGACCTACGGTCATTCACTGGTCGTTGACCCCTGGGGGCGTATTATTGCCGAAAGCGGCACCGAGCCTGGGATAGTCATGGCCGAGATCGATCCTGCCGAAGTGGCCAAGGCGCGCGCGCGAATTCCGTCGCTGCAACACGGGCGGCGTTTCGAGATCGTCGAGCCGATGGCCGAGCCAACCCATTTGCATGCCGTGCGGAGCGCGGAATGATCCGTTACGCACTCATCTGCGAAAAGGGCCACGACTTCGAAAGCTGGTTCCAGGATTCCGCCGCTTACGACAAGCAGTCCAAGCGCGGGCTGGTGACCTGCCCGCAATGCGGTTCAGCGAAAATTGAAAAGGCCATCATGGCGCCGCGGCTGTCCGCAACCGCGAAAAAACGCGGTGCCCCCATCCAGGCACCGGCAACCACGGTCGACACACCCACGACTCCGGCAGCGCCTGCGCCGGTCGCGATGATTTCACCGCAGGAGCAGGAGTTTCGCTCCAAGCTCAAGGAACTGCGTGACCATCTCACGAAGAATGCCGACAACGTCGGCGCCAAATTCCCCGAACAAGCGCGCAAGATGCACTATGGCGAAATCGAGCACCGCTCGATTTACGGCGTTGCATCGCCCGACGAAGCCCAAGAGTTGTCCGAGGAAGGCATCGAATTCCATCCGCTGCCGATTTTACCGGACGAGCGGAATTAGTACGCCCACACCAGCAGCGCCACGCCGACGACCACCAGCACGATGCCGACGATCTCGCGCCGCGTTGTCGGCTGCTTGAACACGAAGCGCGTGACGCCTTGCGCAAACAGGACTTCGACCAGGGCCAAGGTACGGACATTTGCGGCGGTGGTGATGGCGAAGGCGAGAAACCAGAATTCCGAAGCAAAAGCGCCCATGAACCCGGCAAACAGCGAGGGTTTCCATGCGCGAGCGATCGCACGTAAAACACCCGGATCCCGCAACGCGAGATAGCCAGACAGTAGCGCGGCCTGGATCACCAGCCCGACCGTGACCGTAAAAGTCGCCGCCAGCACGAAATCCGCAAGGCCCAGTGAAAGAATTGCGCCGCGATAGCTGATAGCCGACAGCGCGAACATTGTGCCGCCACCGAGCCCAATCAGCGTCGAGCGGGTGGTGCCGGCCTGGCCGGCGCCCGGCTTCAGCGACATCACGATCACGCCGGCGGTTGCAATCAGAATGGCGGCAGCGGCGAGCGGCGTGAAACGGTCGCCGAGGAAGATCAGGCCGAACAAGGCCACCTGCACCGGCTCGGTCTTGATGTAGGCGTAGGCCACAACAAAGGATCGCTCGCCCATGGCGGACAGCATCAGCGCGGTGGCGGCGATCTGGCCGAGCGCCCCACCGATCACCCAGGGCCAGAATGCCGGGGGCATTGCCGGCAGGTGATCGCCGGTGATCACGATCAGGCCGGACAGGAACAGCAGCGCGAAGGGAAAGCCGAACAAGAACCGCACGTGGGTCGCGCCGACCGTGCCGAGGGTGGCGGTCAACTCGCGCTGCATGGCGTTGCGCGCGGTCTGCGCCGCCGCGGCGATCAGCGTAAAGACGGCCCAGAGCATTGCTAGCCTCTCATACAGTCATGCCCGGCCTTGTGCCGGGCATCCACGTCTTGCTTTCCTTACTAAGTCGTGGATGGCCCGCGCAACTCGGGCCTGCCCGAGTTGCGCAAATTTTTCGAGGACTGCATGTCGGGTATACCCGACATGCAGTGACAAGCCCGGCCATGACAGGAGCAAAAACTTTTACGCCGCGTCGGCCCGGATCTCCGCCGCTTCGGGAAATTCGGTCACCGCGCCCTTCTCATTGTCGATCAGCAGAAACAGATCGAAATAGCGGATGGTCGGCGCGCCGCCGGTGCGCTTGATTACAGACTGCCGCCACTCTTCATTATGGGCGCGTTTCGCCGCTTCGACCGATGGCCAGATGTACACGCCGGCGCCGGTCTTGCCGTTGAGTTCGAGCAGAAAATGCTTGCGCAGCAATTCCGTGTTGGCGCGCCATTTCGGAATGACGTTACGCGCCTCTTCGGCGACCTGTTGGCGGGTCCAGCCCTTCGGCGAATTGAATTCCACCAGCTCGAGAATCATGGTGCCTCTCCTTTGCTCTTCGGGCGTTGCGCCACCAGCATGTAATTGACGTCCATATCAGACGATAACTGCCAACGGTCGGTGAACGGATTATAAATCACGCCACGCTCGCCAATGATGCGAAGCCCGCAGTCTTCAAACGCGGTCTCCAGTTCCACAGGTGTAACGAACTTGTCCCATTGGTGCGTGCCGCGCGGCAGCCAGCGCAGCACATATTCGGCGCCGACAATGGCCAGGGCAAAACTCTTGAGCGTGCGGTTCAGCGTGGCGGCGATCATCAGCCCGCCCGGCTTCACCATCGTGGCACATGTCGCAACGAACGCGTTCACATCGGTGACGTGCTCGACCACTTCCATGGCCAGCACAACGTCGAAGCGCTCGTTCGCGGCCGCAAGTTCTTCGGCGGTGGTGGCTCGGTAGTCGACCGTGACACCTGTTTCCTCTGCGTGCGCCCGCGCGGCGGCGATATTCTCCTCGGCCGGATCGGCCCCGATCATCTGCGCGCCCAACCGCGCCAGCGGTTCCGAAAGAATGCCTCCGCCGCAGCCGATATCGAGCATGCGCAGGCCCTTGAGGCAGTCGAGTTTCTTGGGGTCGCGATCGAAACGTACCGCCGCCTGGTCGCGGATATAGGCGAGCCGCACCGGGTTGAACTTATGCAGCGCCGCCATCGGCCCGCGCGCATCCCACCAGTCGGCGGCATGGCGCGAGAAACGCTCGACCTCGGCCGCATCGACACTGGATACACGGGCTTTTCGGGTAACCATTCGGACACTCTCGTCAAATCGCTGCCGGCTATTGTTGCAGGTGGGCCGACCCGCCGGTATGTAGTACGCGCCTTTTGGGGCCGGCGCCGCAAGGCCAAATACCCTCTCGTCGGTCGCTTGTTAGCGCCTTTCGGCGCGTTCGGAAACGTCAGGTTCTTATGGCCCGGCTGGTAATGAAATTTGGCGGAACGTCGGTCGCCGATCTGGACCGCATCCGCAATGTGGCGCGCCACGTCAAGCGCGAGGTCGACGCCGGCTACGATGTGGCCGTCGTGGTCTCGGCTATGGCGGGCGTGACCAACCAGTTGGTCAATTGGTGCCGTGAGGCCGCCATGTTGCACGACGCGCGCGAGTACGACGCCGTGGTCGCAACCGGGGAACAGGTCACCGCCGGGCTGCTCGCGATCGTGCTTGAAGGCATGGGCGTCAATGCGCGCTCCTGGCAAGGCTGGCAGCTGCCGATCCTCACCGATAATGCGCACGCCTCCGCTCGCATTATGGAAGTCAACGGATCCGAACTGATCAAGCGCTTCAAGGAACACAGGCAGGTTGCGGTCATCGCCGGCTTCCAGGGCATGCACAAGGCGACCGGCCGCATCACCACACTTGGCCGCGGTGGTTCCGACACGTCCGCTGTCGCTATTGCTGCCGCCATCGGCGCCGATCGTTGCGACATCTACACCGACGTCGATGGTGTCTACACCACCGACCCGCGCGTCGTGCCTAAGGCGCACCGCATGGACAAGATCGCTTACGAAGAAATGCTCGAGCTCGCCTCGCTCGGCGCCAAGGTCATGCAGGTGCGCTCGGTCGAGCTCGGCATGGTGCACAATGTTCGCATCTTCGTGCGATCGAGCTTTGAAAAGCCGGAAGACATCGACCCCAAGAAGCCGCCATCCGGCACACTCATTTGCGACGAGGGAGACATCGTGGAACAGCAAGTCGTCACCGGCATCGCTTTTTCCAAGGACGAGGCGCAGATTTCGATACGCCGCGTGCAGGACAAGCCCGGCGTTGCCGCCGCCATCTTCGGACCGCTCGCCGATGCCAACATCAACGTCGATATGATCGTCCAGAACGTATCGGGCGACGGCGCCACGACCGATCTCACCTTTACGGTTCCCTCGGCAGACTACGAGCGTGCCCGCGTCACCCTCGACAAGGCCAAGGGCGCCATCGGGTTTGAGCGGCTGGACGGAGCCACCGATGTTTCCAAGGTTTCGGTGATCGGCATCGGGATGCGCAGCCATGCCGGGGTTGCCGCCCAGGCGTTCAAGGCGCTTTCGCAGCAGAAGATCAATATTCTCGCCATCACGACCTCCGAAATCAAATTCTCTGTGCTGATCAAGGCCGCCCAGACCGACCTCGCCGTCCGCACGCTGCATACGCTTTACGGACTGGATAAGGCCTAGAGAGTCCTTGCGCGCTTTGGCTTGCCCCTTGCACGCTTTGGCTTGCCCCTTGCATATGCCATTGGCTATAGCCTGAGGCGTAGGCGGCCGCAGACTCACGATCTGGCGGTCGCTATTCGTACATGATTTGGCCGTAGACGAGGCTGCGGCCAGAACCGTGGCCAGAGGACCTCTATAATGCGTGGCGCGCTCGGCGGTCCGCGCGTGCTGTTACGCCGGCTTCGCGAGGTAATGGCGGAGCCCGTCAGCGCGCAGGATCGCCTCGACAAGGTGGTGGTGCTGATCGCCGCCAACATGGTGGCGGAAGTGTGCTCTGTCTACGTCCTGCGCGTAGACGGTACGCTTGAGCTATACGCCACTGAGGGCCTCAAGCGCGAAGCCGTTCACCAGACCGTCCTCAAGGCCGACGAAGGCCTGGTCGGCCTCGTCGCCAGCGAAGCCAATCCGATGAACCTGTCGGATGCGCAAGCGCACCCGGCCTTCTCCTACCGCGCGGAAACCGGCGAAGAAATCTACCATTCGTTCCTCGGCGTTCCGATACTGCGTGCGGGCAACACTCTCGGCGTGCTGGTGGTGCAGAACCGCGCGCGACGGACCTACACCGAAGAAGAAGAAGAGGCGCTGCAGACCACGGCGATGGTGCTCGCCGAAATGATTGCATCCGGCGAGCTCTCATCGCTCGCCCGTCCCGGCGCCGAACCCGCCGCGCGCCACGCGATGCATCTTACCGGCAGTTCGCTGTCGGACGGAATTGCCCTCGGCCATGTCGTGCTGCACGAGCCGCGCGTGGTCATTACCAATGTTATCGCGGATGACGTGCCGCACGAGCTCAAACGGCTCGATGCCGCCATCGCCACCTTGCGCGAAGACCTGGATCGCCTGGTCGAGCATCGCGACGTGGCGGACGGCGGCGAACATCGCGACGTGCTCGAAGCCTATCGCATGTTTTCATACGACCAGGGCTGGCTGCACAAAATACGCGAAGCCGTGATGACCGGCCTGACGGCTGAGGCCAGCGTCGAGCGCGTTCAATCCGACACCCGCGCGCGCATGCTGCGTGCGTCGGACCACTACTTGCGCGATCGCCTGCACGATCTTGATGATTTGGCCAATCGGCTGATGCGTGTCCTGATGGGACAGGATCATGCGCCGACCAAGGAGCAACTGCCGGAAAACGCTATCGTCGTGGCGCGTTCCATGGGGCCCGCCGCCCTGCTCGATTATGACCGGAAGAGACTGCGCGGCCTCGTGC
>Ga0265325_10000098_pt1 | contig 61384 bp, 46 predicted proteins | sample 41420metaG_FD_202090 | JGI IMG/M metagenome (GOLD analysis project Ga0265325, IMG submission 202090) | Rhizosphere microbial communities from Carex aquatilis grown in University of Washington, Seatle, WA, United States - 4-14-20 metaG | ecosystem: Host-associated > Plants > Roots > Rhizosphere...
TTCGGTCCGGAAGCCGAATTCTTCATCTTCGACGACGTCCGTTTCGACGTCAGCATGAACAAGGGCTTCTACTACATCGACTCGATCGAAGGCGCCTACAACACCGGAACGGAATATGAGCAGGGCAATCTTGGTCACCGCCCGGCGGTCAAGGGCGGCTATTTCCCGGTCCCGCCGGTGGACTCTGCGCAGGACATGCGCGGCGAAATGCTCGCCATCATGGGCGACATGGGCATCCAGCCGGAAAAGCACCATCACGAAGTCGCAACCGCGCAGCATGAGCTTGGCTTCAAGTTCAACACGCTGACCAAGTGCGGCGACTACATGCAGATCTACAAGTACGTCATCCACCAGGTAGCGGCGGCGTACGGCAAGTCGGCGACGTTCATGCCGAAGCCGGTTCTGGGCGACAACGGCTCGGGCATGCATGTGCATCAGTCGATCTGGAAGGGCGGCAAGCCGCTGTTCGCAGGCTCGGGCTATGCCGATCTCTCGGACACGTGCCTCTATTACATCGGCGGCATCATCAAGCATGCCAAGGCGCTGAATGCCTTCACGAACCCGCTGACGAATTCCTACAAGCGCCTGATCCCGGGCTTCGAAGCCCCGGTTCTGCTCGCCTATTCGTCGCGCAACCGTTCGGCTTCGTGCCGCATCCCCTACTCGGCCTCGCCGAAGGGCAAGCGCGTCGAAGTCCGTTTCCCGGATCCGGGCGCGAACCCGTACCTCGCCTACGCCGCGATGCTGATGGCCGGCCTCGACGGCATCGAGAACAAGATCCATCCCGGCGATCCGATGGACAAGGACCTCTATGCCTTGCCGCCGGAAGAGCTCAAGCAGGTGCCGACAGTCTGCGGCTCGCTGCGCGAAGCGCTGGAGAATCTCGACAAGGACCGCGCCTTCCTCAAGAAGGGCGGCGTATTCAGCGACGACTTCATCGACAGCTATATCGAGCTGAAGATGGGTGAAGTGTATGCCTTCGAGCACACGCCCCACCCGATCGAATTCAAGATGTACTATTCGGTCTGAGTTCGTTTCGACGACAGTTGGAAAAAGGGCGCGGTCGCAAGGCCGCGCCCTTTCTCTTTGCCGGGCGGCGCGAACGGAGTCGGAAGACCGGCCCAAGGGGCCAACCGGTCGCGGTCCGCCCCATCCGCCGCAGCTTGCGAAGCGCTGTAAGTTAGGGGACGCTCGATGAAAACACGAAGGGGAGAGATTCCATGCGCCGCGCAGTTCTTATTGCCGTTATGAGCCTGTCCGCCGTGAGCCTTGCAGCTTGCGGCCGCGACGACACGCCCAAGGTCGTGACCAAGACGCAGAGTGATGGATCGTCGACCGTTACCGTAACGGACAATAAGGGCGCGACGGTCACGGTCGCCAGTTCCGGCACGACGGCTAGCATGCCGTCCTACGCGCCGGCATTTCCCGGATCGACGGTCGTGACGACCGTCACCACGCCCGACCGCGGCGGCATGGTGGTGTTCAAGACCTCGGCCTCGCCGGACGCGGTCATCGCATTTTACAAAAAGTCGGTCGCCGACGCCGGCTTCAAGGACAATCTCGACATGACGTCCGGCGACACGACGACGTTCAGCGCCTCGGACACAAAATCGAAGCATGGTGTGAACGTGATCGTCGTGAAGAACGAGGACGGCACTCAGGCGCAGGTGACCTGGAACTGAGGGGCTGAGACTGCCATCCTGGCGACCTAGGCCGCGGCGACGGCGTCGTCTTCGCTTCTGGCTTCCGGCGCGGTGATCGGAAGCACGACATAGGCGCAGCATCCCTTGCCCGGCTCGCTCTCCAGCCAGGCGCGTCCGCCGTGCAATTCGGCCAGGCCGCGCACGAGCGCGAGGCCGAGACCGGTGCCGCCGGCCTGACGGTCGTAGCGATTGTCGACCTGGCTGAACGGCGTGAAGATCTTGTCGAGCTTCTCGCGCGGGATGCCGGGTCCGTTGTCCTGCACGGAGATCTGGAAGCCGCCGCTGCGTGCCGCTTCGGCGCGCACGGTGATCTTTCCGCCTTCCGGCGTGAACTTCACGGCGTTGGAGCACAGGTTGATGAGAATCTGCTTGAGCGCGCGTTCGTCGGCATACAGCGGCGGACATGCGGGATCGATCTCGATCGCCAGCGTCTGGTTGCGTTCGCGTGCCTTGGCGCCGATCAGCTTGAGGGCGATGTCGAAGGTGCGCTTGGCATCGAGCGGATGCGGCGCGATCTCCATCTTGCCGGCTTCGATCTTGGCGACGTCGAGCAGGTCGTTGATCAGGCTGAGCAGATGGGCGCCCGAGGAATGGATGTCGCCGGCATATTCCTTGTAGCGCTTGGAGCCGACCGGTCCGAAGCATTCCTCGGCGATGATTTCCGAGAAACCGAGAATGGCGTTCAGCGGCGTGCGCAGCTCATGGCTCATGTTGGCGAGGAACGCCGTCTTGGAAGCGTTGGCCGTTTCGGCCTCGAAGCGCTTGCGCAGGGCTTCGTCGCGCGTCTCTTCCAGCTCGCGGGCAAGATCTTCGACCTGGAAGCGCAGGCGCGCATCTTCGTCGACGCGGCGGGCGAGCCGGCTGCCGTCATAGAATATCTGCGCCGCGAAAACCGGAATGAACACCGCGGTGCCGTAGTCGACCACCGTATCGCCGAACGCAAAGCGCAGTGCCGCGACCGCGGTGATCGGCGCAAGGCACGCCAGGAACATGTCCATGTGACTGGCGCGGCTGACGACAAGACCGGCGAGCATCGCCATGGTCGCGCCGGCAAGGAAGATGTGGTTGAGCTGGCTCGACGGATCCCACAACAGCCAGGGAATGAGACCCCAGACGGCGCTGATGAAGATCTGCAGCATCGTCATGCGGCTGAACCAGGGGCGCACGACTTCGTAGTCGGTCTGGCCGGCCGTAGATGTCTGGTAGTAGGAAATGACGTTCGAGGCGAGGAACATCGTGATCGCGACGATGCACGGCAGGAGGATCGCCTGCTCGAACGGGCGGTGACCGAGATAGCCGAACGAATCCGAGCCGAGCCAGGCGAGGACCAATGCCCACATGGGCGAGGTGAAGCGCGTGGTGCGCATCGCGCCAGCAATGAGGTCGAGCTGAGCACTGAGGACGCGCACGTCCGCACTCCGCCGCACTCTCAGTTGCTGACCGAAACCCAATCGACGCCCCTGCTGCCCGTCCACTTTCTGTGGAACTTCCGGGATCGTAAGGGCGGTGTCTTAAAATATTCTGAGACGCGTAATCGTTCTGGTCACCACTCAGGTTGTTTCAAGGTTGTCATGCCTAATAACCGGTAAAGGACCCCACGTGACGACGTGTCAGCCGCGGCTTTGGCGGGCATTCGACGCTGATGCGTCGATTGTCCGGCTATATTGCGCGCGGGGTCTGGCGTTCTGACGCCCGTCCGGTCAAAAGCATTTCGCGCCCGGGAGTTTTCGTTAACGTAGGAAAACGTCGCGAATCGCGCCCTGACCCAACTTGTCCGCAAAGAGACGATGGCAAAAGCACCTGACCTGTTCGACGCCGGAGAACCTTCCTCCAAGGGCTACACCGCCAAGGATATCGAGGTCCTTGAAGGTCTGGAGCCCGTCCGCCGCCGGCCGGGCATGTATATCGGGGGCACGGACGAGCGCGCGCTGCACCATCTGGCGGCAGAGATCCTCGACAATGCGATGGACGAGGCCGTTGCCGGACATGCCAACCGCATCGAGATGGAGCTCGCGCCGGGCGATATCCTGACGATCCGCGACAATGGCCGCGGCATTCCGATCGATCCGCATCCCAAGTTCAAGAACAAGTCCGCGCTCGAAGTCATCATGACGACGCTGCATGCCGGCGGAAAATTCGGCGGCAAGGTCTATGACACGTCAGGCGGACTGCACGGCGTCGGCGCTTCCGTCGTCAATGCGCTGTCGGAGTGGATGGAAGTCGACGTCGCGCGCGACAAGCATGCGCACAAGATGCGTTTCGAGCGCGGCCACGCCGCCGGGAAACTGAAGGATCTGGGCGCCGTCAATCGGCGCGGCACGATCGTCTCGTTCAAGCCCGATTTCCAGATCTTCGGCAAGGACACACATTTCTCGCCGGCGCAGCTCTACCGCATGGCGCGCTCGAAGGCCTATCTGTTCCGCGGCGTCGAGATCCGCTGGAAATGCGATCCCTCGCTGATCAAGGGCGAGACGCCTGCCGAGGACGTCCTGAAATTTCCCGGCGGCCTGCTCGACTTCCTGCGCTCCGAAGTCGTCGGCAACAGCACGGTCACCTCGCGCGAATTTTCCGGCCGCACGGAAAACCGCGATGGCAAGGGCGCGGTCGAATGGGCCGTGACCTGGACGCCGATGATCGATCCGTTCGTGCACTCCTACTGCAACACGATCCCGACTTCGCAGGGCGGAACGCATGAACAGGGCCTGCGCAATGCGCTGACCAAGGCGCTGCGCAGCCATGGCGAGCGGACGAACAACAAGAAAACCGCCCTCGTCACCGCGGACGACGTCATGGCTGCGTGTTGCGCCGTGTTGTCGGTCTTCATCCGCGAGCCGGAATTCCAGGGTCAGACCAAAGACAAGCTGTCCTCGCCCGACGCGCAACGCCTGGTCGAGAATGTCACGCGCGATCACTTCGACCATTGGCTCGCCGAGAATCCGCAGGAAGCCGACAAGCTGTTCGAGTTCGTCGTCGAGCAGGCCGAGGACCGTCTCAAGAAACGCCAGGAAAAGGAAACCGCGCGCAAATCGGCGACGCGCAAGCTGCGCCTGCCCGGCAAGCTCGCGGATTGCACGCGCGATGCGGCGGCGGGAACCGAAATCTTCCTTGTGGAAGGCGACAGCGCCGGCGGCTCCGCCAAGCAGGCGCGCGATCGCGCGACGCAGGCGATCCTGCCTTTGCGCGGCAAGATTCTGAACGTCGCCAGCGCGGCGGCCGGCAAGCTGCAGCAGAACCAGGAACTCGCCGACCTTGTGCAGGCGCTCGGCTGCGGCACGGGCGCAAAATATCGCAGCGATGACCTGCGCTATGACCGCGTCATCATCATGACCGACGCCGACGTCGACGGCGCGCACATCGCCTCGCTCCTTTTAACGTTCTTCTACCGCGAGATGCCGCGGCTCATCGCCGAGGGCCATCTGTTCCTGGCCATGCCGCCGCTCTATCGCATGACGCAAGGCTCCAAGACGGAATATGCCCGCGACGACGCGCATCGCGAGCAGCTTCTCAAGACCGTGTTCAAGGGCAGCAGCAAGGTCGACGTCGGCCGCTTCAAGGGCCTGGGCGAAATGATGCCGGCGCAGCTCAAGGAAACCACGATGAAGCCGGGCAATCGTACGCTTGTGCGCGTCGACATCGGAGAGGACGAGCGCGAGGATACCGAGGATCTCGTCGAGCGCCTGATGGGCAAGAAGCCCGAGCTGCGCTTTCAGTACATCCAGGAAAACGCGCAGTTCGCGACCAACGTCGACGTCTAGGGCAGCCGCAGCTTTCCGAACAAGATCACCGTGTCGCCGGTCTGCGATGGCACCGTCGTAGCCGGCCGCGCCGCTTCCAGTTTCGCGCCGTCGGGCGGCAGACCATACCGTTGCTCGCCGATCAGAATGTCCACGGGTTTTGCCGACGCAAAGTTCAGCGTCACCGCCTTGCCGCTGCAGTCGTTCGTGAGGCAACCGAAGATCGTGCCCGCCGGATTGATCGTGCTTTCGCCGACCATAAACGTCTTACCCTCGATCTCTATCGAAGTGAGTGCGGAATCTTTCGGCACGACGACGAACATCCGGTTCGCCTGCGGCGAGCCGGCAAGCCTGAGAGTCACGCTGCGGCCCTTGGCATCGGGCGAACTGATGACCGTTGCCGAGGGCGCCGCAAAGCGTGTCGCTCCGGCGTCCGCGACGTAGCAGCGCTGGAAGGCAATCGGCGAGGCCATCTGCGGCTCGCGCGAGAATGGTTCGACATCACGCAGCGCGCGCGGCAGCGTGGCCGGCGTATCGACGCTCCATAGCGCCTTGTTCGAGACATGGTCGTCGATGAAGTTGATCGAGAGACGCTGCGGCGTGATTTCGCTGTAGGCCGGCTGCATGCCGGCAACAATCGCCACCACGATCGCCGCGCCGCCAAGCGCGGATGTGAGCCTCAGCCAACTGCGCGCACTCAGCGGATTCGCCGCCAGCACCGGCAGCAAGGCGATCGCGCCGAACGCCAGCGGCACGGTGAACAGCGGATGGACGGCAAGTCCCTGCACGGTTTCGGCCATCGCCGAAAGCGAGAACCAGATCAGGAGCGGAAAGATCGCCGCAAGCAGGAATGCCGTCATGCCCGTCGTGCCGGTCCACGCGCCTGCCGATCTTGACTGCGCCAGGACCAGGACCGATCCGATCAGCTCAGGAAACAGAAAATACGGGCTGAGACCGGGCAGCAGCGCCGCGGTCACGACGCCCAGTCCCGACAACCACAGCCAGACCGACAAAGCCATCTTGCGCGCATTCGCGAGGCGCGCGGTGAAGACGATCATCGCGGCGACGCCAAGCGCGAGCGCGATGCGCAGGTACGCCGGATAGGCATAGGAAGGATCGGGCTGACCAGAAACGAGAGACGCAATCTCGTGCAGCACCCAGCCGAATGCCGCGCTTAGGAGTACGGCCGCAGGCGGCACAATCGCTGCGCCAAACCAGCCGCCAACTCCGCTCTTCTCCTTGCGCGACGTGAACGCGGCCAGAAGCAGCAGCACCAGTGTCGCGAGCGCCAGCGGCAACGCCCAGCTTGCGGGCATTCGCGGCAGGAACCGACCCAGCACCGTCAGGTAAACATCGTCGCCGCCTTTCAACGTCGCAAAATCGGTCTGCATCAATCCGCTCGCCATGCCGAGCAGATTGTCACCATGCATCTGCAACGTGGACTGGCTGAGATTGGCCCGGCGATCGAGGGCGGTGTGATAGTGCGCGATGTTTCCGATGAAGGCGAAATTGAACGACGTGAAGCCCTGATTGATGAACAAGGTCAGGTCGGTGTCGTTTGGAAGGAACTTGTAGACAACCGCGAACAGCGAACTCGTCGCATAGTTCGGCACGCTGCGCGCATAGAGATCGATCAGCGGTCCGTCGCCGGGGCTTGTCTGGAACAGGGAGCTCGGACCCTGATTGCCGCGCGCCTCGACATTGACGACCGCGCCGACGCGGGCCTTGAGCGCCGGATTGTCCAGAAAGGCAGCCGCGCCCAGCAAACCCGCCTCTTCGCCGTCGGTTATCAGCGCGAGGATGGGATGCTGCGTTTTCATTCCGCGCGCCTGCAACGCTCGAACGGTTTCCAGAATCGTGGCGACGCTGGACTGATCGTCCGAGGCGCCCGGGCCGGCGGGAACCGAGTCGTAGTGCGCCATCAAGACGATGGCCTTGCCCTTGCCCGGGGCGACCTCGGCGAGAATGTCCTGCGCCGTGCCGCAGGCGAAGAAGCCGAACTTGGCGCGCCCCTCGCAGCCGAGCCCCTGATAAAGACTTGTGGTGATGCCGAGGGCGGCGAACTCGGCGCGCACGCGATCTCGCACCGCCTGGTTGGCTGGTGTGGAAACCGGATGCGGCACTTCCGGTCCCAGAAGGCGCTTTAGGATCCGGTCGGCGCGGGCGGCGGAAAATTCCGTCGCGGGCGCATCGAGACCAAGCGGCCTGGGCTGTCCGTTGAACGCGCTCCCGATGAGCCAGATCGCAAGTGCGATCAGCGCCAGGCTGAAAATGCGCGCCAGCGCATCAGCTTCTCTCGATTCCATGTGCTCCCTCCCGGACGAGGTTCGAGCGTTGCGCGCGAAGGCCTGCTTGTCGAGGGGGCTGCACGGTTGCTGGCGCGGGCGCCGGCTCGGGACGGAACGGTTGGATCATCTGTCCGACAAAACCGTGCGGCATCGGATCATCGATGCCGAAGACGGTCGGCTGGCGCTCGGGCAGGTAGAAGGTTCCGAACAGGATGTCCCACAGAGGAAGTGCGCCCGCGAAGTTCTTGTCCTGGCCCTCGTCCGCCCTGGTGTGATGCCAGCGATGGAATGCAGGACTGACGAAGAACCTCCGGAACGGCCCAAGATCCCATCGGACGTTTGCGTGGACCATGATCGCGTAAAACGTCGTGACGGGAGCATACAGCGCGACCGATGTCAGGTTGAAGCCGAGCACGACAAGCGGCACGGCCTGGATCAGCTTGGCGCCGATGTCGTTGACCGGGTGCAGGCGGACCGACGAGAGCCAATCCAGTTCCGTTGACGAGTGATGCACGGCATGGAAGCGCCACAAATGGCGTCCGTGAAACAGACGGTGCTGCCAGTAGCCGAAGAAATCGCCGATCACGAAAACCTCGATCGCCTGCAGCCAGATCGGCTGTGTCGAAAGGATTCCATGACCTTGCGCCAGTGTCTTGAAGTGCAAACCGAAGATCGCGACCAGCGGCAGGACCGCGATTGCGATCGCGATCGGCGTCACCGCCTTGGTGACGATCGGCGTCCAGAGCCAGTAAAGGCAGTCGGTGAAATAGCCCTTGCGAAGAATCTTCTGGCCGGGCACCGAAGGCCAATAGCGGGCGATCACCCAGTAGAGCGCCGTCAGCACGACGAAGGCGATGGCAAGTCCGATAGCGCGATGGCCAAGCTGGGTCATGGGATTGAAACGTTACGGGCGCGCGGCTCCGTCGATCTACCCGCTTTCCGCGGTGCGCCGCGAATGTCGGTGTCTGCGTCATAAGGGACGCTACAGGTTGACAAAACGCCGCGGCTCCCTATGTTGCACTGCATATAGGAGTCGGCTGCCAATTTGGGATAGCCGCTGGGCGTCTGCGATACGCCCCTATTTAGGAGCGTGCGACGACCACCGTGACGAACGCCGGTACGGAAACCGGCATCGAAGAAGCCCTCGATTCAACTTCTTCCCCTGTTGAAACCCCTGCAACGCCTGCCGCGCCCGAAGACGGGTTCAATTCGCTTGGGCTCTCGCCCGAGATTTTGAAGGCAGTCGCCGACAGCGGCTACACCACCCCAACCCCCATCCAGGCACAGGGCATCCCCCATGTGCTGCAGCGGCGCGACATCATCGGCATCGCGCAGACCGGCACCGGCAAAACGGCGTCGTTCACCCTGCCCATGATCGAGCTTCTGGCCCGTGGCCGTGCCAAGGCGCGCATGCCGCGTTCGCTGATCCTTGAGCCGACCCGCGAACTCGCCGCCCAGGTGGCGGAAAGCTTCGAGAAGTACGGCAAGTTCAACAAGCTTTCGATGGCGCTGCTGATCGGCGGAACGTCGTTCGACGACCAGGACAAGAAACTGGACCGCGGCGTGGACGTGCTGATTGCGACGCCCGGACGCCTGCTCGACCACTTCGAGCGCGGCAAGCTGATGCTCAGCCAGGTCAACATCCTCGTCATCGACGAAGCCGACCGCATGCTCGACATGGGCTTCATCCCGGACGTCGAGCGGATCTGCAAGCTCATTCCGTTCACGCGCCAGACGCTCTTCTACTCGGCGACGATGCCGCCGGAAATCACGCGGCTCACCGAGCAGTTCCTGCACAATCCGGTCCGCGTGGAGGTCAGCCGTCCTGCGACCGCCGCGACGACGATCGAACAGACGCTGGTGGCCATTCCGGCGAACGACTGGGCCAAGCGCGAGGCGCTGCGCCGCCTCATCCGCGAAGCCGAGCCGACGCTCAACAACGCCATCGTGTTCTGCAACCGCAAGCGCGACGTCGATGTCGTCGCGAAGTCGCTGGCCAAGCACGGCTTCAATGCCGCACCGCTGCATGGCGACCTCGACCAGTCGCTGCGCACCAAGACGCTCGACAGCTTCCGCACGGGTGAGCTCAAGATTCTCGTTGCCAGCGATGTCGCTGCGCGCGGTCTCGACATTCCGATGGTCAGCCACGTCTTCAATTTCGACGTACCGTTCCACGCGGACGACTACGTCCACCGCATCGGCCGCACCGGGCGCGCCGGCCGCGTCGGCTACGCCTACATGCTGGCGACGCCGCGTGACGACAAGCAGGTCGACGCGATCGAACGGCTGACCAAGATGCCGATCGCCCGTCAGGTCATGGAAAACATCGAAGTGCGCGAAGACCGCAAGCCTCGCCGCGACGACGACAAGAAACGCGGCGGCCGAGACCGCGACCGTAACCGCAAGGACAAGTTCCGCCCGGACAAGTTCCACGACCATGTCGCACCGATGCAGCCGGTCCAGGCCAGCGAAGAAACCGTCTCCGCACCCGTCGTCGTGCAGGACGCACCGGCTGTCCGCACGCCGGAGCCGGTGGTTGCACGCGCCGAACCGCGCCCGGAAAAGAAGCATGAGCCGCGCCGCGACCGTCCGCAGCACAAGAAACGTGATCCCGAGCATCGGGCCAGCCATGACCGCAAGAACGATGCGACGCCGGTCAAGCCGGAAAAGCACGAGCTGCCGGCGTTTTTGTTCCGCCCCGTGCCGGTGACGAAAAAGGCCGACGCCTAGCGCGACGAAGCGGCTTCCTGTTAGCGTGCCGCCAAACGGGGAGAGCACGCGCATGGCCGACATGGCAATACAGGGATCGACGCAGGACCGCTTCGCCTCGGTGCGCAAGCCGTTCGAGGACAATTTCGCGAGCGGTGCCGATGTCGGCGCCTCGTTCTGCGCGACTCTGAACGGCGAGACCGTGGCCGACCTCTGGGGTGGATATGCCGACGCCGCACGCACGCGGCCATGGGCGAAGGACACCATCATCAACGTCTATTCGACGACCAAGACGATGACGGCGCTGACCGCCCTGCTCGTCGCGGATCGCGGCGAGCTCGACTTTGATGCGCCGGTCGCACGCTACTGGCCGGAATTCGCCGCGAACGGCAAAGCGGACGTCAAGGTGAGCCACCTGATGAGCCATTCCTCCGGCGTGTCGGGTTGGAAGGAGAAGATCACCGGCAAGGATCTCTATGACTGGGAGAAGATGACGTCGCTTCTCGCCGCCCAGGCGCCGTTCTGGAAGCCGGGAACGGCCTCGGGCTATCACGCGATCACGCAAGGCTATCTCGTCGGTGAAGTCGTCCGTCGCATCACCGGGCGTTCGCTCGGCACGGTGTTCCGCGACGAGATCGCGCGTCCGCTAGGTGCAGACTTTCACATCGGCCTGCCGGCATCCGAAGATTCGCGCGTCGCAGAGCTGATACCTCCCGAGCCGGGCACAGCGATCGGCGACGGCACCCAGACCGAGCTCCAGGCCAACATGTCCAGCAATCCCGGAGTCGATGTCTCGGAGACGCGGACACGCGCCTGGCGCGGCGCCGAGATTCCCGCTGCCGGCGGTACCGGAAACGCCCGCTCCATCGCCGAGATCCACGCCATCCTCGCAAACGGCGGCATGGCGAAAGGCAAGCGCATCATGTCCGAAGCCGGTTGCCGCAAGGCGCTCGAGCCGCAGATCGAAGGGACCGACTTGATCCTCGGCGTTCCGATCAAGTTCGGCCTCGGCTTCGGATTGCCCGGCGCCATGATCCCGCTGCCGAGTCCCAACAGCATGTTCTGGGGCGGCTATGGCGGATCGCTCACGATCATCGATTTCGACAAGCACGCGACCTTCGGATACGCGATGAACCGCATGGTCGGCACGACGACGGGCGATCCGCGCGCCTTCGGCATGATCATGGCGATGTACCAGACGCTCGCCTCCTGAACGCAATGGACGTCGCCGCGCTCGAAGGGCCCATCGCCAGGTGGAATCTCATTCCCGACGGCGCGCCCTTCGAGACGCACAGCTCCCGGCTTCAGCCGGTGACGCATCGCGGCCGGCCGGCGCTGCTCAAAGTGTTCAAGCCGGGCAGCGACGAAATCGAGAGCGCGATGATCCTGCGCCACTGGGGCGAAAGCGCCGTGCGCGTCTATGAAGGCGACGAGACTGCGATCGTCATCGAACGCATCGCGCCGGGGACGCTGCTGTCCGAACTGGTCGCGACGGACGATGATGGTGCGACGCACATCTGGTGCGATGTCGTCGAGAAGCTGCATGTGCGCCCCGCGCCCGAAGGCTTCAAGGATATCGTTCGCTGCGGACGCAGCCTGATCGACAAGCCCTGTCCGCCCCATCCGCTGCTGACACAACAACTGTTCGAGAGCGCGAGGCGCGAGTACGTCGAGCTTCTCGAGAGCCAGAACGCCAATCGCTTTCTCCTGCACACCGATCTGCACCACGGCAATATTCTCAAGGATGTGACGCGCGGCTGGCTCGTCATCGATCCCAAGGGCTATTCCGGGGAACTGGAGTTCGAGACAGCCTCGTTCCTCCACAATCCGACGCGGGAATATTGCCAGCCGACACATCTGGAACGCAGGGTTCGCATTCTGTCGGCGCGCCTGGGCATGGACGAAGACCGGCTGCTGCGCTGGTGCTTCGCGCACGGCGTTTTGAGCGCCGTCTGGTCGATTGAGATGCCTGTATTCGATCCCGCGGGCGGAATCGACGCTGCAAACGCAGCGCTTGAGGTGCTCGGGCGCCGGGCGCGGACGTAGTTCACATCAACAAATCTTCATGGTCATCCGCGGCAAAAACAGGCTACTTTGCTGCGATGCAGCAAAAGCTCCAAACCCAGCCCCGGCGCGTCCTTGTCCTGCAGGGCGGCGGCGCACTTGGCGCGTACCAGGCCGGCGTCTATCAGGGCCTCGGCGAAGCCGACTTCAAACCCAACTGGATCGCCGGCACTTCGATCGGCGCCATCAACGCGGCGATCATCGCGGGCAACGCGCCGGACAAGCGCGTCGAGCGGCTGCGCGAATTCTGGGAAACGGCGAGTGCGACGCTGCCCTTCAAATTTGCGCTGCTCGATTCCCAGACGCGTTCGTTCGTGAATGAAGCCTCTGCGGCCTGGATCGCGACGGCGGGCGTTGCCGGTTTCTTCCGTCCGCGCATTCCACCGGCGATGTTCTATCCGGCCGGCGCACCTCAGGCGCGCAGCTACTACGACACATCGCCCCTGCGCGACACACTGGAGCGGCTCGTCGACTTCGACCGCATCAATGCGAGGGAAGTGCGGCTCAGCCTCGGCGCGGTGAAGGTGAAATCCGGCGAGCTCATCTACTTCGACAACGAGCGCCACAAGATCGGACCGGAACATGTGATGGCCTCGGGCGCGTTGCCGCCGGGCTTTCCAGCCGTCGAGATCGACGGACAATTCTATTGGGACGGCGGCGTCGTCTCGAACACGCCGCTGCAATACGTACTCGACGAAGACACCGAGGATGATCTCCTCGTCTTCCAGGTCGACCTATTCAGCGCCCATGGACCGCTGCCGAACACGGTGCTCGAGGCCATCGAGCGCGAAAAGGATATCCGCTATTCCAGCCGCACGCGCCGAAACACCGAAGCGATTCTGCAGAAGCACGACGCCAAGATGGCGATCCGTTCGCTTCTCAACGCCTTGCCGCCCGAGCTTGCCAACACGCCCGACGCGCAACGCGTCTGCGCTCTCGCGCGCGAGAATGCGGTGACGGTCGTGCAGCTTGTCTATCGCGACAAGCCTTATGAAGGCTCCAGCAAGGACTTCGAATTCTCGCGCCAGAGCATGCATGAACATTGGACGACCGGGCACGAAGACATCTGCCGCACCATGACGCGGCGCGAACACATGGTCTGCGACCGCAAAAAGGGCGCAACGACGCTGATCGACGTGATCGAAGCCATCGAGATCGAAACCACCTCCCCCGCACCCGACTAAAAGGACTTGCCCATGTCACTGAAATCCAGATCCGCCATCGTCACCGGTTCCACCAGCGGCATCGGCCTTGCCTATGCCCGCGCTCTCGCCAAGGAGGGCGCCAACGTCCTGATCAACGGATTCGGCGATGCGGCCGACATCGAGAAGGAACGCGCATCGATCGAGGCCGACTTCGGCGTCAAGGCGATCTATTCGCCTGCCGACATGACCAAGCCGGACGACGTCGCCGCGATGGTCGCGCTCGCGGAAAAAACATTCGGCGCCTGCGACATTCTCATCTGCAATGCCGGCATCCAGTTCGTCTCGCCGATCGAGGACTTTCCGGTCGAGAAGTGGAACCAGATCATCGCGATCAACCTGACGTCGGCGTTCTTGTGCATGCGCGCCGCGATTCCGGGCATGAAAAAACGCGGCTGGGGCCGGATCATCTCGACCGCATCGGCCCACTCCCTCGTCGCGAGCCCGTTCAAGTCCGCTTATGTTTCGGCCAAGCACGCCCTGGCCGGCCTGACGAAAACCATCGCGCTCGAAACGGCGACGTCGGGCATCACGGTCAACTGCATCAGTCCTGGTTATGTCTGGACACCGCTGGTCGAGAAGCAGATTCCCGACACGATGAAGGCGCGCAACATGACCAAGGACCAGGTCATCAACGATGTTCTGCTCGCCGCCCAGCCGACCAAACAGTTCGTTACGGTCGAGGAAGTCGCGGGCATCGCCGTGTTTCTGTGCTCGGACACCGCCAAGCAGATCACGGGCGCGAACATCTCGGTGGACGGCGGCTGGACGGCGGCTTAGAGCCCGTCCCGCCATCGATCCTTCGACCAGCTCGCCGAGAGACCGGCGACCTACTTCTTGATCCCGCCGTCCAGCATCTTCTGGATCGCTGCGCCGTAGGGCGGGCGCATCATCGCCGTCAGGTCGCGTCCCACCTGCTGGAACACGGCCTTGGCGTGGCTGAACGTCCGAAAGCCGTCTATGCCGTGATACGCGCCCATGCCGGACGGACCGATGCCGCCGAACGGCAGGTCTTCCATTGACACATGCATCACGACGTCGTTGACCGACACGCCACCGGAAGTGGTGCGCGTCAGCACCCTCTCCTGCTCGGCGGCGTCCTTGCCGAAATAGTAGAGGCCCAGCGGGCGGTCATGTCCGTTCACATAGCCAATGGCTTCATCGACATTCGTGTAGGTCTTGACCGGCAGAAGCGGTCCGAAGATCTCGTCCTTCATGATCGCCATGTCGTCCGTCGGATTGAGGACGAGCGTCGGCGGGATCTTGTGATAGGGCTGCTGGTGGAAATCTTCCTTGGCCGGATTGAGCTCGATGATCTCGGCGCCCTTTGCCCTCGCATCGTCGATGTAGCCGTTCAGACGATCGAAGTGACGCTGGTTGATGACCGAGGTGTAGTCCGGATTGTCCTTCAGGGTCGGGAACATCGCGCTGATCGCGTTCGCGGCAGCGCCGACGAACTCGCGCGCCCTGGCCTGCGGCACCATCACATAGTCCGGCGCAAGACAGATCTGACCGGCGTTGAGGGTCTTTCCCATCATCACGCGCTTGGCCGTGAGTTCCATGTCGGCGGAGTCGCTGACGATCACCGGCGACTTGCCGCCGAGTTCGAGCGTGGTCGGAACCAGATTCTCCGCCGCTGCCTTCATCACGTGATAGGCGATCGACGTTGCGCCGGTGAACAGCAGGTGATCGAAGGGCAGCCGCGAGAACGCCCCGCCGACATCGGCTCCGCCGGTGAACACCGCAACCTCTGTCTCGTCATAGGCCGACGCGAACATCCGCGCCATCAGTTCCGCGGTCCGCGGCGTAAATTCGCTCGGCTTGATCATCGCGCGATTGCCCGCGGCGAACACACCGGCCAGCGGCGTGAAGGTCAGATTCACCGGGAAGTTCCACGGCGAGATGATACCGATGGTGCCCTTGGGTTGATATTCGACATACGCCTTGGCGCCGAACAGGCCGAGGATGGCCGGGCTGACCTTGCGCTTGTCGCGCTTCATCCACTTGCGCAGATTTTCCTTGGCGTGCTTCAGCGGCGCGATGGAGCCGGACACATCGGTCAGCATGGTGGCGTGGACAGAGCGATGACCGAAATCTTCGCGCAGCGCATCGGCGATCGCGTCCTTGTGGCCGACGAGCAGACCGATCGCACGATCGAGCCAGTCGATCCGCTTCTCCGCGCTGACTGGACCGTCTTTCAAATGCGCCTGACGCTGGCGGTCCAGTACGGCCCGCATTGCGGCCCCGACGTCTCCACCCTGGGTTGGCTTGGCCTGTGCGCTCATTTTATGTCCTCTCGCGGGTCACGGCTGATATTTTGTCAAGTTAATCAGTGCGCAAGCCCGCCTTCAATGGCCCTGCTTAAGAGTTTGTTACGAACCCGATGTTCACTATGTCGGGCGCCGGTCTTCGGACGGCCTTTGATCGGGGAGTTGGCGTTGCGTAATGAACGGGAACTGGCGCTTGCGAAAACCACTCTGGCCTTGATGGCGGAGTGCAATGTCTCGCCGGTTCCGGAGAATTTCGAGCTCTTTTACCACTATGCCGCCGGCGAAAATCCGGCTGTGGGCCGCATCATCGGCGACATGATTGCCGCGCGCCGGCCATTCACGGTTTCCATCCTGCAGGACCTTCGCGACCGTTGCTTCTCGCGCGACCGTACGGAGCGTGCGGTGAACGCCATCGGTGATGGCGTCTCGGCGTCCTTGAACGACGTCCTCGAGAAACTGGATGCCGCCAGCAAGCAGGCCTTTGACTATGGCCAGACATTGTCGGCTGCCAGCGGCGAGCTCGGCGACAATCGCACGCCAGAAGACCTGCGCCGCCTCGTGGGCGGACTGATCTCCGCAACGCAGGTCATGGAAGAACGCTCCAGGGCGCTCGAAGGCGAATTGCAAAATTCATCGCAGCAGGTCAACGAACTCAAGTCCCAGCTCGACAATGTGCGCAAGGAAGCGCTCACCGATCCGCTGACCGGCATCGCCAATCGCAAGGCGTTCGACACCAATCTGCAGGCTGCCATCGAAGATGCGCAGTCCGGCGGCACGCCGCTCTCGCTGTTCATGTGCGACATCGACCGCTTCAAGCTCTTCAACGACACCTGGGGTCACCAGACGGGCGACCAGGTTCTGCGGCTCGTCGCAACCTGTCTCTCGGAAAACACGAAGGGCTATGACACCGCCGCGCGCTATGGCGGCGAGGAGTTCGCGGTCGTCGTCCGGCACAGCGGCATCGACGACGCCGTCAAGCTTGCCGACCAGATCCGCCAGAGGGTTCAGGGCAAGCGGCTGATCAAGAAATCGACCGGCGACGTATTGGGTTCGATCACCATCTCCATCGGCGTCGCCGAACTGGCAGACGGCGAGACCGCCGCTTCGCTGATCCAGCGCGCCGACGCGTGCCTTTATCGCGCCAAGCATGCTGGCCGAAATTGCGTCATCGGCGACAACGATCCGCGTGCCGCCGAAATGGAAATTGACGCGGCGTAATCGCCCTTTCTCGCACCCTTCCCATCACTGTCGAACCGCGTATGCTGCGCCGCTGAAAGTAGCGGGAGTGGAACATGCGTACGGATTTCGATCGGGCTTATGTGACGGCGCACGGCAATGTCGCGGTCCTGACGCTCAACCATCCCGAGGCGATGAACGCGGCCGGGACCAAGCTCGTGAAAGGCGCCGCCGCCGCACTGAACTTCATCGAAAAGAAGGACAGCGGATTTCGCGCCATGATCCTGACCGGTGAGGGACGTGGCTTCTGCTCGGGCGCCAATCTCGCCGAACGCGGCAGCGAAGACACCGGCGTCGGTCACGCTCTCGAAACCGTCTATCACCCGTTCCTGCGCCGCCTGCGCGATCTTTCGATCCCATTCGTGACCGCCGTGAACGGCGCCGCCGCCGGCGTCGGCATGAGCATTGCGCTGATGGGCGATCTCGTCGTTGCGGGGCGTTCGGCGTATTTCCTTCAGGCGTTCACCCGCATCGGCCTGGTGCCGGATGGCGGGTCGACCTGGCTGCTGCCAAGGCTCATCGGCCTTGCCCGCGCCAAGGAGCTCTCGCTGCTCGCCGAAAGGTTGCCTGCCGAAAAGGCCCTCGAATGGGGATTGATCAACCGCGTTGCCGACGACAATGCCCTCTTGGCAGAGGCCATGAAGCTTGCCGAGCAGCTCGCGAACGGGCCGTCTTCGCTAGCCGTGACTCGCAGCCTGTACTGGCAGAGCCCGCTCAACACGTATGAGGAGCAGCTCGACCTGGAACGCATCAGTCAGGAACGCGCCGGCAAGACAGAAGATTTCATGGAAGGCGTCTCCGCCTTTCTGCAAAAGCGCCAGGCGAAGTTCAAAGGGAAATAGCCGGTCGCAATTTCATAAAAACGACATGCTCGCGCGTCCGTGACTTGCTCGCGGCCACGAACTGTTGACCTATTGGCGCTGGCCACTGGGGTGCCGGCTCGTTCGTCGGACGGGATACGATTTCAAGCCTGGAGAGTCACATCATGCGACGCAGATCTATTCTGTTGGCGGGCGTTTTCAGCGTGGGATTTGCGGTCGCGGCCGCCTATGGCGCGATGGACACCAGGCCGGAACTCGGCGCCTGGGGCGTCGATCTCACCGGCATGGATAAAAGCGTCAAGCCGGGCGACGACTTCTTTAGCTACGTCAACGGCAACTGGGTCAAATCCACGGTCATTCCGCCGGAGCGCAGCAGCACCGGCTCGTTCCAGGTTCTGCGCATTCTCAGCGAGAAGCGCATGCGCGATATCGTGTCCGAGCTCCAGGCCAAGCCCTACGACCAGCTAACGACCGAAGAAAAGAAGCTGCGCGACCTCTACGAAGCCTATGTCGACCAGGCGTCGATCGAAGCTGCGGGCCTCGCGCCGGCAAAGGCAGACCTTGCGGCCATAGATCACATTACAACGCTGGACGACGTGGCGCGCGCCATGTCGTCGCCCAAGCTCTCGACGCAGAGCATCTTTAACCTGCAGATCGGCGTCGACGACAAGGATCCCAACGCCTACTCCGTCTCGCTTTCGCAAGGCGGCCTCGGCATGCCTGACCGCGACTACTACCTGCGCGACGATCCCGCTCTGGCCACGACGCGCGACGCCTACAAGAAATACCTGTCGACGATGCTGTCCCTGGCCGGCCTGACCGACACCGACAAGCGCGCCGACGCGATCTTCGCTCTCGAGACGAAAATCGCGAACGCCCACTGGACCCGCGCGCAAAATCGCGACGAGACCGCGGTCTACAACCCGATGAAACTGTCGGAGCTCAAGACGCTCGCGCCCGAATTTCCCTGGGATGCGTTCCTCGCGAGCGCCGATATTCCGCTGACGAGTCCCAAAGGCGAGCGGACGGTCGTCGTCGCCCAGAAATCCGCGTTCCCGGTTCTGGCCAAGATCTTTGCCGAGACGCCGGTCTCGGTCTGGCGCGATTATCTGACGGTGCACTATCTGCACGCCGTCGGGCAGTTCCTGCCCAAGAAGTTCGACGACGCCGACTTTGCCTTCAACGGCACGGTGCTTGGCGGTCAGGGCCAGCAACTCGATCGCTCGACGCGCGGCGTGCATCTTCTCGACAACCTGCTCGGCGAAGCTCTCGGCAAGATATATGTCGCGAAATATTTTCCGCCGGAATCCAAGAAGAAGGCGGAACAGCTTGTCGCCAATCTCCTGAAAGCCTACGACGCCGATCTGCGCACGCTGCCCTGGATGTCGGAGGAAACCCGGCAGAAGGCGCTTGAGAAGCTGCACAAGTTCACGCCGCACATCGGCTATCCCGACAAGTGGATCGACTATTCATCCTACAAGATCGCGCGCGGCGACCTCCTCTCGGACGAGCAGGCCGGCGTCGTTTTCGAATGGCATCGCGAGGTCAAGCGCCTCGATGATCCGGTCGACAAGGCTGAGTGGGGCATGACGCCGCCGACCATCAACGCCTATTACAATCCGAACGCGAACGACATCGTGTTTCCGGCGGCCATTCTTCAGGCGCCCTTCTTTGATCCGAATGCCGACGACGCGGTGAACTATGGCGGCATCGGCGCGGTGATCGGGCACGAGATCAGCCACGGCTTCGACGACCAGGGCGCGCTCTATGACGGCGATGGCGTGTTCCGCAACTGGTGGAACGATGCGGACAAGAAGAACTTCGACGCCCGCACTACGCAATTGTCGAACCAGTTCGATACATACGAGCCATTGCCGGGTCTGCACATTATCGGCCGCAACACGCTGGGCGAGAACATCGCTGACCTCGCGGGCCTGACGATTGCTCTGAAGGCCTATCATCTCTCGCTGGGCGGCAAGCCTGCGCCGGTGATCGACGGCTATACGGGCGACCAGCGCTTCTTCCTGTCCTTCGGGCAGATCTGGCGCACCGCCTATCGCGACAGCGCACTGCGCACGCAGGTTCTTTCGAACGAACACAGCCCGGGACAGTTCCGCGTGATCGGCGCGACGCGCAACATCGATGCGTGGTACGACGCGTTCGGCGCCAAGCCCGGCGACACGTACTACCTGCCGCCGGAGCAGCGCGTTCATCTTTGGTAGATTCAATCGCGCCGCGGGGTCGTTCCCGCGGCGTCTTCCTTTCAGGAGAATGACATGAAGCGTTCTGTCTTGCTGCTTGGTGCTGCCGTCCTTTCTCTGGCCGCCGCATCCGCACTGTCGGCGGCGCCGGCCGGACGCGCTGCGGTGCAGCCCTGGGGCGTCGAACTGTCCTACATCGACAAGACGGTGAAGCCAGGGGACAATTTCTTTCTTTATGCCAACGGCAACTGGGTCAAGCACGACGTGATCCCGGCCGACCGAACCTATTCCGGCGTCAATCTGGAACTGGACAAGCAGAATGAGGACCGGCTGAAGGGCCTCGTCGCCTCGCTGGCCGCCGAACCCGATGCCAAACTGACAGCGGAAGAGCGCAAGCTTCGCGACATCTATACCGCTTTCATGGACACCAAGCAGATCGAGGCCGACGGACTTGCCCCGGCACAGAAGGATCTGGCGACCATCGCCGGCGTCAAGACGCTCAGCGACGTCGCGCGCGTCATCGGCGATCCCTCTTTGGCCACTGACGGTCCGTTCGCGTTCTACATCGGAGTCGACGACAAGAACTCGGATATCTACTCGATCAACCTGACCCAATCGGGCCTCGGCATGCCCGATCGCGACTACTACCTGAAAACAGATAAGGACATCGTCAAAACCCGCGATGCCTACAAGACCTACATCGCGCAGATGCTGACGATCGCCGGCGCGAAAGACGCGTCGGCGCGCGCTGACAAGGTCTATGCCCTCGAACTGGCGATGGCCAAGGCAAGCTGGCCGGCCGCCGACCGCCGCGACGAGGACAAAATCTACAACCCGATGTCCTTCTCGGATCTCAAGAAACTGGCGCCGGGCTTCGACTGGGACGCGATGTTCAAGGCGGCCGGGATTTCCACGACCTCGCCGCACGGCGAGCGGAAAGTCATCGTCGCGGAGAAATCCGCCTTTCCGGATCTGGCCAAGGTCTTCGCCGCGACACCCATCGATGTGTGGCGCGACTATCTGACCGTCCGCTACCTCCATAGCTGGGCGTCCTATCTGCCCAAGAAAGTCGACGACACAGACTTTGCGTTCTACGGCATGGCGCTAGAGGGAAAGACGGCGCAACTGGATCGCAAGATCCGCGCAATTCATCTGCTCGACGGCACGATGGGCGAAGCGCTCGGCAAGCTCTACGTGGCCAAGTATTTTCCTCCGGAAGCCAAGGCCAAGGCGCTCGCACTCGTACAGAACGTGCTGAAGGCCTATGACGCCGACATCCGCACGCTCGCCTGGATGACGCCGCCGACGCGGGCCAAGGCGCTCGACAAGCTGCATGCGATGGCGCTGAAGATCGGCTATCCCGACAAGTTCCGCGATTACACCGCGCTCGCAATCGACCGTGCCAACCTCCTGGGCAGCGTGAAGAACGCAACGGTGTTCGAGTGGAACCGCCAGTTGCGCCGGATCGATGATCCGGTCGACCGCACCGAATGGGGCATGACGCCGCCGACCAACAACGCCTACGACAATTTCAACTTCAACGAGATCGTGTTCCCGGCCGGAATTCTGCAGCCGCCCTATTTCGATCCCAACGCGGACGATGCGGTGAACTATGGCGAGATCGGCGCGACGATCGGTCATGAGATCAGCCATGCCTTCGACGACCAGGGCTCGAAGTACAATCCGCGCGGAGTCCTGCAGAACTGGTTCACGCCGGAGGACCTGAAGAACTTCAAGGCGCGCGGCGACGCGATTGCCGCGCAATACGACCAATACCAGCCGCTGCCCGGCCTGCACCTCAACGGCAGGCTCACCCTGGGCGAGAATATCGCCGACATCGCGGGTCTGGTGATCGCGCTCAAGGCCTATCACATCTCGCTGGGCGGCAAGCCGGCGCCGGTGCTGAACGGTCTGACGGGCGACCAGCGCTTCTACATCGCCTATGCGCAAAGCTGGCGCGAGCGGCATCGCGACGGCGCCGTGCGGGCGCAGGTGCTGTCCAATCCGCACAGCACGTCCGAGTTCCGCGTCAACGGCGTCGTTCGCAACACCGACGCCTGGTACACGGCGTTCGACGTGAAGCCGGGCGACAAGTTCTACCTGCCGCCGGACAAGCGTGTGCCGGTCTGGTAGCAGCAAACAGGATCACGGGGATTCCATCATGAAAAAACTGACCATCGCTCTCCTCGCGCTTGCCGGCACTGCATGCGCGGCCCTCGCCGCAGAACCGTCAGCCAAGCCGACCTTCGGCGCCTGGGGAATCGATCTGACGGGCATGGACCGCAGCGTCAAACCCGGCGACGACTTCTTCCTCTATGCCAACGGCGCTTGGCTGAGCCGCACGGAAATTCCCGCCGACCGCACCAGCATCGGCTCATTCCAGAATCTGCAGATCCTGAGCGAAACCCGGATGAAGGAACTGGTGGCTGAACTGGAGGCGCGCGATCCGGCCAGCCTCAATCCGGAAGAAAAGCAGATTCGCGATCTCTACGACGCCTTTACCGACACCAAGCAGATCGAGGCGCGCGGACTCGACCCGATCAAGCCGGACCTAGCCCGCATCGCAGCGCTCCAGACACCCGATGACATTGCCAGGCTCATGGGCGATCCGGCGTTTTCCGGGGACAGCTTTGTCGGCACCGGCATCAGCCCGGACGCCAAGAATTCCAATGCCTATGTAATGGTCGCCACGCAGTCCGGTCTCGGCCTGCCCAATCGTGACTATTATTTGCGGGACGATCCCGATCTGGCCAAGACGCGCGACGCCTACAAGAAATACCTCGCGCAGATGCTGACGCTGATCGGGGAGAAGGATGCCGACGCCCGCGCTGCCGCTGTCTACGCGCTCGAAAACGACATCGCCACGGCGCACTGGCCGGCCGCGGACCGCCGCAATGCGGACAAGGTCTACAATCCGATGCAGGTGAAGGACCTCGCCGCCTTTGCGCCCGGCTTTCCCTGGGAGACATTCTTTAAGGCGCAGGGGATAGACCCGTCGCGCAAGGTCATCGTGCGCGAGAACACGGCGTTCCCGCCGCTCGCCGCCCTGTTTGCCAGGACGCCTGTCGCAGTCTGGCGCGACTATCTGACGATCCATTACGTGCACAACATGGCCGCCTATCTGCCCAGGGCCATCGACGATGCGAACTTCGACTTCTACGGAAAGGTGCTGGGCGGGCAGGCGCAGCAATTGCCGCGCGACACGCGCGCCGTGCACCTGCTGGATTCCATGCTCTCACATCCGTTCGGCAAGCTGTATGTCGCCAAGTACTTCCCGCCGGCCACAAAGGCGAAAGCCGAAGAGCTCGTCGCCAACCTTCTGAAGGCGTACGATGCCGATATCCGCACCATCACCTGGATGTCGCCGGTCACACGGCAAAAGGCGCTCGACAAGCTGCATGCCTTCACGCCGCACATCGGCTATCCCGAAAAGTGGCGCGACTTTTCCGGTCTCGTCATCAAGCGCGACGACCTGGTCGGCGACGCCGAGCGGTCAAACGTGTTCGAGTGGGACTACGACCTCAATCGCATCGACCAGCCGGTCGACCGCAACGAGTGGGGCATGACGCCGTCGACAATCAACGCCTACTACACGCAGCTATTCAACTCGATCTTCTTCCCGGCGGCCATCCTGCAACCGCCGTTCTTTGATCCCAACGCCGACGATGCGGTGAATTATGGCGGCATCGGCGCGGTGATCGGGCACGAGATCAGCCACGGTTTCGATGACCAGGGCAGCAAGTATACCGGCGCAGGGATCCTGGAAAGCTGGTGGACCGACGACGACCGCAAGGCGTTCGAAGGACGCGTCTCCATGCTCGGCGCGCAGTTCGACAGCTATGAAGGGCTTCCCGGTCTGCATGTGAACGGCAAGCTGACGATGGGCGAGAATATCGGAGATCTGTCGGGCCTCACCATCGCGCTCAAGGCCTACCACGCCTCGCTCGGCGGCAAGAAGGCGCCGGTGCTCGACGGCCTCACCGGCGACCAGCGCTTCTTCCTCGCCTTTGCGCAGGTGTGGCGTGCCAAATACCGCGACGGCCAGATGCGCCAGCAGATACTGTCGAATCCGCACAGCCCGCCGCATTTCCGCGTGGTGGGCCCGACGCGCAACATCGACGGATGGTACGAAGCGTTCGACGTGAAGCCTGGCGACAAGATGTACCTGCCGCCGGAACAGCGTGTGAAGCTGTGGTGACCTGAATCAGCGCGACTTGCGCGGGCGCGCGGGCTTCACCGCCTTGCGCGCCTTTTTCCTGACCGTCTGCGAGGCGTTGGCGACCCGCAACGCCGCCCGCGCCCAGACGGCGAATTCGTCCGGATCGTCATAGAGGCGGTCCGGCACCGCAAGCCAGGTGGTGACCACAAGCTCCTTGCCCTTGGTGAAGCTGAACGGCTCGCACCCTTCGGCGTCGAACGCCTTGCGCGTTTCCGCGTCCGTCTTGAAGTAGATGATGTCGTCGAAGATCATCCCGATCATCACGCTGCCGGCATAGATGCCCTCGCCGCCGAAGAAGCGGCGCAGCGAGACGGGACCGAATTCGTGGAAAAGATCGTCGAAGCGGTGCGGGTCGGCCTTGGCGGCCACGATCAGTGGACGTCCTTGGACGGCGTGATCGACACGCTCTCGCCGCATCCACAGGCCGCCGTCTGGTTCGGGTTGTTGAACACGAAGCGCGAGCCGAGCTTCTCGGTGACGAAATCCATCTCTGTTCCGATAAGGAAGAGGATCGCCTTGGGTTCGATGAAGATCTTCACGCCCTTGTCCTCGACCACCTCGTCGAGCGGCTTGATCTCTTCGGCATAGTCCATCGTGTAGCTCATGCCGGCGCAGCCGCCATTGGTCACGCCAACGCGCACGCCCAGATATTTTCCGTCTGCATCGGCCATGATCTCGCGAATGCGCGCGGCCGCGGCATCGGTCAACTTGACCGCCTTGGGGCGCTCGCGGCGCGGCCTGGGAATGTTGGTCGTGGGCTGCATCAGTACATGTTCAGTTCGAGTTTCGCTTCTTCACTCATCCGTTCGGGCGTCCAGGGCGGATCGAATGTCATGTTGACGGTCACCTCGCCGATGCCCTCCACGCCCTCTAGCGCGGTCTTGACCATGTTCGGCATCTCGCCGGCGACGGGGCAACCCGGAGCCGTCAGCGTCATGTCGACCGTCACGTCCTTATTGTCCGCCACGTCCACCTTATAGATAAGACCGAGTTCGTATATGTCTACCGGGATTTCCGGGTCGTAAACGCTCTTCAGAGCCACGACGAGTTTGCGCGTGAAATCCTCGAGTTCCTCGGCGCTTAGCGCGGAACCCATGGTGTTGACTTCGGCCCTGAGCGGTTCGGCGTTCATTCGGTTTTGGCGGGATCACCGCCCTCCAATGCTGATTTCATGGTGTGCCAGGCGAGCGTTGCGCACTTGACGCGCATCGGGAACCCACTGACCCCGGCCATGACATTGAGCGTTTCACGGTCGTCTTCGTTCAAACCCTCGACCTCCTCGCCCTTCACCAGATTGAGAAAGCCGCCCATCAGTTTTTCAGCTTCGGCCACCGTCTTGCCGACGATCATGTCGGTCATCAGCGACGCCGAAGCCTGGCTGATCGCGCAGCCCTTGCCCTCGAACCTGATGTCGGCGATGTGGCCGTCCTTGCCGACGTTCAGATAGATCGTGACGCGGTCGCCGCAAAGCGGGTTGTAGCCCTGCGCCGTGTTGGTGGCGTGCTCCAGTTTCCCGAAATGGCGCGGGTGGCGCGAGTGATCGAGGATCACTTCCTGGTAAAGCTCGCGCAGTGAATCGTCCATCGTCTAGCCCAATATCTTTCGCGCCTTGGCCAGCGCTTCCAGCATCACGTCCACTTCGGCGCAGGTGTTGTAGAGCGCGAAGGACGCGCGCGTCGTCGACGCCACGCCGAAACGCTCCATCAGCGGCTGCGCACAATGGTGTCCGGCCCGCACCGCAACGCCTTCGCGGTCCAATATGGTGGCCAGGTCGTGCGCGTGCATGCCGTCGGCTTCGAAGGAGAGGATCGCCGCCTTGTCCGGCGCATCTCCTATCACGCGCAGCCAGTTGAACTGCCGCACGCCCTCGCGCGCATAGGCGAGCAGATCATGCTCATGCGCCTTCACCGCGACCCGGTCGAAGGAATTCAGATAGTCGAGCGCTGCAGCCAGTCCGACGCTCTCGATGATCGGCGGCGTGCCCGCCTCGAAACGCGCCGGCGGATCGGCATAAGTAACTAGATCGCGAGTCACCTCGCGGATCATCTCGCCGCCGCCGTTGAACGGCCGCATGCCCTTCAGATGCGCCTTCTTGCCGTACAGCGAACCGATCCCGGTCGGCCCATAGAGCTTGTGGCCGGTCAGCGCATAGAAATCGACGTCGAGGTCGCGCACATCGACGATTTCATGAACCGCACCCTGACAGCCGTCTGCCAGGACAGGCACGCCCTTGGCGTGCGCGCGGGCGACGATCTCCTTCAGGGGAGTCACCGTGCCGAGCACGTTCGAGATGTGGGCGATCGCGACCAGCTTCGTCTTGGCCCCGATGGCGGCGTCCAGAACATCGACGTCGAGAGAACCGTCATCGCGCACATCGACCCAACGCAGCACCGCGCCGTATTTCTCGCGCAGGAAATGCCACGGAACGATGTTGGAGTGATGCTCCATCACCGAAAGCACGATCTCGTCGCCGGGTTGGATGCGCGGCGCGGCGAAGGAGTGCGCAACGAGATTGATCGCCTCGGTCCCGCCCTTGGTGAACACGATCTCATCGGCGCTCGCGGCGTTCAGGAACTTGCGCACCGTTTCGCGCGCCGCTTCGTAGCGGTCGGTCGCGGCGGCGGAGAGAAAATGCACGCCGCGATGCACATTGGCATATTCGCTGGTCGTGAAATCACGCATCGCGTCCAGGACCTGGCGCGGCTTCTGCGCCGACGCGCCATTGTCCAGGTAGACCAGCGGCTTTCCGTACACAGTGCGCGACAGGATCTCGAAATCCTTGCGCGCCGCCGCCGGATCGAACGCGGTGATCTTGGTTTGCGCGGTCATGACGCCATCGCCCTTGGCAGAGCGTCTTCCACCGACTGCCACACGGCAGCACGCACGGTCTCGTCGGCAATTTCGGCAACCGCTTCCTCAAGGAAGGCGCGGATCAGCATGTTGCGGGCTTCGCTTTCGGGAACGCCGCGGGAGCGCAGATAGAAGAGGGAATCCGCATCCAGATCGCCGACCGCGGCGCCATGGGCACATTTCACATCGTCCGCGAAAATCTCGAGTTCCGGCTTCAGGTCTGCTTCGGCGCGTTGGCCAAGCAGCAGTGCCTTGGTGGTCTGGCGGCTGTCGGACTTGTCGGCGCCTTCCGCGACCGTGATCTTGCCCTGATAGACCGCGCGGCCGTGGCCGCCGACGACATGTTTGAAGAGCTGCGTCGAGTGAGTCTCGCCCGAGGCGTGATAAATCTCGGTGGTGACGTCGGCATGCAGCTTTCCGCCAAGCACACTCACGCCGCTCAACTCCGCATGCGCGCCTTTCTCTTTCAGCGTCAGCCGCAGCGTGAGGCGCGAGAGCGAGGCGCCGCCATTGGACAGACGCGCCGTGTAGGAGCCGTCGCGCGCGATGCGAACAGCAACGTCCTCCACCTGGATAGCATCTGCGGCAGCTTCGCACATGCGTACATGCGTCAAACGCGCGTTCGCGCCTATGATGATTTCCATGCCGACATTGCTGAAGCCCGTGCCCGCCGGGCGGGTCTCGATCAGATCGAGCGATGCGCCGTCCTCAAGAACGATCAGCGCGCGCGCGTGCCCCGAACCTTCGAAGGAAAAGCGCATCGGCTTCGATGCGGCGGTGTTTCGCGGAACAAGAAGTGCGAATCCCGTGCGCGCCAGAAGCAGCGAGGCTGCCGGCATGGCATCGGAGAGCGCAGCCTTTCCGAAGTGCGCCTGTACCCATTGCGGCGCGTCGGCCAGATTGGCGAGTTCGAACAATTCGATTCCGTCCGGAATAGAAGTGAGATCGCAGCGAATGTCGCTCTCGCCGGAATCGTTTGCGCCGCCGAGCGCCGTTTTCAGGTCGGTATATTTCCAGTTCTCCATCCGGCGATGCGGAACGCCGCGTTCGCGCAGGAGCGACGCCGCATCGGACCGCCGCGTATCCAGCCATGTCGCACCGGTCGCCACCTGCATCGACAGCGCGTCAGTCAGCCGTGATTCAGCCGTCGCGTTCATGCCGCCTTGCCCACGATATGCTCATAGCCCTTGGCTTCAAGTTCATGCGCCAGTTCCTTGCCGCCCTCGGCGACGATCTTGCCGTGCGCGAGAACATGGATGCGGTCCGGCACGATGTAGTCGAGCAGGCGCTGATAATGGGTGATGACCAGCATCGCGCGCTCGGGCGAACGCAGGCTGTTGACGCCTTCCGCCACCAATTTCAGCGCATCGATGTCGAGTCCGGAATCGGTCTCGTCGAGGATCGCGAGCTTCGGCTCGAACAGTTCCATCTGGAGTATCTCCAGCCGCTTTTTCTCGCCGCCGGAGAAGCCCACATTGAGCGCACGCTTGAGCATCTCTTCGCTGACCTTCAGCGTGGCGGCCTTCTTTCGCACCAGCTTGAGCACGCTCATCGCGTCGAGGTCGCTTTCGCCGCGCGCGCGGCGCTGGGCATTCAGCGCGGTCTTGAGGAAGTTAAGCGTCGTCACGCCGGGAATCTCGACCGGATACTGCATGGCGAGGAATACGCCCTTCGCGGCGCGTTCTTCCGGCGCCAGCAGGTTCAGGTCCTCGCCGCGATAGGTGATCGAACCCTCGGTGATCTCATAGCCGGCGCGCCCTGCCAGCACATAGGAGAGCGTCGACTTGCCCGAACCGTTCGGTCCCATGATGGCGTGCACCTGCCCCGCCGCGATTGAAAGCGTCAGCCCCTTCAGGATGTCCTTGCCGCCGACGGCAACGTGCAGGTTTTTGATTTCAAGCATGACTATCCCACACTGCCTTCCAGAGAAATTCCAACCAGCTTCTGCGCCTCGACCGCAAATTCCATCGGCAGTTGCTGCAGTACTTCCTTGCAGAAACCATTGACGATCAGCGCCACGGCCTCTTCCTGAGGAATGCCGCGCTGCAGACAATAGAAGAGCTGGTCCTCGGCGATCTTCGACGTCGTCGCTTCGTGCTCGATCCTGGCCGTCGGATTGCGCGCCTCGATATAGGGCACGGTATGCGCTCCGCACTTGCCGCCGATCAGCAACGAGTCGCACTGCGTGTAGTTGCGCGCGTTCGCGGCCTTCGGATGCACGCTGACGAGACCGCGATAGGTATTCTGCGCCTTGCCGGCGCTGATGCCCTTCGAAATGATCCGCGAGCGCGTGTTCCTGCCCAGATGGATCATCTTGGTGCCGGTGTCGGCCTGCTGGAAATTGTTGGCGATGGCGATGGAGTAGAACTCGCCGACCGTGTCGTCGCCGCGCAGGATGCAGCTTGGATATTTCCAGGTGATCGCCGAGCCCGTCTCGACCTGGGTCCAGGAGATCTTGGAGCGGTCGCCGCGGCAATCGCCGCGCTTGGTGACGAAGTTGTAGATGCCGCCGAGACCGTTCTCGTCGCCCGGATACCAGTTCTGCACCGTCGAATATTTGATCTCGGCGCCTTCGAGAGCCACGAGTTCAACGACCGCGGCATGCAACTGGTTCTCGTCGCGCTTGGGCGCGGTGCAGCCCTCGAGATAGCTGACATAGGAGCCTTCGTCGGCGACGATGAGCGTGCGCTCGAACTGGCCTGTCTCGCTCGCATTGATGCGGAAATAGGTCGACAGCTCCATCGGGCAGCGCACACCCTTGGGCACGTAGACGAACGTTCCGTCCGAGAAGACCGCAGAATTCAACGTCGCGAAGAAATTGTCCGTCACCGGCACGACGGTGCCGAGATATTTTTTCACCAGATCCGGATAGTCTCGGATCGCTTCCGAGATCGGGCAGAAGATCACGCCCGCTTCGTTGAGCTTGGCCTTGAATGTGGTTGCCACCGATACGGAATCGAACACCGCATCCACCGCGACACCGGCCAGCGCCATCTGTTCATGCAGCGGGATGCCGAGCTTCTTGTAGGTCTCCAGCAGCTTGGGATCGACTTCGTCCAGGCTCTGCTTCAGCGGCGTGTTCTTTGGCGCTGCGTAATAATAGGCGTTCTGGTAGTCGATCTTCTGGTAGTGGACGCGGGCCCAGTTGGGCTCCGTCATCTGCTTCCAGCGCCCAAACGCGCCGAGGCGCCACTCGAGCATCCATTCCGGCTCGCCCTTCTTGGCCGAGATGTAGCGCACCGTGTCGTCGGAAAGGCCCTTGGGCGCGCGTTCCATCTCGATGTCGGTGACGAAACCGTACTTGTACTTCTCGCCGATCTCGGCGACCTGTTTCTTGGTCTCGCGTGCTGCTGACGACATGGGTGTGCTCACGCAGCCGCGCGCGCTTTCACGCGCGAGACAAGATGGGAGATGGAGGACAGGGCCGCATCGACATCGGCATCGCTCGAATTCCAGCCGAAGCTGACGCGCAGCGCGCACCGCGCGAGCGAGTCGGAGACGCCCATGGCACCGAGCACATGCGACGGCCTGACTTTGCCCGACGAACAGGCTGAGCCGGAACTGACCATGATACCGTCAAGATCGAGCGCCATGACGGCCGTCTCGGCGGCAACGCCGGGCAACGCGAAGTTGGAGGTATTCGGCAATCGCGGCGCACTGGCGCCGAAGATCACGGCATCCGGTGCAGCGGACTTCAGTTCCGTTTCGAACCGCTCCCGCAACACGGACGACATCTTCGCGGCAATGTTCGCCGCAGCGCCGAATCCGGCGATGCCGGCGACATTCTCCGTTCCCGCACGATGGCCGCGTTCCTGGCCGCCGCCGAGAATGGTTGCGGCAAGCGGCGCATTCTCGCGAACCACGAGTGCGCCGACACCCTGCGGTCCGCCGATCTTGTGCGCGGAGAGCGAGAGATAGCCGGCATCAAAATCCACCGCGATCTTTCCTGCGGCCTGAACGGCATCGACGAACAAATAGCCGTCATGTTCCTTCATCAGAGCTGCGACGTCCGACAGCGGCTGGATCACGCCTGTCTCATTGTTCGCCGCCATCACGGCAATAAGCGCGCGGCCCTTGCCCTCGCGCAGCAGGACACGCAACGCCTGAAGATCGACGACGCCGTCGCCGGTCACAGGAATGATTTCGAGACGCAAGCCCGGAACACGTTCCGCCAGCGCAGCCGCGTTCGCCATGACTGAGTCATGCTCGACTGCCGACACGAACAGCCGCGTGATCCTTGCACCCGCTTCTGCCGCGCCCTGCACCGCGCCCCAGAGCGCGAGCGCATTGGCTTCGGTGCCGCCGCTCGTGAAGATCACGTCCTGCGCGCGTGCGCCGGCCAGTGCGGCGACCTGTTCTCGCGCGCGTTCGACGGCGGCGCGCGCCGCGCGACCTTGTCCGTGTACGGACGAAGGATTGCCGCCGATCGAAAGGGCATGCTCCATCGCTGCGCGGGACTCGTCGCGCAAAGGCGAAGTCGCATTGTGATCCAGATAGTGCATCACGGGTGAAATGGGCTCAGGCCGCTTCGCGCGGTTCGCTGTTGTTCGCCGCCGAGCACGGCTGGGTCCGCCCCAGCACGCGCTTCTCGACCACGTCGGCCAAAGAAACGGACGACAGGAAAACCTGGATCTGGCGGCCGAGTTCTTCCCACAGATCGTGAGTTACGCAGCGCGCGCCCTGGGTCGTGCAGCCCTTGGCGCTGCCCGGCTTGCAGCGCGTGGCCGCAATCGGTTCATCCACGGCCATGATCACGTCGGCGATCCGCAATTCGTCGGACGGACGACTGAGGCGATAGCCGCCGCCGGGCCCGCGAACGCTTTTGACCAGTCCCCCGCGCCGCAATTTGGCGAAGAGCTGCTCCAGATATGAAAGGGAAATTTCCTGGCGCTGGGCGATATCGGCCAGTGAAACCGGCTTGTTTGCTGCCTCATGCTGGGCCAGATCGGCCATCGCCATGACAGCGTATCGTCCTTTGGTGCTGAGCCGCATATCAATCTCTCCTTGTCGCAGGCGCGTTTTGCCTTGCTTTTCAGGGGTCCAGTCGGTGTATGAACAGGCCCTGTACCCCGGTGCGCACGGGAATCCTTGTCTGCCGGATATAGGTTCCCCTACTAAGGCGGTCAAGTATTAGCGTGACGCACCCCACATTATTTAGTAAATGCCTGATTTTGCTTGCTTTAATTGCAAAGTCTGGCCGGCAAAAATCCGACCGCATGCCTATACAAAGCCCCCAATCCCGCTCCGCGACACAGGGAAAGCTCCATGCCTGACATTATCCTCCCTGGTTCCGCCGGCCGTATCGAAGTGCGCTACCAGCGCCAGAAGAATCCCGGCGCGCCGATGGCTCTCGTATTGCACCCGCATCCGCAGTTCGGCGGCACGATGAACAATCCGCTGGTCTATGACCTGTTCCATATGTTCCACAACGAAGGTTGCACCACGGTGCGCTTCAACTTCCGCGGCGTGGGACGCAGTCAGGGCACGTTCGATTCCGGCGCCGGCGAGTTGTCAGACGCCGCAGCCGTGCTCGACTGGATGAACACGCTCTATCCTAATCCGTCGAATGTCTGGGTGTGCGGAATTTCGTTCGGCGCATGGATCGGCATGCAGCTTCTGATGCGCCGTCCGGAGATCACCGGTTTTGTCTCCATCGCGCCACCGGCGAGCATGTACGACTTCGCCTTCCTTGCGCCCTGCCCGGCTTCCGGCCTCATCGTGCACGGCACCAAGGATCAGGTCGTGCCGGAGCCAGACGTGCAGAAGCTTGTCGACCGTCTGACGGCGCAGAAGGGCATCAAGATCACCTACAACAAGATCGAAGGCGCCAACCACTTCTTCGACAAGCACGAAACCGAAGTCGTCGAGACGGTAGAAACCTACGTCCACGACATGATGAGCAAGCCGCGCGAGGGCCGCTAGCGCAGACCCGCGTTGCGCATCGTCATCTCGATCAGCGCGGCCTCGGTGTGGTGGCCGTCGAGCTGAGCGCTGTCCTTCAGGGTCTTCAGACCATGTGCAAGCTGTTGCTTGGGTGCGCCCATGTCGATCATGGCGTCGAGCATGACGCGCACGATTCCAGTGAGCGCGCGCTCATAATCCGACATCGGGCGATCCGAATATAACGAACTCATTCGATCCTCCGTTACGCCCCACGCACCGATGCTGTGCCCAAGATGCTTTACAAATGGTTGCGCGTGTTGCCGACGAAATTCGATTTGGCTGCAGATCGAAGGGTTTAGCCTAGCTTTTGCGGTAAAATTTTCCGCCGCTCATCGGCTGGGCCACTCCTGTCGTGGTCGGGAGGCTGAGCGGCAGTCCGCGCACCGAACGCGCCGCCAGATAGGCGAACGCTTCGGCCTCAAGGAAGTCGCCGTTCCAGCCGGCGTCCTCGGCCGTCAGAACGGGTGCGTTCACCCGCGCACGCAATTGATCCATCAGCGTGCGGTTGTGTCGTCCACCGCCGCAGACGATCCACGTCGTCGCCGGTTCCGGAAAATGCTCGCGCGCTCTTGCAATCGAAGCCGCAGTGAACGCGGTCAGCGTCGCCGCGCCGTCTTGCGCACTCAGTCCCGCCACGGCTTCCATTCCGAAGTCCATGCGATCGAGCGATTTGGGCGGAACACGCGTGAAGAACTTGTTCGCCAGCATCCCTGAGAGGATCGCTTCATCGACACGGCCCGTGCGGGCGAGCGCGCCGCCCTCATCGACAGGCTTGCCGGTATGACGATGCGCCCAATCGTCGATCGGCGCGTTTCCGGGGCCCGTGTCGAACGCAAGGACGGTATCGCCGCTCACATATGTAACGTTGGCGACACCGCCGATGTTGACCATCACGACCGGAGGCGCGATCCCGCGGGCCTTGCGAAGCAGAGCCGCATGATAAAGCGGCACAAGCGGCGCGCCCTGGCCGCCAGCCTTCACATCGGCCGAGCGGAAATCGTTGACGACATCGATACCGGTCAGGCGCGCCAGCAGCGCACCGTCGCCAATCTGCCACGTCCAGCGCTGTTCCGGGCGATGCAGAATTGTCTGGCCGTGAAAACCGATCAGAGCGATGTCCGAAGCGGCGAGACCAGCCTTGTGCAGCAGCGCCTTCACGGCGTCCGCATGGGCTTCGGTCAGGCGCCGTTCGGCGTCGCGGATGGAATAAGGCACGGGCGCACCGGCCGCCACGGTCTGGGCATCCGTCAGCGCCGCGCGCAGCATGGCGCGTGTTTCCGGGTCATAGGGCATGCCCAGCGCCGGCCCCGGAATCGCCACGTCCTCGCCGTCCGTCTCGACGATGGCGGCATCGATGCCGTCGAGCGAGGTGCCGCTCATCAGGCCCATGACTTTAAGAGTTTCCGCCATTCGTGCTACACACCCGACCCTTTTCAACCCGAGTTATACCATGCCCGCCGCGCCCGCATTCCGCTCCCAATTCCTCCGCACCTTCGCGGAGCGCGGCGCCTATTACGACTGCTCCGCGCCGGAGGATCTGGACGCCCTCTTTTCGAAGGAGCGCGTGACCGCCTATATCGGCTTCGACTGCACCGCCAGAAGCATGCATATCGGCAACCTGGTGCAGCTCATGACCCTGCGCCGCCTCCAGCAGGCAGGCCACCGCCCCATCGTCCTGATGGGCGGCGGCACAACCAAGCTCGGCGATCCGTCGGGCAAGGACGAAGTGCGCAAGATCCTCACCGCCGAGGAGATCGACGAGAACAAGAAGAGCATGGTGGCCGGGATCAGCCATCTGCTGAAGTTCGGCGACGGGCCGAGCGATGCGATCATGGTCGACAATGCCGACTGGCTCGATGCGCTCGAATACATCCCGTTCCTGCGTGAGGTCGGACGACACTTTTCGGTCAACCGCATGCTGACGATGGAGAGCGTGAAGATCCGGCTCGAACGCGAGCAGGCGCTCTCGTTCCTCGAATTCAACTACATGGTCTGCCAAGCTTATGACTATGTAGAACTCTACAAGCGCTTCGGCTGCCGCCTGCAATCTTGCGGCAGCGACCAGTGGGGCAATGTCGTGTCGGGCATCGATCTTGGACGGCGCATGGAAAGCGTGCAGCTCTTTGGTCTTTCCACGCCGCTCATCACCACCGCCTCCGGCGCCAAGATGGGCAAGAGCGTGGCCGGCGCCATCTGGCTGAACAAGGACATGCTCAGCGTCTACGACTATTGGCAGTACTGGCGGAACACCGAGGACGGCGATGTCGGCAAGTTCGCCCGCCTGTTCACGGACCTGCCATTGTCCGAAATCGCGCGCCTCGAAAAACTTCAGGGCGCCGAGCTCAACGACGCCAAGAAAATCCTTGCGACCGAAGCAACGGCGGTGCTGCACGGCCGCGCGGCCGCGGACGCCGCTGCCGAAACCGCGCGGCGCACGTTCGAGGAAGGAACGCTCGCCGAAGGATTGCCGACGATCTCGGCAAAACTTCCCGAGGGCATCCTGAACCTCGCGGTCGCCTGCGGTCTCGCGGCGTCGAACTCGGAAGCCCGCAAGCTGATCGCCAACAATGGCCTGAAGCTCAATGACGTTTCCGTCAGCGACCCCAAGCTTGTGGTGGCGCCTTCGGACGTCACGTCGGACGGCGTCTTGAAGCTCTCGAGCGGCAAGAAGAAACACGTGCTGGTCAAGCCGGCCTAGGGCGCGGATGTCGGCGCCGGGTTCTGCGGCGTAACCGTAACCGGCGCAGGCTTGGCGTTCGATGGCGCGTTCGCTGCGTCCGGCATTTTCCCTTCGAAGATGCGGCGCAGGATTCCCGGCGTCACCATCGACAGCGGATTGACGCTGATGCGCGGCTCTTCAGGGTCGCCCGCGACCGAATAGGTCATCCCAATGATGCCCTCGCCGGGTTTGGACACAAGCAGATCGCCGAGCAACGGAATGAATCCGAGGACGCTGTTGATGCCGAACAGCGGCACCAGCGTTCCCTTGATGGCGATCTCGTTCTTCGGCCGGTCGAGATAGCCTTCGGCGCTGATGCCGATCGCGGGACCGGTGGCGCGCGCGTCATGGATGGCAAGGACGCCGTTGCGGGATTCGAACGGCACCTTCAGCTCGTCAATCGCGATTCCGTCACCCTGCAACAAATTGCCGAAGCCGATCAGCGAGCCCGCGCTGAACAGGCGGGCGAGGAACGGCTGGTTGAGAAGGCGGAAATCCTCGAGCTTCATGATGCCCTGGTAATCGTTTGCTGACGGAGGATCGCCCGCCGGAGCGTTCACCGGACCGTGCAGGGTCAACTGCAAGTCCAGCTTGCCGCCTTTCATGCTGGTGAAGCCGAACAGACCGCGCGCCAGTTGCCCGACATCGTTCGAGGCAACGACGAGCTTTCGGTCGGGGCCGGAAGGAACGATATTGCCCGAGACCGTCGTGCCTTTGCCGAGCGATCCGGCCAGCGAAAGACTCCCGATCCTGTCGTCGTTGCCGGAATAGTCGAAATTGAACGGCGCGATCGCAACGCCGCTGCGCAGCACCGCGCGGTCCACTTTCACGCTGACATGGAAAGGTCCGTCGAAGCCGGTGCCGGCAGACGAACGCGACGTCGATACGCCTCGATTGTTGCCGTTTGCATTGCCACGCCCGGCAAGGTGCGTGCCGTCGATGGAGTGGCCCCGCACGACGATGTCCTGGGCCGGACCGTTTCGCGTCAGGTTGAATGAAAAATCGTTCGACGAGCCCGAACGCAAGGTCGGCGCGCTGAGCGACGTCATCAGCCCGTCGGTATTGAATGTCGCCGATAGAGTTGTCTGGATCGAGGGTCCGGTGACTTTGACATCCGCGGTCTCAATCGCGCTGTGCGGACCGAACACGGCCGTGCCATGACCCGACGCCGGAAAGCCGGCGGGCTTGCTGATGCCGACAATATCGAAGGACAGGATGGACGGCGTCATGTCCAGGTTCATGTCGGCGGTCAGTAGCTGTCCGCGATGACCGGTGAGGTTGCCGTTCACGCCGACGCTGCCGCGCAGGTAGTCGGACGCGTGAATGTGCAGCGCCTCGCGCGCCGCATCGTCGATCATTCCCTTCACCGCGACGCGCGTTGTGATCGCATTGCGTGTCTTGAAATCCTCGACCCAGTCCACCGTCAGGCGCGAGGTGGCCAGGTTCGTTTGCCCGGCGGCGTGCAAATGGTTGTTGTCGATCTCGAACTTCATCGCTCCGTCGGTGAGGTGGAGATCCTTGCCGAGCGAGACGGCGAACCCGCTGACCGCGGCCTTCACGGAAATCGCCACGCTGTCGATGCTGAGATTGCGCTTCAGCGGCAGCTTGAAGTCGAGATCGACGCTCGCAGCTCCCTTGGTGGTGACGGGGTCGACCCCAAAGCGCGTCGCATAGTGCAACGGCTGCTGGTCGGTGAGTTTCAGGATGTCGGTCATCGACCCGTCGATATGCGCCATGATGTCGGCCGGCGTATCGACGGCGCTGAGGTCCGGAACGATGGCGTGACCTTTGCTCACCAGGAGCGGACCGATGCGCGCGCCCGACACATCGACGGTGAAGCTATTGCCGGTAAGCTTCGCGTTGCCCTGCACCGCCGTCATGTGCGTGAGGCCGGTGACGTAGTTCGCCTCGGCATTGATGATCGGGAACGTCATCAGCAGAGCACCGTCGGGCAATTTGTCCTGATCCAGCATGCCGGCCGGAAAATGCGTTTCGAACAGGATTGGCCCGACGGAGCCGGCGAAGATGTTGCGGCTGATCCAGTCGCGCGCGCCATCCGCAGCGCCGAGCGGCCAGAAGCGCAACAAGTCGGCGACGCGCAGCGGCTCGACGCGGCCCTTGAGCTCGACCACGGGCGACTGCTTGTCGATCAGCGTGACGCGGCCGGAGGTTTCCAGTCTCAGTCCGGCGCCAGTGACGCCCAGATGATCAATCAGGATGTCGTGCGTCGAGGGAACATAGCTTCCGGCCAGCGTCGCCGACGCAATCGCGACAGGCTGCACGAAGGTTCCCGGCACCGACAATGCGACCTGATCCGCATTCAGCGACACCCCCAGCCGCTCGATGGCGCCGGTATTGTCGTAGATCAGATTGCTGACGCCGATGAGGTGCGCCTTCATCTGGTTGGAATCGAGGATCGCATTGTCGACGAAGATGCGCGCCGATGCGCGATCATAGTGTCCCGCCAGATGGAGCGTCTTGACGAGCACCGGCTGCTTGACGCCGATCAGCACGGCGGTACCGGACGCGTCGGCGCCAAATCCTGCCGACAGGAGATGCGTGCCCTGGATCGCGAAGGAGGCCGCGAAGTTGGCCGTCATCGCGATGCTGCGCAGGAAGTGGAACATCTTGGCGTTGCGCCCCAGCGCTGCGACATCCAGGCCGTGAACCTCGATATTGCCGGTGACGGGCCCCTGTTTCGGCGGCAGGTTCAGCGCACCGCTGACATGGGCGGCGCGGCCCGACACTTCGACGTCGGCAGCGAGCGTTGCGACGAGATTGTTTCCGGCCGTCGCGATCTTCACATCGGCCTTGGGCGCAACAAGAAACATGCCCGTCGTCTCATCCAGGAACGCGACGCGCGCGTTGCGGATGGCAAAAGCCTGCAGGGCCGAAGCACCGGTGCTGTTGGAATTGATCGCATCGGTTATGCGCTTGATGATGTCGCGCTGCGTCTCGTCACGCTCGACGCCGAGACGCACGCTGCCGTCTTCGGTGCGCACCAGCGTGAGCTGCACGCCCACCAGCGTGATGCGGGTGACGACGAGCTTGCCTTGGATGAACGGCTGCGCCGCCAGGTCGATGTCGGCCTGTGGCGCCTGGGCGATGATGCGGCCCTTGGAGTCGAACACGCGTGCGCCCAGAACCACCAGATTGACGCGGCCCTGGTCACGGGACCATTCGATGGCGGCCTGGTCGTACCTGACCGTGATGCCCGGCAATGCCTGAGCGATGGCGTCGGATATCTGGCCCGAGAGTGGTCCCAGCGAGATCGGTCCCACCAAGAGCCGCAGGCCCGCGCCGATAACAAAGAACAATACGGCAACACCGAGCGCTGCCGCCACGACAGCCGTCCGGCTGATATGGTGTGACTTGACGTAGCGGCCGATAAAAGACGCGTTCCAAGCTTCGGACAGCGTGCCGCCATTCGCCTGCGAGCCGGTCTGCCGGTCTGTTATGGGGTCCTGCGCCAACGAACCTGCACCTCTAACCCCCTTAAATCGTGGACAATTGAGGCTGAACCTTGGCCTTCGTCCCCAGATCAGCTATCAGCTTATGGCCTAGACTTCCCTCGTACGTAAACGTCGAAATTGCCTCGTTCGGAGACCGCATGGACCTCAAGCCCGGCGACAAGGCCCCGAAATTCCGGCTTGCGACGGACGGCGCAGGTGAAGTATCGCTCGCCTCCCTCAAGGGACAGCCATTCGTATTGTACTTCTATCCGAAGGACGACACGTCGGGCTGCACCAAGGAAGCGATCGGATTTTCCGAGAGCAAAAGGAAGTTTGACGCTCTGGGCGTCACCGTGGTCGGCATTTCGAAAGACAGCGCTGCTTCGCACGACAAGTTCAAGGCCAAATACAAACTCAAGATCGTGCTTGGCTCAGATCCCGAAACAGAAACGGCCCTCTCCTACGGAGTCTGGGTGGAGAAGAGCATGTACGGCCGTAAATACATGGGGATGGAACGTGCGACTTTCCTTGTCGATGCCAAGGGCGTGATCCGGGAAATATGGCGTAAGGTGAAAGTGCCCGGACACGTCGAAGCCGTTCTCGCAGCAGCCAAAGCGCTACGATGAAAACTCAGCCACCAAAAAAATCATTCGGACCGCGGTTAACGGCGAAGTCGTTTTTCTGGGGCAAAAGCTTGATTCGACGGCGCCAATTGAGTGAAATGCGTGCCGCTGGGATTGGCGCAAAAGACGCACGCAAGGGAAAAGTCGGTATGGCGGGGACGCTCGTCGAGCGCGTCTGGGCTTGGCTCCATGAAACTTTTCCGGAGCGCCAGATCTACATCCGCAGCGACGGCCGCGTGCAGTTCTTCACATTCGGCCCCACGCTGCAGGCGACGCTCGCCGGTCTCTCACTGATCTTCCTGGGCTGGGTCGCGTTCGCAACCGTGAACGTGATCTTCAAGGACCGGATCATCGCGGCCAAGGATCACCGCTATCAGCAGATGCAGTCGGCCTACGAAAACCGCGTCGCCGATTTGCAGCTCTCGTATGACGAACTGAACGGCGCGCTCGTCTCGGCTGAGGACAGATTCAAATCCACGGCCGACGAGCTGCAGCTCAAGCAGAACACCATCATGACTTTCCTGAACCAGAAGCATCAGGTCGATGCGACTCTGTCGGGATTGGCGAACACGGGAATTCGCGTCGGTTCTGACCGTGCGCCGGCTGAGAGCGGTGAAGCCGCCGGGCCGAGCGATGGCATCGACAATGCAGGGCCGATGACCGGTCTGCCCCCGCCGCCCAAGGTTTCGGCTCCCGCCGGATCGTCCATCTTGCCGGTCATGCCGCAGCCGGTCGCGCCGCAACCCCGCACCGCCAAGCCGACCAAGGCAAGCTTCCTCGACTTTGGCGGCGCCATGGGTCACCTGACGGGTTTGCTGTTCGGACATTCGACCCAGGCGCCCCGCGCGCTGACGCTGAACTTCGCGGCCCATCCGGCCTTGCGCGTTCTCGATGACCAGACCAACCGCGTGGCGCGGATCGGCGTGCAGGAAACCGTGCTCATGGTTCGAGCGCAGGGCGAAGTCGCTCACGGGGTTGCCGAGCTGCAGAGCGTCATTCGTCATGCCGGGATCAATCCCGACGACTATGCCCGCCGCTTCGAAGGCGCGCATGGCATGGGTGGCCCCGACATCCCGCTGCAGAATGTGCGGATCGACGGAATCGCAGACCAGAATTTCAGTGACGCATTCCTGCGCGCCTCGGCGGTGCTTGATCAGCTCAACACGCTGATGTCCGCGATGCGCCATATTCCGCTTACAACGCCTGTTACCGGTTCGCAGTTCGAACGGACGAGCGGCTTCGGCGCGCGCATCGATCCGTTTACAGGACGCTACTCATTTCATCCCGGCGTTGACTTCGCTGGTCCCTGGGGTTCGTTGATCTCAGCCACCGCACCTGGAACCGTCGTGTTCGCAGGTGAGCGCGGCGGTTATGGCAATATGGTGGAAATTGACCATGGTTTCGGAATCCACACTCGCTACGGCCATCTGTCATCGATTCTGGTGCAGGTAGGGGCTAAGGTTCCCAAGGGTGCTCCGATCGGAAAACTCGGATCGACGGGGCGCAGCACCGGACCTCATGTGCACTATGAGGTTTGGTACGATGACGTCGTTCGAAACCCGAGCACCTTTATCGAGGCTGGCAGACATGTTTTCGAGTAAGAAGGACACGGCAGCGGCCGCCGCAGCCGCAGCAGCAGCTTCGGTTCCTCAGGCAAAGCGCGCCGCACGCTCGTCAGCGCCTTCAATCATCAGCGCCGATCTCATCGTGAACGGAACGCTGATTTCGACGGGAGACATCCAGGTCGACGGCCGCGTCGAGGGCGATGTGCGCAGCGCCGCTCTCGTCATCGGCGACAAGGCTTTCATCAACGGCGAAGTGATGGCCGAAGAAGTCACCGTCCGCGGCCGGGTCCAGGGTAGCATCCGCGCCCGCAAGGTCCTGCTGTGCGCGACCAGTCATGTCGAAGGCAACATCCTGCACGAGGCGTTTGCGGTCGAGACCGGCGCATTCTTCGAAGGCAATTGCCGCCACGCCGACAATCCTCTGGCGGATGACGCCGGCACCAAGAAGGCGACGAGCGATTTCCGAGCGCTTTCGACCGCGCCAGGCTCCACCGCGCCGATGACGCCCGCTGCTGCACCTGCGGCCCCGCGTCCCGCGGCAGCCGACCTGCCGCGTCCGCTCGCAGCAAGCTGAGACGTCTCAACCCGATCAGTTTTCCGGCGGCAGCGACGTCAATATCGCCGGCAGCTCGCTGAGGAATGCGGCGCGCGCATCCGGCCCTGCGCCTTGCGGCGCACGCGCCTCTTCCTGGATCAGCCGCGCAAAGACGATTGTCCGGCCGCCTTTGCTGGTCCAGCCGACGAACCAGCCATAGTCGTGATCCTCGTCATGCGTGCCGTCGCCGAGCACCGGTGAGCCCGTGCCTGTCTTGCCGTGAACCTCCCACCCGTCGACAAGGTCGCTTAGCCGCGTAATGCGGCACGTCATGTCGAAGGCGTTCGCTGTGACAGGAAGCTTGTGGTTGACGAGCCTGCCCAGAAACGCGAGCTGCTCGAGCGGCGAGATCTTCAACGACGAAGAAAGCCAGGCGCGCGTCAGGCCATTGTTCTTGCCAGCGTCGCCAGAGACGTCCTCATTGCCATACTGAAACGCGGAGACGTATTTCTGGAAACGATCTTCGCCGAGCGATTGGGTGATCTGCTGCGAATACCAGACGACGGAATTCCTGATCCAGCTTGCCGGATCGGTCGGCGCGCGCCAGGAAGCAATCCAGTCCGGATAGCCCTCGCGAAACGGCAGAAGCGGCGCGTGCTCGTCCTTCAGAAACCCCGTGTCATAGCCCATCAGGCTGAGGGCGACCTTGAAGGTCGAGGCCGGCGTGACGCGCGTCGCGCAATCGCCCTGTTGCAGTAGAATTTTGCCGGTCGCGCCGTCTGCCACTGCGGTGCAGATCGTGTGCGCCTGACTGGCTGAGATTGTCGCGGCGGCGGCAATGACAAAGGGGGCGAGCTGTTTCATTCGCATCATTCACCCGCGCGGCATCGTTTTCATATCCAGCTTTAATCGAGATCCTTGATCTCTTCTTTGGGCTTGCCGCCGATCGCCTGCGCGAGCGCGGCCGCCATGAAGGGATCGATGTCTCCGTCCAGCACGTCTCCGGGTGCCCGGCTTTCAACGCCGGTGCGCAGATCCTTCACAAGCTGATAGGGCTGCAGGACATAAGAGCGTATCTGGTGACCCCAGCCGATATCCGATTTCTCGCCGATGAACGCGCCGGTTTCGTCCTGCTTCTTCTTCAGCTCGATTTCGTAGAGACGCGCGCGCAGCATGTCCCAGCAATTGGCGCGGTTCTGGTGCTGCGACCGCTCCGTCTGGCAGGCGACGGCAATGCCGGTTGGAAGATGGGTGATGCGCACCGCGCTTTCCGTCTTGTTGACGTGCTGGCCGCCCGCGCCCGACGCGCGATAGACGTCGATGCGCACGTCCTTGTCGGGAATATCGATCTCGATCGACTGGTCGATCACCGGGTAGACGGTGACGCTCGAGAAGCTCGTATGGCGGCGCGCGTTGGAGTCGAACGGCGAGATGCGCACCAGACGATGCACCCCCGCTTCGGTCTTCAGCCAGCCATAGGCGTTTTCGCCCTTGATGAGCAGCGTCGCGGACTTGATGCCCGCGCCCTCGCCTTCGCTCTCCTCGAGATACTCGACCTTGTAGCCGTGCTTTTCCGCCCAGCGCGTGTACATGCGCTCGAGCATCGCGGCCCAGTCCTGGCTTTCGGTGCCGCCAGCGCCGGCATGGATTTCGAGATAGCTGTCGTTGGCATCCGCCTCGCCCGACAGCATCGACTGCAGCCGCTGCTGTTCGGCGCGTCTGGAAATGTCCTGGATCGACCGTTCGGCATCGGCCACCATTGCTGTGTCGCTCTCCGCTTCCGCCATTTCCATCAGGCCGAGCGCATCACCGAGCGCATTCTCAAGTGTGCGCACGGCGGAGAGCGAGGATTCGAGCTTCTGGCGCTCGCGCATCATCTTCTGCGCGTCCTGCGGATTGTTCCAGATGGCGGGGTCTTCGGCCTTGGCGTTCAGCTCGTCGAGGCGACGCGTGGATTTGTCCCAGTCAAAGATGCCTCCTCAGCAGGGCGATGGCCTGCTGGATCTCTTCGACGCTACGCTCGACTTCGGGACGCATGATGTTCTCTCCGGTCGCTCATATAGGCAGCGTCCGGCCTTTCGTAAAGTTCAAGGCTCAGTAAAGCCCGCCATTGCTGGGTTCCGCAGGCGTCGCCGAAGACGCGGGCGCGGCTGGTCCGGAGAACGCACCGACATTGTCGTTGATGTCGGCATTGGGTGCGTCCGGTTCGCCCGGCGCGGTGTTGGGCTTGAACACTTCGGGGATGGAACCCGGGCCGCTGGACAGCGCGCCCGAGTGATAGTCGACATTGACGATCTCGACGCCCGGAGCGACGCGGAACGGCAGGCCGGGCTGGCCGGACAGCGCGCCCTTCATGAAATCGCGGAAGATCGGCGCCGCCACCGTCGCGCCCTGCTCTATGCCGCCCAGCGTGCGCGGATTGTCGAATCCGACATAGACGCCGCACAACAGGTCGGGCGAGAAGCCGACGAACCACACATCCTTGGAATCGTTCGAGGTGCCGGTCTTGCCGGCGAGCGGTTTGCCGACGGCGAGCACCGAACGGCCGGTGCCGCGCAGCACGACGCCTTCGAGCAGCGAGACGATCTGATAGGCTGTCTGCGGATCGAGAACCTGTTCGCGCGTGTCGGCAAGCAAAGGCTCAGCCTGGCCGCGCCAGTCATCGGCGTCGCAGCCATCGCAGGCGCGGCTGTCATGGCGCCAGATGGTCTTGCCGTTGCGATCCTGGATTCGGTCGATCAGCGACGGAATGATCTTCTTTCCGCCATTGACGAACACTGCATAGCCGGTCACCTGCTTGAGCAGCGTCGTCTCCGCCGAGCCGATCGAATTTGCGAGGAACGGCGCGAGGTGATCATAGGCACCGAAGCGTTCGGGATACTGCACCACCTTGTCCATGCCGATGGCCTGGGCCAGCCGGATGGTCATCAGGTTGCGCGACAGTTCGATGCCGCGGCGCAGCGTCGTCATGCCGAGATAATGTTTCTCGAAGTTCTTCGGCCGCCACAGCTTGCCGGTGCCGTCGATCATCTCGAACGGCGCGTCGAGAACCTTGCTCACCGGCGTATAGCCGTTGTCGAGCGCGGCGGCATACACATAGGGCTTGAACGAAGAGCCGGGCTGCCGCATCGCCTGGAAGGCGCGGTCGAACTGGCTAGACGCGTAGCTGAAGCCGCCGGACATTGCGAGCACGCGGCCGGTATGCGGATCCATGGAGACGATGCCGCCGTTCACTTCGGGCACCTGGCGCAGGCCGAAATTGCGATTGGCGTCGACCGGCTCGACATAGACGACGTCGCCAACCTTCAGCACATCCTCCGGCTTGGCGGGCGATGCTCCCACCGTGGCGTTGCGCAGCTCCTTGCGCGCCCAGGAAAGCTCCGTGAACGGAATAGTTCCGGTCGAACCGTCGCCCAGGCCGATCCGCGTGTCCTTGCCGTCGAACGACAGCACCACGGCGACGCGCCAGCTATCGATGCCAGACTGGTTCTCCGCCGCGGCCAGCGTGTCCTTCCAGTTGCCAGCGACGTTGATGTTGCTGATGGCGCCGCGCCAGCCATGGCGGCGGTCGTAACGCACAAGTCCGGCGCGCAGCGCGTTCACGGCATAATTCTGCAGCGTGGTGTCGAGCGTGGAGCGCACCTGAAGTCCGCCATCGTAAAGCGGCTGTTCGCCATAGCGCGCATAGAGCTGGCGGCGGACTTCCTCCACGAAATAGTCTGCGTCTTCGGTCTGCGAGCCGATGGCGCGCGTCTGGGTGATCAGAGGCTCGGCGATTGCGGCTTCTTCCTGCTCGCGCGTGATGTAGCCGTTTTCGCGCATCTGGCCGATCACCCAGTTGCGGCGGTCGAGCGCAGCCTCGTGATTGTGCGCCGGATCATAGGCCGAAGGCGCCTTGGGCAGCGCCGCGAGGAACGCCACTTCGGCGACATCGAGCTCATCGAGCGACTTGCCGAAATAGTTCAGCGCCGCCGCGGCAACGCCGTAGGAGTTTTCGCCGAGATAGATCTCGTTGAGATAGAGCTCGAGAATCTTCGACTTGGGATAGGTCGCATCGATGCGGATCGCGAGGATAGCCTCGCGAATCTTGCGCGAGAATTTCACGTCGCTGTTCAGCAGGAAGTTCTTTGCGACCTGCTGCGTGATGGTCGAGGCGCCTTCGAGCCGCTTGTGCTGGAAGACGTTGAAGATGTCCTTGATCGCCGCGCGCATGATGCCCGACGGATCGATGCCGGGGTGGGAGTAGAAATTCTTGTCTTCGGCGGAGGTGAACGCCTCGGTCACCAGCTTGGGCACGAAGGAGATCGGAACGAAGATGCGCCTCTCTCGCGCATACTCACCGAGAAGGGTGCCGTCGCCCGCATAGACGCGGGTGGTAACCGGCGGCTGGTAGTTGCGCAGCGCCTCGACGCTCGGCAGGTCGCGGGTCACCGAATAGATGTAGGCCAGCGCGCCCAGAACGGCCGCCGCCAGCAGCACCGCTGCGCCCAAACCCCCGTACAGTAAAATCCGGCGCCACATCGGCGTGTTCAGCCCCTTTAGGGTGGCCCTTCTATCGGTCGATTATGGCGATGGAAAGGATTTCCGTCACGTTAGCAGCCGTTCAGGGAAAGGCGGATGCGGGCGGTCCGAAATACTGGTCCACGGCCCCCGCGATGGCCTGGGCGACGCCGTTGCGCCAGCCGGGCGTATTCATCTGGTCCGCGTCGTTCTGATTGGAGAGATAGCCAAGCTCGATGAGCACGGAGGGCACGTCGGGCGCCTTGAGCACGACAAAACCGGCCGCCCGATGGGGCTGTCGCGGCAAAATGTCCGTCGTTCGGGTCAGCATCGAGACTGCCCCCTCCGCGAAACGGGACGACCTGTTCATGGTGTCACGCTGCGCCAGGTCGATCAGGATCGGCGCTACGGTCGAGTTGCCGCCCGCCAGATCGACGCCGGCGATGACGTCGGACTGGTTTTCCTTGCGGGCGAGCGCCGCCGCCTCCTTGTCCGACCCTGATTCGGAGAGCGTGTAGATGGAGAGGCCGTTCACGCTCGGGTCCGGGTTCGAATCGGCGTGCAGGGAAATGAACAGATCGGCGCGCCAGCTCCGGCCGATGTTCACCCTCTCCTTCAATGGGATGTACACATCGGTATCGCGCGTCAGATGCACGACATAATTTGGCCGCTGCGACAGCACGCGGCCGAGCCGCAGCGCTTCATCCAGTACGAGATCTTTCTCCATCAAGCCGTTGACTCCGTTCGTCCCGGAGTCGATCCCGCCATGGCCGGCATCGATGACGATGATATGCTTCTCTCCCGACGAGCCCGCCTGTTGCGCAGGCGCTTGCGACGCAAGCAACGCCGCGGCCGCTTCACGCGCCTTGAGATCGGCCGGCCAGCCGGATGTCGAATCGAACCGCTCCTGCGTCGTGGGCGCGAGGTCGATCACGACGCGATAGCCATAGCCTCCGGTCGGCGGGATCACGACAGGACTGCTCACGCTCACCGGCGCATTCAGGTCGATCACGAATCGCGAATTGCCGGACCGGAACAGGCCATAGCGATAGCTGTGAACGATGCCGTTTCCGGTCGGACGCGGCGCCGTGTCCAGGTGCCACTGCACCACCGGCATGTCGATCACGACGCGGTTGGGGTTCGAAAGCGTGAAGGTCCGCATGGCCACCGGGTCAGACACTTCGACGACAAAGCGAGTCCGGTCCTGATGCTCCCCGATGCGCACACCCATGATGATAGGTTGGCCGGAGTGCCCGGACCGGCCGTTTCCATTCGCGTCTTTGTTGTCCTTGAGGACATTTGAGATGATGTCGTCAACCGATTGGGGCTTCGACGTGCCTTGAGCGATCGCCGCCGCGCAGAAGCCAAACGCCGCCAATGCGAGGGCCACGCCTATAGCTCTGCGTGCGATCCGCGCGTGTTCGTCAGCCATGGGCCGAGCGTCATCCAAATGGGTTTACAGGTTGTTAGTATAGCTAGTCAGCCGTTCAAGCAAAAAAAATGGCGGGCCAGGGCCCGCCATTTCTTCCAAGCAGTCTGACTGAACGTCAGAGACCCAAATCGTTGAAGTCATCCGTATTGAACTTCACGCCCGCGTAGAAGAAGCGGCCAATCGGGCTTACCGGATAGCCGATATCTTCGTTGTTCGGAGACGGCTTCTGGTAGAAGAGATTGTCGATGCCTCCATAAACGTGCAGTGCGGTTGAAACGTCGTATCCGACCTGTATCGAGTGGATGTTCTGGTCGGCCGTATGGATGAGGTTCTTCGCAATGATGTTGGGCTCGGAAAGCACGGACTGGCGTGTGAAATTCAAGACCCCGTTGTACCACTGCCAATTGTAGTCCACCGACCACTTGTCGAGCCTCCAGTTCGCGTCAAGATTGAACTGCCAGAAAGGAGAGCCCGGCTGGTTCGATGTATCGGTCGGCGCCTGGCCGGGAAGCGGTGTCGTAGCGATTTTGTCGAGATGATTGCCGATCAGATTCAAGTCGAGCGTGCCGGAGTCTGCGCCGAAATAATCATCCAGATCGGCGTGATACGCAGCGGTGAAGTCGACGCCCGCCGTGTAAAATAGCGCGACGTTGATCTGGGTCGACGTCGCCTTGCTGATCGAGCCCGCGGGCGAGCCGGGGCCAGCGGCTGTCGTCCGTCGGGTGATCTGCGCGCAGAACGGATTGTTGATCGATGAAAGATCGACGCACCGATCGGCGACCGACTGTGCTGAAGGTGCTTCGATCGCGTTCGTGATGCTCACGCGGTAATAGTCGATCGTCGCCACAAAGCTTGGCAGGAAGTCCGGCTGGAGCACGACGCCCACCGTGTAGGTGCGCGCTGTTTCAGGCGAAAGCTTCGGGTTTCCGCCGATCAGAGTCGGTAGCGTCACGTTGCTCTGAACCGGCGTCACGCCCGCCGTATAGTTGCCCGGCCCCAAGAGTGCGTCCATCAGTGCCTGGCAGTTGGCGGAGCGAAATGACGTGCCCTGTCCGATATTGGCTGGATCGCACGGATCGTTGATTTGTTCGAAGACCTGTTGCTGCGGCGCGAACAACTCGCCGATGTCGGGTGCGCGGACTGCCACCGCATCGGTGCCGCGGAACTTGATGTCGGTGATGGGCGAATAGACAAATCCGATCTTCCACGTCTCGTCGGTGCCGGCGGTCGAGTAGCTCGACACGCGGCCAGCCAGATCGAACGACAACTCCTGCGCGTATGGCTGGTCTTCCAGAACGGGAATCGATAGCTCTCCGAATGCTTCGGAAACACTGAAGCTTCCTTTGACCGGAGAGGCGCCGGACGCGAAGAAGAGGCTCGGTGTCAGGCTGATTGGCGGTGAGAAGGAGGAGCTTGCCTCGCGGCGCCACTCGCCGCCCAGAACGACGCTCACCGGCTTCGCAAATCCCAGATCCTGCGCCTGCGGGAAGTCGAAGCTCAGGAATCCGTTGACGTCATCTTCGGAAAGGAAGCCGGTGTTGTGCAAAGTCTGATACGCGAACGCGATCGACGCCTTGTTGTTGGCCGTCGGATCAAACAGGTTGAGCGGCGAGCAGCCCGAATTTGGCCCCGGCGTAAACGTCTTGGGGTATCCGCTCGTCGGATAGGAAAGCAGCAGATCAAAGGTGTTGCCCAAGCCGAGCGGGCCAAGATTGGCCGGCGTCGTTCCCGGTTCGAGATTGGAGCGGCAGGTCGGCTTTCCGGTCGAGGGATCAATCACTGCGTCCAGCGCGGCCGCGAAACGATCCGACACCAGATCGTGTTCGACATCATCACTCAGATCCGTCTGTCCGTAGTCGAAGTTCACCCTGTACTTCGCATCATGGAAGAAATCGGGCAGAGGGAAATCTCCCGATGCCCCTGCCACAAAGCGGTACGTGTCGCGACTCACCTTTTCGACAAGCGGCACTCCGGGAATTTGGAACGGATATTCATTCAGCAGACCCAATGCCGATCCGTCCGGCCCAAGTCCGGAGGTTCCGTTTGCCGTGATCGCGGCGGCGACATTTGCCGGAAGGAACGGGTTCTGATCGGTGATGGCCTGAAACTCGAAGAATGCCGGCTCACTCGCGGAAGAAGTGTCGACATGCGCGAATCGGAACTCACCGCTGAGCTTGAACCAGTGCGAAAACTCCTCGTCGCCCGTGATTTGCGCGATGTGCCGATGCGTATTTGGGCTGAGATCGGCGCCGAAAGCGGCCGCGGCGGGCAATCCATTGCCACCGATCGTGAACTCGCCGTTGATCGGATTGCCCGGATCGAACGGCTGCCCGTTTCCCAGAAAATCCGGATTGCCGTCAAGGTTCGTGTCGATTGCGCCGATTCCGGAAAGGCCGAGAATGAAAGCGTTCTTGGTGGGGATGTTGGCGGGCAGCGCCGGATTGACGCCGCCGGGGTTTGCGGGGTTCGGCACAAAGAAGATCGCTCCGCCCGGCTTTGTGAAGTCGCGCTGCAGAAAGCTGAGACGATCCTGAACCGTCGCCTCATACGTGAGTTCGATATTTCCCTTGTCGTCGTCGAAATTGTGCCCGACCGAAACGGCTGCGATATATTTGCTTGCACCTCCGTCCTCGGTGCCGCCGGCTTGAATGCGTGCGTCGACGCCTTCCAAGTCGTGCTTCGTGACGAAGTTGACGACGCCCGTCACACCGTCGGCGCCGTAGACGGCGGACGACCCGCCCGTCACCACGTCGACGCTTGCGATCAATGTGATCGGGATCGTGTCGGTGTCGACACCGGCATCGCCGGTCGACGAACTGACGATGCGTTGGCCGTCTTCCAGAACGAGCGTTCGGTCGAATCCAAGATTGCGCAGATTCAGAAGATTGAGACCGCTGAGCGACGCGCCGGCGTCGGTCGCAGGCGTGTTGAGGCCCGATGTCGCCACGTCGCCGAGCGAAGCAGTGAGCGCCGGAATGCGCTTCAAATAGTCGGTCAGGTTTATTGTACCGCTGTGCAGAATTTCTTCTTCGTTGACCGTCGTCATCGGGTTGGGAAGTTCATACTCCGGCCGCGGGATGTGCGTTCCCGTCACAACAACCGTTTCGACGCCTGGTGAGGTGTTGGAGTTCGCATCGGCCGCGTGAGCGGCACCCGACACCAAAAAAGCCGCGCCTGCGAGGAGTACCGCGCGGCGGCCAGCAAGCCCTGAGTTCTTCGCCATTTTTGCCCCGTCTGAGTGATCTGCATCCGGCCGCAGTCCCAAGCGATCGATGCAACGCGGGGAAAACTACTAGTATTAAACAGAGATAGAACAGTATTAGTGAGATAAAATGTCATATAGTGTTATGAATGCTACACATAAATTGATCAACACGTATAATACTTTGTACGTTTTACTTGGTACACTCATGATGAATACTTTATATGTATTTTATGTCGTATATTTACTGTGGTCTGTTATCCAATTTTTTTATCTACACTTCTTGCAGACATACTTGGAGCAGATTGGGGCAAGGCATGGCCTTTCGCGCGTCGCGACGAATTTCCGCCGTTCCCCTTGCCGCAAAGGCAGCGCGCACCTACAAGTGAAACCTGCTGCGCCGGCCGGACACAGGGGTGTCTGGATCGTGAGGTGCAGTGGTCCGGAGTTCGCGCCAGACGGCTTTTGAGCCCAGGTGCGCAGCGTCCCTCCATTGCAGCAGCGTCCCGCGGCCGGTCCGACCGGCCAAAAAGATTTACGTTCCCATGATCGATTTCGCGTCAGACCTTTCTCCCGAATCCGCAGCCGGTCTGCGGATGGCGGTGCGGCGGCGCGCGTCCACAACAGATCGGCCCAGCCCTTCGTCAGCGCCACGACGCGCGACGGGCTCTTGCGGCCCGCACGGAGATTTCAATGCCCAAGCGTATGCTTATCGATGCCAGTCACCCGGAGGAGACCCGGGTCGTCGTTCTCGACGGACAAAAAGTCGAAGAGTTTGATTTCGAGGCCGCGACCAAGCGGCCCCTCAAAGGCAACATCTATCTCGCCAAGGTCACGCGCGTAGAACCGTCGCTGCAGGCCGCCTTTGTGGAGTATGGCGGAAACCGCCAGGGCTTCCTCGCCTTCTCGGAAATTCACCCGGACTATTACCAGATCCCGATGGCAGACCGGCAGGCCTTGATCGCCGAGCAGGAAGCCGAGGCGCGCCGCCGCTCGGAGGACGACATCGAATCCTTCGAGATCACGTCCGGCCCCAAGCCGGAGATCAGCGAAGACGAGGAAGAGGACGTCGAGGCCGAGTCCGAAAGTCTTGCTGAAGAACAGGCCGTGGGAGAGACGCTCCAGGCCGCCCCGGAAGGGCAGGACGCCCTGCCAACCGAAGACGGCCAGGAGCCGGAGCGTCCCGTCGAGGCCGAAACCGAAGAGCATGACGAGGTTTTCGAACATCCTGGCGCGGCGGAAGATGAAGATGAGCACGACGATCACGACGAGCCGGCGCACGAACACAACCACGAACACGTCCATCACTCGCACAGCGACGAGGAGATCGACGAAGTTGCCGACGCCGAAGCCTCCGCCGGTGTAGCCGACGAGCAGACCGCCGCTGCCGCCGCCTCGCACATTCCCGAAGAAGAGGGTGTTCACGTCCATACGCCAGAGCCGGAGATCACGGACCAGGTCCCGGACATGCAGACCGCTTCCGAGCAGCCGCTCGAAGGCGAAGCACAGCCCGTCGAGGGCGAGGCGCAGCCGCTGCACGCGCAGCGGCCGTCCCAGAAGTTCCTTCGCCGCCGCCACTACAAGATTCAGGAAGTCATCAAGCGCCGCCAGATCATCCTCGTACAGGTGGTCAAGGAAGAACGCGGCAACAAGGGCGCGGCGCTCACCACTTATCTCTCGCTCGCCGGCCGCTATTGCGTGCTGATGCCCAACACGCCGCGCGGCGGCGGCATCTCCCGCAAGATCACCAATGCGAACGACCGCAAGCGGCTGAAGTCGGCTGCGCAGGCGCTCGAGCTGCCCGAGGGCATGGGCCTCATCATCCGCACCGCAGGCGAGAACCGCACCAAGGTCGAGATCAAGCGCGACTACGAATATCTGCTGCGCATGTGGGACACGATCCGCGAGACGACGCTCAACTCCAACGCGCCCGCATGCGTGTACGAGGAAGGCGATCTCATCAAGCGCGCCATCCGCGACCTCTACAACAAGGACGTCGCCGAGATCGTGGTCGAGGGCGATGCCGGCTACCAGAACGCACGCGACTTCATGGGCATGCTGATGCCCACGCATGCGCGAAACGTAAAGCCCTATCGCGAGCCCGTGCCGCTGTTCCAGCGACACCACATCGAAGCCCAGCTCGACGCAATGTTCTCACCGACCGTGACGCTGCGCTCAGGCGGCTATATCGTCATCAACCAGACCGAAGCCCTCGTCTCCATCGACGTGAACTCGGGCCGCGCCACGCGCGAGCATTCGATCGAAGAGACCGCTCGCAAGACCAATCTGGAAGCCGCCGAGGAAATCGGCCGCCAGCTTCGCCTGCGCGATCTTGCCGGGCTTATCGTCATCGACTTCATCGACATGGAAGACAGCCGCAACGACCGCGATGTCGAGAAACGCATGCGCGATGCCGTCGCCAAGGACCGCGCGCGAATCCAGATCGGCAAGATCAGCCAGTTCGGGCTGCTGGAAATGTCGCGCCAGCGCCTGCGCGCCGGCGTCATCGCCGGCTCGACGGTCCCCTGCCCCCATTGCGGCGGCCAGGGCATCGTGCGTTCGGTCGAATCCACCTCTCTGCGCGTCTTGCGCGGGCTCGAGGAAGAAGCGCAGAAACAGCGCGCCGAAGGCCTCACCGTGCGCGTCGCGCCGGACGTTGCCATCTACACGCTCAACCAGAAGCGCCGCGAACTTGCGCGTCTTGAATCCGAATACGCGATCACGATCAATTTCGAGCCGAAGCCCGAACTCATGGCCGGCGAGTTCGAGATCGACCGTGTCGGCCAGCGCAATCCGGAAGACTTCCCACGTCCCGTCATGACGGCCGTCGCAGAGCCGGTCATGCAGGAGGAAGAACTCGACTTGCTGGAGGAAGAAGAGCTCGACGAGGAAGATGAAGCGATCGAGGCGGCCGACAACAGCCCGATCGTCGAACAGGACGAACCGCGCGAACGTCCCGAGCGCACAGAGCAGACAAACCGCGAAGGTGGCCGCCGGCGCCGACGCCGCGGCGGGCGCAATCGCGGCGGACGCGACCGCGATCGACCCAACGCTGCGCCGCGTGAAGGTGCGCCGTCTCCTGAAGGCGTTGCTGCCATTGAGGGCGGCGAGTCCGTTGCGGATGCCGGACTACTCGAACATGAAAGCGGCGACGAGCCGGCTGGCAACGGCTTCGACCATGAGCCGCGTCCTGATGGCCAGTTGGCAGGACACCCGGGTGACGGCAGTCCGCGCCGCAAGCGCCGGCGCCGCCGTGGCCGCCGGGGCGGCAACCGCGACCAGTTTGCAGCAAGCCCGCCGGCGGCGAGTGGCAGCCCGCCTGAGCCGACACCGATTGCTCCGGCAATTGTTCCGCCGGCCGCGATCGATGACCGTTTCGGCGTGGTGACCGATGACATCGACACGACACCGACGGATGCTCCGCGCGTGGCGCCGAACACGTCGTCGACGCCATCCTGGACGCTCAACGATCCGGGTGAAATAGACACGACGCCCAAGGCGGACGACACGCCTGCATCGCCGCCCAAAAAAGGCTGGTGGCAGCGCGCGTTCAAAACCTGAGGCGGAACGGTCTTTTCAGCGACCGATATCGCCTGACGCGCCCATGCCGTGCCCGGCTGGATCCGGCAACGCGACGCATGCACCGCTTTGGCAGGCGACCGCATTGATCGTGTCAAAGGGCACGCCGGTGGAACGCATGTCGCCCGGGCTCAGCAAGCGCTCGCCGACCGCCAGCCGGCCCAACGCGTAGCCGATCGCTGCTGTACCATTGGGCCCGCCTGCGCCTGCACCAGCGAACGACACGTTTCCAGCGCCTCCCTCTGTTGCGATGACGGGCGTCAGGAACGCAGCCGCGACACCGGTCTGTCCGGAAGACGGCGCGCGCGCCAGCGTCACGCCAGTGCCCGTCGCCGTATGTCCCGATCCGAACGGCCCGTTCATCGTCACGGCGCAGGCGACCGCCTGACCGCGGGAGTCGATCGCCGCAAATCCTGTTGCGCCGAGATCGGCTGGCAGATTGGTGATCGCGAACTGCGTGAGCGCCTGCTTGACCGCATAGACGACAGTCGCCTGCAGGTCGGCGGCGCCGATGCTGGTTCCCTGCGCGCGATTGATATTGTCGAACAGGGCGCCGGCGAATTTGCCGGAGCCGGTTTGCACCGAGGGCAGGTAGACATAGGAGTTGCCCATCTGCATCGCCTGCGGCGCACCGACTGTAGCAGTCGAACCTGCGAACTCGGAAACGCCGATGGCCCCACCCTGCTCCTGCGAATAGGCAATGATGTGTGCGCCGACCGGTCCCTTGTAGAATCCGTTCGGTCCGTCGACGCGCAACGCTGCAAGTGTCGCGGCGAGGTCCGGATTGGAGACGATCGTTCCTTCAGGTTTTACTTTTCCGGATTCGTCCATGAACTCCGCCGCAAGCTTGGCGTCGAGGCGGATCACATCCTGCGCGGCGGCGAGGCGTGCAGCCAGCGCGCTCGAAATCGGAAAGCCCGTGGCCGCGTAACCTTCGCCGGGCGAGACATCACGCTGCCATGGCAAAGCGCCGTACAGGCTCTGCATCAGCGCGAAGCCGCGAACCGATCCCGGCACGGCATAGGCGCCACCGCCGCTCGAGTCGCGAGCCAGGAAGTTGAACTCCTCATTCCGGCCGCTCGCAGAATCGTGAACGATGCAGATGCCGCCGCCGCCAAGACCCGCCGCCACGGGATACGTTACAGAAAGTGCAAAGTAGGTCGCGGTTGCCGCGTCCACAGCACTTCCACCCTGCGACAGGATCGACGCGCCCGTCCGCACCGCGAACGGCTCGTCTCCGACGACCAGAGAGCCGGTACCTCTTCCGGTGGCTCCGGTGCCGCCGCTGCCACCGTCAAGCCCCAGCGAACCGGTCAAATCGATGGAGCAGGCGGAAAGAAGCAGGCTTGAAACGCAAGCCAAAACCCGTGATCGCAGCATCGATGTTACATTTCCCTGATGTTAACTGGCGCGCGGTTCCGTCCGTTGACGCCCGTAGCGCGCCCACATACGGTCCCGAGCGAATAAAGGGGGCGCGGGGACCATTAGGAGAGTTCAAGCCTTGGCTTTTTGCAACCCTTTGCCTCTCATCCGGCGCATTCGTACAACAATTTCCGGCCATGCGCGCGCCATTGCGTTCTTGGCGGGGTTCTTCGGCTGTCTGGTCGCATTCACCGCGCCCGCCGCCGCGCAAGGCATATTGCTGTTACGTGACACCGAGACCGAACGCGCACTGCGCAGCTACGAAGATCCTCTGTTGAAAGCCGGCGGCGTGGATCCGGCCGGCGTACACATCTATATCGTGAACGATCCGACGGTGAACTCCTTCGTCGCCGAAGGACAGAACATGTTCATCCAGACCGGCATGATCATGTTCGCCAGGAATGCGCTCGAACTGAAGGGCGTGATGGCGCACGAGACCGGACACATCGTCGCCGGACATTTGTCGCGGGACAGCGCCGCCATCGAAAAGGCAATGATCCCGATGCTGCTGTCGATGGTCATCGGCATCGCCGCGATTGCAGCAGGCGCCGGTGAAGCGGGCATGCTCATTCTCCTCGGCGGGCAAGGCGTCGCGCAGGCACAGTTCAACGCGTTCAGCCGCGTGCAGGAGGCGACCGCCGACCAGATCGCGATCAAGCTGCTGGACAAGACGCATCAGTCCTCGCGCGGCTTGTTGGCGACGTTCGAACGGCTCGCCGACGAAGAAGCGATGGCTTCGGATCGCATCGATCCGTTCGCCGCCGATCATCCCGTAGGCCGCGACCGCGTCGCCAATCTCGAGACCGAAGTCGAAGCCTCGCCATACAAGGACGTTCCCGAAGACCCGGCCGTCGAGCATCAGTATGAAATGATACAGGCTAAGCTCGCCGGCTATATCGAGCCGATGCAGACAATCTTCAACCGCTATCCGCCGAGCGATACGAGCAAGCCCGCGCGCTACGCCCGCGCCATGGCCTATTCGCGCAAGCCCGACCTTCCCAAGGCTCTCGCCGAGATCAACAGCCTGATCAAGGACGAACCGAACAATCCCTACTTCTATGAAGTGCTGGGCCAGATCTATGTCAGCATGGCGCGGCCCGATCTCGGCGTCGGCGCCTATCAGAAGAGCGTCGACCTGCTTCCCGGCGCGCCGCAGTTGCGCGTTGGCCTTGCCGCGGCGCAGTTGGCGACGGAACGGCCCGATCTGGCCAAGCCCGCGCTCGCCAATCTGAAGATCTCCCTGCAGCAGGAAGACGACGATTCTTTCGCCTGGTACGAGGCGGCGCAGGCCTACAGCATGATGGGCGACGAGCCGATGGCCGATCTCGCCACCGCCGAGCGCTATTACAATGTCGGCGCGATGGTGCAGGCGGCGCAGTTCGCTACGCGTGCGCGCCATGGCCTGGCGCAGGGCTCTCCCGATTGGCAGCGCGCCAATGACATCGTGGCCGTCGCCGTTCCGGCGGCACGCGAACAGCAGCAACGTTGACGATCAAGGATATCGACATGAATGGTCAGACAAGAACCGCCGTTCTCGGCGCATTGGGCGGCGCAGTTCTGGCGCTTCTCGTCGTGTTCGGCGCGGCGCTTTCGGGCCTTCTGCCGCAACGGCTGGATGGAAAGCAGCTTCACGCCTATCTGCTCGATCATCCGGAAATCTTCGTGGAGATGCAGGTCAAGCTGCAGGCCAAGGATGCCGAAACCGCCGAACGCGACCAGCGCGCCGCCATGGCTGCGATCGGCAACAAGACGTTCTTCGATCCGCGCATCGCCTTTGTCACCGGCCCGGACAACGCCAAGACCACCCTCGTGGAATTCTTCGACTATAACTGCCCGTTCTGCCGCGCTTCGGTTCCGGCCATCAAGCGCTACTACGATGCGCACAAGGGCGACACGCGCTTCTCGTTCATCGAATTTCCGATCAAGGGACCGGACTCCGTCGTCGCCGCGCGCGCCAGCCTCGCCGCCCGCAAGCAGCCCGACAAATATCTCGACTTCCACTTCGCACTGATGAACGAGGAGGGCCTCGTCACAGAAAGCATCGTGTTTGCCGATGCGGCCAAGGCCGGCCTCGACGTCGCCAAGCTGAAGGCCGACATGGCGGACCATGAGATCGACGCCGCTCTCGACATCGCCCACAAACTTGCCATGCGCGCCAAGATCGACGGAACGCCGACATTCGTCGTCAACGGCCATCTCCACGCCGGCGCGGTCAGCGACGACGATTTGAAGGACCTGGTGAAGGACAAGCCGGTCTGAGATGAGCATGCACCCGGCCACGTGCGGTTCGCGCGTTCGCGGGCCATGACAATCAGGGAAGTCGCTGGAACATCTAGATCAGTCCGGTGATCGGGCTCGACGGATCGGCATAGGGCTTCTTGGGCATGCGCCCGGCAAGATAAGCGAGCCTGCCCGCCTCCACCGCGTGTTTCATCGCCGCTGCCATCAGCACCGGTTCCCTGGCGTGCGCGATGCCCGTGTTCGAGATGACCGCGTCGCAGCCCAGTTCCATCGCCACCGCCGCGTCGGACGCCGTCCCGATGCCCGCATCGACAATCACCGGAACCTTCGCATCCTCGATGATCATGCGGATGTTCACCGTGCTCTGGATGCCCATGCCGGAGCCGATCGGCGAGGCGAGAGGCATGATCGCGGCCGCGCCCATATCCTCCAGCCGCCTGGCCATGATCGGATCGTCGCTGCAATAGACCATGACCTGGAAACCGTCCCTGGTCAGCATCTCGGTCGCGCGCAATGTTTCGAGCATGTCGGGATAAAGAAGTTTCTTCTCGCCGAGCACTTCGAGCTTCACCAGCGTCCAGCCGCCCGCCTCGCGCGCCAGGCGCAGCGTGCGCACCGCATCTTCTCCCGTGAAGCATCCGGCGGTGTTCGGAAGATAGGTATATTTCTTCGGATCGATGAAATCGATCAGCTTGGGCTGGCCGGGATCGGTGAGGTTCACCCGCCGCACCGCGACGGTGACGATCTCCGCCCCGCTCGCTTCAAGCGCGCGCGCATTTTCTTCGTACGATTTGTACTTGCCCGTGCCGATGATCAGCCGCGAGCTGTACGTCTTGCCGGCGACGACGAACGGCTTGTCGACGACAGTGTTGCCGCCGCCGATGAAATGCACGATCTCGTAGTTGTCGCCGTCGCGCACCTGCACCTCGGCGTAGGTGGAGCGCGGAACGATCTCCAGATTGCGTTCGACGGCGATCTTTCTGGGATCAAGACCGAGGAAGACCAGCATCTCGTTCAGCGTCATCGCCTTGCCGAGATTCTTCGCTTCGCCGTTGATGATGACGTTCAAGGTCATGCCGTTCGCCTCTTCTCACAAACAAATGGGGAGTGGCGGCGCCGACGGCCATCCGCTCCCTACGCCGGTATGAACCGGATCAGGTTCTAAGGGACTCGGTGCGCACCGATCTCAGCCTCCATGGCCGGACGTGATCCGGCCAACGGCGCCCCTGGGACGCGGTGATCGTGTCTCCCCGCCGACGGAAGTCAACAAATTCAACGCCATCTTGGGTGTTTCCGTATCCGCCGCCTGCGACTATAAGGAGCGGAATCGCGCCCTGCCCGGAGTTCCCTTGGCCAAACTTGGCAAACAAATCAAGAGCTTGCCGATCTACGTGTTGAACGGCCCGACGCTCAACCTGCTCGGCACGCGCGAGCCCGAGATTTACGGTCGCACCACGCTGGCCGAAATCCGCAACCTTGTCGCCGAGCGCGCCGACCGCTACGGCATCAAGATCGTCTTCCGCCAGTCGAACCACGAAGGCGATCTGATCGACTGGATCCAGGAAGCGCGCGCCAAGGGTTGCGGAGTGATCCTGAACGGCGCCGCCTATACCCACACCTCGGTCGCGATCTACGACGCGCTCAAGGCGCTCGGCAAACCGATCATCGAAGTTCATCTTTCAAACCCGCACGCGCGCGAGCGTTTCCGTCACCGCTCCTATGTGAGCATGGTGGCGAACGGCGTCATCTGCGGTCTCGGGGCGCAAGGATATCTTGCCGCCGTGGACGCGATGGCGTCCCTCATCAAAGGTCAGCAATGAACATGAAAGACATGAAGTCGATCGGTCAGCGGCTCACGAGCGGACCGAAGGGCAAGTCCGGCGAAGGCCTGGTCGACGCGGCCGCGATCCGCGAGCTGGCCGAGCTTCTGAAAGAGACCGGCCTGACCGAGATCGAGATCGAACACAATGGCGCGCGGTTGCGCGTGTCGAAACAGGCGGGAGGCACCGTGATGTCCGCAGCGGCGCCCGCCCCCGCACCGGCCGCACCCATCGAGGCGCCCAAGCCCAAGGGACCGCTGCCGGGCGGAGTGCCTTCTCCCATGGTCGGCACCGTCTATGCCTCGCCCGAACCCGGCGCCGCACCCTTCATCAAGGTCGGCCAGGTCGTGAAGGAAGGCGACACGCTCTTCATCGTCGAAGCGATGAAGACGATGAACCCGATCCTGGCGACGCGCGGCGGCACGGTCAGCGAGATCTGCGTCACGGATGCCCAGCCGGTCGAGTTCGGCCAGATCCTCGCCTACATCAACTGATGTTCGAAAAAATCCTCATCGCGAACCGCGGCGAGATTGCGCTCCGCATCAACCGCGCGTGCAAGGAGATGGGAATCTCGACCGTCGCCGTGCATTCGACGGCCGACGCCGACGCCATGCATGTGCGCCTCGCCGACGAAAGCGTCTGCATCGGTCCGCCGTCGAGCGCGCAGAGCTATCTGAACATTCCTGCGATCATTGCGGCGTGCGAGATCACGGGCGCCGAGGCGATCCATCCCGGCTACGGCTTCCTCTCGGAGAACGCCAAGTTCGCCGATATCGTTAAGGAGCACGGGATCACCTTCATCGGCCCGACGCCCGATCATATCCGCATGATGGGCGACAAGATCACGGCCATCCAGGCGGTGAAGGCGGTCGGCATCCCGACGGTTCCCGGTTCAGGCGGCGCGGTCAGCGACGGCGAGGATGCGGCGCGCGCCGCGCGTGAAATCGGTTATCCCGTCCTCATCAAGGCAACCGCCGGCGGCGGCGGCCGCGGAATGAAGGTTGCGTTGACGGAAGCAGACCTGCCGCTCGCGCTTTCCACCGCACGGTCCGAA
>Ga0265325_10000101_pt1 | contig 60537 bp, 58 predicted proteins | sample 41420metaG_FD_202090 | JGI IMG/M metagenome (GOLD analysis project Ga0265325, IMG submission 202090) | Rhizosphere microbial communities from Carex aquatilis grown in University of Washington, Seatle, WA, United States - 4-14-20 metaG | ecosystem: Host-associated > Plants > Roots > Rhizosphere...
ACTTCGAGTACACCAAGTCGATCTTTCCGAAATTCGCGGTCTCGTTCGCCGGCGGCTACATCAACTCGCATCCCGGCCCGAATGCGTCGGGCTGGGACAATTTCGAAATCACGCCGATGTGGCAGTTCGAAACCGATCCCGACAGCGAGTTCGTCGCCTCTGCCGCGCTCAGTGTCGACATCGGCGGCAGCGGCGCCCGCGCAGTCGCGGACAGGTTTACGACCTACACGCCGAAATTCCTGTTCGGAAAGGGATTCGGCGACCTGCCCGATTCGATGGCGCTTCTGCGGCCCTTCGCGGTGACCGGAGTCGTCGGGTTCGCCATTCCGGGCACAAGCAGCGCGTCGAAAGCAGTTCAGTGGAGCGGCGCGTTCGAATACAGCCTCCTCTATCTGCAGAACAATGTCCGTGATCAGGGCTTTTCGAAATTCGTCGCCCATCTGATGCCGGTCGTGGAATTCAGCATGAACTCGCCGACAGATGGCGGCGGTACGACAGGCACGATCAATCCCGGCCTGATATGGTCCGGTCAGTACACACAGTTCGCGGCGGAGGCGATCATTCCCGTCAACCATGCCTCGGGAGACAATGTCGGCGTCATGATGCAATTGCACTTCTACATCGATGACATATTTCCCGACACGCTTGGAAGGCCGATCTTCGGAGACAAACATTGAAGACGCAGCTCCTGCTCCTCGCCGCCACCGTTGCCGCGATCTCATTTCCCGCGATGGCGCATGCCTTTCTGGAGCATGCGGCGCCGGCTGCCGGCGACAATCTCCACGCCAGCCCGGCGGACGTGGAGATGCACTTCTCCGAGAGGCTTGAACCGAGCTTCAGCAGCGTGACCGTCACCGGCGAGGCTGGCGACGACGAAGCGGCCGGAACCGTAGTCGTCAGCGGGACCGAGATGGATCTGCCGCTGAAGAAACTGCCACCAGGCCGCTATCGCGTTACCTGGCATGCCGTTTCGGTCGACACCCATCGCACCGAAGGCAAATACAACTTCCTGATCCTGCCATGACCATGGAGATCGACATGAAGAGTTTGATCGGCGGCATCGCGCTCGCCGCGATTGCAGCGGCGCCTTGCCTCGCCGCGCCGCAACTGACCGTGACCTATCCCTGGTTCCGCGCCCTGCCCGGCGGTCTGCCTGCGGGAGGCTATTTCGACCTGCACAACGGAACCCGCAGAACGATGACGCTGAATGGCGCCACGTCTCCTGCCTGCGGCATGCTGATGCTGCACAAGTCCGATACGATGGGCGGCATGGCGAGCATGAGCGATGTATCGACCATCGAAGTGCCTGCGCGCGGCACGCTCAGCTTTTCGCCCGGCGGCTATCACCTGATGTGCATGCAGCCGGCGGCCGCGATGCAGCGCGGCGGCAAGGTGAGCGTGACGCTCCAATTCGCGGACGGCACGAAATTGCCGGTGACCTTCAGCGTGCGCGGCGCGAACGGCAAATGACGCGCATCGGAACGCACCTCTGATGGTCCTGTTTGCGCTTGTCCGTGCAGTTCACTTTGCGAGCCTGATGGTTCTCTTCGGCGCCAGCGCCTTTGCCTGGCTCGTACGCACGCGGCTGCAGAGCGCGCTGGCACTGCCGCGCGGCTTGCTTCCGTCCTGCGGCGCGGTCGCGCTCGCGACGACGCTGCTCCTCGTGGGTTTTGTTGCAGGCGAAATGACGGGCTCCGCCGCAACGTTCGATCCGGCGGCCGTCTGGCCGGTGCTGCGTGACACGCTCTACGGACACGTCGCATTGGAGCGGATGGCGCTTCTGACAGCGTTTCTCGCGATCGGACTGCTCATCCGTGGAGCGCAGGTAGTCGCGGGGGCCGTGGCGGGCGGCGTGGCACTGGCGCTTCTTGGACTGACCAGCCATGCGGCCGCGGCGGGCGCGCCGCAATACTTCTATTTGCGCGCGGGAATCGATGCGGCGCATCTGCTGACGGCTGCGGTCTGGACCGGCGGCCTGGTCGCGCTGGTCACCGTCATCAGCCGCGAGCCGCGCGAGACGGCCAGTCACATTTCACTGCTGCGCCTGTTCTCGCGCTGGGGCGTCGGAAGCGTTGCGATTCTCGTTGCCGCCGGAACCATCAACGCGATCGCGATTCTCGATGTGCAGGGTATGCGCTGGTCGACGGCCTATCTGACGCTTTTGGCCTTCAAGCTTGTGCTGGCCGCGCTCATGGTCGCTCTCGCGCTCACGAACCGCTTCGGCGTGCTTCCCGGCCTTGCGCGCGGCGAGAAGGAAGCCGCCGATACCCTGCCCCTTACCCTGTTCGCCGAACTCGGCAGCGCGATTCTCATCATTGTCGTCGTGGGTTTTCTCGGCCTCACGGCGCCCATGCAGATGTGAGTTGCGAAGACTCGCGCGTTGCCCACAACACATTCTCCTGTCCTGGCCCGCAAAATCGGGCCGCCCAGGTGACGCCGCTCGCGGCTCCGCAAGATTAAGTCACTGCCACCTCAGTTCAGAACAGGAAATGTCTCCGACCGACTGGCCTGCTGTTGCGGGCCATGACATTTTGGAAAGTGCGTCCCGCGCAAGCCGGACTCGCAACTAGTTTCATTTGAAACTATATTCCGCCTCGGACACAGACTCGCGGGAGGCCGGCATGGCGCTTTGGGACAATCCCATCGGCACGGACGGATTCGAATTCGTCGAATACACGGCTCCCGACGTGCGCGAGCTGAGCGCGCTGTTCGAGCGCATGGGCTTTCGCGCCGTCGCGCGGCATCGCTCCAAGGACGTCACCCTGTTCCGCCAGGGACAGGTGAACTTCATCGTCAATGCGGAGCCGGACAGCCATGGCAGCCGCTTCGCCCGTGAACATGGACCGAGCGCCTGCGCCATGGCGTTCCGCGTCAGGGACGCGGCGAAGGCCTACACCAAGCTGATCGCGCTCGGCGCCAAGCCGTTTCACAACCAGGTCGGGCCGATGGAGCTCAACATTCCCGCCATCGAGGGCATCGGCGGCAGCGTGATCTATCTCGTCGACCGCTATGGCGAACATTCGATCTATGACGTCGATTTCGTGGCGACGGACCCCGCGCGCGGGCTTGTGCATGTCGGCGCGGGCCTCACCGCCATCGACCATGTCACGCACAACGTCTTTCGCGGCAACATGGACAAGTGGGCCGGCTTCTACGAGACGCTCTTCAATTTCCGCGAGGTGCGCTACTTCGACATCGAAGGAAAGCTCACCGGCCTCAAGTCGCGCGCCATGACGAGCCCCGACGGAGCGATCCGCATTCCGATCAACGAGAGCTCCGACGACAAGTCGCAGATCGAGGAATATCTGCACGCCTATCACGGCGAGGGCATCCAGCACATCGCCCTGTCGACCGACAATATCTATCACTCTGTCGAGATGCTGGCCGAGCACGGCGCGCAGTTCCAGGACACGCCGGAGACCTATTACGAGCGGCTCGACAACCGCATCAAGGGGCATGGCGAGGACGTGGAGCGCCTGAAAGCAAGCCGCATCCTGATGGACGGAGAGAAGGACAATCTGCTGCTGCAGATCTTCACGCAGAACGCGATCGGGCCGATCTTCTTCGAGATCATCCAGCGCAAGGGCAATCAGGGTTTCGGCGAAGGCAACTTCAAGGCGCTGTTCGAGAGCATCGAGCTCGACCAGATCAAGCGCGGAGTCCTCAAGGATACGAGCGTGACATGAGCAAGAACTGGATCGAATTTCCGCGCACCGAAGGCGAAACGTCGAAACAGGCGCATGCCGATCTGCCGAACGGCACGTTCGAGCGCGAGATCGGGCGCGACGGTTTCTTCGGGCCCGCGGCGCACATCTACCACCGCCACGCCCCGACCGGCTGGACGAAGTTCGAGGGACCTTTGCGGCCGCGCGCGTTCGATGCCGTGGGCGCGCTCAACGCAACGAAGGAACCCTCCAAGCCGCTGCCGCTCCTGAAGAATGCGCATTGCAGCATCGAGATGTGGCTTTGTCCCGGAACCATGCCGATGCTCGCGCGCAACGCCGACGGCGACGTGCTTTTCTTTATCCATAGCGGCGAAGGCTCGCTGTTCTGCGACTTCGGCCACATGACCTACCGCGAAGGCGACTACGTCCTCATTCCGCGCGGCACGATGTGGCGGCTGGAGGCGCGCGTGCCGACGACGGTGCTGCGGATCGAGGCGACCAATGGCGCGTATCGCCTGCCCGAGCGTGGCATTCTGGGTCCGCACGCGATCTTCGATCCCGCCACGCTCGAAACGCCCAAGCTCGACGAAGCGTTCAAGTCGCAGCGCGAGGGCGAATGGCAGGTGACGGTGAAGCGGCGCGGACAGGGCTCGACCATCACCTACCCGTTCAATCCGCTCGATGCCGTGGGCTGGAAGGGCAATCTGTGCGTCGTCAAGCTCAACTGGCGCGACATCCGCCCGGTGATGAGCCACCGCTATCACATCCCGCCGAGCGTGCACTCGACCTTCGTCGCAGACCGCTTCGTCGTCTGCACTTTTGTGCCGCGCCCTATCGAGAGCGATCCCGGCGCGCTGAAGGTTCCGTTCTTCCACTCCAACGACGATTACGACGAGGTGATCTTCTATCACGCGGGCGAGTTCTTCAGCCGCGACAACATCAAGCCGGGCATGGTGACGTTCCATCCGAACGGCTTCACGCACGGCCCGCATCCCAAGGCGTTCGCCGCCGGCGCGAAAGCCGCCAAGACCATGACCGATGAGGTGGCGGTGATGATCGACACGCGCGATGCGCTGGACATGACGGACGCTGCGGCGGTGACGGAAGACCGTGGCTATGCCGAATCCTGGATCGTGAAATGAAACTTGCATCGCTCAAGGGTTTTCGTGATGGCACGCTTGTCGTCGTCTCGCGCGATCTGAAAGCATGCGCGGCTGTGCCGGACATCGCGCACACGCTGCAGGACGCGATCGACGACTGGCACGAGTGTGAACCACTGCTGAAACAGGTTTCTGACGAGCTGAACAGCGGCAGCGCGGCGGGCGCGAAAAAATTCGACGAGAAAGACTGTCTCTCGCCGCTGCCCCGCGCCTATCAATGGGCCGATGGCTCGGCCTACGTCACCCATGTCGAGCTGGTGCGCAAAGCGCGCGGCGCCGAGATGCCGCCGTCCTTCTGGACCGATCCGCTGATGTACCAGGGCGGTTCGGACTCCTTCATCGGACCGCGCGATCCGATCGTTGCGGCGGACGAAGCCTGGGGCATCGACTTCGAAGGCGAGGTCGCCGTCATCACCGACGATGTGCCGATGGGAACGGGCGCAGCGCACGCCGCCGATCACATAAAGCTTCTCATGCTCGTCAACGATGTGAGCCTGCGAAACCTGATCCCGGCCGAACTCGCCAAGAATTTCGGTTTCTTCCAGTCCAAGCCGGCGAGCGCCTTTTCGCCCGTCGCCGTGACGCCCGACGAACTCGGCGATGCCTGGCGCGATTGCCGGGTGCATCTGCCGCTGCATGTGTGGTTCGACGGAAAACGCTTCGGCGCGCCCAATGCCGGCGTCGACATGACGTTCAACTTCGCGCAGCTCATCGCGCACGCCGCCAAGACTCGCGCACTGTGCGCCGGATCGATCGTCGGTTCGGGCACCGTCGCCAACAAGGACACCAGCATAGGCTCCTGCTGCATTGCCGAGCGCCGCAGCCTGGAGCAGATCGAGAACGGCGCGCCCGTCACCCCGTTCATGAAGTTCGGCGACCAGGTGCGCATCGAGATGTTCGACAAGCAGGGCGAGTCCATCTTTGGCGCCATCGAGCAGGAGGTCGTCAAACATGAAGGATGAATTCGCGCTCTACGGCTACTTCCGCTCCTCCGCTGCATTTCGCGCGCGCATCGCCTTGAACCTGAAGGGCATCAAGCCCGAGCTTCGCTTCATTCATCTTTTGAAAGACGGCGGTCAGCAACACGGGGCGCAGTACAGGGCGCTCAATCCGATGGAACTGATCCCCGCCCTCGTGCACAACGGCCATCTGATCACCCAATCACTCGCGATCATGGAATATCTGGACGAGATCGTGCCGCAGCCGCCGATCCTGCCGAAAGACGCGCTCGGCCGCGCGCGCGTGCGCGAGATCGCCTTTGTCATCGCCTGCGACATTCATCCGGTCAACAATCTGCGGTTGGGCCAGTATCTCAAGCGCGAACTTGGTGCGAGCGACGAACAACAGGTGGCGTGGCAGCGCCACTGGATCACCGTCGGCTTTGAGGCTCTGGAGAAAATGCTGAGCACGTCGCCGGGCACCGGCGCGTTCTGCCATGGCGACACGCCCACGATCGCGGACATCTGCCTCGTTCCGCAGATGTTCAACGCGCGCCGCGTCAAGCTGGAGATCGAGCGCTATCCGACGCTGGCACGCATCGAGGAACAGGCCCTGAAGCATCCCGCCTTCGATGCGGCGCATCCCAGGAACCAGCCCGATGCCGAGTGAGCCGCAGAGGAAGCGCCGGCTCGACCTCGAGCGCTTCGCGCCCTATCGGCTGTCGGTGCTCTCCAACCGCGTGTCGAGCGCGATCGCGCGGCAATATTCCGACCGCTTCGATCTTTCCATTCCCGAATGGCGCACCATGGCGGTGCTGGGCGGCACGCCGAACCTGTCGGCGCGCGACGTCGCCGAACGCACGGCCATGGACAAGGTGCAGGTTTCGCGCGCCGTCGACAGCCTGATGCGCGCCAGGCGCGTACAGCGCCAGGCCGATCCCGACGACGGCCGCATCACGCGCTTGTCACTGACCGCAAAGGGCCGCGCGATCTATGATGAGGTCGTGCCGCTGGCTTTGCATCTGGAAGATGTGTTTCTCTCTGCCCTCACGGTCGAGGAGCGGCGCCAGTTCGACGCCCTGATGACCAAGCTGGCGCGCCAGGCGCATCTACTGGGGAGCGGAACGTGACCATTCGCATTGGAATTCTCGGTGCGGCCAAGATCGCGCCGCCCGTCGTCATCAACACCTCGCGCGATAATTCCGACTTCGAGGTCGTCGCGGTGGCGGCCCGCGATCCGGAGCGGGCGAAGGCCTACGCCGCCGAGAATAGGATTCCACAGGTCGCGAAGGATTATGACGCGCTCGTGCGCCATGCCGACGTCGACCTCGTCTACAACGCCCTGCCGCCCGCCGGTCACGCGCAATGGACCATCGCCGCGCTGGAAGCCGGCAAGCATGTGCTCTGCGAAAAGCCTTTCGCCATGAACGCCGCGCAGGTGAAGCGCATGAACGCTGCCGCAGCAAAGGCCAGGGGCAAGCTGGTCGAGGCGTTCCACTATCGCCATCACACTGTCATGAGACGGGCGGTGGAGATCGCGCGGTCTGGCGAGCTTGGGAAGCTCGTGCGCGCGGACGCGGATTTCTCCGTTACCATTCCCTATCGCGAGGGCGAGCTGCGCTGGACACGCGAACAGGGCGGCGGAGCGCTGATGGATCTGGGCTGCTATCCGTGTCACGCCCTGCGTTCGGTGATGGGGAGCGAGCCTAGGGTGATCAAGGCCTCGTGCGCGATGGAGCATGACGTCGATGTGACAACCCGGGCGGACCTGGATTTCTCCGGCGTGCCGGCGACGCTCACCTGCTCTATGAAGACGGAGCGTTTTGGCGCAAACCTGAAACTGGTCGGTGAAAAGGGCACCATGGAGATCGCGAACTATCTCGCGCCCCAGATGGGCTGCCGCTTCATCGTCACCGTGGGGGGTGCGGAGCGCAAGGAACCGACGGCAGGCGATGCGACCTATGTGGCGCAGCTCAAGGAATTGGGCGACGTGCTGCTGCGCGGCAGGGCACAGCTCATCACGAACGCGGATTCGCTCGGCAACATGACGATGATCGATGCGATCTATGCCGCAGCCGGTGTCGACAGGAAATTCGATTAACCGGAGGTTTACCGGACTCGTGCCGGCCCGGTGAACTGTCGAATTCGCCCATATCTAGTTGTGTGCATAAAGCCTAGTTTGGGGGCCGAACCATTATGACCGGAGTTTGATCATGGGCGCCCGCCTCGTAAACGCACGCAAGAGAGACAAGAGACGCCGCCACGCCAAGACCCGCAAGCGCGCTGCCGAGGCCGTTGCCGCCGCCGCTGCAGAAGGCCGCGCGCAGCCGGCCCGCCGCTAGCGCTCCGTCTCCTTTAGCAATTCCGCCAGATAGTCCTTCCACACGGACGCCAGGGTGTGCGTGCCGTGCCCGTGCGTCTGGTCGCTGATTGGAATGAGCACGAATTTGGCGTGCGGGATCAGCGCGACTTCCTTCCCAGCGATGCCCAACTCCGGCGGGTTGATGAAATCGTCCGCCGAATTCACCCACATCACCGATGCCTTGATGTCCGCCAGTTTTGCGGACGGATCATGTGAAAAGCCCCTTTTCGAGGACGCGACCCCGTATCGGTGTCACTGACAACGTCAAGCATCTCCGTCCCAGTTACGTTGTGCGTACCGTTTGGCTATGGTCACTCGCTCGAATGAAGCGGAGGAACATTTGGTTCGCGAGATCAAACTGCACGTCAATGGCGTCGCAAAGGTTGTCACCGCCGATGAACGCGAGACATTGCTCGATGTTCTGCGTAATCGCCTCGGCCTCACGGGTCCGCGTTTCGGTTGCGGCGCAGAGCAATGCGGAACCTGTTCCGTCCTCATCAATGGCGAAGACAAGCCGAGCTGCGCTGTCGAGATCGGCACGCTGCAGGGAAAGTCGATCGTCACGGTCGAGGGTATCGGGACGCCGGAAAAGCCGCATCCGCTGCAGACCGCTTTCCTGGAGAAACAAGCCGGACAATGCGGCTATTGCCTCTCGGGCATTCTCATTGCCGCAAAGGCTTTGCTCGACCGCAAGCCCTCGCCAACCCGCGCCGAGATCGCCGACGCGCTTGCCTGGCATCTGTGCCGCTGCGGAGCGCACAACAGGATTCTCGACGCCGTCGCACTCGCCGCCAGCCGAATGAAGGTGCCTGCATGATCCCGCAAACTCTCCAGGACAATCCGGTTCTCGAGCGCTGGGTGTCGTTTCCCTCGGCCGGCAAAGTGCGCGTCGCCTTCGGCAAGGTCGAATATGGCCAGGGCGTTGTCACGGCACTGGCGCAGATCGCAGCCGAAGAGCTCGATGTAGCGATGGGCCAGCTCATCGTGATCAATGCGGCGAGCGGCGCCGTTCCGAACGAGGGCATGACCGTCGGCAGCATGTCGATCGAAACGTCCGGCGCATCTGTGCGCGCCGCGTCTGCCGAAGTGCGCGCACTGTTCGTTGCGGAAGCAGCGCGACGCCTGGGCTGCGCGGCGGAGGAACTCGACATCCGCGACGGTTCCTTCCTCAAAGGCGGAAAGGCGAGCGGTCTCGACTATTGGACTCTCGCGCCCGACGTCGATCTCAAGCAAGCGCCGAAGGGCGAGGCGCGCTGGAAGACGCCCGATCGTCACCGCGTTGTCGGCACATCGCAGCCACGCTCCGATCTGCCGTCGAAAGTGTTCGGCGGCGGCTTTATCCAGGACATTCCGTTGAAGGACATCACGCATGCGCGCGTGCTGCGCCAGCCGGGCTACAAGGCAACGGTCAAGTCTTTCGACGAAGCCGCTGTGCGCAAGGCCGCGGGCAGCGAGATCGAAATCATCCGCGACGGCGCCTTCATCGCCTTCCTGTCGAAAAGCGAGCGCGCAGTTTCGCTCGCGGTGTCCGCAGCCGAACAGCGCGTGCAGTGGGACGATGCACGCGCCGGGCAGCCCGAACTTTCAGAGCCCGCTGCGCTCAAAGCCCTTCCAGCCACGCCGTGGGAAGGCGGCGCGCCTCCGCCCGAGCCGTCCAACCGGCGTCAGCACAAGGCGAGCTATGGCCGGCCGTTCATTGCGCATGGCTCGATGGGGCCGTCGCACGGCGTTGCTCGCTTCGCGGACGGCGTGCTGACCGTGTGGACTCACGCACAGGGCGTCTATCCCATTCGCGGTGTGCTGGCGCGGGTGACCGGCCTCGCGCCGGAAGCGATCCAGGTCGAGCACGCGCAGGGCGCCGGCTGCTACGGCCACAACGGATCGGACGATGCGGCCTGCGACGCTGCCGCGATCGCGATGCGGTGCCCAGGAGAGACGATCCGCGTGCAATGGCGGCGCGAGGACGAGTTCGGCTACGAGCCGCTTGGCACCGCCATGCAGATCGACGTGTCCGGGGAAATCGATGCTTCCGGCCGCCTCGTCGATTTCAGCACGGAGATATGGAGCGGCCCGCATATCGGGCGCGGCTATGCGCTGGTCGAGGCTGCGCTCGCTCCCGGCACGCCGCCGCCACCGCCCATGACCATGCCCGGATTCAGCGGCGGGCGTCTCAACGCGACTCCGTCCTACGACATCGCGGCGACGCGGGTGAAGGAGAACGTCATCACGCCGCCGGTGCGCACCTCGTCATTGCGCGGTCTTGGCGGGCCGATGAACGTCTATGCCTGCGAAAGCTTCATCGACGAGCTCGCGGTCATTGCGGGAACCGATCCCCTCGCCTACCGGCTGTCTATGGCGAGCGATCCGCGGGCGCGCGCCGTGATCGAGCGGCTCGGCGCTCTCTCCCAATGGGACAGGCGCGGAGCAGGCGGCAACGGCGAAGGGCTCGGCATGGCCTATTCGCGCCATCGCGACCGCGGTGCCTATGTCGGCGTCGCCGTCGCGCTCAGCGTCGATACGGACGTGCGCCTGAAAGAGATGTGGTGCGTCGCCGATTGCGGCCTGATCATCAATCCGGACGGCGCGAGGAACCAGATCGAAGGCGGCATGATCATGGCGGCAAGCTGGGCGCTCAAGGAACAGGTCAAGCTCGGCGGCAGCGGCATCGCCTCCACCATGTGGGACGACTATCCGATCCTGCGTTTCCCGGAGGTGCCTCCGGTCAGCGTAGAGCTGATCGCGCAGCCGAACGAAAGGCCGTTCGGCACCGGCGAAATCTCGTCGGGTCCGGCCATGGCGGCGATCGCCAATGCAGTGGCCCATGCGCTCGGCGCACGCATCCGCGACATGCCGTTCACGCGCGAACGGATCGCGGCGGCTTTGCTGGCAAGCTAAGGGAATTGGATGGTAGGCCGGGAGGGGATCGAACCCACGACATTTCGATTAAGAGTCGAACGCTCTACCGACTGAGCTACCGGCCCATCCAAACGAGGCGCGGTGCATAGCAGAGCGGTTTTGCCGTGTCTAGGAAGACCGCCCAATGCATGCACGGCTTTCGAAAAGCGGTGCGATTCGGCTGTTTTCCGCGCAAAAGCCGGCGCAGCGTCGCTGCGGCAGCGTGCGTCAGATGATCCCGCCCGAATGGCGCGGAATTTCCACCTGGCGGTGGACGTGAACGCTCATCAGCAGTCCGAAGCCGAACATCACGGTCAGCATGGCAGAGCCGCCATAGGAGATCAGCGGCATGGGGATGCCGACGACCGGGATCAGTCCCATGACCATCGAAGCGTTGATCATGATGTAGAAGAAGAAGTTGAGCGTCACGCCCATGGCCAGCAGCCGACCGAACTGGCTGCGCGCCGCCATCGCGATCTGGATGCCGTACCCGATCACGACGGCGAAGAGAATGAGAAGCGCGATCGAACCGACAAAGCCGAACTCCTCTCCGAAATTGGTGAAGATGAAGTCGGTCTGCTTCTCGGGCAGGAAGTTGAGGCGGCTCTGCGTGCCCTGCAAAAAGCCCTTGCCGCTGATACCGCCGGAGCCGATTGCGATCTTGGCCTGGGTGATGTTCCAGCCAGCGCCAAGCGCGTCCGATTCCGGATCGAGAAACGTGAGCACGCGCCGCTTCTGGTAGTCGTGAAGCACGAATTGCCAGGCTGTCGGCACCGCGACGGCAACCGCGCCCAACGCCGGCAGGATCCACCACCAGGAAAGTCCCGCAAGGAACAGGAGCGACACGCCGTCCGCCACGATGATCAGCGTGGTGCCGAGATTGGGCTGCAACACGACGAACACCGCCGGTATGCCCATCATGGCGAGCGCGATGAGCAGGTTCAGCGGCTTGGATATTTCCTCGACGCTTTTACCGTGCAGGAAGCGCGACATCGCCAGCACGAGAGAGATCTTCATCAGTTCCGACGGCTGCAGGCCGAGAGGCCCGAGCGTGATCCAGCGCTGCGCGCCAAGGCCGACATGGCCGGCGATCACCACGGCGACAAGCAGGAGCAGCGAAACGAGATAGGCGGGATAGGCCAGGCTCATCCAGACGCGGACATCAACCAGCGCCACGGCGACGAGAACAACGCAGCCGATGAGGAAGCGGAATATCTGCGGCGAGGCCCAGGGCGAAAAGCTTCCGCCCGCCACGGAATAGAGCATCGCGAAGCCTGCCGTCGCGATGATCGCGATCAGCAGCACCAGGCCCCAATTCACCTCATACAGCTTGTCGGTGAGGCTGAGCGTGCGGCGCGCGGCGGCATAGGGGCGTGTGGTCATCCGCGCCCTCCCATTGCCGGCGACGCGAGCATGGCGGCGTTCGTGGGATAGGCCGTGCGAATCTTCAGCGGATCGCGTTTTTGCGCAAACAGAAGAATGTCGTGCGCCATCTGCACCTGCGGATGACCGAGCGCGCCATGCTCGACGATGCAGGACAGTGCGTAGCGCGGTGCGGCGACGGGCGCGAAGGCGACGAAAAGGCCATGGTCGCGCATCTTCCAGGGCAGCGAGGCATCGTTCTTGACGCCGCTGGCGCGTTCTTCCTTGGTGATGCGGCGAACCTGCGCCGTACCGGTCTTGCCGGCCATTTCCATTCCCGGTTCCTGGATGCGCCAGCGCGACGCGGTGCCGCCGCCGTTGCAAACCGCGTTCATGCCTTCACGCACCGCCGCAAAGGCGGCGTCGGAGAAGGGAAGCGGGTCGGCGAGCGGGCGCGGCTGCGCCGTCGTTCCGACGGTATGGGCAATGCGCGGCGTCACGGCGCGTCCGCTTGCGATGCGCGCGGCCATCGTCGCGAGCTGCAGCGGCGTCGCCAGCACATAGCCCTGGCCGATGCCGGTGACGAGCGTCTCGCCGAGTTGCCAGGGAATGCCGTAGTGCGATTCCTTCCAGGCGGCGCTCGGGATGAAACCGCCATTCTCACCCGGGATCTCGATGCCGGTCGCTGCCCCGAGGCCGAGCGCGCGGGCGCCCGCCTCCATCTTGTCGATGCCGAGAAATCTTGCGACTTCGTAGAAGAACACGTCGCAGGACTGCGCGATGCCGCGCTGCAGGTCGACGCGGCCATGGCCGCCACGCTTCCAGCAATGGAACTCGTGATTGCCGATCGTGAGCCCGCCCGAGCAATTGACGGAGAAGTCGGCCGGCAGATTGTTCTGCACCGCCGTCAACGCCATGGCCGGCTTGAACGTCGAGCCGGGCGGATAGGCGCCGGCAAGCACTTTGTTCACTAGCGGCTTGTGGTCGTCGGTCGTGAGGATTCTCCACTCATCGCCGGTGATGCCGACGTTGAAGAGATTGGGATCGAAGCCGGGCGTCGACGACAGCGCCAGCACGTCGCCGGTCTGGGCGTCCAGCACGCAGCAGGCCGCGCTTTCCGTGCCCAGGCGCTGATCCGCGAAGCGCTGCAATTCGGCATCGATCGTCAGCCAGACATCCTGTCCCGGCACGCCTGAATCGCGCGACAATTCACGGATCACGCGGCCATAGGCGTTGACCTCGACGCGGCTCGCGCCAGCCGTGCCGCGCACTTCGGAATCGAAGGCCTTTTCGATACCGCGCTTGCCGATGCGAAAGCCCGGAAGGCTGAGCAGCGGATCATCGCTGTTCTTCATGTCGTCGAGACTGACCGATGCGACATAGCCGAGGACGTGGGAAAGCTCGGTGCCATAGGGATAGTCGCGCGTCTGACCGACATCCGGCTGGATGCCTGAGAGGTACGGCAGATGCATGTTGATGCGGGCAAACTCTTCCCAGGTCAGATTCTCGGCAACCGGCACGGGAACAAATTTCTTGTTGTTGGCGACCTCGCTCAGCACGCGCTTCTTCTGCACATCGGTCAGCAGGATCACCTTGCCGATCGTGTCGAGAGCGGCTTCGACGCCTTCCGTCGCCTGCTCGGAGACGATGAGGACGCGGTAGTTGCGCCGGTTGTTGGCGAGCTCCACCCCGAAGCGGTCCAGGATGCGTCCGCGCGGCGGCGCGATCAGCCTCTGGTTGACGCGATTGCTTTCGGCCTGGGTTTTGTACTGATCGCCGTTGAGAATCTGCAGTTGATAAAGTCGCCCGGCGAGGATGGAGAACACCGCCGTCATGCCGCCGGTCAGCATCAGCGAGCGGCGCGTGAAACTCGTGTAGCGGCTTTTGTCCTTGGTATCGAAGACCGGCATCAGAAGTCGCTCCGATACGGTCCGACCAGGCGGCGATGAATGATGCCGAGCGCAAAAACCGCCGGAATGTAGAACAGCACCGTCATCGCAAGCTGGACCAGCATCGGTGCGAGCGGCGGGACGTGCCAGTAATAGAGCGCGACGATGACATAAGCGGTGAAGCACGCCGCGAGCGCAGAGACGGCAAAGCCGGCAATCGCGCCGATGCCGGACAGGCCCGCCAGCATGTCGCGCTGCCGGTCGATCAGGAAATATGCCCCCAGGAACGAGGCGGCCCACACGCCGGGCGGTCCGCCGGACAGCAGGTCCTGGAGAATGCCGAGCGTGAAAACCCAGAACGGCGTCATCAGGTCGGGACGCACCATGGCCCAGAAATAGAGCGGCATGAACACCAGCAGCGGCGGCGGCACCAGGCCGCCCAGCACGGACACCGGGAAGTTCGCGATCAGCGCGCCGAGGATGCCCAGCGACACCGGAACGAGCGAGGAGAGGACGCGGCCACCCATGATGCTACCGGTGCGCTCCATGATGCGCATCACTCATTGCCATTGTCGGCGGGCGCCCCGTTCTGGGCCGCTGGCGGCGTGGCGGTGAAGGGAGCGGTCGGCACAGGCGCGGGCTTGACGGTCGGCGGCATGACGATCGGTGCAACGGTGGGCGCGGCCGGTGGCGGCGCGGCAGGCGGAAGACCCGCGGCGGTCGCGGGCAGATCGTTCGGCGAGGCTGCAGGCGGCTGTTCGGTCTTGAGCTTGAAGTCGACGACATTCACGTCTTCGCTGGACGTGGAGTCGGCAAGCAGGACGACGCGATAGCCGCCCGCCGGATCGGCGACGACCGTTCCGATGGCAAGACCCGGCGGCAGCAAGCCGCCGTCACCCGAACTCACCACCTGCGCGCCAGGCTTGAGCGTCACGTTCTGCGAGAGAAGATCGAGCGAAGGCGCACGCGTATTGTCGCCGGCCATGATCGCCTGCGCATTGCCCGGCTCGATGTTCACCGGAATGCGGCTGTTGAGATCGGTCAGCAGGATCACCCAGGAGGTGTGATTGCCGGTAAGGAAGATGCGGCCGATCATGCCGCGCGCGTCGATCACCGCCTGCCCCGGCTTGATGCCCTGCGCCTTGCCCGCGTCGAGGATCATGGTTTGCAGGAACGGCTCGTTCGAGCGGCCGATGACGCGCGCCATCACCGACGACAGACTCGGATCGGGAACGGCATGGAGCAGAAGCTGATAGCGCTTGACGCGGTCATCGAGCACGACGGCCGCATTGCGCCACTGGCGAAGTCGCGCATTCTCCGCCTTCAGGCGCAGATTTTCCTGATAGACGGTGAAGATGTCGCCTATCGATCCCATCCAGCGGTCTAGTCCGACAAGCGGCGCACGCACCACCTGCAAGGCCGGCGCGGCCCAGTCCGTCACCGATGCGCGGGCACGGTCAAACAGGGTGTTCTGTGCTTTGCCGATCAGGATGAGGGCAACGGCAAGAGCGGCCAGAAGCGCGATCGGGAGCTGTGCTCCGCCGCGATTCCGCGCGATCTTCCAGGTGCCGTTCGCCATGACTTATCCAACCCGGCCACCGGCCGGCTTTATCAGAACGCTGTCGACAGGACGTGACGCATACCCTTGGTATTCTCCAGAACACGGCCCGTGCCCAGCGCGACGCAGGACAACGGATCGTCGGCGATCGATACCGGAAGACCCGTTTCCTCGCGCAGAACCTGATCGAGATTGGCCAGCAGCGATCCGCCGCCCGTTAGAACAATACCCTTGTCCACGATGTCGGCTGCGAGTTCCGGCGGCGTGGCCTCGAGCGCAACCTTCACCGCTTCGACGATGGCGCCGACAGGCTCGGCCAGTGCTTCGGCGATGTGGCGTTGGGTGATGGTGATTTCCTTGGGCACGCCGTTCAGAAGATCGCGGCCCTTGATGTCCATCGTCACGCCATTGCCGTCTGCCGGCGGCGCGGCAGAACCGATTTCCTTCTTGATGCGTTCGGACGACGCTTCGCCGATCAGCAGATTCTGGTGACGCCGAATATAGGCGATGATCGCCTCGTCCATCTTGTCGCCGCCAACCCGCACGCTGCGCGAATAGACGATGCCGCCGAGGCTCAGCACGGCGACTTCCGTCGTGCCGCCGCCGATATCGACAACCATCGAACCCGTCGGCTCGGACACGGGCAGTCCCGCACCGATCGCTGCCGCCATCGGTTCCTCGATGAGATAGACGCGGCGCGCGCCCGCCGAGAGTGCGGATTCCTGAATGGCGCGGCGCTCGACAGCGGTCGAACCGGACGGAACGCAGACGATGATCATCGGATTGGCGAAGGAGCGGCGGTTGTGCACCTTGCGGATAAAATGCTTGATCATCTCTTCGGCTATTTCGAAATCCGCGATGACGCCATCACGCATGGGCCGGATCGCTTCGATGTTTCCCGGCGTTCGTCCGAGCATCATCTTGGCATCGTTGCCGACGGCGCGAACCTGTTTCTTGCCGCCGCGGTTAATGGTGGCGACAACGGAAGGCTCGTTCAGGACGATGCCTCTTCCCTTTACGTAGACCAATGTATTCGCGGTCCCGAGATCAATGGCCATGTCGCTCGACATGGCGCCCAATAGACTGCCGAAGATGCTCAAACCAATTTTCCTTTTCCGAGCCGACAGTCCAGCAACTCATTTACGTACGAAATGGACCCCGGCGATTTTCCGCCGGGGCCGGCAATTTCATCTCGCGACGGTAAGAGCTTCAGGCGCCTGCTTCTCGCGTTTCACCAATAGCTTGTTGAGTGCATTGACATAGGCATAGGCCGCGGCCACCAGCGTATCGGTGTCCGCGCCACGTCCCGTGACCGTGCGCCCATTTTCCTCGAGCCGCACACTGACCGTCGCCTGCGCATCCGTACCTTCCGTGACCGCATTGATCTGGAAGAGCTGCAGCGTTGCCGTGTGCGGATAAAGTTCCCTGATGGCCTTGAAGATCGCATCGACTGGGCCATCGCCCGTCGTCTTGACGCGGCGATCCTCGCCATCGATTTTCAAAGTCAGTTCGCATCCCGGAAGGATGTTGGTTCCGGTTTCGACACGAAGGTCCTTCACCGAGATCAGGTCGTGACCGCGGACGATCTCATCGTCCACCAGCGCGACGAGATCCTCGTCGAAGACATGCTTCTTCTTGTCGGCGAGTTCCTTGAAGCGCTTGAACGCGTCGGCGAAAGCCGAGTCGTCGAGCGTGTAGCCCATCGCTACCAGCTTGTCGCGGAATGCGTGGCGGCCCGACAGCTTGCCGAGGACGAGCGAGGTCTCCTTCACGCCGACATCTTCGGGACGCATGATCTCGTACGTCTCGACATTCTTCAGCATGCCGTCCTGGTGGATACCGGATTCGTGACTGAAGGCGTTCTTGCCGACGATCGCCTTGTTGTACTGCACCGGGAATCCGGTGACGTTCGAGACCAGCTTGGACGCGCGCGCCAGCATCTTCGTATTGACGCCGTTGACGAACGGCATGCGGTCGCGCCGCACCTTCAGAGCCATCACGATCTCTTCGAGCGCGGCGTTGCCCGCGCGTTCGCCGATGCCGTTGATGGTGCATTCGACCTGGCGCGCGCCGGCCAGAACGCCCGCCAGCGAATTGGCGACAGCGAGGCCGAGATCGTTGTGGCAGTGCGTCGAGAAGATCACCTTGTCCGCGTTCGGCACGCGGTTGCGCAGCATGGTGATGATTTCGAAATATTCCTGCGGCGTGGAATAGCCAACAGTATCAGGCACATTTATCACAGTGGCGCCCGAATGGATCGCGACTTCCACCGTCCTGCAGAGGAAATCGGCTTCGGTGCGGGTCGCGTCTTCTGCCGACCATTGCACATCGTCGGTGAAGTTGCGGGCGCGCGTGACCGATGCGCCCACCGCCTCGAGCACGGCGTTCTCGCCCATCTGGAGCTTGTGCTTCATATGGACGGGACTTGTGGAGATGAAGGTGTGGATGCGCGGCCGCTTTGCGCCCTTGAGCGCTTCGCCCGCCGCGTCGATGTCCTTGAAGCCGGCGCGCGCGAGACCGCACACGGTCGCATTCTTCACGATCCTAGTGACTTCGCGCACCGCTTCGAAATCGCCGGGCGATGAAATCGGGAAACCGGCCTCGATCACGTCGACGCCCATTTCGTCAAGAAATTCTGCGATCTCAATTTTTTCTTCGAGCGTCATCGCAGCGCCTGGCGATTGTTCGCCGTCGCGCAGTGTGGTGTCGAAGATCCGTACCCTCTCTGGATTGGTCGTCATGGCAATACATTCCTTCCGTTCGTCGCAGTTGCGACTTCTGTTTCACTCCTTTCGCTTTTCATCCCCTAAGCATGTCGGCGCGCGAGCGCCAACGGTGCCTAGGGGCAGCTAAGAAGGAGCAGAAGCGCTTGCGACGAACCGAGGGAAGGACGGGGCGCCAACGCAATGCGTGTGCGGACGCAGGCGAAAACATCGCCCTTCACGTCCTGCTGAATCACGCCCGTCGTCATTGCCGAATCGCCGTTCCGCCCGCCGAGTTTACGGTTCGATAACTTTAGCCAAATCGTGGTTAAGCACTGGTAAAAGCACTATTTTCCAATCCGGCTGCGCGTTTTTACGCCGGATTCGCGACGGCACGCAAGGGCGACTACTTAGTTCTCGATGTTCCGTAAGTGCGATCACTCCGTAAATTATACAATGTAATTCAAATACTTACGTTGGCACCTCACAAGGCGGCACTCCCCAATTCGGGCCAGCCGCAACTGTGCAAGAAATTGCCGCGCGTCGAATGCGCGACACGCCGCCGGTCGGGTCCAAGACGGGCGGACACAAGCCCCGCAGCTTGCGGATTCGCCAATCTTGGTTCGAAAGCGTACAATATTAACGTTTAGTGCAGGCGGTCCGGTCACCGCCTGACGAAGTTAGGAGCGCTGGTCGGACACAAGGCTTGGTTCCCATCCCCCCAAAGCCCCGGGATCCGCCTCTGGCCATGTCGCTCCGGGCTGCCGCGCGGAAGTTGCAAGTACCTCAGGTACGGCGGCCTGACTTTTTCTCTCACACGGTTGCGAGTCTCATCGCACCAGAGCGCTTCGGCTCAGTGATGTGCAGCGTTGCATGTTCGCGCACGCGCGATGTGACGAGCGCGTGACGGTCACGAACGTGCCCTTCGGTGAAAAGCCGTGCGCAGTGATCGAGGATTAACGGCTATTCACATAGAGCACGAATTTTCGCTTTTATCGGAACGGGCAAAGTGGTTCTGTGCGGACACGTTCCGCGTTTGCGGTGCGTTCGCCCGCGTTTCGTTTCAACCCCCTCCGAGGCCTGCCGGATATGCGAATCCTGCCGCCTGTCTCGATCGAGGCACGCCGCCTTCTTCCCAGCCGCTGGGATGTGCTCGCGGCCGTGCTCGTGCTCGGCTTCATCGTTCTGTTCGCCGATGCCAGCAGCACGCTTGTGCGGCCGCTGTCGTCGCTGTCCCAGCATCGGCTGTCACTGGATCCGATCAACCTGCCAGGCTATGCGCTGCTGACATCGATGCGCATGCTGATTGCACTCGCTTTTTCGCTGGTCTTCACGCTGACCTACGCGACCTGGGCCGCCAAGAGCCAGCGTGCCGGCACGCTTCTGGTGCCCCTGCTCGACATTCTTCAGTCCGTGCCGATCCTGGGCTTCATATCGATCACCGTGGTGTTCTTCCTCTCGCTGTCGCCAGGCCGGATCTTCGGCGCCGAGCTCGCAGCCGTGTTCGCCATTTTCACCAGCCAGGCCTGGAACATGGCGTTCAGTTTCTACCAGTCGCTGCGCACCGTTCCCGAGGAATTGCAGGAGGCCGGACGCATGTTCGGCATGAACGCGTGGGCCAGGTTCTGGCGCATTGAGGTGCCGTTCGGGCTGCCGCCGCTGATCTGGAACATGATGATGTCGATGTCGGGAGGCTGGTTCTTCGTCACCCTGTCCGAGGCAATCAGCGTCGGCCACACCACCATCGCGCTTCCCGGCATCGGCTCATACATCGCAGAAGCCATCGTGGAGAAAGATCTGCACGCCATCTTCTGGGCGATCGGCGCGATGCTCGTCGTCATCCTGATTTATGACCAGCTCTTGTTCCGTCCGCTGGTGGCCTGGGCGGACCGTTTCCGGTTCGACAACGAGGACAGTGAAGAGTATCCGGAATCCTGGGTGCTCGACATCATCCGCCGCTCGACATTGATGGACAGGATCGCCGAGCCATTCCACATCTTCATGCGCTGGACCTATCGCCGTTCGATCCCGCTGCGCAGCGGGATCGTCTCGGCCGCGCGGGCCGTGCCGAGCCGGGCGACAGACATCGTCTGGGGCGGCTTTCTGATCCTGATCGGCACCTACGCGCTGTGGCGCATTTATAGTCTGCTCGCGGGCTCGCTCAGTTGGAACGACGTCTTCTATGCGCTCGGGCTCGGCGCCATAACGATGCTCCGCGTCACGATCCTGATCGCTCTGGCAAGCGTGGTGTGGACGCCGATCGGCGTCTATGTCGGAATGCGCCCGCATCTTGCCCGCATCATCCAGCCGGTCGCCCAGTTTCTCGCGGCGTTCCCGGCCAACCTGCTCTTTCCGCTGGCCGTGTTCATTATCGTCCGGTTGTCGCTCAATCCGGACATCGCGCTCTCGCCGCTCATGGTGCTGGGAACCCAGTGGTATATCCTCTTCAACGTCATTGCCGGTGCGTCGGCGATCCCGCGCGAGCTGCGCGACGCGGCGAGCAATCTGCAACTCAAGGGCTGGCTGTGGTGGCGCAAGGTCGCGCTGCCCGGCGTCTTTCCCTACTACGTCACCGGCGCGATCACGGCGTCGGGCGGCTCGTGGAACGCCAGCATCGTCGCCGAGGTGGCGAGCTGGGGAAATCAAACCGCGCGGGCCCACGGCCTTGGCGCCTATATCGCCGATGCGACGACGGCCGGCGACTTCCATAAGATCGTTCTCGGCATCGCCACGATGAGCTTTTTCGTCGTGGTGGTGAACCGGTTATTCTGGCGGCCGCTCTACTGGTTCGCCGAACGCCGCTACAGACTCACGTGAGGTGACCATGCCAGACGAGATCCTCCTCGACGCCCACGAAGTGCGGCGCTCCTTTCCCAAGCCGGGCGGCGGCGAACTGCTGGTGCTTGATGGCGTCGAGCTGACGCTGAAGCAGGGCGAAATCGTCGGCCTGCTGGGACGGTCGGGCTCCGGCAAGTCGACTTTCCTGCGGCTCATCGCGGGCCTCGCGCAGCCGCAAGGCGGCACGCTTTCCTATCTCGGCAAGAAGATCGAAGGTCCGGCCAACGGCATTGCGATGGTGTTCCAGAGCTTCGCGCTGTTTCCCTGGCTGACGGTTCTGGAGAACGTGCAGCTCGGGCTCGAGGCGCTCAGCATTCCCCAATCCGAGATCCGCACGCGCGCGCTGGCGGCGATCGACCTGATCGGCCTGGACGGCTATGAGAGCGCCTATCCGCGCGAGCTTTCCGGCGGCATGCGCCAGCGCGTCGGCTTTGCGCGCGCCATGGTCGTGCATCCCAACATCCTTCTGATGGACGAGCCGTTCTCCGCACTCGACGTCCTGACCGCGGAAAACCTGCGCACGGACTTCCTGGAGCTGTGGGGCGAGAAGCAGTTGCCGATCAAAGGCGTGATCCTGGTTACGCACAATATCGAAGAAGCGGTTCTGATGTGCGACCGCGTGCTTCTGTTCTCGACCAACCCGGGTCGCATTGCGGGCGAAATCAAGATCGACATTCCACGACCGCGCGACCGAACCGATCCGCGCTTCGAGCATTATGTCGAGCAGATCTACACCGAGATGACGGCGCGCCAGCGTGCCCTGCGCGCCGATCGCGGCACCGGCCTCGACATGCTGATGACGCATGTCTCGCCGAACCTTGTCTCGGGCCTGATCGAGGCGGTGGCCGCTTCGCCGTACAATGGCAAGGCCGACCTGCCGGACATCGCATCGGATCTTCAGCTCGAGATCGATGAACTTTTCCCGGTTGCCGAAGCATTGCAGATGCTGCGGCTCGGCGAGCTGGAGGGCGGCGACATCAAGTTGACCCATATGGGCAAGCGTTTCGCCGATGGCGAGATGAACGAGCGCAAGGAAATCTTTTCGCGCGCCCTGATGAGCCATGTTCCGCTCGCCGCGCACATCCGGCGCGTGCTCGACGAACGGACGAGCCACACGGCCCCCAAGCGCCGCTTCGTCGACGAGCTGGAAGACCACATGACGGAGGATGCCGCCGAAGAAACGCTGCGCACCGTCGTCAGCTGGGCACGTTTCGGCGAGCTGTTCTCCTATGACGACGAAAGCGAAAGCTTCAGCCTGGAGAATCCGACGTAGCGCGATCGCGATACGGTCCCAGATCCAGATCCGGATAGCGCATCTGGACGTCGCGCAATGTTTGCGCGTTCCAATATTCGCTGCCGGCGGGCGGCCAGCCAAACAGATCGCGCTGGCGCGGCGTCATCTTGGTCATGGCTTCGAGCCAGGACGGGCGCTCCGACTCGTCGGGCCAGGCAAGCTTGCCCTGCCAGCGCCAGGCACGCGTCTTGAAATCGGTAAGGATCGCAAATCGCGAGCGGTTTGGCGCGGTGAAGTTCGAGCCGCGGTGGAACACGTCGGTCTTGTAGACCATCAGGCTGCCGGCCGGCGCCTCCACCGAGATTTCCTTGTCGAACCAGGTTCCGAACTTGGTGTCGGCCTTGCCGATCGGCACGTCGCGCGTTTCCGACAGCGGCACGACCTTGGTCGGCCCGTCCTTGTCCGTCACATCGGACAGAAGGATGAACGTCGTCATCTGCGCGTTCACATTGTCTTCGCGCGGCACCACGATGGTGTGATTGCGATAGTCGCGGTGATGATACTGGTCGTAGTTGATGGCGCCGGAATATTTCGCCCACAACTCTCCCTTGTAGCAGTCGATCTCCCTCGTTTTCAGGAAGCGCTCCGCCATGTCGATGAGATCGGGATAGACGCAGAGACGGTTGATCTCCCAGCGGTCGAACGGAAAGAGCCGGATGCCGGCAAATTGCGATTTTCCATATTGCGGGTATTTCTCGGGCGCGGCGAAATAGTCCTCGGGCCGCGGATAGATCGTCCAAAGCGCCTCCTGCGCGGCTTTCAGCGAGTCCTTGTCGATGAAATTCTCGACGACGGTGAAGCCGCGGTCGTAGATCTCGGCGATGTTCTTGTCGGCAACGCGCATGGTCAGCTCTTCACGGGTTTCACGAGCGACGCGGCCTTCCTGGCGCGCGCCCTTGCCTCGTTGGTATCATGTCCGCGCGCGAGCGCAACGCCCATGCGCCGCTTCACATAGGATTCCGGCTTGCCGAAAAGCCGCACGTCGCTTTCGGGCACGCGCAGCGCGGAATCGACACCATCGAAGGCGACGCCTTTCGCATCCATGCCGCCATAAATGACGGCCGATGCGCCCGCCGCCTTCAATTGCGTCGAGACCGGCAGACCGAGAATGGCGCGCGCGTGCAGCGCAAATTCGCTCTGGTATTGCGAGACCAGCGTGACGAGACCCGTATCGTGCGGCCGCGGCGAGACTTCCGAGAACCAGACATCATCGCCCGTCACAAACAGTTCGACACCGAAGATTCCGTGTCCGCCGAGTGCAGCAGTGACTTTTCCGGCCATGTCGCGCGCGCGTTCCAGAGCGACGGCGCTCATCGGCTGCGGTTGCCAGGATTCGACATAGTCGCCGTCGACCTGCACATGGCCGATGGGATCGCAGAAATGCGTTCCGTCCACGGCGCGCACGGTAAGCTGGGTGATCTCGAAGTCGAACTTGATCTCGCCCTCGACGATGACGCGCGCTTCCTTCACGCGACCGGCGTTGAGCGCCTTGTCCCAGGCCTTCGCCACATCGTCCGCCGATCTGAGTTTCGACTGGCCCTTGCCAGACGACGACATCACCGGTTTCACGAAACAGGGAAAGCCCATGCGGGCCGTCGCCGCCTGCAGTTCCTCCAGCGAGGAACAGAACGCGTAGGGCGAGGTCGGAAGCTTCAGTTCCTCGGCAGCAAGGCGGCGGATGCGCTCGCGATTCATCGTGATGTGCGCGGCGCGCGCCGTCGGGATCACAGTGGCCAGACCGTCTTCCTCGATGCGCAGCAACGCGTCGGTCGCGATGGCCTCGATCTCGGGCACGATCAGGTGGGGCCGCTCGCGCTCCACCAGCGCACGCAGGGCCTTGGCATCGGTCATGTCGATGACATGGGCGCGATGGGCAAGCTGTTGCGCGGGCGCGTTGGAATAGCGGTCCACCGCGATGGTTTCGACGCCGAGCCGCTGCAGCTCGATGACGACTTCCTTGCCAAGCTCTCCCGAGCCCAGGAGCATGACCTTGATCGCCGTGGGCGAAAGCGGTGTTCCGAATTTCATGTCGCGAGACTAGCGGATTTCCGCCGCCCGAGTCAGAGCGCGAAAGTTTCGCCCAGCATTTTCTCCGACAATGCCCACAAGCGCTTGGCGGCTTGCGGGTCGATGGCCCAGGGACGCACGCCGCTCATGCTTTGGTCGCCGGCCGGCTTCAGTTCGGCGATGTTGCAGTCTTCGCAATAGACGCCGCCGCCCGCGGCCAGCAGTGGCGACGTCGCGCACCACACGGCGGTCGAGGCGCCGCCCGCGTCGGTCTTGAAACCGTCGCGCACCTTTCCCTGATCATCGACCCAGCCGAAGGCGTGGATCTCTTCCTTGGACATGTCGCGCTGCAGGCCCGTCATGATGCCGCCAGGATGGACCGCATAGACGTTGATGCCCCGTGGCTCGAGGCGGCGATTGAGTTCGACCGCGAAGAGTGCATCGGCGGTCTTGGATTGGCCATACGCTTCCCACTTGTCGTATTTCGACGTTTCAAAATTGGGATCATCGAACTTGATGCCTGTGCGCCGATGGCCGAGCGAGGACAGCGTGACGACGCGCGCACCCTTTACCAACGCCGGCGCAAGACGGCAGGCAAGAAGCATGTGGCCGAGATGGTTGGTGCCGAACTGCGACTCCACATTGCCCATGATGCGGCGTTCCGGCGTCGCCATGATGCCGGCATTGTTGATCAGGATGTGCAACGGCGATTTCGTCGCAAGGAACGCATCCGCAAACTTGCGCACGCTTTTCCAGTCGGCCAGGTCCATGTCGGCGATCTCGACCGCGTCGTTGCCAGTCGACCTGCAAATGTCGTTGGCGGCGGCTTCGGCCTTGGCGCGCGAGCGCACCGGCAGGATGACGCGCGCGCCGGCCGATGCCAGCGCCCGCGCCGTCTCGATCCCGATGCCGGAAGAGCCACCGGTGACGATGGCCGTCTTGCCCTTCAGGTCGATGCCCTTGACGACCTCGCCCGCCTGCGTGCCGTGACCGAAGGGTGAGGCGATGGGCCGCTGCGCGAGGGGCATCAGTTCTTGGCCACGTCGACGAGCTTGTTCTTGGTGATCCACGGCATCATGCCGCGAAGGCGAGCGCCCACCTCCTCGATCGGATGCGCAGCGCCGCGGGCACGCGTCGCCTTGAACGAGGCCTGACCGGCCTTGTTCTCGAGCACCCAGTCACGCGCGAACTTGCCTGTCTGGATGTCGTCGAGTACGCGCTTCATTTCAGCCTTGGTCGCGGCAGTGATGATGCGCGGGCCGGTGACATACTCGCCATACTCGGCCGTGTTGGAGATCGAGTAGTTCATGTTCGCGATGCCGCCTTCATAGATCAGGTCGACGATCAGCTTCACTTCGTGCAGGCATTCGAAATAGGCCATTTCCGGCGCATAGCCGGCCTCGACCAGTGTCTCGAATCCGGCGCGGATGAGTTCGACAAGGCCGCCGCACAGAACGGACTGTTCGCCGAACAGGTCGGTCTCGCATTCCTCGCGGAAGCTCGTCTCGATCACGCCGGCGCGGCCGCCGCCGATTGCGGATGCATAGGCAAGGCCGAGGTCGTGCGCATTGCCGCTCGCATCCTGATGGATCGCGATCAGGCACGGAACGCCGCCGCCTTTCAGATATTCGCCGCGCACCGTGTGCCCCGGACCCTTGGGCGCGACCATCAGCACGTCCAGATCGGCGCGCGGTTCGATCAGCTTGAAGTGCACGTTGAAGCCGTGCGCGAAGAGCAGCGCCGCGCCCTGCTTCATGTTCTTGGCGAGGTCGTCCTTGTAGATGTCGGCCTGCAGCTCGTCCGGTGTGACCATCATCATGACGTCCGCCCATTTGGCGGCGTCGGCGTTCGACATCACCTTGAAGCCGGCGGCTTCCGCCTTCTTCGCCGATGCGCCGGGACGCGCCGCGATCACGACGTCCTTCACACCGCTGTCGCGCATGTTCAGCGCATGGGCATGGCCCTGCGAGCCGAATCCGATGATGGCGACCTTCTTGTTCTTGATGAAATTCAGATCGGCATCCCGATCGTAGTAGACGCGCATTTCAGTGCTCCTGGTGAAACTTGGACAAATTGACTACATCGCCTCCGGCCCGCGAGAGATCGCAGCGACGCCGGTGCGCGACACATCGACCAGGCCCAATGGCCGCATCAGGTCGATGAACTGGTCGATCTTGAACGGGGCGCCGGTGATCTCGAACACGAAGCTGGTATGCGTCGTGTCGACGACATGGGCGCGGAAGATCTCGCCGATCCGCATCGCTTCGACGCGGCGGTCGCCGCTGCCGGAAACTTTCACGAGCGCCATTTCGCGCTCGATGCCGGGCGTCGAGGTGGTCCAGTTGACGACGCGATGCACCGGCACGAGCCGGCGCAGCTGCGCCTCGATCTGCTCGATCACCTCGGGCGTGCCGGAGGTGACGATGGTGACGCGCGACGTATGCGCGGCGTGATCGACTTCGGCAACCGTCAGCGATTCAATGTTGTAGCCGCGGCCTGAGAACAGTCCGATGACGCGCGCAAGGACGCCCGCCTCGTTGTCGACAAGAACGGCGATGGTGTGGCGCTCGATCCTCGGTGTTTTTGCTGCAACCGCCATCACACCAGCATCTTTCCTTCGTCGCTCACCTCGGCGCTGTCTTCGGCGTCGGAGAGGATCATCTCGTTGTGCGCGGCGCCCGACGGGATCATCGGATAGCAGTTTTCCTTCTGGTCGACGCGGCAGTCGAACAGGACCGGCCGCCTGACATCGATCATTTCCAGGATCTTGGCGTCGAGCTCGTCGGGCTTGGAGGCGCGGAGCCCGACGCATCCGAACGCCTCGGCGAGCTTGACGAAGTCCGGCAACGCTTCCGAATAGGAGTGCGAGTAGCGTCCGCCATGCAGCAGCTGCTGCCACTGGCGCACCATGCCCATATATTCGTTGTTGAGGATGAAGATCTTGATCGGCAGGTCGTACTGCACGGCCGTGGACATTTCCTGCATCGTCATCTGGACGCTCGCCTCGCCGGCGATGTCGATGACGAGCGAATCCGGATGCGCCATCTGCACACCGACCGCAGCGGGAAGGCCATAGCCCATGGTGCCGAGACCGCCTGACGTCATCCAGCGGTTCGGCTCTTCGAACTTGAAGCGTTGCGCGGCCCACATCTGGTGCTGGCCGACTTCGGTCGTGATGTAGACGTCGCGGCCCCTGGTAAGCGCATAGAGCCGGTCGACGGCATGCTGCGGCTTGATGATGGTGCCGGAGTTCCTGAAGTCGAGCGACTTCTTCTCGCGCCAGGCGTCGATCTGCTTCCACCAGTCCTTCAGCGCTGCGGCGTCGACCTTGCGGCGCTGCGTCTTCCAGAAATGCACCATCTCCTTCAGCGCCTTGGTCGCGTCAGCGACGATCGGCACGTCGACGCGGACATTCTTGTTGATCTGCGCCGCGTCGATGTCGAGGTGGATCTTCTTGGACTTGGGCGAGAACAGATCGATCTTGCCCGTGACGCGGTCGTCGAAGCGCGCGCCGAGGCAGATCATCAAGTCGCAATCATGCATCGCATGGTTGGACTCGTAGGTTCCATGCATGCCGACCAGCCCGAGCCATTGCGGATCCGAGGCGGGATACGCGCCAAGGCCCATGAGCGTCGACGTGATCGGAAAGCCGGTGAGCTTGACCAGCTCGCGCAGCAGCTTGCTCGCTTCGGGTCCCGAATTGATGATGCCGCCGCCCGTGTAGAACAGCGGTTTCTTCGCCGCCGCCATCAATTCGATTGCGCGCACGACGGCGCCGAGTTCCGGATCGGTCCTGGGCTTGTAGGTGCGATGACGCACGGAGTCCGGCATGATGTACGGACCCTTTTTGAACTGAACGTCTTTGGGGATGTCGACCACGACGGGTCCTGGGCGGCCCGTGGTCGCGATCTGGAAAGCTTCATGCAGCACGCGCGCGAGATCGTTGACGTCCTTCACCAGCCAATTGTGCTTGGTGCAGGCCCGCGTGATGCCGACCGTGTCGCATTCCTGGAACGCGTCGGTACCGATGAGGTGCGTCGCGACCTGGCCGGTGAGGACGACGATCGGAATAGAGTCCATCAGCGCATCGGTGAGGCCGGTAACGGCGTTCGTTGCGCCCGGACCGGACGTCACCAGAACGACGCCGGGCTTGCCGGTCGAACGGGCATAACCTTCCGCCGCGTGGGTCGCGCCCTGCTCATGGCGGCAGAGGACATGCGTGATGCCTTCGGCGGCAAAGAGCGCGTCGTAGATTGGAAGGACGGCGCCGCCGGGATAACCGAAAATGTGCCTTACGCCCTGATCCTTCAACGCGCGGATCACCATCTCGGCGCCCGATAGCTCGATCGCGCCCTCGCGCGAGCCGGTCAGTGCATTTCCATCCTTGTCCATGGCGGACATCCTTCGTCAGCAATATGTTGCGGCACAAAAGCGAAAGGGGCGTTGCCGCCCCTTGGTCTCAAGCCGCTGCGCCGGAATTCGGGGCCTATCCCCGTCCGTTCAGCGGCCATCCAATAAGTACCAGTGAGAATTTCACGTCAGTCCCCTTTTGGTGCGGCGCAAAATAAGGAAAGAGGGTTCGCCCGTCAAGCAATTTAATCACGCGCTCGATAGCATTTCAGTAACAATATTGCGGCCATCGGTCGCGTCGAGCCGTATCCAGCCGTTGAGCTGGTTGCGGAACCATGTGTCCTGGCGCTTGGCATATTGCCTTGTGGCGATCACGGCCCGTTCGATCGCCCGCTCCTTCTCTATCGCGCCGTCATGGAGCGCGAGAAGCTCGCGCCTGCCGATGATCTTGGCGGCGGGCAGTTCCGGATCGAGATTCTCGAGCGCCAGCGCCTCGTCCATCGCGCCGCCTTCGAACATGGCGTGAAAGCGCGCCTCGATCCGCTCGCGCAGCATCGGACGCGGCACGTCGAGCACGAACCTGGCGAGCCTCAATCCGTCGAGAACAGCCTTGCCGGCATTCTTCTGCCAGAAGGACAAAGGCTTGCCGGACGCCTCGAATACCTCGAACGCGCGCAGCATGCGCTGGCTGTCGCCTGGATTGAGCTGCGCCGCGATCTCGGGATCGCGGAGCGCCAGAGCGGCATGAAAGGCTTCGTTGCCTATCCGCTCGAGATGCGCGCGCGCCGCTTCGCGCACGCCCAAAGGCACGACGGGCATTTCGGACAGCCCTTCGGTCAGCGCCGTGAAATAGAGGCCGGTGCCGCCGACAAAGATCGGAATGCGTCTGGTCTTGCGCACTTCGGCGAGCGCATGGCCGGCATCGCTCTGGAACCGGCCGGTGGAATAGGCTTCGCGCGCCGGGACATGGCCGTAGAGAAGGTGCGGCACGGTCGCCATGTCGGCATCGCTCGGCCGGGCTGTCAGTATGCGAGGCTCGCGGTAAACCTGCATGGAATCGGTGTTGATGATGACGCCGCCGACACGCTCGGCCAGCTCCAGCGCCGCACGCGACTTGCCGCTAGCGGTGGTGCCTGCGATAAGAATGGCGTCGGTGGTCAAAGGGTTCTCTTGGTGAGCGACACAGCAGAAATCGCACGGTTCGAGGCGCTGGCGGAAGAGGCCATGAGCGCCATCTATGACGCACGCGGCGCCGATGTGCGCGCTGCGCTCGAGGATGCACGTTATAATATCGAACGGGCGATTGATATCGCGCGCATGCGCGGTCTCACTGCCGAAATCGAGCGTCTCTCCAAGCGCCGCGACCGCATTCAGGCAATGTACGACGCCCGCTTCAAGAAGCGCCCCGCCAAGCCGTGACACGGGAACTGCCGCACGTCCTCAGCGTCATAGGCGATGCGGCGAATTCTGTGCACATGCCGCTGCCCGATGTCGGGCGCGAGATCTGGCTGTCCGCCGGCCGCGCCCTGGAGATCCCGTTCGATCATGATCCCGTGCAGGTCCTGCAGCGTGCACGCGCGCACTTCGCCGGCCATCCGGTCGATGTAAACGTGCTGCCGTCCGCGAACCGGCGCAAAAAGCTTCTGATCGCAGACATGGATTCCACGATCATCAATTGCGAGTGCCTGGACGAGCTTGCCGACATGGCGGGCATCAAGGCGAAGGTTTCGGCGATCACCGAACGCGCGATGCGCGGCGAGCTCGACTTTGCCGCCGCCCTGCGCGAACGCGTCGCGATGCTCAAGGGACTTTCGCTGTCCGCGCTGCATCGCGTCTATGTCGAGCGCATCCGCCTCAATCCGGGCGCAAGGAGTCTGGTCGCCACCATGCGCAAGCACGGCGCGCACACGCTTCTGGTGTCGGGCGGTTTCACCTATTTCACCTCGCGCATCGCGCGCGACGCCGGCTTTCACAGCGACCAGGCGAACGATCTCGTCGATGATGGAACATCGCTGAGCGGAACGGTGCGCGAGCCGATCCTCGGGCGTGAAGCCAAGCTCGGCGCCCTCGAGGCCGGAGCGGCGCAGCTTCGGATCGACACCCAGGATGCGCTCGCCGTCGGAGATGGCGCTAATGATCTCGCCATGATCCAGCGCGCTGGCCTCGGCGTGGCCTATCACGCCAAGCCGATCGTCGCCGCCGCAGCCGGCGCGAGCATCACGCATGGCGACCTTACCGCCCTGCTCTATCTGCAGGGCTATCGCGACGACGAGATCGTGCGCGCCGATTGAGCAAGTCGACGTCACGTCTTCAGACCTCAATGTGGCAGGCGAACGTCCGCTTTTGGTGGAAACCGGTCTTTGCCGCTTGCGCGCCAGGGTTTAGACTTTTTCGCGAGCAATGGATGGAACCTATGAGCGACGCTGTCGGACCTGGCGATCTCGTTCTTTGCGTCAATGCCGCGCCGAACCATGCCACGGGCAGGCCTGTGCCGCTGCAAGTCGGTGAGACTTACCGTGTTGTCGCGGTCATGGAATATGCCTGCCCATGCGGGCGTTCCGACGCTCTGTTGGATGTGGGCGTTGATTTCGCGTGGTGCCAGACGCGTTTCCGCCTCCTGCCCAAACCCAAAGCCGAGACGAGAACCCGCCGGGCTTCGGTGCCGAAAGTGAGGGAAAAGGCTCGTTGAGCAGCCGGCATCGAATCCGGCTGCGGCGCGATGTCGTGAGACGCGCCCAAAGCCGAAGGTCCGCTAAGTGTCGAAAGCGGAGCCTTCACGACGCAATTTTCTGCGCGCCGCAAGCATCTCTGTCTGCATTGCGAATCTCGACCTAGTTCAGCTTCACCGCGACATAGGCGAGATCGCCGCCGCGGTTGACGAGCAGAAGTTCGACCTTCTTGCCCGCCTTGCGGTCGGCGGCGATGCGGGCCGTCACGTCTTCCGGCGATCTCACGGGCACGCCCTGAACCTGCATGATGACGTCGCCGGGGCGGATGTTCTTGTCGGCCGCGGGACTGTCGGCGGCGACATCGATCACCAGGACGCCCTGCACATTGCCGGCGATCTTGAACTGGCTGCGGCCGTTGCTGTCGAGAACGCCGAGCGACAGGCCGAGCATGGAAACCCTGGGCGGCGGCGGCGCGGGCGTGCTGCGCGGCGCGGGCGTCGATTTCTCATTCAGCCTCAGCACGGCGATCCGCACCGTCATGTGCTTGCCCTTGCGCACCAGATCGACGGCGACACTCTTGTTGATAGGCGTGTCGGCGACGGCGCGCGACAGTGCGCGCGAGTCCGACACCGGCTTGCCGTCGAACGCCGTGATGAAGTCGCCGTTCTGGATCCCGCCGCGCGCCGCGGGACCATCGGGCGACACATCGGCGATCAGCGCGCCCGCCGTGCCCGGCAGGCCAAGCGCCTCGGCGAGGTCGTCGGTCACCTGCTGGATGCGCACGCCGATCCAGCCGCGCCGCGCCTGGCCGAACTGGCGCAACTGCGCGGTGACCTGGCGAACCAGATTGGACGGAATCGAGAAGGCGATCCCGACCGAGCCGCCGCTCGGCGAATAGATTTCCGAGTTCACGCCGACGACGTTGCCGTCCATGTCGAACAGCGGACCGCCGGAATTGCCCTTGTTGATCGGCGCATCGGTCTGGATGAAGTCGTCATAGGGTCCCGCCTCGATGTCGCGGTTGCGCGCCGAGACGATACCGGCCGTGACGGTCGAGCCGAGGCCGAACGGATTGCCGATCGCGATCACCCAATCACCGATGCGCGCATGATCGGAATCGCCGAACTTTGCCGCCGGAAGCGGTTTCTTCGATGTCACCTTGAGCAGCGCGAGATCGGTCTTCTCGTCCCGGCCGATCAGCTTGGCGGGAAGCGTCGTGCCGTCGTTCAGCGTCACGGAGATCTGGTCGGCGACGCGATCATCTTCGACGATCACATGGTTGTTGGTCACGATGTAGCCGGCCGGATCGATGATGAAGCCCGAACCGAGCGAGGTGACGTGGCGCGGCATGTTCCTGCCCGGCCCGAGGAAATCCTTGAACAGGTCGGAAAGCGGTGAGCCGGGCGGAATGTTCGGAAGGCCCGGTGCATTGGCATCCGGCTTGAGCGTCTGGGTCGTGGCGATATTCACCACCATCGGCAACAGCCGCGCCGACAGATCGGCGAAGGATGCGGGCGCGCCGCGCACCGGAACGACGGCCTGCGCTGGCGCCGGCGCAGCGCAGGCGGCAGCGGGAACGAGAATCGAGAGCGATATGGCTGCGGCTGCGAGCCAGGACTGACGCATGTGAAAGAGAACCTCAACGGCGCGGCGATTTGCGAAGCGCCATCCTAAGCGAACGGTGTGCGAAGCCAATAAGGCGGAGGTTAAATTGGCCTCACTTTGCCTTGTGTGCGACGGAACGCCGAAGCGCGCCCTATTTCCCGCCCGGTCCGTGTCCGAAATACTTGAAGAAATCGCTGTTCGGCGACAGCACCACCGTCGTGTTTCCGCCCGGCATGGCCTCCTGATAGGCCTGCATGGAGCGATAGAAGCCGAAGAAGTCAGCGTCCTGGCTGTAGGCCTGGCCGAGGATCCGGGTTTTTTCCGCATCGCCCTCGCCGCGCAGGATTTCGGATTCGCGCGTCGCCTCGGCAGTCAGCACCGTCACTTCGCGCGCCGCACGGGCACGGATGCGCTGCGCGGTTTCATCGCCCTCGGCGCGGTATTCCGCCGCTTCGCGCTCGCGTTCCTTCTGCATGCGCTGGTAGATCGCAAGGCTGTTGGCCTGCGGCAGGTCGGCATGGCGGATGCGCACGTCCACGACCTTGATGCCGAAGCCGGCGACGTCCTGGTTCATCGCGTTCTTGATGTCGATCATCAGCTGCGCGCGGCGGCCCGAGAGCACCGCGGCGAAGGTCTGCGAACCGAGCACGCGGCGCACGCTCGACGACAGGATCGGCGTCAGGCGCATGATCGCGGTGTCGTGGTCGATCAGGCTTTGATAAAATAGCAGCGGATCGGTGATGCGCCAGCGGGCGAACGAATCCACCATCATCCGCTTCTTGTCGGATGCGATGACTTCTTCGGTCGGCGCATCGAGCAGGAGCACGCGCTTGTCGAAGAAGACGACATTCTGCGTCAGCGGCGTCTTGAAATGCAGGCCGGGATCGGTGACGACGGCCTGCGGCGCGCCGAACTGCAGCACGAGCGCTTCTTCGGTCTGGTTGACGAAATAGAAGCTCGAAAACAGCGCGATCACGACGATGACGCCGAGAAGTCCGAGGGCGAGCGTGACGGCGCGGGTCATTGTCCGCCTCCGCCCTGGCTTTGTTCAGATGGCGCCTGCTTGGCGCCGCCGTTGCCCAGCATGTTGGGAAGCTGGAAGTAGGGAACGACGCCCTTTGCGGAATCGTCAACGATCACCTTGTTCATCGGCGCAAGAATGCCCGCCATCGTCTCCAGATACATGCGCCGGCGCGTCACGTCCGGCGCGCTGCGATATTCGGCGAGCACCGACAGGAAGCGCTTGGCCTGGCCCGACGCTTCGGCGATCACCTGCTGGCGGTAGGCTTCGGCATCCTGCACGATCCGCGCCGCGCTACCGCGGGCTTCGGGGATGACCTTGTTGGCATAGCCTTCGGCCTCGTTGCGCATGCGCTCCTGGTCGGCGCGCGCCGCCTGCACGTCGCGATAGGCGTCGATGACTTCGCTCGGCGGATCGGCCTTCTGCATATTGACGTTGGTGACAGTCACACCCGCGCCATACGCGTCGAGCGTCTTCTGCATAAGGTCCTTCACCTCGATCTGGATCGCCTCGCGGTCCTGGGTGAGGATGCTTTCGAACTGGCTGCGGCCGACGACTTCGCGCATGGCGCTCTCCGCCACGGCCTTGATGGAGGCGTCGGGATCTTCGACGTTGAAGAGATAGTCGCCCGCGTCCTTGACCACCCAGAACACGGTGAAGTTGATGTCGATGATGTTCTCGTCGCCGGTCAGCATGTCCGCTTCGGCGGGGATGTCTTCGCCCGTGGCGTTGTTGTCCTCGGTGTCCGCGGCGGTGCGATAGCCGATGTTGATCTGGCGCTGGCGCGTGACGTCGAGCGTGTAGGCAGTCTCGACCGGCCAGGGCAGGTGGTAGTTGATGCCGGGCGGCGTGCGGGCGACGAATTTTCCGAAGCGCAGCACGATGCCCTGCTCGAAGGCGCCGACGAAGTAGATGCCGCTCGCCAGCCACACGCCGACGACGATGAGCAGCAGCACGATCAGGCTGCCTGTGGTGAAATTCGATCCTGGCAGGAAACTCTTCAGCCGGTCCTGGCTGCGGCGGAGCATTTCCTCGATGTCGGGCGGACGCATTCCGCCGCCACCGCCGGGCGTCGGCCCGCGATTCCACGGACCTTTCGATCCTGATCCACCCGATCCGCTTCCGTCCGACGAATTGTTCCAAGGCATGCTGGAGAGCCCTCTTCCTTGGTTTCCCAAGGTCCGGCGGTTATATGAGCAACGCCGCCGGGGCGCAAACCTTGCTGCCCCTTCAAAGAGATGGCGTGGCGGCCTATCTGTTCAAGGTCATTTCAGGGGCAAATTCGCCTATGGCTCACGCGACACGTGACGATGTTTTGAAGGCGCTCGACCAGGTCATCGACCCGGTCAGCGGCCGCAGCGTTGTGCAGCAGGACATCATCCAGGGCCTCGTCCTGCGCGACGGCAACGTCGGATTTGCCGTCGAAGTCGATCCCAGACGCGGGCGCGAGGCCGAGCCGCTGCGCAAAGCCTGTGAAACAGCTGTGTCTGCCCTGCCCGGCGTGTTGTCCGTCACGGCCGTGCTGACAGCGCATCAGGAATCCGCCCCGCCGCAACGCGCTGCGCCCCAGCCGCAGCGCCAGGCGCCACCGGCGCCCGCCGGCATTCCCGGCGTGAACGCAATCATCGCGGTCGCCAGCGGCAAAGGCGGTGTCGGCAAGTCGACGGTCGCTGCAAATCTCGCCATCGCGCTCGGCCAGCTCGGGCTGAAAGTCGGATTGATGGATGCCGATATCTATGGACCATCCGTACCGCGCCTGTTCGACATCCGCGAGAAGCCGAAGACGACCGGCAAGAAGATCATTCCGATCGAGAAGTACGGCATCAAGATCATGTCGCTCGGCTTTCTCGTGCGCGAGGACGAAGCGGTCGTGTGGCGCGGTCCGATGGTGCAGAGCGCGCTGACCCAGATGCTCAACGATTCCGAATGGGCGCCGCTCGACGTTCTTGTCATCGACATGCCGCCGGGCACGGGCGATGCGCAGCTCACGATCTCGCAGCGCGTGCCGCTGCGCGGGGCGGTGATCGTTTCGACTCCGCAGGACCTGGCGCTGATCGATGCCCGCAAGGGCCTTGCCATGTTCAACAAGACGCAGGTGCCGGTTTTGGGCATCGTCGAGAATATGAGCATGTTCATCTGCCCGGCGTGCGGCCATGAGACCCACATATTCGGACATGGGGGCGCACGCGCCGAGGCGAAAAAACTGGCAGTGCCGTTTCTTGGCGAAATTCCTCTGGTTCCGGCCATTCGCGAGACGTCCGACGCAGGAATTCCCATCGTGGTGAAATCGCCGCACGGAAAAGAGGCAGAAGCCTTCCGTGTGATCGCGAAAGAAGTTGCCGCGAGTGTTGCCTCAGCGCCACGCCAGTCTCCCAGAATTGTGCTGGAATAGGGTATGGCCGCAACCAAGCCCCAGATCCGCAGCCTCTTCGCCACGCCCGTCGCGATCCACTTTCTTCCGGTGGCGCAGGAAGTGAACGCAGAGTTGCGTCCGCTCATTCTCGAGAAGGCGCAGGCGAGCACGAACGGCGAAGGCTGGAACTCCGGCGCCGATTTCGAAAAGTGGGGAGCTGAGCCGGCGCAGACCGTCTTTCGCGTGGCGCGCGATCTTGCCGACAACATGACCTCGACGCGCACCGGCGCGCGCGTGGCGCTCGACTGGAAGATCACGGCAGCGGCAGCCGTGCGCCAGAAGGGCGATTACCGCGCCTTCGCTTCGCAGCCCGGCGCCTACTGGTCCGGCGTCTACTATGTCGATGACGGCTATGCGAAGTCGGACGACGAAACGCTTGGCGGCGAGTGCGAGCTCGCCGATCCGCGCGGCGCACTGCCGATCATGGTCGCGCCGCATCTCGGCTTTCGGATTCCCGGCGGCCAGACCGCCGGCCGCCCTGAAGTCATCCGTCCGCAGAACGGCATGATCATCCTGCATCCGTCCTGGCTGGCGCGCGGCGAGCGGCGCTATGACGGCGACCATCAGCGCGTGATGATCGAGTTCGACCTGATGCCGCCCGAGGCCTAGCCCGCGGCGGAGACGCGCGATCTTTGGTGTGCCGATGGTTCTTCAGCCAAAACAATGCGCTCTGACGGCAGCACGACCGTGACGCAGGTGCCCTTGCCGGTCTCGCTCTGAAGTTCCACGCGGCCGCCATGCGCGCCGGCGAGACCCTTGACGATCGGTAGTCCCAATCCGGTGCCCTTGTCGGCGTGCACGGCATCGTGGCGGCCCTGGCCGAAGTTCTCGAACACGCGCGCCTGATCTTCCAGCGGAATGCCGACGCCGGTATCGGCGACGCCCAACGCAATCGCACCGCTCTGCTCGATGCGCGCAAAGACGCGCACACTTCCACCGTCCGGAGTGAACTTCAGCGCATTTGAGACGAGATTGAGCATGATCTGGCGCAGCGCGCGTTCGTCGCCGCGCAGTCTTGGCAACGCCGGGTCGATGTCGCTGCTCAATGACACGTGACCCGCGTCGGCCTTGGCCTGCATCATGTGCACGCAATCGCGAATGATCGCCGAGATGTCCACTTTCTTTTCCTGCAGCTCCATCTTTCCGGCCTCGATCTTGGCGAGATCGAGAATGTCGTTGATTAGCATCAGCAGGTGCTGGCCGGACTCGTTGATGACCTGCGCATATTCGGCGCGGTTCTGGGTGAATTTGTCATTACCGAGCAACTCCGAGAAACCGAGGATCGCATTCAGAGGCGTTCGCAACTCATGGCTCATGTTGGAGAGAAAGTTTGTCTTGGCCACATTTGCTGCATTGGCAGCTTCGGTGATGTGCCGGAGATTCTTTTGGGTCTCGACGAGGGTCTGGAGCATCCCGAAATTCACACGCGCCACATAGGCAGCATAGAGCACGGCGCCGGCCGAAACCGCGATCAAAGTCGCTTGGGCAGACACCGGAAAGTGGGACAGAAATGTCGGCATGGCGACGATGGCGATGGCCGGCGGCACACCGCATATGACGATGGAAATCCGATCGCGGTAAGCAAATGTCGACGCGTGAAAGAGCTGCACCGCCAGGATGCTTTCGGCCGCAATCTGGAACGCCGCATTGTTCGTGGTCCAGAGCAGGATGGCTGGCGCCGTCCAGATGGTCGTGACGGTGAAGATCGCGATTCCCAGTGCGATGTGCGCTGTCCTGGACGGATTGCCGGACGCGAAGGCCGTGCGTCCGATAAGGCCGACGATCAACTCACCAAGGAGAGCGGCGGCAAACCATGTCGCCGCCGCACCTGGCGCGACTCCCAAAGTCAGAAGCGCGGCGACACCGAACGCGCAAACGAGACGCGGGATGACGGTCGGATCTGGTCCCTGGAGATGGTCGTCCGGCGTGCCGGCGCCAGACGGCTCGGAAGGATTCACGTTGCGCGCCAATCGATTTGCAGCAGCCGATGTCACCACAGTTTACTTAAGAAATTCCACTTGGCTGCGAGCATGCTGACCTAGCGGCAGGTTTCACGCATAATCGGCGCTGCTGGCGTCATGGACAAGGCTCTTTCATTCGTCGCCAGCATAGTTCGTCATGCTCGAATACAAGTTGAGGTCTCTCGCCAATGACTGCAAAGCGCCTGATCAGAATTGCCATATGGTTCTTTGGCGTGGTCTTTGTCGCCGCATCCGCCTTGCTCTTGTGGCTGACATTCCCGGGAACACCGGGCGGCGCGAGCACGCTGAAATTCGAAGGCTTCATCACGCTGCCCAAGGGCAAGGGCGCGCGCGTCCTGATGGTCCTCGACTATCTCACCATCGATGGCCGCAACCTTTTCGTGTCGAACGTCAGCACGGGAGCGATCTACAAGATCCCGCTCGGCGGCACGGCCTTGCCCGCCACGAGCGATGTCTCGCTGTTCGAGCTTGAGCCCGCAGCGCATGGAATCGCGATCGATCCGGTTTCGCGCATGGGCTATGCGACGCACAGCGAGGCCAACACGGTGGACGTGTTCGATCCATCGAACATGCAGCTCATCAAGCGCATCGGGATCGGGGACGATCCCGACGCCATCTTCTATCTTCCCGGTCTGAAGATCATCTACGCGGTGAGCGGCGATGCGAAACTTGCGACGCTGATCGATCCGGCGCGCCAAAGCGTTGTCGGGACGATTCCGCTGGGCGGGAAACCGGAATTCGCGGCGTTCGATCAGCGCACCGGGCTCGTCTATCAAAACCTGCGGGACACCAGCCAACTCGCCCTGGTCGATGTGGCGGGCCGCAAGGTCGAAAGCCGCTGGTCGCTGCAGGGCTGCGAAGGGCCGACGGGCCTTGTGCTGGACGAAGCAAAAGACCGGCTCTTCATCGGCTGCTCGGGAAATTCCAAGCTCGCGGTGTTCGACCTCGCAACGCACCGTGTCACGAGAACGCTTGCGATCGGAAAGGGGCCCGATTCCGTCGGCTTCGACGAAAAGCTTGGCCGCGTCTATGCAACCGGCGTCGGCGGGACATTGTCGGTGGCACAAGCGCAGGAGGACGGCAGCCTAACGCTCGTCGACATGATCACGTTGCACATCGGCGCGCACACGCTGGCAGTCGATCCGCTGACACATCGGGTCTACGCCGGTTATGCGAGCCTTTTCCTGGCGCCGCGGGTCGCGGTGTTCTCGGCGGTTCCGGCGCCGGCGGGACGATGAAGGCGGCTACTGTACGCCGGCCTTCATCGTCATGTTGCGCGTCTGTCCGTTCACCGTGACCGTCCAGGTGTCGCCGGGCTTGTGCGCCTCGGCAGGAATGCACAGCGGGTTCGGCATCCCCGGCGGCGCTGTCTCATAAGTCCGGCAGAGCTGGCCTTTATCATCGATCTTCCAGGTGCCCTTGCCATTGAAGGTCTGGCCCATCGCGGACGCCGTCAGGTCGAACGTGTGATCGGCGCGGTAATGCGTGTGGCTTTCGATCATGCCGCCGGCCGCAATGACGGTGTTGCCGTAATAGCCCGCCATCATGTCGTCAGACGCAAATGCAGGCGCTGCAGCCAACGTCAGAACCGACGCGACGATCAAACTTCTCTTCATAGAATTCTCCGATAGCTGCAGCCGTGATCCGGTCCGGACCCTAGCCGATTGTCTCAGGCGTTATAAGCCAGCCTCAGTCCGGGAGAGCGCCACTCGCACGAAACGAGCTTGCCAGTGGACGACAATGTGACGAAGGCCGTCTTCATATCCTTGCCTCCCCAGCAGATATTGGTGACGGCAATGTCGGGGAACGGCGTATGCTCGAACTTCGCCGTGCCGGGCCAGAAGGTGGAAATGCCGCCCGCGAGAATCGTCGCGACGCACACGCCGCCATCGGCCTGCACTCCGAGCGAGTCGAAGTAGCCAAGGCCGGGATAGGCTCCGACGAAATTGGCCGGCGTGAAGCCGCTGACGGCCTTTCCGACGCCGGGCTCCGACAAGGGCAGATCCCACAAGCGTCCCGGCATCGTTTCGGCGTAATAGACGTGCATGCCGTCCGGCGACAGGCCGACGCCGTTGGGCGACGTCAACTCGCGTAGCACTTTCGTGATTTTCGAGCCGTCCGTCCGGGCATAGTAGAGCGCGCCGTGCAGGCGGCGCTCGGAATTGTTGGCGCCATGATCGGTGAACCAGAAGCCGCCCGCCGTGTCGAACACGATGTCGTTCGGCGCGATCAGGTTCTTGCCATCGCATTGCGAATAGAGAACTTCCACCTTTCCGGTGGCGATGTTGATGCGTTCGATGCGTCCGCCGGTATGCGTCGGCGGCGTGTGGCCGGGAATCATCAGGCCGTTCACGATCGTGATCTCGAACGCGCCGCCATTGTTGCAGCAGTACAGATGTCCGTCGGGACCGATGGCGAGGCCATTCGGCCCGCCGCCTGGGGTCGCCACAGCATGGTGCTTGCCGTCGGGCGTCACGCGCGTGATGAGCCCCGCGCCCATCTCAACAACGATCACCGAGCCATCGTCCATGGCGACGGGCCCTTCGGGAAATTTCAGGCCGGTCGTGACTTCCTTCATGTCCATGAACGCGTCTCCCGAGTGTCTTGTTTTGCATAAGCTAGCGCGTCGTCACCATGGCCGAAAGCCGAACCGATCGGCAAGTTCCGCTAGCGCCGCACCAGCGTGACGTAGCTGTAACGCAGGCCTTCGGGCGTCACATGCGTTTCGCGTGCGGTTTCGCGCCAGGCGCTTTTTTCGAAAGCGGGAAAATGCGTGTCGCCGGCCGCGTTCGTGTGCACTTCGGTCAACTCGACGCGCGTCGCGTGGGCCAGGGCCTGTTCGTAAATCTGCGCACCCCCGACGATCGCGATCTCGGCCGGCTTCTCGCTGCGGGCGGTGGCGAGCGCTTCAGCCAGGGAATGAACGGCGACAGCACCGTCCGCCTTCCAGCTTGGGTCGCGCGTGATCACGATGTTGGTGCGGCCCGGAAGCGGTTTCTTCGGAAACGAGTCCCAGGTCTTGCGGCCCATCACGATCGGCTTGCCCATGGTCAGCGCCTTGAAGCGCTTCATGTCCTCGGGAATGCGCCAGGGGATCGAGCCCGATGCGCCGATGACGCCGTTGTCCGCGACCGCCAGGACCAGAGTGATTGTCTCGCTCATCCGCCACCCAGTCTCTGCAATGCTTCGGCTTCGAGCCGATAGACGTACCAGCCGGTTACCGCGCGCGCGCCGATGCCTTCATAGAAGTCGATCGAGGGCTTGTTCCAGTCGAGCACCGACCAGTCGATGCGCTCCGCGCCGGCTTGGACGGCGGTCCTTGCCAGATGCGCCAGCAGCGACTTGCCGTATCCCTTGCCGCGAAACGCGGGGCGCACAAAAAGGTCCTCCAGATAGATCGCGCGTTTCGCCGCGAAGCTTGAATACATCCAGTACCAGCTCGCCATGCCCGCGGGCGCTTCGCCGTCGAACGCGAGATCGCACTTCAGCAGCGGCTGCTCGCCCAGATAATCGCGGCGGATCACGTCCAGCGTGATGTGAAATTTGTCGAGCAGCTTTTCGTAGTCGGCCAGCTCGGTGAGCAGCGAGAGGATGAGCGCTTCTTCACCTTTGCGCGCCGGCCGGATGGTGAGCGTCATGACGCCGATCCGGCGAGATGGGCGAGTGCGGCGTCGCTCAGACGATACTTAGTCCACTCGTCCAGCGCGACGGCGCCGAGCGACTTGTAGAATTCTATAGACGGGGTGTTCCAGTCTAGCACCGACCACTCGACACGCGCGCAATCCTGCGCGGTGGCGCGTTTTGCGAGATTGGCGAGGAGCGCCTTGCCAATTCCATGGCCGCGAAATTCCGGCTTCACGAACAAATCCTCGAGATAGATGCCGTGCCGTCCGCGGAATGTGGAGAAACTGTAAAACCACAGTGCAAATCCGGCCGGCGCACCGTTCCACTCCGCAATGTCGCAGAAGACGCGCGGGTTCGTGCCAAAGAGTGCCGATGCGATCTCGTCATCGTTCGTCACAACCTCATGCGCGAGCTTTTCGTAGACCGCGAGGTGGCGGATGAATTGCATGACAAGCGCCGCGTCCGCGCGCACCGCTTCACGCAGAACGAGTCCGCTCATTCCGCAGCCCCGTTTGCCGCCTGCAATTCAATGCCGAACATGATTCCCGGTCTCCCTGGACGACAGCATAGTCCGCGCGCATTGCGGGCGACACGGCGGCATTCCGGCCATTTGGCCCGAACGACGACAAACTTACAGAAAAAAACTCAAATGGCTTTGCGCTGGCGTCCGCCAAATCGATTGTTGTTCCGCATCAATGTAGTAAACTCGCACTCCAATAGAGTTTCCACGAATTCTAAAGGGGTTTGGAAATGAAGCGAAGCCTCCTGCTATCCGCGGCTGCTTTGGTCTTGTTCGTCGCCTCGCCTGTCCTGGCGGACAGTCACGATCATCATGACGCGGGCGCATCCGGCACACCTGCCGCCGGGGGCTCGAGCGGCGCCGGCCACGGCGATCACAAGGGTTCGACTGGCACCGTGCACACGCTTTCCGGCACCGGCACCATGTCCGGCACGACCGGACATACCGGCCAGATGGGAACGGGCGGAAACAATCCCTTCAACGGCGCGGCGACCGGCGGCGCGATGACCGGCACGACGCACCATGAACATCACTTCAACACAGGCGGGACCAACCCGACTGTCCAGGGCGATCTGAACCGCCACACAAACAATGGTGTGAACGTATTCACGCCGAATACGCATGGCGGACAAAACGGCGCGCGCGGCTTTCACGAGCACAACGGCAATTTCGATTCATTGCGCCGCGTTCTGAACGCAGAGCACCGCTTCCACGTCGGCGGCTATCATCGTCCGCACGGCTGGTACGCGCACCGCTGGACGTATGGTGAGTTCCTGCCGAGCTTCTTCTTCACGCGGAACTATTGGATCGACGATTGGGACAATTACGGACTCTACGATCCGCCGCCCGGAACCGTGTGGGTGCGTGACGGCGACGACGCGCTTCTGATTGACGAGTATTCGGGAGAAGTCATCCAGGTGGTGTACGGAATTTTCTACTGACGCGGATGTCACGGCCCGCGATCGCGGGCCGTGACATGTCCAACGCTCAGACAGCGATCTCGGCCTTGATGGTCGGGTGCGCCTGGTAGTTCTCGAGTTTGAAGTCTTCGTACTTGAAATCGAAGATATTCTTCACATCCGCGTTCAGCCGCATCGCCGGCAGCGGATAAGGCTTGCGCGTGAGCTGCTCGCGCGCCTGGTCCAGATGATTGAGATAGAGGTGCGCATCGCCCAGCGTGTGCACGAACTCCCCCGGCACGAGACCCGTCACCTGCGCCAGCATCATCGTCAGCAGCGCGTAGCTCGCAATATTGAACGGCACACCGAGAAAGATGTCGGCCGAGCGCTGGTAAAGCTGGCACGAGAGCCTTCCGTTCGCGACATAGAACTGGAACAGGCAATGGCAGGGCGGCAGCGCCATCCTTGGCACGTCCGCCGGGTTCCAGGCGGTTACGATGAGGCGGCGTGAGTCCGGATTGCTCTTAAGGTCACGCACGAGATTGGCGATCTGGTCGATCGTGCTGCCGTCGGGCGCCGGCCAGGAGCGCCACTGGTGACCATAGACGGGGCCGAGCTCGCCATTCGCGTCCGCCCACTCGTCCCAGATCGTCACGCCGCGTTCCTGCAGCCAGCGCACGTTCGTGTCTCCGCGCAGGAACCAGAGCAGCTCCAGGATGATCGCCTTCGCGAACAGCTTCTTGGTCGTCATCAGCGGAAAGCCGTCGGCCAGGTCGTAACGCGCCTGGTGCCCGAAGATGGAAAGCGTGCCGGTGCCTGTGCGGTCGCGCTTCTCGACGCCCTTCTTGAGCACGAGTTCCATCAGGTCGTGATATTGGCGCATCGCTTCAGCTTTCGATTCCGTGGTCAGTGTAGCGCGCCGGCAAGCTCGCCGCGCAACAACTCACAGTCAATTTTTGGCCGCAACAAGGCCTTGAAAAATATAAGACTTTCCCGACCTTCAATTCTTAACTGCGAGCGCCTATATCTACTGGGTCGGCTTGTCCGACTATGGCGATAAACGACTGCGTAATAAGCGGCCCGGACCCGGGGGCGGTACCCGGCGCCTCCACCAAATGTCCTCGCGAAAGCGAGGATATCTGTGGGGGCGAAACAGGATCGACGGACGTGTAAAGGCTGTTCTTTTGCTCGGTATTGTTCCGCCGTTATCGGGCTACTCGTATAGGTGCCAACGATAATGAAATGGCCCTCGCTGCCTAACTACGGTTAGCCAAGCGCGGTTCGGGGGGCACCGGGCAACAGAAGCCCCCCACTGAATTCTCGCGATAAACGAAACCCGCACCCATTGTCGCCGTCGGACGTTGCCATTGCGCCATCGTCATCTTCTAGTGCGCGGCGATGGGGCAATCGAAGATCATGACCGATTCCGATCTCGCTGATCTCGCCGGCCGGACACAGGCCGAGTTGCAAGTGCCGCTGAACAAGCAGCTTGCACCCCTGGGCCATCGCGCGATGGCCGCTCTGGCGGCGCGGCCAGGCGAGCGTGTTCTCGATATCGGCTGCGGTACAGGCCAGACTTCGAACGAGCTTGGCCGCATCGTGGGCTCCGCGGGCGAAGTGCTCGGCATTGACCTTTCGCCAGGCGCGCTCGCCGCGGCGAAAAAGAATTCCGCAGATCTGGCACAAGTGCGCTTCGTGCAAGGAGACGCTCAGGCATTTCCCTTCGCGAACGGCGCCTACGACGCTGCGTTCTCGCGCTTCGGCGTCATGTTCTTCGTCGATCCCGTCGAAGCTTTTCGCAACATTCGCCGCGCGCTGAAGCCGATGGGACGATTGGCCTTTGTTTGCTGGCGCGCGCTCGCAGAAAACGATCTCGACAGCGTGCCGCTGGGCGCGGCGGCGCCTTACTTGCCTCCGCTCGAACCGGATCCCGATTCCGCGCCGCCCTTCTCCTTCGCCGATCCGAATAGGGTGCACGGCATACTCGCGAAGGCCGGGTTCCAAGGCATTGAGATCGCCGCCTATGACCACCTCGTCGGAACAGGCGACGCGCAGAGCATGCTGGAACTGGCTTTGCGCGTCGGATCGCTCGGCAAGATCGTACGCGAGGCAGCGCAATTGCGGCCGCTCGTCATTGAGCCGGTACGCAAAGCGCTGGCAGAATTCGATGGGCCGTCGGGACCCAGGTTGAACGCGGCGACATGGATCGTGACGGCCCGCTCCCGGTCGCGGAGTTAGTTGTCCGTGCCTGTAGCGAAAAGTGAGCCAAGCAAGGAGGGGAATCCCACATGAAGAAGAGCCCAATGACGAAAGCCGGAAGCCCGTCCCGGCTGATCGACGCCAGGATCAAGGAACTGGGTGACTGGAGAGGCAAGACGCTCGCCCATGTGCGAGCTCTCATCAAACAGGCGGACCCCGAAGTCGTCGAGGAATGGAAGTGGAGAGGCGTTCCGGTCTGGGAAGACCAGGGAATCATCTGCACCGGAGAGACATACAAGAGCGTCGTGAAGCTGACCTTCGCCAAGGGCGCATCGCTCAAGGACCCTTCGCATCTGTTCAACGCAAGCCTGGATGGCAACGTCAGGCGCGCCATCGACCTGAGCGAGGGCGACGAACTGGACGCCGATGCGTTCAAGAGGCTTGTACGTGCTGCCGTCGCGTTGAACCGGTCATCGGCGCGATAGAGTCGACTTTCGCAGCTTGCGCATCGACGCCGATCACACTCCTGGCGCGCCCCTGACCGCTTCAAGGTGTTGGCGGACGCTCCTTCATGGGCTAGCGGGCTTGAGAACCGCGCCGTCATCGCCCGGCCAATATTTCGAGATCGTGGCGTGCGCGAACCAATAGACGCGCATCTGATAGCCTTCCTGCGTGTAGCCTACGAAGGCCAGCCTGGTGTCAGGATAGACGGCATAGGGACTGTGTTCGACCAGTGCGCGCGACTGAATCACGGCGCCAAGACCCATCACACCCTCGTCGAGATTGGCCTTGGACCAGCTTTCAAGAAGATCGCGCGAATACACGCCCAAGCGTGACGCCACCTGGCTGTTCCTCACGCTCGGCGCGACAAGACAGCGAAACATTGCGAGCTTGGTGCGCAGAAAGTCGATCGCACGGATCGACGCCGTCGCAACGCCGACAAGTTCCTCTCCGCGGTACGCTACGGCACAGAGCTCGGAGAGACGCGCGCCCGCATCGGTTCCCGACGGCAACGCCTTGTTCGCGCGCCAGAACAGCTCGGCGTCCCGCTCGATCGCAGGATCTCCCAACCGCCAGGCGTTTCTATAGACAATTTCGGACATGAAACGACTCCACCACCAGGCGCCATGCGCTCGCCTTGCAAAGGTGACACTGGCTGGAGGTGTCGGCAAGGCGTTGGACTCGCGATGTCAGCTTCTGATAGTTGGCTCAACTGCGCGCTCACTCGGCTGGCGGAATGTGCGGATGCAGCGCTGGGACGGACGGCGACCTGCGACACGCGCAAATGCGGCCGACAAGTCACCGCCCGCGTGTTCGATGCGACCAGTGCACCAATCCTAAAGATTTCCCGTTTCGTCCTCGCGCGTGGCAAGGTCGGTCGTCGAGGTTTCCGCGAGCACGGCGGCGCGCTCGGCTTCGAGCTGGAGGCGCTTCTTGCGCGGCTCCTCGACGAGCGCAATGAGCAGCACGAGCGCAATCGCCTCGCTCACGATCGCCACCCAGAACACCGCGTGATAGCCGAGACTTGCCGCGATGACGCCGCCGATCAGCGGACCCGCCGCGCTCATGATGCTTTCCGCGGTGTTGGAGAAGGCCAGCCGCATCGCCATGTCGTCGCGATGGCCGAACTCGAAGACGATGTTCTGCGCGCTCATCTGGTATCCGGAATTGCCGGCGCCCAGTCCGAAGAAAGCGATGAACAGCCACAGGGGCGACGTCACGCTCATCAGCAGCACCGTCGAGGAGATCCAGAATGCCAGCGCGATGATGAAGTTTGAGCGAAAGCCGTAGCGGTCGGCCAGATAACCCCAGCCGACGCTCATCACCGTATCGGCGCCGAGGAAGGCGAGCGAGAGCGAACCGACGACGTCGCCGGAAAAGCCGATCTGCTTGCCGACATAGATGATGTAGAATGGCTGCGCCACGCGGCTCGCGATCGCAAAGGTCCGCGCGATCATGAAATACATGAAGCCGGGATTGCCGCGCAGCATCGGAACAAGATCGCGCAGCCGTTCGCGGATCGGCGTGCGCGGACGCACGGTCGGCGGCTCCGGCTCGCGCACCAGGAAGCGAAACGCCGTTAGGCCGAGACTCGTCAGGATGAAGGCAAGCGTGAACGTCGTCGAATAGCCGTTGCCGAAGACATTGTGGCCGATGAGGTACTTGCCGGCGAAAAAAGACAGCGAGGCGGCAATGATTCCGCCGGTGAGATTGCGCCAGCCCTGAAGCTGGCCGCGGCGCACGATCGGAATCATTTTCGCGAGAAGGAACTGGAACGCGACGCCCTGCGGTCCCGAGAACAGGCCGAGCAGGAACAGGAACATCAGCACGCTCACCAGCAGCGGCGTGCCGCCGAGAAACCAGCCGGCCAGCGCGATGCCCAGGATCTGCACGCGCATCATGGTGCCCAGGAACATCGAGACCGGCAGGATCTTGGTGCGGTGCTCGATCTGAGCCGCACCGGCGATGGGCGAAATCACGCCGCCAAGCTGCTGCAGGCTGGCGCCGAGGCTGACGAAGAAATCCGATCCGGAGATCAGATGCAGATAGGCCGGAATGAAGGTCGGTGCATTGACGAGGCGAAAGCCGGTCATGCCCAGCATGCCGTGGACGAAATGGCCGGCATAGTTGCGGCGCAGATTCTTCCACACAAAGCCCTCATAGACGGCTTCGCGTTCTGCTTCGTTTTCAATGCCTGCGTAGATGTCGGTCATTCTGCCGGTGCGTGCTGGATGGTGAAGCCTGTCGCACGGCGATAGTAGAATGCGAGCCCGGCCACAAGGATCACGACGATGCCGCCGATGCTGATCGCGTTGGTGACGCCAAGCCGGCTCGCCAGTGTTCCGAGCAGCAGCGCCCCCCACGGCATCATGCCCATGAAGCTCTGGGTGTAGTGCGAGATGACACGGCCGCGATAATGCTCATGCGCCACGATCTGGATGATCGTGTTGGTCGTGCCGCCGAGCAGCATCAGGCTCGCCGATGTCGGCAGCAGCAGGAATGCCGACAACCAAAGCACATGCGAATGCGAAAACAGCACGAGGCCGAGGCCGAAACAGAAGCTGGCAAGCACTGGCGCGTAGACGAGCTGCTTCTCGGTGATGCGCGACAGCATGTATGCGCCGACGAGCGCGCCTGCGCCGGCCGCCGACATCAGCGCACCCTGTGTCGTGGAATCGCTGTGAATCAGATCGCGCGCCACGGCGGGCATCATCGTGACATAGGCCGCGCCGAACATGGACGACACCGCCACGAGCAGGAGCGACATGCGAATCTGCGGCGAGGCGAAGGAATAGCGATAGCCGTCAGCGACTTCGCGAAAGGCGTTCTGGTTGATGCGCGGCGGGCGCTCCGCCAGCTTCATCATCAGGAGGCTGATCAGTACCGCGCCGAACGAAACGGCGTTCAAGGCAAAGCAAATCCCCTCGCCCACCAGCGCGATCAGCGCGCCGGCGATGGTGGGGCCGATGATGCGCGCACCGTTGAACATCATCGAGTTCAGCGAGATCGCGTGGCGCAAGTCGTCGCGTCCCACCATGTCGAGCGTCATCGACTGGCGCGACGGGATGTCGAACGAATTGATCAGGCCCATGGTGAGCGCGAGGCAGATGATCTCCCACACCTTCACCGTGCCGCTCAGCGTCAGCGCGGCGAGCACCGCGGCCTGGAGCATGGCTGCACTCTGCGTGAACAGCAGGAATTTTCGCCTGTCGACGCGGTCGGCAACCATGCCGCCGAACGGCGTCATCAGGAAGACGGGCACCGTCGAGCAGAAGGACGTGACGCCGAGCAGCACCGTCGAATGCGTCAGACTGTAGACAAGCCAGGGCTGTGCGGTGTTCTGCATCCACGAACCCATCAGCGAAATGAGCTGACCGGTGAAGAACAGGCGATAATTGCGATGCCGGAAGACTTTTAGCAGACCGGATCGGCGCGGATGAACGATCTCGGCGATTTCCTGTTCGGAGGGCGGCTCGTCCGGCGGCGTGCCGACGATGTTTTCAGGTTCGACGCTCATGCGCGGCGCAGGATGCTTGTCAGCACCCGGCCCTTCATGCTCCCGTCGCGGTAACCGCCATCGATTTTCAAGGAAACGCACATGTCCGGTACCGAGGTACTCTTCAAGCCGTTCAGTCTCAAGTCTCTTTCGCTGCCTAACCGCATTGTCATGGCGCCCATGACGCGGTCAAAGTCGCCAGACCAAATCCCGAATGACCAAGTTGCCGCATACTATCGGGCGCGCGCCGAAGGCGGCGTTGGCCTGATCCTTACGGAAGGCACGGCGCCGGAACACAAATCAGCCACCAACGATGTGAACGTGCCTCACTTTCACGGCGAGGAATCGCTGAAAGGCTGGGGCAAGGTCGTCAAAGCGGTGAAGTCCGCGGGCGGCCACATCATGCCGCAGCTCTGGCACCAGGGCGTTGTAAGACATCCGGGAACCGGTCCCTACCCGGAACAGCCAAGCATGAGTCCTTCGGGTCTCGCCAAGCTGGACAAGAAAGTTGCCGAGCCGATGTCCGACACGGATATCGCCGATGTCATTTCAGGTTTTGCGAAAAGCGCGCGCTACGCCAAGGAACTCGGCTTCGACGGCGTGGAGCTGCACGGCGCGCACGGCTATCTGATCGACCAGTTCTTCTGGGAAGGCACCAACCAGCGTGACGACAAGTATGGCGGATCGCTGCAGGCGCGCGTGAACTTCGCCGCCGAAATCACGCGTGCCGTGCGCAAGGAAACCGGTCCGGACTTCCCGATCCTGCTGCGCTTTTCGCAATGGAAACAGCAGGACTTCACGGCCCGCCTCGCGCACACGCCGCAGGAACTCGAAATCTTCCTCAAGCCGCTCGTCGATGCCGGCGTCGACATTTTCCATTGCTCGACGCGCCGCTTCTGGGAACCGGAGTTCCCCGAACTCAGCGCCGATCTCAACCTCGCCGGCTGGACGAAGAAGATCACGGGCCTGCCGACGATCTCGGTCGGTTCGGTCAGCCTGAACGCCGACTTCATCACGGCGTTCCGCCAGGCCACCGCGGAAGTCTCGGGCATCGAGAAGCTGATCGAGATGATGGAACGCGGCGACTTCGATCTCATCGCGGTCGGACGCGCGCTGATCGTCAACCCGGACTGGGCCAACAAGGTGCGCGCCGGCAGGTTGAACGAGCTGACGCCCTATGATCCCAAATCGCTCGCAACCTTGGTGTGATGCGAGCGTCGGCGGCCTCAGCGAAACACGAGGCCGTCGAATGTTCCGGCGCGGCGCCAGCCGTCGAGATATTTGAAGTAGGCGGAGGGCCCTGCGGGATATCCGACATTGTAGCGCGCGGCCGGGCCCATGGGCTGGCCCTCATTGTTGTAATAGCCGGGCGTGCAGTCGGGCGATCCCATCATGCGTCCGGGTCCGGTGAGCAGCATGTCGACCCAGGCCTTCTGCGCGTCCGCGGTCACCTCGACCTCCGTGGCGCCGCGCTTCTGCGTTTCGCGCACGATGAGCGCGATCGTCTTGCCGGTCTCGGTCAGGTTGTGCGGAATGTTGGAGATCAGGTTCGCACCCTGCGCCGGCTGCGAGAAGAACAGGTTCGGAAAGCCGTGCACATGGACGCCATGCTTGCTGCGCATGCCGTCGGCCCACGCCTTTGAAAGCGTCAGGCCGTCGCGGCCCGTGACTTCGAAACCTGCGCGGCGGGTATATTCGGTTCCGACTTCGAAGCCAGACGCGTAGATAATGCAGTCGACTTCGTATTCCTTGTCGGCGACGACAAAACCTTTTTCGGTGATGCGCTCCACGCCCTTGCCGTCCGTATCGACCAGCAGCGTATGCGGATCGTTGAAAGCCTGAAGATATTCGTCGTGGAAGCACGGGCGCTTGCAGAGCTGGCGATACCAGGCCTTGAGCTTCTCGGCGGTGTCGCGATCCTGGACGATCTCTTCGGCGCGGGCGCGGATCTCCTCCATCTTCTCGAAGTCGAGTTCCTCGAACGCGGCCATGATCATCTGCATCGTCAGCTTTTCGCGCGGCACATCTGTCAGGCGCGCGCGGATGCGGCGTGACAGGTCGGTCCAGCCGTCCATGACGAGATCTTCTTTCGCGTTTCCGCCCGCCTGGTTGTCGGTGAAGTTTTCCAGCCAGCGCTGCTGCCAGCCAGGCGTCGCGATCTCGGCGAACCAATCGCGATCGATCGGCTTGTTGTCGCGCACATCGACGGATGAGGGCGTGCGCTGCACGACATAGAGCTGCTTGCACGCTCCGGCGAGGTGCGGCACGGCCTGTACCGATGTCGCGCCGGTGCCGATGATCGCGACGCGCTTGTCGGCGAGCTTGTCGAGCGGCGCGCCGTTCGGATTGCCGCCCGTATAGGCATAATCCCAGCGGCTGGTGTGGAACGAGTGGCCCTTGAACGTCTCGATGCCGGGAATGCCCGGCAGCTTGGCGACGTGCAGCGGGCCGGTCCCAAGGCCGATGAACTGCGTCGTGAAGGCATCGCCGCGATTGGTCTTCACCAGCCAGCAATGCTTGTCTTCGAGCCAGACGACGTCCGATACCTCGGTGTGGAACAGCGCATTGTCGTAGAGGCCATACTGCTTTCCGATGCGCTGGCACTGTTCGAGTATCTCGGGCGCATGCGCATACTTCTCGGTCGGCATATGGCCGGTCTCTTCCAGCAGCGGCATGTAGACCATCGAAGCGGTGTCGCACATCGCGCCGGGATAGCGGTTCCAGTACCAGGTGCCTCCGAAGTCTCCGCCCTTCTCGACGATGCGCACATCCTTGACGCCGCCTTCCACCAGACGTGCGCCGGTGACGAGGCCGGCGAAGCCGCCGCCGACAAAGGTGAACGTGACGTGATCTGTCTTGGGCGCTCGCTCCTTGAACGGCGTGTAGGGATCCTCGGCGTAGTGCGAGAACACGCCCTCCAGCCGCTGGTACTGGGCATTGCCGTCCGGACGCAGGCGCTTGTCGCGCTCGGCGCGGTACTTCCTCAGCAAGGCTTCCTTGTCGATCGGGCGGCGTGTTGCGGCGGCGGAGCTCATCGGTAAACCATCTTTTCGAATTTCGGGTATGGAGGCCATAGCAAAAGATCGGTGCCTTTTCCACTGGGCCGTTCGCCGGGCGCTGCGGCGATCAAGCCCCCTGCAGCAAGCCCGGCGTGCGGTTCAGGATCGTTTCGCTGGCCGGCTCATAGGCGAAGCCGAGCTCCAGACAGTCCCTGTCGTGATGTACCGGAGCCACGATCTGCAGGCCCATCGGCAGACCTGTGGAACCAAATCCGGCCGGAACGGCAAGCGAGGGGCAGCCCGACATGGTGACAAGGCAAACGCCCTTCATCCACTCATGATAGGTCCGCATCGGCTGCCCGGCGATTTGGCGCGGCCAGGTTTCGGCGACATCGAACGGAAACACCTGCGCCGTCGGCATGACGAGAAAGTCGTGCCGCTCGAAGAGCCGCCGCACCGATGCCGCCCACGCGGTGCGCACGACGGATGCAGCAGTCACGTCAAAGGCGGAAAGCCTGAGACCGCTTTCGACTTCCCAAACGGCTTCCGGCTTCATCAGCGCGCGCGTTGCGGGATCTTTGTAGTTCACAAGAAGATTGGCACCTGCCTGCCAGTGGCGCAGCGTCATCAGGGCCTGCCACGCCGGCTCCGGCGGAGCGTCGGGAAGCGCCGGCTCGACGATGCAGCCGAGCGACTCGAACGTCCTCAGCGCACCGCGGCACACATCGAGCACGCCACGCTCGTATGGCAGGGCGCCGTCGAGATCGCCAAGCCAGCCGATCCGCTTGCCTTTGACGGCCGCGCCAAGCGGTGCAAGGAAGCGGTTGCCATCGCCCTCCAGCGAAAGCGGCGCGCGCGGGTCATAGCCCGCCTGCACCGAGAGCAACATGGCGAGATCAGATACGTTGCGCGCCATCGGCCCCGAGACGCCCATCGACGGCAGCCAGACATCTTCACCCGCAACCGGGACAACGCCCCAACTCGGGCGAAACCCGAAGACATTGTTCCATCCGGCGGGATTGCGCAGGCTGCCGCCGTAATCGCTGCCGTCGGCGACGGGCGACATGCGCAGGGCGAGCGCCACTGCCGCACCGCCGCTGCTGCCGCCCGCAGATTTGGACAGGTCATAGGCATTGCGCGTCGCGCCGTAGACCGGATTGTAGGTGTGCGAGCCGAGGCCGAACTCGGGCGTGTTGGTCTTGCCGATGATGATCGCGCCCGCCGCGCGCATCCGCTCGACCAGCAGCGAGTCCGACGGCGGAACGAAATCCTTCAGGATCGGCGAACCCGATGTCGAGCGAATGCCCTTCACCCACTGCAGATCCTTCACGACAAGCGGAAATCCGTGCAGGGGCCCCATGATCTCGCCGCGCGCCACCTGCGCGTCGCGCTCGCGCGCCTGCATCAGCAATCCGCCGCGGTCCTGCAGCGCGACGATGGCGTTGACCCGCGGATTGAAGGCGGCGACGTGATCGAGGTATGCGCCCATCACCTCGACACAGGAAATCCTGCGCGCCGCGATGGCTGCCGCGAGGCTTTTTGCGTCCATCAAAACGATGTCGGAAACCGATTGCGTCATGGCCGATTATTTTTCATAGAAATAGTAGCAGCCCACCAGCGTCGACGTGCTTTTGGGGCTGTCCTCGGCCATCAGGGTAAGCGACTTCTGCTCGGCGATATCCAGCTCGCAGCTTTTCATGTTGTCTCCGGTCTCGCACTTGTCCAGCGTCTTGCCGAGCTTCTTTTCGAAGATGCGTTTGGTCTTGTCGAAATCCGCAGCGACCATCACCGAAAAGCCGACGCCCATGCCGACATTTCCAGGCATCACCTGCAGCACGCGCAGGCCGGCTATCGTCGTCGTTGACCTGGGTACGAGGTAGGGATCATCGCCATGCGCGACAAAGGTGGTGCGGATATGTTCGCCGAAACTGTTCAGCAGCGCCGGCGCCGTCTTCTGCCACACGAACCAGGAATCCTGGCACGTCGCCATGCGCTCGACCTCGACGTCATCCGCGCCCCATGCCGGCACGACGGCGAGCGGCAGCAAGACGAACGCAGCGATCAGCGCACGTCGAAGACCGAACGGGCTCGATGCCGTCATGAAAATGCTCCCCAGCGCTGAGTCCAGGCCGGACCTTAGCCGACCGGGCTGCAAAGTGGGACCTAGGTGAGCGGCGGATGGCCGACCGGCGTCACGACGAGTTCGAGCGCCAGATGCGCCTCATCCTGCGGCGGCGTGTGCAGCGCGGCGCGACGGCGATCCAGTTCCAGGCGCGTCGCGGCATGCCGTTCGCGCGTGATGCGATACCCGAAACCCATCACCAGCGGAATGATCAGCAACAGCGGAACGACGATGCCGGCGACGATGCCGAGTTCGACGACGATGTGCGGCCCGACCGTGTGCGGGTTCGCGCGCGCCGGCCAATGCACGACTTCATCCAGCATGAAGCCGCCAATGATCGCGCCGACGCCGGCCGTCGCCTTGCCGGAGAATGCGAGCGCGGCGGCGAACACGCCCTCCTGGCGCTGGCTGGTTGCCAGCTCCTGCACATCGATCGTATCGGCGAGCATGGAGACGAACATGATGCCGAGCAGCGTGCCGAGATAGGTGCGGACGATTTCGTTGACGACCAGGATCACCAGCAAAAGCGTCGATCCGTTTGCCGGCATAAGGTGCAGCAACCTGAGACCCGTCACGCCGATGCCGTCGATCAGCAAAAGCGCGAAGGCTCCCATCAGCACGGGCTTCTTGTCGAAGATGCGCTCCATGTAGCCCAGCGTGAAGAAGGCCGCGACGGCGCCGATGATGGCGAGCTGAAACCAGCGCAACTGCTCCGGCGCAAGTCCCCAGAAGAATGTCGACATGTAGGTGCCGAGCGTATCCGTGGTCCCGGTAATCCCGGCCGTAATCAGCGCTGCGGAAAACAGGATCAGGAAGTCGCGGTTGGTGAAGGTGCTCGATACGTCGCGCCACACGCGCAGGAAGCTGAAGCGCGGCGTCGCGTTCACCGGCTGCAACAGGAACGGAATCTCGCGCTGGGTCAAAAGCGTGGTGAGCAGCACCGAAAGAGTCACCACGACGGCAACGACGGGGGCGAACACGCCATAGGCGTGCGGATTGAGCTGTCCGGGCGTATAGGCGGGCGTGCTTGCGAAAATGAACGACCAGATCGAGACGATGAAGGCGATCGATCCGGTCCAGCCGATGGCATATCGCCATGTCACGATCGAGGTACGCTCGGCATAGTCCTCCGTGAACTCCGCATAGAGCGCCGTCCACGGCACGACGAACAGGCTCATCGAAACGTGGGTGATCACGACCGTCACGAACAGCCATGCGAGCAGCAGATTTTCGCCGACGCCCGCGGGAGGCGAAAAGGTCAGATAGAGCCCGACGCCAATCGGAAATGCCGAGCAGTACATCAGCAAGTGCCGCCGCCCGAGCCGGTGCTTGAGCCCATCGGAGAAAGAGCCGATCAGCGGATCGAACACCGCATCGATGGTCAGCGCCACCGCGATGGCGACGGACGCCTTGAAGGCGTTCACGCCGAGTATCTGGTTGTAGAAAAAGAGCAGGAACGTGCTGAAGGCGAAATTCTTCAGCGCCTCGGGAAGCGCACCGATGCCCTGGTAGAACTTGGTGGAGATGCCGACCTTGCCGATTCGCTTCTGTTCACGGCTGTAGAGACCTTCAGTACCCGACAAACAAATCACTCCGGCTGAGTCGGAACCGATTAAGCGTTGTGGACGGCTCTGATGCAATCGCCCGGCTCGCCGGCCACGCGCGTCACGCGGCGGCGACTTTCTCGGCGAGCGCGAGGCGGCCGCGCACGAAGCGGATCGTCCAGATGATCAGGCCGATGTTCGCGCCCGTGTTGATGATGTTGTTGACCAGGAGATAGGTCGCGGGCGGCAGAGTCATCGCGAGCCCGAGCGCGAGCGCGCTGAGGAGTGCGATCGCAATCGCCCAAACCATCGTTGCGATGAAGAAGGTGCGTCCGTCATCCGCTTCGTCGACAGCGGCGAACCGTGCCCGGTGTTCGAGATCATTGCCCGCCACGAACTGACGGACCATAAAGAACATCACCGGCCGGCGGACGACAGCGGAAACGAGGAACACCACGGCGATCACGAAACCCTGCGTCGAACCTAGGATGAGCGCGAGCCTGACTTCACCGGCCAACAACGTCGTCGCCAGGCTGTAGACAATGCCGAAGATGGCGAAGATCGCGATGGCGTCGATGACGCGGCTGCGGATGAAGCCGACGGTCAGCCCGATGACGGGAAAAGCACTGGCCCAAAGCAGCGGTATCACGCTGCCGGCGTGATAGTGCGGTGCAAGGATCTTGTAGACCGCGAACGGCAGGACGCCGTTGACGAAAATGCTGATGCCCACCGAGCGCAGAGCGGTCTTGGGATCATAGACATGCTGGTTGACGGCGACCGGTTCTTCTGCGGCAGGAATCAACACTTCGCTCATGGGGAACACCCTCCCGCGCCCGACAGTATATCGGGACTTCCGGCGCCGAGTTCAAGGAGCCGCGACAACGGTCCGGTGCGCAGAGGTGAACGGCGCACGCGCCGGACGGCCGGCGTTCCGGCGAGTCCCGCAAATTCCGGCAATGCTTGAACAAAAAATTAAATAGTACAGTTCGGAAGCGCCGCTGCTGCGTTGCAACCATTGATCGTCGGCATCTTGCGCCGCAGGGGGGCCATCATGTTCAGATGCTTCGCATCACCATGGGGGCTTCGGACCGGATGAAAGCGGTTACGGCAATCGCCGCGACGCTCCTGGCAGCCAACTGCGCGGCGGCGAGCGCAGCATGCGTGGGCCGCGACGACTTGCTTACGCTCCGCACCGCGGCGATCCAGCAGGAGCTGATGGTCGCGGCGCTCACGTGCCACGAGATCTCCCGATACAACCATTTTGTGGTTTCGCATCAGCCCGAACTGTTCGCTTCGGACAACAGGCTGAAGTCCTTTTTCGTCCAGCGCAGCTCGCGGCGCAGCGAAGCGCGATACCACAGCTTCAAGACCGAGCTTGCAAACACGGCCTCGCTGCGCAGTGCACGCCGGGCCGGTTTTTTCTGCGCGCGTGCCGATGCTGCCTTCGATCTCGCCGAACAGAGTTCAAGCCTCGCGGACTTCGTCGCCACAGAACCGATTGCGGTGGGCGCGGCCTATCATGCGTGCCGCGGCGACGGGATGGACATGCCTGTGCTCACGGAACCGCGGCGCGCCCGCCGCCGCTTCAGCGCGCGCTAGCGCGTCTTTCCCGAAGTACCCGGGCTATCGCGCGGCGAGACGCGGAACCATGCGCGCCAGCACGCCGTCGCGCCAGGCATATTGGTGCACGATGGCGATGATGGCGTGCAGTCCGGCTGCGATCAGGATCACATTGGCCAGCAATTCGTGAATGCCATGGACGGATCGCAGGAAGGGCCGCGTCGCCGTGCCGATGGTCGGCAAGCTGAACAGATTGAAGAAGCTGAAGCTGCGCAGGCTGATCATGGTCAGGCCGAGACCCACCACGGCGAGGATCAGCAGATAGAGTCCCCAATGCATCGCCTTGGCGAGCAGCGGCAGGATTCCGCTTCCGACATCGGGCAGCCGCGCGCCGTTCGTTGCGCGCCACCAGATCCGGGCAAGCACCAGAAGTCCGATGACGATGCCCAGCGTGATGTGGGCCGAGATCGTGTCGACCTGCAGCGGCCCCTTGGGAAACAGGTCGAACGTCTTGGAGCCCAACCACTGCAAGACGACCAGAATCGCGGTCAGCCAGTGAAAGACGATGGTCCGTTTGTCGTACTGCGTTGCGGAACTGTTCACAGGCTGCATCGGGCTGCTTTCGTTCGGAAAAACTGGAAAATCGGACAATGGCTGGCGGTTGGATAGAGCACTACCAATCGCCGGGTGAATGTAATCTGAACATCAATAGATGACAGATTGATTCAGGCCAACATCGAACGCGTGCCGTTCGACACCTTGTCCGGTCACCTGCGACAAGCCCGCATCCTGAGCCCGTCCCGCGGCCGCAGCGTGATGCGCGCCAGCGGGTGGACCGTCTGACCGGATTCAAGCTGCAGCCGGTAGCGGCGCATGATCGCGGTCAGAGCCACCATCGCCTCCTGCGTGGCGAACCCCATTCCGATGCAAATCCGCGGACCGGCACCGAATGGCAGATAGGCGAAGCGGTGGATGGCGTCGCGGCGCGGAGCCAGAAATCGTTCGGGCTCGAACTCATCGGGCCGCTCCCACAAAAGCGTATGGCGATGCAGGATCCAGGTCGAGATCAGCACCGATGTCCGCGGCGCGACCTGCTTATCCCCGACGAGATCGGCCCCCACCGCCTCGCGGCTGATGAAGGGCGCGGGCGGATAGAGCCGCATGGACTCTTCGAGCACGGCCTTGGTGAAGGCAAGCTCCGGCAGGTCGCCTGCCGCCATCGCCGCATCGTCCACGCCGCGGACTTCGCCCGCCACGTGCGCGTCGGCATCCGGAAACTGCGAAAGCAGATAGAGCGTCCAGGCGAGAGCGTTCGCAGTGGTCTCATGTCCGGCAAAGATGAATGTCATGACGTTGTCGAATACCTCGCGGCCGCTGAACAGAGTGCCGCCTTCCGGGTCATGCGCGGTGAGCAGCAGGGTGAGCAGGTCGTTCGGCGCCGCGGACGCATCGCGCGCGATCAACGCCTTGCGCCGCTCGATCAGCCCTTCCATCTCCCTGCGGAAATATCGCAGCGCCGGAGCGGCGCGGATGCGGTCCGGTGTCGGTACCCACTGCGGCAGGCCAAGCAAGCCCAGCATGTCGATCCGGCCGATGGTTTCCAGATAGACGAGAATCGCCCTGGACATGCGCGCGTAATCCATCGTCACATCGCCGGAAAAGACGGTGCGGCAGATGATGTCGTAGGTCAGCCGCGTCATTTCGTCGGCGGCATCGACGGACGTGCCGTCGGGCATTGCATCCCAGCGCGCCAGCATATCGGCGCAGGCCGACGCCATGACCGCACCGAAGCTCGCCACATGCCGCATCTGGAACATGGGCGCTGCCGTCCGGCGCTGGAATCGCCAGCTTGCGCCTTCGGCATTCAACAACCCGTTTCCAAGCGCGGGCCGCGTCAGCCGCTGCACCTGATCGCTCTTGATGTAGTTCGCCGCGTTGTCCAGCATCACATGCTTGATCGCCTCCGGCTCGCTCACGAGCAGGAAATCGCGGATGCGCGACCTGAGCTGGATGATCGGCAGCCGATACGCGCCTTCGCCGAACGCGGCGATCGGGTTTTGCCGAAGCTCCCAAAGCACGCGCAGGAACGAGATCGGATGATCCCGCGGAACGGGAGCGGCAGGCCGGCGAACGCCGAACGTCTGCGTCATGCCTTGTCCTTCAATCTCTCCACAGAACGCAGCGCCACTCGGCGATCGCAGAAGTCTGGCGTGGAATCACCGGTCCAAGCTGTGCCGATAAAGCTCTGCGCTGCGGATTGGAAGCGTTATATATATCCTTAATAAAATAGGCGGGATTGAGGGCCCACACCAGCCGACAGGCGCGCCGCATTGACTCCGAAAACGCCGCGCTTAGTCTCACAC